>Ga0326728_10008286_pt1 | contig 25937 bp, 20 predicted proteins | sample MB3enrmetagenome_FD_207602 | JGI IMG/M metagenome (GOLD analysis project Ga0326728, IMG submission 207602) | Lab enriched peat soil microbial communities from McLean, Ithaca, NY, United States - MB31MN | ecosystem: Environmental > Terrestrial > Soil > Wetlands > Peat | place: USA: New York... | reverse complement strand
CAACGGCAAGCTCGTATCGGAAGCGGCGAACAACAGCCGGCAAGTGGAGTTCCCGCTGGCCCCTTACGCCACGTCCGGCGCCAACACGCTTGAGATTTCCTACGAGCTTTTCGGCAGCTACAACGGCGACAAAGCTATGGGAGACCTGAAGGGGATAGAGTCCGTGCGCTACGGCCGAGACGCGCAGTCGGCGACGGCCATCGACGCGTGGCGGATCCAGCGCTTCCCGGCCGCGATGTCCGGTGAAGGGCCGGGCCATCCGATTGATCCGGACTATTCACCCGGCGGCTGGACACGGGGCAGCCTGAGCGCAACCACGTTCGGGGCGCCGAAGGAAATGGTCCCCGCGTTCACGTGGTGCCGCGCAGGGTTCAATTTGGAACCGCCCGGCGAAGGTTGGTGGATTCCTTGGAAGCTGAGCTTCGAGGCAGACCGCGACGCGCTGCTCTACCTCAACGGCAAGTTCGTCGGCCGATACACGACCATCGGCCCCCAGAAGGATTTTTACCTGCCCGAGCCTTACCTGGTCTTCGAGGGCAAGCGGAAAAACATCATCATCGTGGTCCTCGCTTGCGCGGATGATCTCGGGCATATCAAAACGCTTCGCGTGGGCCCGTACGAAGAGTTCGCAACGCGCCGCACGCGGGTGGAATTTGAGTGGTAGTCTCACCGCGCGGCCTTGGCCGGAACCAAAGTGGCCGCGAGTGACAAGTGACGAGTGACGAGTGACGAGCAAGAAAAATCTTCGCGGCGAGAGAAGAATCCGGGCGCTTGTGCTGCAGTAAGGCGCAAGAGCCGAGGCCGACCCAAGGGTCGGCCCTACCCTTTCACGCTGGGCGGCGAACCCGGCCGCGGAGGGTTGGACGGCGGGGCAACTGGCGCCATGGGTGGATTCGCAGGTGGGGCCGCCACTTGGAAAACAAAGGCTGCGCCGGGAGTGATCTTGCTTCCCGGCGCCGGCGATTGGGTGAGAATGGTCCCGACCGCGGCAGCGTTGGTAGGGATCTGAGTTACCTGCCCGACCTTGAAGCCCGCCGCCCCGATGGTGCGCCGAGCTTCCTCGACCGGGCGACCGACAAAGTCCGGACAGGCGTAGGCGAGGGTTAGGGGCCCGAGCGAAACCAGAAAATTCATCGCTGGACTGTGGACCTCCGCCGCTGAGGCCAGCGGCTCCTGCGCCACCACCACGTCCTTCTCCTCGGCCTCCCCTGTCGACGCCGCCGGCCAGTAAACCGCTACCACGTCGCCGATACTGAGCCCGCGCTGGACGGCCGTGATCTCGGCGGCGCGACCGCTCGCACCCACCACGTTGGGTATCTGGACGCGAGGGGCCCCCAGGCTCACCAGCACGTGAACGTGTTGACCCACCTTGATCCGCGTGCCCGCCGGCGGCTCTTGGGAGACCACCTGATCGGCCGGATACTTGGGGTTGTAAGCCTTTCCCTCGACAATGAAGTCGAGGCCCAGTCCGCTCCCTAGGCGCTGCGCTGAGTCTGCGGAACGACCCACCAGGCTCGGCATGGTTTCCTGGTGGCCGTGGATGGTGAGGCGAATGGTGGTGATGGCGCTGATCAGCGCCACCGCCACCAGCACCGTGAGAAGCAAGAACAAACGGAACAGGGCTTTGATCTGTGCCGAGAATGCCACGAGCCCATTATGAATGATGAATGACGATGGTGAACAGGCTTTTGCCACCTTGCAACGGTGCGGCTTTCCGTGCCCTACCGCCGCACCGGCGCTAACGACGCTGGCTCGCGGATGAACGGTGTGGTAGATTGGAGACGCGATGCCAGGGCAACCGAGGGATACTCACCCCGAAGCCGAGAAGGTGCAGATCGAAATCTTGCGATCGATGTCCGCTGCCGAGAGATTTCGGGCGTTGAACGATCTCATCGTTACAGGGCGAATCCTGAGTGTGTCCTGTCTCCGGGACCGCTTTCCCGCGGCCGGCCCCGAGGAACTCCGCCGGCGCCTTGCCACGCTGCTTCTCGGTTCCGAGCTAGCCGCCAGAGTTTACGGGCCCGAACCTCAACCCCCGACGATAAGGTAACCCATGGAACCCCTCCAGGTCCTTCAGGTGGTCGTCTCGACCTTGGAAAAGTTGGGTGTCCCTTCCATGCTGGTCGGGTCTTTTGCCAGTTCATCCCATGGCTTCGCTCGACTCACGCGCGATGCGGACCTCATTGCCAAGCTGAGCCGAGATCAAGTTGATGGATTCATTGAAGCGTTCTCGCGGGAGTTCTATGTCGATCGAGGGATGATCGAGCAAGCCCTCGCGAAACAAACTTCTTTCAACATCATTCACTTCGAATCATCGTTCAAGGTCGATTTCTTCGTGCTGCGCAGCAGCGCTTATGGCGAAGAAGAGTTCTCGCGCCGGGTTTTGAAGCAAATTGATCCTCGGACAGATTTCGCGGTCTACATCCAGAGTGCGGAGGACGCTGTTCTTTCAAAACTGGAGTGGTACCGGCAAGGCGGCGAGGTTTCGGAAAATCAATGGCGAGACGTGATCGGAATCCTGAAGATACAAGCGGGGCGACTCGACGTCGGCTATTTGCACAAGTGGGCGGAACAGCTCGGCGTTTCCGACTTGTTGCTGCAGGCTCACCAAGAAGCGGATGCGTAGCGGCGGTCGGTTCCGGCGTGGCGCTTCGATTCCGATGTGCGCCACTTTTGGTTGGTCCGTCTTCGGTCGCCGCGCCGTGCCGAGCCAGCACTGGCTTGACCTTCAGAGTAAACTCAAGTAGCGTTGGCGCTTGGCGATCAGCGATGGGGGAGAAGGCAAGAGTTGAACGGCGAAGGTAAGAAACCCACAGTCTTACCTTTCGACCTTTGACCTTCAACTGTCGACTTTTGAAAGGCACCTCTGGATCCATGACGAAGCCTCGCGTCGCGCTCTTCATCACCTGCCTCATCGACCAGTTTTTTCCTCAGGTCGGCGAGTGCATGGTCCAGGTTCTGCGGCGCCTGGGCGTCGAGGTGACGTTCAACCCCGCCCAGACGTGCTGCGGGCAACCCGCCTTCAACACCGGCTACCGCGACGAGGCGCGCGTCGTGGCGGCGCGGGTGCTCGACCTCTTCGACGACGCGGACTACGTGGTGGCGCCTTCGGGCTCGTGCACGGCGATGGTCCGCGTCTTCTACCCCGAGCTTTTCGAGCACGACCCGAGCCGCCTTGAAAAAGCCAGAAAGCTCGGCGAGCGTTTCTTCGAGTTCTCGGAGTTTCTGGTGAAGGTTCTGAAGGTTGAGGACGTAGGCGCGAGCTTCCCGCGCCGGGTCACGTATCATGACTCCTGCCACCTGCTGCGCGAGCTCCACATCGAAGACGAGCCGCGCAAGCTGCTCCGCGCCGTGCGCGGAATCGAGCTCCGGGAAATGAGCGATTACAGGCTGTGCTGCGGCTTCGGCGGAACTTTCTCCGTGAAGTTCCCCGAGGTCTCGGTAGCCATGGGCGAAGATAAGGTCGCCGTCGCCGCTCGAACCGGCGCCGAGGTCCTGGTGGCCAACGATGCGAGCTGCCTGATGCATCTGGCAGGCGTAATTCACCGCCGGGGGCTGCCGCTTCAGACGATGCACCTGGCCGAGGTACTTAGTAGACGGTAGACGGCAGACGGGAGGGAACAGGGAATAGGGAATAGGGAAGAAAGACGCCGCCGGGCTGTTCCCTGTTCCCTATTCCCTGTTCCCTCCCGTCTACCGTCTACTCTTTGAAAAATGAACGACATCTTAGTCCAGAGTAACCGCATCCACGAGCTCGCGCACACGGCGATGGGCGACGCGCATCTGCGCGAGGCCTACCGCTCCTCCACGCTGCGGCTCTACGAGCACCGGCTTGAAGCCGCCGCCGAGGTGCCGGGCTTCGAGCGGCTGCGCGACCGCGCGCGCGCCCTCAAGCGTGAGGTGATCGAGCACCTCGATTTCTACCTCCCTCAGTTCGCCACGAAGTTCGAGCGGCGGGGCGGCAAGGTGCACTGGGCAGCGACAGGCGTTGAGGCCTGTCGAATCGTGTGCGAGATCGCCCAGCGCGCCGGCGCTCACGAGGTGGTGAAAGCCAAGACCATGGTCGGCGAAGAGATCGAGCTGAACCATGCGCTCGACGCGGTGGGCATCCGGCCTGTGGAGACCGATCTGGGAGAGTTCATTGTGCAACTGGCGCACGAGCGGCCCGCGCACATTGTGGCGCCCGCCATCCACAAGACCCGGCAGGATGTCGCCGACCTTTTTGCCGCCCGAGTTGATCCCAACCGCACCGAGGAGCCGGAGCAACTCACCGCCATCGCCCGCCGTGCGCTGCGCGAGATGTTTGGCAGGGCGGCCGTGGGCCTGAGCGGCGCCAACTTCGCCGTGGCGGAGACGGGCTCGATCGTGGTGGTCGAGAACGAAGGCAACATCCGCTTCTCCACCACCGCGCCCAAAGTCCACGTGGTGCTGATGGGCATTGAGAAGCTGGTCCCGCGCTTTCAGGACCTCGCGATCTTCCTGCGGCTTCTCGGGCGCTCGGGCACGGGGCAGAAGCTCACATCCTACACGTCGATCCTCACCGGGCCGCGGCGCCCGGGCGAAGACGGTCCGGACGAGATGCACGTGGTGCTGCTGGACAACGGGCGCGTGGCCACGCTCGCCGATGAGAAGATGCGCGAGGCGCTCTACTGCATTCGCTGCGGCGCCTGCCTGAATGCCTGCCCGGTCTATCGCCAGATCGGCGGCCACGCCTACGGGTGGGTCTACAGCGGCCCCATCGGCGCGCTCATCACGCCGCAGTTTGTCGGCATCGGCCAGGCGCGCGAGCTGCCGTTTGCGTCGTCGCTCTGCGGCGCCTGTCGCGAGGTCTGCCCGGTGCGGATCAACATTCCTGACCTGCTGCTTCACCTGCGCAGCAAAGCACAGCAGGAGACTACGGCGCCGAAGCCGAAGCATTCGCTGCTCAGCGAGCGCCTGTCGATGAGGCTGTGGGCATGGGCGATGCAGCGACCGTGGGCGTACGTGCTGGGCGCGCGCCTGGCGCGACTGGGACTGAGCTATTTCGCTCGAAGCGATCGTGCGGGCGGGGACGGCAGCCAGCGATGGATCAAGAGGCTTCCGTGGTTCCCGCTCTCCGGCTGGACGGAAGACCGCGATTTTCCTCTGCCCGCCGCGAAGAGCTTTCGCCAACGATGGAAGGAAATCCGTGGCGAGCGGCAAGTGACGAGTGGCAATTAAAGCGAGTGACGAGTGGCAAGTGGCGAGTGACAAGAAGCGACAATTGACAAGGGCACCCGTCGGTACTTTTCTTGTGCAGAGGCTGGTCATGGTCTTCTGCTCGTCGCTTGTCACTCGCCACTCGCCACTGTTCTGATGAGGTGTACCATGTGCAAATCGAATCAAACCCCGAAGGCAGTTCTTGTGGCCGCGATCCTTCTCGCCTCCACGGTTACGGCGACATTCGCCTCGGCGCAGAATGGCCCGGCGGCTCCGGCCAACCTGCGCTGTGAATACCTGACGAACCCTCTCGGCATCGACGTCACGCACCCCCGCTTTGCCTGGGTGCTCGAGCACTCGGAGCGCGGGCAGAAGCAATCGGCCTATCAGATCCTGGTGGCGACGAGCGCGGAGAAACTCGGCCGCGACGAGGGCGACGCGTGGGACAGCGCCAAGGCGGCGTCCGACGATTCCACCCAGGTGGTTTACGCCGGCAAAGCGCTCGCCAGCGGCGGCCGTTATTATTGGAAGGTCCGCGCCTGGGATAAGGACGACCACGCCAGCGCTTACAGCCAACCCGCTTGGTTCGAAATGGGGCTCCTCTCGCGTGACGACTGGAAGGGCCAGTGGATCGGCGGTGCCAACCAGCTTCGCACCCAATTCAAGCTGGCAGGTGGGGTGACCCGCGCTCGCGCTTACATCGCCGGCGTCGGCTACTATGAGCTGCGCATCAACGGAGCGAGGGTCGGCTCCAACGTTCTCGATCCCGCCTGGACCACTTACGACAAGCGTGCCCTCTACGCCACTTACGACGTCACGCTTTATCTCCGGAACGGCGCGAATGCCCTCGGCGTGATGCTGGGCCAGGGCTGGTTTGCCTCGCGGGCGCTGCTCTTTCAAATGGACGTGGAACTTGCCAATGGCACTCACGTTCAGGTCTCGAGCGATACCTCCTGGAAGGCCAAGAACGGCCCCATCCTGAGCGACAGCGTTTACGACGGCGAGGTCTACGACGCGCGACTGGAGACGCCGGGTTGGGACAACATCGACTTCGATGATTCTGCCTGGGGCGCCGCGCAGACTGTGCCGGGCCCCACGGGAGTTCTTTCCGCCGAAATGATGCCGCCCATTCGCAACGTTGACACGCTGGTGCCGATCTCGATGAGAAGCCCCAGGCCGGGCGTCTATGTCTACGACTTGGGGCAGAACATGAGCGGCTGGGCCGAGCTTCGCGTGCGTGGTCCCCGCGGCGCTGCGGTGAAGATGCGCTTCGCCGAGCTCGTCTATGACGACGGCATGATCAACCGCGACAACATCCAAGGCGCCCAGTCGAGCGATACTTACATCCTGAGCGGCGAGGGCGAGGAAATCTACAATCCGCACTTTACCTATCACGGCTTCCGCTACGTCGAAGTCACGGGCTATCCGGGCACGCCGAGCCTCGACTCGATCCGCGGGCGCGTGGCGCACACCGCGGTCGAGTCGATCGGCAGCTTTGTCGCTTCCAAGCAAATCCTCAATCAGATTCAGCGCTTGATTCGCTGGTCCCAGCTTACGAACCTCTTCGGCATCCCCACCGACTGCGACCAGCGCGACGAGCGCCAGGGCTGGATGGGCGACGCGCACGTGACGGCGGAAGAGGCCATGATGAATTTCGACATGCCCGCGTTTTACACGAACTTCGTCCGCGACATCCACGACGCCCAGGGGACCGACGGCTCCGTCACCGACACCGTCCCGCACCGCTATGGCAGCCGGCCCGCCGACCCTGCCTGGGGCACCGCCTACCCGCTGATCTGCTGGTACCTGTGGCAGCAGTACGGCGACCGGCGCATCCTGGAAGAGAACTACGAGGGCCTGAAGAAGTACGTGGAGTTCCTGCGCAGCCGCGCGCAGGACAACGTGCTGCGATACAGCTACTACGGCGATTGGGTGGCGATCGAGCACACGCCGGGCGAGTTCGTATCCGATGCCTATTATTACTACGACGTCGAGATTCTCAAGAGCATCGCCGACATTCTCGGCCAAAGCGCCGACGCCTGGACCTACGCCCAACTGGCCGACCAGATCAGGGATTCGTTCAACCGCACGTTCCTCAACGTGAGGACCGGCGAATATGCCAACGGTACCCAGACGGCCCACGCCCTGGCGCTTTTCCTGGGACTCGTCCCGGACGACCACCGTGGCGCGGTGGCGGGGCACCTGACCAACGACATCGTGTACACGCACGACACCCACGTCACCACCGGCTTCATCGGCGTGAAGTACCTGATGCCGGCGTTGACCCAGATCGGCCGTGCCGACTTGGCCTACGAGCTCGCGACGCAGACGACGTACCCAAGCTGGGGGTACATGGTCGAGAGCGGCGCCACCACGCTATGGGAGCTCTGGCAGAACAAAGTGGGACCGTCGATGAACTCCCACGACCACGCCATGTTTGGCAGCGTCGGTGCTTGGTTCTACAACGCCCTGGGCGGCATCAACCTGGGCACCGACAGCGCCGGTTACCGGCACATCCGCATCGAACCCCAGGTGGTGGAAGACCTCCGCTGGGTGAGCGCCACGATAGAAACGATTCGCGGCACCGTGTCGTCTTCCTGGACACACTCGCCGGGCGAGATCACCATGGACGTTGTGATTCCGGTGAACAGCGATGCTGAGGTGGTGGCGCCGAAGGAGGAGGCGATGGCCGCGGTGACCGTCCGCGAGGGTGACCACGTGGTGTGGCAGAAGGGTCATTTCGTCCCTGGCGACCCGGGCGTGACAGGCGCGAGCGCCGTTCGGAACGACATCGTGTTTGAGGTTGGCTCGGGGCACTATTCATTTGTGTTGACGGAAGAGAGTCGATAGCCGAAGGTCGAAGTTCGAAAGTAAGGGGTGATCCGTATGAGGCTGGTTTCATACGTGGCAGAGAATACGGAGCGGGCTGGCGTTGTGCAGGGCGATTACGTCGTCGATGTTTACCAGGCGCTCGAGTTCGCCGCTTGGAACAAGTCCTATGAGCCGTTCAGTCGAGCGGCGGAGATCTTGGGTGAACGGCGCTATTTCCCTGGAATGGAGATGATTCATCTGCTCTTCGAGGGTGAGCAATACCTGCGGGCGCTCGGGGAGATCACCAGCGCCTTGGCCGAGACCCTGACCCAGAAGGAGTACCTGGGCGGTTTGTTCCGACCGCTGGCCTCGACGCGCCTGCTCGCGCCCATTCCCCAACCCGGCAAGATCACCTGCATCGGGCGCAACTATGCGGATCACGCGCACGAGCAAGGAGTAGAACCACCTCCGGCGCCGATTTACTTTCTCAAGTCCCGCAACGCCATTTGTGGTCCGGGCGCTCCCATCGTCTTGCCGATCAACTCGACGCAGGTGGACTACGAGGCCGAGTTCGCCGTCGTGATTGGGAAAGGCGGCAAGAACATTCCGGAAGAACGCGCTCTCGAACACGTCGCGGGGTACATGATCCTGAACGACGTGAGCGCGCGCGACATGCAGTTCGGCGACAAGCAGTGGTACCGGGGCAAGAGTTGCGACACTTTCGCGCCTTGCGGCCCCTGGCTCGTCACCAAGGACGAGGTGCCCGATCCGCACAACCTGCGCATCTTCCTCACCCTCAACGGCGAGATCATGCAGGACGCGAACACCTCCGACCTCATCTTCAAAGTTCCGTATTTGATCAGTTACCTCTCGCAATCCGTCACCTGGGAGCCGGGCGACGTCCTTTCCACCGGCACGCCCGGGGGTGTGGGCGTCTTCCGCAAGCCGCCGGTGTTCCTCCAGCCGGGCGATACCGTCAGCATCACGGTGGAGCGGCTCGGCACCCTGACCAACCCCGTCGTGAGTGCTCGGTAGCTACGCGGGGTCCAGGAGATTGCCGATCTTCGATTTCCGATTGCCGATTGGAAGAGCCGAGAATCGAAATTCGAAAATCAAAATTCGTGTCCACGCCTCGGTGCGGGGCTTCGGCGAGTTTTTGAGTTGCTATCAGCTCTCAGCCGTCAGCGAAAGAGTTTCGGTTTGGAGTCTTGCTGAATGCTGATAGCTGAGGGCTGAGGGCTATCAGTTTTCAGGCTCGGGCCGCAGTGGTATCGGCGACCGCGGTCGGGAGTTTGGCCGCCTGCCAGGCGGCGATTCCTCCTGTGAGGTCAGCTACGTTTTCGATGCCGCGCCGCTTGAGGATGCTGGCGCCCATGGAGGAGCGATAGCCTCCCGCACATTGGACGACGATCTTGCGGTCGCGCGGCACTTCGTCAAGGCGCTCGTGGAGATGGTTGAGGGGGATGTGGAGGCTGCCGTCGATCCAGCTCGCCTTTCTCTCTTGCGGCGTGCGCACATCGAGCACCAACGGCGGCTCCGGAGAAGCCAGTTCGTCGGCCAGCCGCTGAGCGTCCCAGCGTTCGGTCCGCTGGACGGGCTCAGGGTTGTGGTCGAGGGCCCTCATCCCGCCTTGCAGGTAGCCGGCCACGTGATCGAATCCGATGCGTCCCAGCCTGGTTCCGGCTTCCTGCTCGCGGCCCGGTTCGGCAATGATGACGATCGGCTTCTCCCGGTCGAGAAGCGTGCCCGCCCAGCTTGCGAATTGCCCGCCCAACCCGACGTTGATGCTTCCTGCGAGGTGGACCGCCGCGAAGTACGCGGGATCGCGCACGTCCAGGATCTGAGCGCCGACATTCCTCAACCGCAACGCGTCGTCGAGAGCCAGCGGCTTTAGAGCGCGCTCGAGCGTCTTCTCCAGCGTCGGGCGCTCCTTGGTATTGAGGACGGCGTCGTAGGTGAAATAGGGCGGCGCGTCAGGCTGGTCCGCCAGCACCAGGCTGATGAACTCCTGCTTGGTCATGGGTTGGAGGGCGTAATTCAGCCGGCGCTGGACACCGATGGTGGAAGAGCTTTCCGAGCCCAGTTGCTTTCCGCACAGCGATCCCGCTCCGTGGGCGGGGTAAATGCGGGTCTCGTCGGGAAGTGTGAGAAGCTTCTGGTGGAGTGAATCGTAGAGCAGGCTGCCGAGCTCGGTCGGCGACCAGCCGAGCGAAGCGCGCAGGTCCGGGCGCCCCACATCGCCCACAAAGAGCGTGTCGCCGGTGAGCACGGACTCGGGACCTTGTCCGTCCTCGTTGCGGTCGAATACCAGGATTGAAATCGACTCCGGCGTGTGGCCGGGTGTTTCCACCACCTCCAGGCGCACTCTGCCCAACTCGACCGCGTCCCCATCCTTCATGGGGACGAACGCGTATTCGGCTCGGGCGCGGCCGCCCAGCCGGATGTCGGCTCCGAGGCGGTCGCGAAGCTCCAGGTGGCCGGCAATAAAGTCGGCATGAAAGTGGGTCAGGAACACGTGACGGATCTTCAGCCCCAACTGCTCCGCATCGCGCACGTACTGGTCCACGTCACGCTGGGGATCGACCACCGCCGCGGTGTGGGTTTCCTCGTCGCCGATCAGATAAGAAGCGTGCGCCAGACACCCGAGATAGTATTGTTTGAAGATCATTGTGCGCCCCCCCAAGAGGATCGTGCTGAATCCTGCCAAGCGAACTTCGGCCCCTCCGCGAAGCTCGCAAGGCCTCTGAAGGGGATTATACACCGACTTGCCGGCTTGCTCTTAGCCGGGATTTCATTCTGACATTCCCCTTCATTGGCGATTGCTGACTGTCGATTGACGAGTTCAGTTCTCAGTCATCAGTCACGAAAGCCCTTTTCGCCTGGAACTGAGAACTGAGACCCGCAGCTCGACACCCGAGCGAATAATCCCGAGTTTGGGGGTTTGAGGAAAAGCTGAACGCAAGCCAAGGCGAGGACTTGCCAAGCCAGGAGATTTACCATCTCGCTGTGCTGCGGATGCGGTGTGAAGATTCGCCGGGTCCGGCTCAGGCGCTCCCTTCAACCGGAGAAGGGAGCGCCGTCGAAACGTCCTCTTCTGACACGTTCGCAGGTCTTGGGGTTGACCCAAATCAGGCGCCGAAATTGCCGGTGCCGAGCCCCCTGCGCCGAACAACCAGGATTCCCGCCAGAGCCGTCAGCAGCAGGACAAGGCTGCCAAGCTCGGGCGTTTCAAGGTCCCCGCTAAACGTTGTGCCCGGACCAAAGGCAACAAGGCCGAGGTTGAAGGCTCCCTCCACGGGAACACCACTGAAGGGACTACTACCGGTATTGAAAAATGTCATCGTCACGGATGAGGAGCTGCCAGTCACCGTGCAGGAGTTGAAGAAGGCGGTCCCGTCAACGCACGTATAGGAACTGAGTGGGAGGTTGTTTGTCGGATCAATCACGACCTGAAACTCAGTAATGTCCGTGTTGGTCCCGTTGATGAAGTTGCAACCAGGATACGACGCGCCACAATCGGACCCGCTGATGGAGGTGAAGTTGAATGTGGCGCCGACAGAGGTGCCTCCGAATCCAGACTGTGAGAAGGTGAGAATCGGATCGGTCGGATCGATCGGACCGGCATACGCAGTAATCGTGGTGCCGGCAAGCAACCCAACTAGCAAGACGACGCGGTGCAGTTGCATGATAGCCTCCTGTGAACGGACCAATGACACCACACGACAACAAAATAGCTCAGAAACTTGTCAGATGTCAAGTCCAAAATTCGCCATTAACATTTTTTTTAATTAATCGAAAATAGACATTCAATCTGATTTACACACTCTTGTCCAAAACGGCTTTCTGCGGTTCCCGTCTTGGACAGGGGGAGAGTACTTGCCTGAGGTCGCACAAGGCCGCAACCCCCTTCGGAATGCCCAAGAATCGCCGATTTCAGCACGGTCTAAGCCAATTCGCCCGCGACGCGCCGACTCCGATCGTTCTTAGACGGGCGGGGCAAAGCAGACCCCTCCCCCGGTCTCCCGCCATGCGGAGCGGAACCTACCCCCGAGCGAGAGGGCGCAGAACAGAAGGCGGAAGAGCAGTCGGCAGAAGACAGCCGGTAGACGCCGTTCGGAGGTCGCTCGCTGCCTGCTGCCTCTGGACAGGCTGGAGAAGGCGCGTCGCGGGAATGCTATAATGATGTGGATGCGGCAACGAATAGTTCTGATCGAAGACGAGAAGGACATCGTCCAACTGGTGCAGTACAACTTCCGCAAGGAAGGCTTTGAGGTGGAGAGTTTCGGGCGGGGCAAGGAAGGGCTCGATCACCTGCGCCGGAAGTCCGCCGACCTGGTGCTGCTGGACATCATGCTGCCGGACCTGGACGGCTTCGAGGTTTGCAAGCGGCTGCGTTCCGACGATCGCCTGAAGAGCGTGCCGGTAATTTTTCTGACAGCGAAGGGCGAGGAGATTGACCGCGTGCTGGGCCTGGAGATCGGCGCCGATGATTACGTGGTGAAGCCGTTCAGCCCCCGCGAGCTGGTGGCGCGCGTCAAGGCCGTGCTGCGGCGGCAGGAGCGTCCGGTGGAAAAGTTGGAAGTGGTGGAAGCCGGTGACGTGCGCCTGGACGCGCGCACTCACGAGGCGACGGTGCGCGGCCGCCTGGTGGAGCTGAGCGCGATGGAGTTCCGGCTCCTTCATTTCCTGGCTTCGCATCCTCGCCACGTCTTCAGCCGCGACCAGTTGCTGGACGAGGTGTGGGGCCGGGAGCGCTTTGTCACCCCCCGCACGGTGGACGTCCACATTCGCCGCTTGCGCGAGAAGATCGAGGCCGAGGCCAACAACCCGCGCTATCTTCAGACCATTCGCGGCGCCGGCTACCGCTTCGCGGCCGAGCCGGGCGCGGGAGCAGAGGCCGAATCGTGAAGGTCGGGAGTAGGGAGTAGGAAAAATCAGAAATTAGAAAGTAGAAATCAGAACGAAGACCGTCTTCCTTTTCTGATTTCTACTTTCTGATTTCTGATTTTCCCGACTCCCTACTCCCGGTGTTAGCATGACCCTTGGCAGTCCTATTTTCCGGAAGCTCCTCTCCAGCGCCTTCCTCCTCATCGCTGCCGCGCTGCTGATCCTTGATTTCCAGATGGCGCGATTCACCTCGCGGCGCCAGGTGGAGAGCGTCAAGCAGCGGCTGACGCTGGAAGGGCAAATCCTTGCCGGCGAACTCGCAGCGGTTCCGCCCGGTCAACTCGAGAGCTGGGCGCAGGAGGCCGGAGCGCGAGCGCAGGCGCGCGTCACGGTGATCGACCCCTCGGGCGTCGTGCGGGGTGACTCGCAGCATGACCCCGAAACGATGGAGAACCATGCGAGCCGGCCGGAGATCCGAGAAGCGATCCGCAACGAGATTGGCTCGTCGATCCGCCACAGCGCCACCCTCGACCGCGACCTCTGCTACGTGGCGCTGCGCGTGAACACCTCGGGCGCGCCCAGTTGGGTGCTGCGGCTGGCGCTTCCGCTCGAGGACGTTGACGCGGCGATTGCCGCCGTGCGCTGGCGGCTTCTCCGGGCGTCGCTGGCGGCCGCGCTTCTGGCGCTGCTCATCGCTTATTTCTTCTCGCGTTCGTTCACCCGTCGCATCGCCCAACTGCGGGCGTTTGCGGAAGGGCTGGTCGACGCGCGGGTGGGCGCTTCGCTGCCGACTGGCGACGATGAGCTTGGGGCGCTGGGCCGGGCGCTGCGGAAAACGTCCACCCAGCTCCAGGGGCTGGTGACGAACCTCAAAGTTGAATCGGAGCGGCGGGAGGCGATCCTGGCGAGCATGGTGGAAGGCGTCCTGGCGGTCGACGCCGGCCTTCGTGTGACGTTCTCGAACCAGGCTTTCGCCCAGGCCGTCGGGGCCCTCGCGCCCATCCGGGACCGCATGCCGTTGATCGAAGTAGTCCGCGACCCGGCCCTTACCGAACTGTTGACTGAGGTTCTGAGAAGCGACCGGACGCTGAAGCAGCGCCTGCAGTTGACCGCCGCCGAAGGGCGAGTGTTCGAAATTCAGGCGGCGCCGCTCACCGCACCGGCGGGCCCGGGCGCCATCGCCATCCTGCACGACATCACCGACCTCGAGCGCCTGGAGCGGGTCCGGAAGGACTTCGTGGCCAATGTGTCGCACGAGCTGCGCACCCCCCTCACCGCCATTCGGGGTTACGCCGAGACGCTGCTGGAAGGCGCGCTGGACGATAAGGAACACAACCGGCGTTTTGTGGAGATCATCAAAGCCCACGCCATCCGGCTCAACAACATCGCTTCGGACCTGCTCGTCCTCTCGGAACTGGAGTCCGGCCGCCGGGTGGCGGACCCTCTGCCCGTCTCGATCCGCGACGCGCTGGAGAGCGCACTGCGCACCGTGGAATCCGAAGCGCGCGTCCGCGAAGTGACGTTGCGCAAGGGGAAACTGGACGACGTTCGGGTGCTGGGCGACAAGACGCGGCTCGAGCAGGCGCTGGTGAACCTGCTGGATAATGCCGTCAAGTTTAACCGGCCGGGCGGCGAAGTGCAGGTGGAGTGCGGGGGGCCACCGGGCGGCGAAGCCTTCGTGGCCATTGCCGATACTGGCGTCGGGATTCCCTCCGACGACCTTTCCCGCATCTTCGAGCGCTTCTATCGCGTGGACAAGGCGCGCTCGCGCGAGGTGGGTGGGACGGGGCTCGGCCTCAGTATCGTCAAGCACGTGATGGAGCGGATGAATGGAACCGTGGCCGTCGAAAGCCAACTGGGTAAGGGATCCACCTTCACGCTCCGGTTTCCCGCCTGGGAGGGAAAGGATCGAGTCAAGGGGTAAGTTGAGCGGCGCGCGATGCAGAAAGTGGAATCGCCCGGAAAGGCTTGCTTTAGGTGGCCGTTTTCAGGGACAATTCGATCTTAAACCCTTCACCTTAGAATGTCGGCTGGATCGAAGGGGACGGGGCTCCCGGCCCCGGTGAAAGTCAGAGACACGACAGGGTTTCGAATTGCTGGCGGCCCCTGGGACCGAGGGGCTGTGGTGTCGGGTGGATTGTGATCGGTCGGCTCCGTCAGGCGAGCGCCCGCGCCTTGGTGTGCGTGGCCCCGCGCTGTTCCGTTGAGCCGGATTGCCGGGGATTTGATCCTCGACCCTTTTGGGGGTGAAAAGTGCGACTAATACCCCGTGACGAAAAGTTCTATGAGCTGTTTTGCGAGCAGGCGGAGTACATACATTCGGGAGCGCAACTGCTGGTGGCGCTTTTCGAGAATTTCTCTGACGTCGACAAGCGAGTGTCGGAGATCAAATTCATCGAGCACAAGGGCGATCAACTCACCCACTCGGTCATGATGAAGCTGAACAAGACGTTCATCACTCCCATGGACCGCGAGGATATCCACGCCTTGAGCTCGGCCCTCGACGACGTCCTAGACCTGATCGACGGGGCGGCGGGCCGCATGGTGCAGTACAAGATCAAAGCGATCACTCCCGGCGCCCTGCGCCTCGCGAACGTTATTACACACGGCGCGGAGATCCTGCTGAAGGCGGTTTCGGAGCTCTCCCGGCCGCGGAACATTCTCACTTACTGCGAGCAGCTCCAACATCTTGAAGAGGAGGCCGACCGGATCAAAGGAGAATGCGTCGGTAATCTTTTCGAGAACTCGCACGAGCCGATTGAAGTCATCAAGTGGAAGGAGATTTACGAAGTCCTCGAGTCTACCACGGACCGGTTTGCCGACGTCGGCGACGTGCTGGAGGCCGTGGTGTTGAAAGCCGCCTGAGGGTGCTTCAGGGTTTCTTGGGTTTCCTGTGCTCCTCAGTCTCTTCCTGCAGCTCTTCTGCCTGATCGCGAAGCGGAATCTATGGTCTGGTTTGCGGTCCTCATCTGCGGTGTAGCTTTCATCTTCGATTTCTTCAACGGCTTCCACGATGCGGCGAATTCCATCGCTACTGTGGTTTCGACGCGGGTCCTCTCGCCACGCGTGGCGGTGGTGTGGGCCGCGTTTTTCAACTTCATCGCCGCCTTCACCTTCGGAACTGCCGTGGCCAGGACGATGGGCGCGGGCATGATCCGCCTCGAGGCAGTGAATCTGTACGTGATCCTGGCCGGCCTGCTCGGCGCCATCTTCTGGGACATCATCACCTGGTACTGGGGCTTGCCCGTCAGCTCCTCGCACGCGTTGATTGGAGGTTACGCCGGGGCCGCGGTGAGCAAGGCAGGTTGGAGCGTGATTCTGCTGGGAGGCTGGACCAGGACCGTGCTTTTCATTTTCCTCTCACCCGCCATCGGATTCGTGTTGGGCGCGGCTTTGATGACCGGTGTGCACTGGCTCTTCCGCAGTTGGTCCCCTCAGCGCGTCGACCGGTACTTCCGCAAACTTCAGCTCTTCTCCGCTGCCGCCTACAGCTTCGGCCACGGGACGAATGACGCGCAGAAGACAATGGGAATCATCGCCGGAACACTCTACACGGCGGGAATACTCAAGGCCTTCGAGATCAAGTTCTGGATCGTCCTGATGGCCCACGCCGCGATGGGCCTGGGAACCCTGGCCGGAGGCTGGCGGATCGTCAAGACGATGGGGATGCGAATCACCAAGCTGCGGCCTCTCGGTGGGTTCTGCGCGGAGACCGCCGCTGCGGCGAGCCTCCTGGGCACGGCGATGGCCGGCATCCCCGTCTCCACCACCCACACCATCGCCGGGGGCATCATGGGGGTTGGCAGCATTCAGCGCCTGACGGCTGTCCGCTGGGGCGTGGCGCGGAACATCGTGTGGGCCTGGGTGTTGACCATTCCGGCGGCGGGGCTTGTCGCTGCTCTGGTCTTCTGGGTCCTGCGGCACATCTTCCCCGGGGCTTGAGCGGAGACCGCCGCAGAGCGTCATTTCTAGGGTCTTGGACAGACGCGCGTGGTTCGAAATTACCGCGCTAGGTGATGCGCCGCTCCGCCGCTGGGGTCCGCCGCGGCCGGCAACGTGCTTGCGTCGGTCGGGCCGCATCGGCCGATCGCTTGCCCTGGCCTCTCTAGTCCCCGCAGTTGTGTTATACTGTAGTCAGGGTGAAACGGGTGGGCCGCATTTGGGGACACCTCTGGAGGAATGATCTCTCGCATGAGCAACCGTGTTCGTCTTCTGTTGATTTCGGTTTCCTGCATCCTGGTCTTTTACATCGTGATTGGAGGACTACTCGGCAAGAGTGAATCTTCCACGAGCGACAAGGCGTACCGCGATCTGAACGTGTATATGGAAGTGCTCGACCGCATCAAGAGCGACTACGTGACCGATCCGGACATGAGGAAGGTCACCGACGGGGCCATTCGGGGACTACTCGAGGCCCTGGACCCGTATAGCACCTATTTCACGCCGCCGCAGTACCAGGATTATCTGAAGCATCCGGAGCCGGGGCCGGGACAGGTGGGCTTGTTCGTCTCCAAGCGGGGCGGATACGCCACCGTCATCTCGGTGCTGCAAGGAGGTCCGGCGGACAAGGCGGGCGTGAAGGCCGGGGACCTCCTGGATGAGATCAATAACCTCCCACCCCGCGAGCTTTCCGTGGTGCAGATCGATCGGATGCTGGCGGGTCCGGTGGGCAGCACCCTGGCGCTGTCGCTGGTCAGCGAGGCTCGCGCCGAGCCCCGCAAAGTGACTTTGACACGCGAGGTTCTGAACTATCCGCCCGTGACCTCCAAGATGCTGGAAGACGGCGCCGGCTACCTGCGCGTCTCCTATTTCAATAAGGGGCAGGCCCGTGAAATCGAGGCCAAGCTGAAGGGCCTTGTAGCGCAGGGGGCCAGCAAGGTGGTTCTGGACCTGCGCGACTGCGCGGGCGGCGAGGTTGACGAAGCCATCAAGACAGCCGGCCTGTTCATCGACAAAGGCTTGGTGGCTTACGTCTCGGGCCAGCGGTATCCGCGCCAGGATATTCAGGTGCAGCCGGCACCCGCGGTCTCAAAGCTCCCGCTCGCCTTGCTCATCAACCAGTCGACCGCCGGTCCCGCGGAGCTGATGGCGAGCGCGGTGCTCAACAACAAGCGCGGCGACGTGGTGGGCACTCGCAGTTGGGGCGATGGCGTGGTTCAGAAACTGATTCCCGTGGGCGATGGCTCCGCCTTGTTGCTCTCGATTGCCAAATATTACGGCCCCAATGGCAAGACCATTCAAGATAACGGTATCACACCCAATGTGATCCAACCGGCCCAGGGGACCCTGACGGCGAGCGCCGACAACCCGGACGACGAGGACAGTGCGCCTCAGAGCCCGGAGCAATTGGGGGGCAAGAACGACGCGCAACTCCAGAAGGCACTCGAGATCCTGAAGCAACACGCGTCGGCGAAAGTGACGGCCACGGTTGTGCCCGCGCGAGGCCCAGCTTCCCTGCCGCGGCCGATGCGCCGCGCGGCGTAGGGATCCCCACCGGAGGAACGGACTGCAGCGACGCGCCAAGTGGAAGAGGGCCCGACGCAGGGTTGCGGCGCCGAGGGCCTTCACTTCTTTTGTCAAGCCTGCATTAGTTCTTGGTGTCTTATCCCTCGTAGTAATACTCGCGTTGGTTATTCTCTCGGGACGTAAGAAGCAGGCGCGCGGACCCCGTGAAGCCGGGTCCCGACCCGCTGGCGGCGAGCCGGGAGGACATGAAGCCGGTGCCCGCGAAGTGGATCTTCGCCTAAAAGCCGCCGTTGAGCGGGCGGGCGGCAATGGCGTGTGGGTGAAGGGCTGGAGCAGCGCTTCTGGCGACGCTTGGCGACCGCCCCGCGCCGGACAGGCAATTGAGGTGGTCGCCGCCACTCGCGTCTCGGACGCTGTGCTCTCGGCGATCGAGGGCGAAGCCAATCGCCAGGGTCTTGAAGTACGGCTGTCCGAACCTGGCGGGCGCACGCCGCACCCCGGAGGGGTCGAGGAGATCACCGTCCTCCGTGACAGCAAAGCGGTCAGCCGTTGGCGCGTGCGCGAAGTCCCACGGATCTATCGCGCGTCCATCGTCATCGACGACCTGGGTGAGGACCTCGAAGTCGCCCGGCAACTTCTTCGTTTGCCCTACCCCTTGACGTTCTCGGTGCTGCCTGGCTTGACCCACTCGGCGGCCATCGCGGAAGAGGCTCATCGCGACGGACGCGAGGTGATGCTTCACCTGCCTATGGAGGCGCAGTCCTTCCCCCGTGAGGGATCACCGGCGCCGGGACGGGGCGTAATCGAGGTGGGTATGCCGCGCAGCGAGGTGGCTGAGATCATCGAAGCGGATCTCGCCTCGGTGCCTCATGCTCACGGCGCGAACAACCACATGGGCTCGCGCGCCACGGCCGATCAGGCTCTCATGGGGGAGGTGATGGAGACGCTTGCGGAGCGCCACCTCTACTTCATTGATAGCCGCACCACCGCTTCGACCGTCGCTTACGATGCAGCCCGCCGCCAGGGCGTCCCCGCGTTCTTCCGCTCCGTATTCCTGGACGACGAAGAGAACGTGGCCTACTCGTTGGACCAACTCCGAAGATTTCGCCGCATCGTCGAAGAACAGGGAGCGGCTCTCGCTATCGGTCATCCCCATCCAACCACGATCGAGGCTCTCACTCGGTTCCTGCCGGAACTCGAGCTCGACAACATTGAGCTGGTTCCACCTTCCGAATTGGTCCGCTTGCCGGAGGTGGCCAGGATATTGCCGCCGCGCCGGCCCGCGCTGTGAAGCCGAGCGGCGAACGGAGCCGCTGACCATTGTCGAGAATTGAGCGTTACGCCACACTAGCGACCAGAGGTTGTTGCTTCTCGCTGGCCAGGCGCCCTTTCGGAAACTTGCTCACTGTTGGGCTTGGGGATGAGGCGGGGAAGTCTGGCTTCCGCTGGAGGAAGCGGGCGGAACCGCCATGGTGACGTCGCGGTCGAGGCGCATGCCGATGAGGGACCCGGCTTCAAGCGCGGCCTGTTTACCCTTTGGAATAAGTATGGCGGCTGCAATCCCACCGGCTGCCGCCGCGATGCCCGGACCGATGCCAGCCGCCGCGCCGGCCGCCGCGGGAGCGATGATGAGCGCCGCTTGCTCCTTGCGGGACGCGCCGTGCCCTTTCAGCTCGCCCTCAGGACCAACGTTGGGGTTTCCTCCGCCGGCGCTCGAAAAGATCTCCGTCAGAGAGCCAAGGATGGCAAGCTTCTCTCCGTTGGGCAGCTCCACGGTGTCGAACACCACGGTCAAATAACCGCCCTTGCCGCGGTGGGCTGCGGCCCTGACTTCGCCGACGTGGCCATCGACGCGCAGACCCTTGGGCAGCAGGTCCTGGTCCTCGACCGAGACGGGATCGAGCAGAGTGGTCACCACGCGATCGCCCGGCTTGGATTTCGCGGAGTTGATGGTCGTGTGAAGCTGAAGTTTGAACTCCGTCCCTTCGGGAATCACAACCTCGTTGTCGTTCAGCGTTCCTTCGTCCTGTGCGCGCGCGAGCGAGGACGCAACGCCCACCACGAGGCATGACGCCAGCACGAGCAAAAGCTCTCGCTTCATTTGCCGACTCTCCAACTCTTTCCGGCCGAAAAATCTGAGACTGCCGGCCCGGATCGACCTCAGCGTATCTTCATTTCACCATCAAACTCCGGGCCCCGTCAAAGAGAAAATCAGGGGGGCGAGCTCCGATCGTCAGCCCAGCTTTCTTGGATGCGAACTCTCAACGAAGGTTTGGACGCGGGAAACCGAGAGTTTCACACTGAACCGGTACTCTCCGTTCGTGGGCGCCCGGTGCAGGTGCACTCGGCAGGATCGGAAGCGCTTGGTTCGACGCCGGCGCGGGCAAGGCAAGAAGCGTGCCGCCGAGAACTACTTTCTCACTTCCGCGTGGTGGCGAACATCGACGCCTTCCACCAGGAAGACGACATCTTCGGCGATATTCGTGGCGTGGTCTGAGATGCGCTCGAGGTTGCGCGCCACAAACATCAGATCGATGCACTGCCGGATCGTCGACGGCTCTTGTTCCATGTAGGTGACAAGCTCGTCGTAGATGGTGTCGCGCAACTCGTCGACGGCGTCGTCCGAGACCAGCACGCTCCGCGCCAGGTCCGCGTCCCCCTTGACGAAGGCATCGAGGCTCTTGCGGACCATCGATTCGGTGAGCCGCGCCATGTGAGGGATGTCGATCAGAGGCCGGATCGGCTGCTCGTTCATCAGGGAGAGAGCGCGCTCCGCCAGGTTGACGGCGTGGTCTCCCATGCGCTCCAGATCGTTGTTGATCTTGATGGCGGCGGTGATGAAGCGAAGGTCGGTGGCCATGGGCTGCTGCAGGGCGAGCAGACCGGTGGCGAGATCGTCGATCTCGATCTCCATCTGGTTGATGCGCGCCTCGTTCTGAAGAACGAGGTTGGCCTGCTCGGGATCCTTCTTGACGAGGGCCAGGATGCTGCGGTAGATGGCCGACTCCACCAATCCGCTCATTTCGAGGAGCCGTCTTTTCAACTCCTCCAGTTCAAGTTCGAAGTGCCGCAACACAGCTTTCTCCTGGGAACCGGTTTCCGGGGCCCCGTGCGGCGCCAAGCGAAGTACGCCGCCGGCCGTTCCGTCTCATGCCGCCATAGGCTAGCCAAACCGCCCGGTGATGTAGTCTTCTGTTTCTTTCCGGGCCGGCTTCTTGAAAATCGTCCTCGTCTCGTTGACCTCGAGCAGCTTGCCGAGCAGGAAGAAGCCGGTCAGATCCGACACTCTCGCCGCCTGCTGCATGTTGTGAGTCACGATGACGATGGTGCAGCTATCCTTCAAGGTGAAAAGCAGTTCCTCGATTTTGGCGGTGGCAATGGGATCGAGCGCTGAGCAGGGCTCGTCCAGCAACAGCACCTCGGGATTCACCGCCAGGGCCCGCGCGATGCAGAGCCTTTGTTGCTGTCCCCCCGAAAGGGCGTAAGCCGACTTGTGCAACGAGTCCTTGACCTCATCCCACACCGCGGCGCGCCGCAAACTGGCTTCCACCGCGTCGCTCAGAGCGCCGTGCATTCCATTCACCCGCAGGCCGTAAGCGATATTGTCGAAGATCGACTTGGGGAAGGGATTAGGCCGTTGGAACGCCATGCCCACCCGGCGCCTCAGCTCGGTAACATCCATCGTCAGGACATCTTCGCCATCCAACCTCACATCGCCTTCCGCGCGCGCGTGAGGCACCGTCTCGTACATGCGATTCAGGGTGCGCAGAAAAGTAGACTTTCCGCACCCCGAGGGGCCAATGAGCGCGGTAATCTTGTTGGCGGGCATGTCCAGGGAGATGCTCTGGAGGGCCTGCTTGGCTCCATAATAAAAATCCATATCCCTGACGCGCAGCTTGGGAAGCCCCGGCGCGGGCTCCGCCTCGCCGCCCCCGGCAGGTTGCGTTTGGGTGGGTGTGCTATCCATAGTAATCGGCTTCGCGGTTGCCATGCTGTACCTTACCCCGACCGGGACGATTGGAAGCCCAGCGACAGGATGATCCGTGAGCCGGTCGTTATGATAAAGACGAGAGCCAGCAGCACCAATCCGGCCGCCCACGCCTGGCGATGCCAATCCTCATAAGGCGAGAGAGCGTAAGTGTAAATCATCACCGGCAGTGATGCGATCGGCTGGTCCCATCCCGGGGCCCAGAATCGGTTGCTGAAGCTCGTGAAAAGCAAAGGAGCAGTTTCGCCGGCCACCCTGGCCAGGCTCAAGAGAATACCCGTGGCAATGCCTCGGAAGCCGGCGGGCACCACCACCGTCGCGACCGCCCTCCATTTGCTGGCTCCCAGAGCCAAGGCCCCTTCGCGCAGCGGCACCGGCACCGCCCGCAGAAACTGCTCGGTCGAGCGCAGAACGATCGGGACCAGCATCACGGCCAGCGCCAAGCCCCCCGCCAGCGCTGAGAAGTGGCGCATCGGCAGAACCACGACCGTATAGGCGAAGATGCCCATCACGATCGACGGAATGCCGTTCAGCAAGTCAGCAGTATACCGCACCAGGAAGGAAAAGGTGCCCCCGCCAAACTCAGCCAGATAGACCCCGCCCAGAAACCCCACCGGCACTCCGATCAGGGCGGCCAGCAGCAACAGCTTCCCGCTTCCCACGATGGCGTTTGCCATGCCGCCGCCGGTCTCCCCGACCGGCGTGGGAAGCTTGGTAAAGAAATTCCAACTTACTGAGCGGCCGCCATACCAGAGGAGATAGCCGAGGATGAAAAACAGCAGCGCGATGGTGAACAGGGTCGCAAGGCCCGTCAGGCTGAACATGAGAATGTTGACCGCCTTTCTCCAAACGGTTCGCATGCCCATCAGTGTGCCGTCCCTCGGCCTGCCGTCGTCAGGATCAGGATCCGCGCCAAGGCGTTAATGACGATCGTCACCGCGAAAAGTACAAGACCCAACTCAATGAGAGCTTGAACATACATATCGCTCGTCGCCTCTGTGAATTCATTGGCGATGACCGCCGCTATCGAATAGCCAGGAGCGAACAGGGAGGCAGCCACCTGGGGGTTGTTGCCGATCACCATGGTGACGGCCATGGTCTCGCCCAAGGCGCGAGCCAACGCCAGAAAGATGGATCCCATAATCCCGCTTCGGGCATAGGGTACCACAACTTTCCACGTCGATTCCCATTTGGTAGCCCCCAGCGCCAGCGCCGCTTCCCGCTGATCGACGGGTACCGACAGCAGCACCTCGCGCGATATCGACAGAATAAACGGAACGATCATGACCGCCAGAACCACTCCTGCCGCCAGGAAACCTACTCCCATCACCGGTCCCTTAAACAGCGGCAGGTACCCAAACGCGCCGTGCAGAGGCACTTCGACGTACTTGCGCAGCAGGGGCACCATAACGAAGATGCCGATCAGGCCGTAGATGACGCTGGGCACCGCGGCGAGAAGCTCGATGACAAAGCTGAGGGCATCTGAGATGCGCGGCGGGGCCAATTCGGCCAGGAAGATGGCTGCCCCGACGCCTAAGGGCACGGCGATCAGCAACGCCAGCGCTGAAGTCACTAGAGTGCCATAGATGAAAGGCAGCGCCCCAAACTGCTCGAAGACCGGATCCCAGACGCTGGTCACCAGAAAGTGCAAGCCGAACTTGTGCCGCGGCAGCGCAGACTTGTCCCAGAGCTCGTAGACAATCAGGCAGGTGATCAGGAGGACGCTGGCGGCAAAAGCCCAGGTGATCAGGTACGCGATCTCGTCGCCGCTGCGGAGGCGGCCGACAAATGCACGAGCCCGCCCTGGACGCCCAGGGCGGGGCGCTAATTCAAGGGCGGTTGTTGAAGTCACCATGCTTACTTGATCTTCGAGATCGCCTTCATCTCCTTCGCCACCACTTCCTTGGGAAGGGGCGCATAAGACAGCGCTTCAGTATACTGCTGTCCCTCCTTCAGCATCCAGCGCAAAAAGCCGGTGATGGCATCACGCTTCGCAGCGTCACTGAAGCTCGATGGGATCAGCAGCCAGGTGAAGCTGGAAATCGGATAGGCGTTCTTTCCTGGGGCGTCGGTGATCGAAACCCTGAAGTCGTCCGGCATCGATTTCGCCGCCGCGGCCGCCGCCGCCGTCACGCCGGCGAGGTCCGCCTTCAGAAATACACCCGCGGCGTTCTGAACCAGCCCGTAATGCATGTGGTTCTGAATCGCGTAAATCAATTCGACATAACCGATCGAGTTCGGGGTCTGCTGAACCAGACCCGAAACCCCTTCGTTGCCCTTGCCGCCCAGCCCGACCGGCCAATTCACGGAGCTGTTGGATCCGACCTTCGCCTTCCAATCCGGGTCCGCCTTGGAGAGGAAGTCGGTCCAGATGAAGGTGGTGCCGCTGCCTTCCGATCGGTGAACGACCACGATATCATCGCCGGGCAGTTTCGCACCTGAATTCGCGTTGGCAATCTCCGGGTCGTTCCACTTCGTAATCTTGCCCATGAAGATGCCGGCCAGGGCCTTCTGCGTAAACTTCAGGTCTCCGGTGACGCCGGGGACGTTGTACGTAGGGACCACGGCGCCCATGACCGTCGGGAAGTGCAAGGGCTTTACCTTGAACTGGCCCAGTTGCTCGTCCTTCAAGGGCATGTCGGAAGCGCCAAAATCCACCGTCCCCGATTGAAGCTGCCGGATGCCGCCCCCGGAACCGATGGACTGGTAATTGATCTCCAGGTCAGGATGCATCTTATGATATTCGTCAAACCACTTTGAATAGATGGGGTAAGGGAAGGTGGCGCCGGCGGCGTTAATTTGGAGTCGGTCGGCTGGAACCGCCGGCGCCGGGGAGGAGGGCCTGGGTCGAGATATCAAACCGGCGACGAGAATTAAACCGAAGGCAACCGCTGTAGCCATTTGCTTGAGGCTTCGCTTGGTCATTTTTCTAATTTCCTTCCTGAGTGCGATTGGGTACACTCAACAATAGAGATCAGGCTGAACTCCGTATGTTACAGGCAGATTAAGCGCCAATGACAGCCAAATGAATTAATAAAATCACGCTAACCTATTGAAGCAACTAATTTAATCAGGTCAGGTCACCTCGCCTCGCAACGCCTGGATTGCCGGTTGCTGCCCCTTCTTCGTCCTTTACCCTTTCACCCTTTACCCTTCACCTTCGCCCTCTGCCCTTCCCTGACGGTTCACCCCTACCGTTCGGTGGGTTCGTTCCTGAATGTCCGCAACCGACTTCCTTTGTTTTCAACGAAATCGGTCGCGGTAGGGACGCTGGTTACCCAACGCCCCCCGCACGGATCCGTACGCGAAGAATTACCTCATACGGCTCTTGCCGCGGATTCTGGCGTCGACGCCGGTCACCGATTCCCGGATGGCTGGCACCCCGCACAACCGTGCAGTCCATAGAAGCCGCCTTGGCCCGGCTCAGTGTCCGGAAGCGGCGGGCCGCACGATGGTTCTCCTTGGCCGATGGCCTTCCCTCCCTGCCCTCCGCCGACAGTTTCCTACCTGCCTTGGTTCGGGCATTTCCTCGGTACTATGCCATCGTCCGACTCCCCAAAAACGTGCATGTTGGCCGTACGGCACATGGCCTTCGCCAACCGGCCCG
>Ga0326728_10008285_pt1 | contig 25937 bp, 15 predicted proteins | sample MB3enrmetagenome_FD_207602 | JGI IMG/M metagenome (GOLD analysis project Ga0326728, IMG submission 207602) | Lab enriched peat soil microbial communities from McLean, Ithaca, NY, United States - MB31MN | ecosystem: Environmental > Terrestrial > Soil > Wetlands > Peat | place: USA: New York... | reverse complement strand
GCCGGAAGAGTGGCCAAGGTGCTGGTGGCCGCCGGCGACGGCGTAAAGGCGAACCAGGTTATTGCCGAACTCGAATAACCTGAAACGATTCAGCCGGTGCGTGAGGCAGCAGACCTGCTGCCTCACGCACCGGCTTTTCCATTGACCCCAATGCACTCAATTCGGCTGTAAGAGAAAATTTGAGGCCCCGGCAGGGGCCGGTCGAGTGTAGCCCAGTGCGGAAGCACTGGGGATGAGACCAAGGTAGGGAGTGCGCCCCGGAGGGGCGCTGCGAAAAATGCAGCCAGACGGGAACGATGTCATGGAAACGTAGACGAGTCCCGTAAGGACGGCGCAACAACTCGCGCGGACCATCTCCCTTCCCATTTAGAATCCCGTTGAGAGAATATTCGGCCATCATCGGAGTTCCCCTTGCTCTCCAAGCAAACGCCCACCTCCCCCGTCCAGAGCGCAACCTTCGGCCTCTCGCCACAAGAGACGCGGACCCTTCGCGCGCTTAAAACCCCTGCCCGCATTCAGAAGTTTGTCGATTCAATCGACTATCAGTACGCCGACACCGCTCTCTCTCCCCGGCGCGTGCTGCGCGAGCGCAAGGGCCACTGCCTCGAAGGCGCGCTTGTAGCCGCGGCCGCTCTGCGCCTCAACGGCCATCCCCCGCTCCTGATGGACCTTGAAGCCGTGCGCGACGACGACCACGTCATCGCCCTCTACCGCGAGCAGGGGCTGTGGGGCGGAATCGCCAAGTCGAACTTTGCCGGCCTGCGCTTCCGCGCGCCGGTCTACCGCACTCTGCGCGAGCTCGCCCTCAGCTACTTTGAGCACTACTACAACCTGCGCGGCGAGCGGACGCTGCGCGCCTACTCGGCGCCCGTGAACCTGGCCCGGCTCGACCGCCTGCACTGGATGACCGCCGAGGAGGACGTCTGGTGCGTCGCCGACCTGCTCATCGCCGCCCGGCACTACCCGATCCTCTCCGACAAAGTGGCCCGTGCCCTGCCAAGGCTCGACCGGCGCAGCTTCGAGGCAGGAATGCATGGCCGCGTCAACCATTAGTCCGGGGCTGTAAAATCATCCCGCAACGCCCCGGGGCTCTAGAATCCGCCCGCAATCCATCGAGGGAGTCTACCCATGTTCGCTTCCACCCGTCTGCTCCGCGCCATCCCGGCCGGAATTGTCTTAACCGCTCTTGCTGTCTGCGCGCAGGCTCCCCCAGCCTCCCCGGCCGGTGCGCCTGCCGGCGGCCACCAGTTCCGCATCGGCGTCCTCTCCAGCCGCCCAGACATGATCACCGGCGGCAGCGCCCTGGTCGAAATCTCCGTCCCTCCGCAATTCCCCTTGAAGGGCGTCACCGTCCAGCTCAACGGACAGAACATCACCTCTGTCTTCCGCCAGGAGCCCGGAGTCAACAAGCTCCTCGCCGTAGTCCCGGGGTTCAATGTTGGCGTCAACACCATGGCCATACTCAACGAAGGCAAGGTCCAGGTCCAGGCAGAACTCAAGAACTTCCCCATCACCGGCCCGGTCTTCTCCGGACCCCAGGAAGAGCCCTTCCTCTGCCAGACACAGCAGTTCATCCTGCCCGACGGCACAAGCCTGGGCGCGCCGCTCGATGCAAGTTGCTCCGTGAAGACGGTCGTCCACTACGTCTATAAGTCCACCGAACCGCTGCCTGCTGGCTCCCGCAACGGCGCATTGAATATCAAGCCGCTCACCGACCTCAAAAAGCTTCCGGCCGATGTAGCCACCACCACCACGACCGCCGGAAAAACGGTGCCCTACGTAGTCCGCGTTGAAACCGGCACGGTCAATCGCTCCATCTACCAGTTCGCGGTGCTCTCCGATCCCACAAAAGAAGCCTCGCCCGATCCCCTCGCGCCCCCGGCCGCATGGAACGGAAGGCTGATCTTCGGCTTCGGCGGAGGCTGCGTCAACGGCTGGTACCGCCAGGGCGCGAACCTCGGCGCGGACTCCGGCTCACGCGGCCAGGGCCCCGGCGAGGGCGGCGAAGCCAAGCCTACTCCGGGCAGCGCCGTCATCAGCGACGACATCGTGGGCAAGGGCTACGCCGAGGCCGGCTCCAGCCTCAACGTCGCCGGCAACAACTGCAACGACACCCTCTCCGCCGAGACCATGATGATGGTCAAGGAGCGGTTCATCAAGGTCTACGGCAAGCCGGCCTTCACCTTCGGCCGCGGCGGCTCGGGCGGCTCCTACCAGCAGAACCAGATCGCCGACCGCTATCCGGGCCTGCTCGACGGCATCATTCCCAGCCTCACATTCCCCGACGTGCAGGAGTTGGTCGTGATGATCACCGACTCACGCCTGCTCAACAACTACTTCAAGCACGACGGTGCAAGTCTCAGCGCTCAGAAGAAGCTCGCCATCTCCGGCGTGGCGGAAATTGAAAACATCATCTCCGCCGATCCGCTGGCCGGGCGCATCAACCCCACCGAGTACTGCCCTGCCGGCATTCCCAAAGAGCAGCGTTACGACGCCAAAACCAACCCCAAGGGCGTGCGCTGCGACGTCTACGACCACAACATCAACATCTACGGCAGAGATCCGGCGACTGGATACGCGCCCCAGCCCGTCGACAACGTTGGTGTGCAGTACGGCCTGGCCGCGCTCAACAGCGGCGTCATCACTCCCGCCGAATTCCTCGACCTGAACGAGAAGATCGGCGGTTATGACACCGACGGCTATGTCTCGACGCATCGCGCCGTGGCCAACCCGCTAGCCCTTCGTGCCGCCTATCAAAACGACCTCATCACCTACGGCTCGCACCTGGCGCAGATGCCCATCATCGACGTCCGCCCCTACCGCGACAAGCTGCCCAACGGCGACAACCACCTCAAGTACCACTCCTTCTCGCTGCGGGCGCGCCTGGAGCAGGTGAGCGGCTCCTCTGCCAACGACGTGCTCATCGTCGGCCCCGCCGCGCAGTCCAAAAAGATGGAAGCCTTCGCAATCACCAAGATGGATGAATGGCTGACGGCGCTGGCTGCCGACCACTCGCAAGACCTGCCGAACAAAAAGGTGATCAAGACCAAGCCCGCCGATCTCGTCGACGCCTGCTGGACGGCCACCGGCGAGCGCATCGTCGAGCCGCAGACCTTCTCCGGCGGCAAGTGCAACGAGTTCTATCCCACGGCTCCGCCGCCACGCATGGTGGCCGGAGCGACCATCCTGGGCAACAACATCATGAAGTGCGAGCTCAAGCCCGTCTCCGCCGCCGACTACAAGGTCACGCTCACCGACGAGCAGATCGCGCGCCTCAAGGCCATCTTCCCGCAGGGAGTCTGTGACTGGTCGAGGCCCGGCGTAGAGCAGCAGCCGCCCACCGCCGGCGTCTGGCACGCTTACTAAGCCTCATAAAACCGCAAGCGCCGGCTCTGCCACTCTCGGGAGCCGGCGCTTCTCTTTGGCCGGTACAATGAAGTAGTGACTGCATCCCCCAAGAGTTCTTCCCCCGTAGTAGGCTTTGTCTCCCTCGGCTGCCCCAAGAACCTGGTCGATTCCGAGGTCATGATGGGCCTCCTCGACCGCGCCGGCGCGCGCCTCACCTCGCACCCCGAAGAGGCCGAGATCCTCGTCGTCAACACCTGCTCCTTCATCGACACGGCCAAGCAGGAGTCCATCGACACCATCCTCGAGATGGCCCGTCACAAGACAGATGGCCGCGCGCGCAAGCTCATCGTGGCCGGCTGCCTCGTCGAGCGTTACCGCGACGAAATCCGCAAAGACATCCCCGAGGTGGACGCAGTAGTCGGCACCGGCGAGCTTGAAGCCATCCTCGAAGCCGCCGGAATCGCACCACACTCTGCGCCTTCCCCCTTCAACATCCTCGATGGCTCCGCAGCCGACAGGCGCTCCGGGCAGGAGTCGCTCTCCGGCACGCACAAACACGCAATTGAGATGACGGGTACGAGCGGGGCAAAGGGTACGGGCGGGATGACGGGTGCGAGCGGAATGAAGGGTACGGGCTTCAGCCCGTACATTCAACAGCCAGAAAAGACTGGGGCTTTAGCCCCCGAGGGAAGCTCCCGCCCCGAGGGCGAGCACCGTGAGCAGCAGGGCCGCTTCCGCCGCGACACCTGGGACGGTGCCGATCACATCCTGCCCACCTACCTCTACGACGAGAACACACCGCGCCTGCTCGCCACCGGAAAAACTTCCGCGTACATCAAGATCGCCGAAGGCTGCGACCACCCCTGCAGCTTCTGCGTCATTCCAAATCTGCGCGGCAAATTCCGCTCCCGCCGCTTTGAGAGCGTATTGGCCGAGGCGCAAGCACTGGTCGCCCGCGGCGTAAGAGAGATCACGCTCATCGGACAGGACACGACCTGTTACGGCGAAGACCTGGGATTGAAAGACGGTCTCGCCACGCTGCTCGACGCTCTGGCCCAAATCGAGGGCCTGCGCTGGCTGCGCTTCCTCTACGCCTACCCCAACCGCATCACCGCAAAGCTGCTTGAAACCATCGCGAAGCACGACAACATCTGCAAGTATCTCGACGTGCCGTTACAACATGCCTCGCCCGACGTCTTGAAGCGCATGAAGCGCGGCGGCAGCGGCGAAATCTTCCTCAAGACTCTGGAGAAGGTCCGCAAGACGGTGCCCGGCATCGCTCTCCGCACTAGCTTCATCGTAGGCTTCCCCGGCGAGTCACTTCGTGACGTAGAAATTTTGGAGGAGTTTATCGCCGAGGCAAAATTCGACTGGCTCGGCGTCTTCAACTACTCCGACGAAGCAGGCTCCGGAGCCTACACTCTCGACCAAAAGGTCAAGAAACAGTCAATCGCCCCCCGCCAGCGCCGCCTGATGAAGCTCCAGCAGAAAATCTCACGCGCCGCCAAGCAGAACTGGGTGGGCCGCGAGCTGACCCTGCTCGCCGAAGGCGAGAGCGAAGAGACGCCGCTGTTGTGGGAGGGTCGCACCCAGTTTCACGCGCCGGAGATCGACGGCAAAGTCTACATCAACGACTTCGGCTCGCTTGAAACCCTTGAGGCAGGCCGGTTCTATCGCGCCGAAATCACCGAGGCCCACGACTACGACATCGTGGCCCGCATCGTCGGCGGGCCGCTCTAAGGCAGCAACCGAGGGATACAAGTTATGGCGGATCGGTCTTGGGACAGCGATCTTTCTCAGCGCCCGGCCGCTTCCATCATCGCAAGCAGCTTTTGTTGAAGCTCCTTCACATTCGCTGAAAAGAAGTGGCGTTCGATCGCGATCTTCCTGTTTCCGGTAAGCGCGAACCGCAGCTCTCGCGAGACTGGAATCAGGTTGATGCGCTGGACGAAGTAGACGATCTGCTCAATCTCGCTCCAGCCGAAGCGGTGCTCGACAATCCAATACCTGCCGAACCAGCCGTTCTTTGGCGTCCGAATGGCAACGCCGGCCGGCCCGGCGCGAAAGTAGCAGTCGCGGGCAAAGGCGCTCGCAATGCGGCCCACGCCGCCGGCCACGAAATTCAGTGCCGCAAGGCCCAGCCCCAGGCCGACGAGGAACATCCACCAGGAAGGCATGTCGCCCGGCTTGGTGGGCTTCATATCCCCAATGCTTACTGCCCACAGAACCGCCCCGGCAACAACGCCCAGCAGCAGGCCAAAAACAAGCCTAATCAGAGCAAGAATCGCTATTCGCGCCGGAGCGTACTCCGTAATGGGTTGCATCCCGCTGGCATCCAGATTCTCCACAAGTTGAGCCCCCCTTGAAGTCGCAAACAGCCTAACCAATCGGCGCGATCAAGGCAAGAGATTTCAAAATCGGCTCGGTTTCAAAGTCTGGGTTACAGTCAAGCAGAGATCCGCGGTCCGCGATACCATAATCTAGACCGCATGCCACTGCGCGACCTTCTTTATGGCCGAACGAAAGAAATCCATCAAGCTTCTCCGCTGCCCAACCTGCGGCTCGCTGGTGCGCGCCAACGACGAGGACTTCCCTTTCTGCAGCGACCGCTGCCGCAAGATCGACCTCGGCAAGTGGGCAACGGGCGTCTACAAGATCAGCTCACCGGTTCTTGACCCCGAGGTTCTGGAAGACCTGGGCGGCAGCGGCACGCGCCGCCAGGATGACTCGTATGAAAACTGAGTCGGCGCACTCCAACCCTTCCCTCCAGAGCAACAGTGGCCCCAAATGCCGCTGGGCATGGACGGTAGCCACCTTCTTCGGCGCGGGATTCGGCAAGCCCGGCCCGGGGACATGGGGCTCCGTAGGAGCGGTGCTGCTGTGGGCCGTGGCGGCCTGGGCGCTGCCGGCCGGCTCGGGGACGCTGTTGCTGTGGCTTCTGTGCGGCATCCTGGTGGCAACCGCCATCGGCGTGCCGGCATCCACCATCGTGGCCCGCGAGTCCGGCCGCAAAGACCCGCAATTTGTCGTCATCGACGAGGTCGTGGGCCAGTGGATCGCGCTCATCGCCTGCCCCCGCGACTGGGCTCATGCGCTCATCGCGCTCGTCCTTTTCCGGCTCTTCGACATCACCAAGCCCTGGCCCGTACGCAAACTTGAGGACCTTCCCGAGGGCTGGGGCATCGTCTTCGACGATGTAGCCGCCGGCCTGTATGCTCTTGCTATAGCAGCGATCGTTCGCATCTGGTACTAACATGCAAACCGGCACTCCCGTCTCGAATTCGAAAGCTCCGCGCATCGGGGCGATTCTGCCTGCCGCGGCGCTGCCCGGCGGCGAAGTCGAACTCGCCGGCGAGCATCTTGGACCGGTTGGGTCGGCTGTGCCCTCGGTGCTGCTTGGCGCAGATCCGGCCATGGTGCTGATGAGCCGGCCACAGCGGCTGGTCTTCCGTGTGCCCCAGACCGGGCAAACCGCAATGCTTGAGGTGCGCAGCCAGGGACTGGTCAGCAATCGGGCGCCGCTCCGCGTGGCCAACAAGCTCACCGACGGACTGCATCCGGTAACCAGCCCTGTCGTCAGCCGCTCCGGCATGATCTACGCCACCATCTCCGGGCCCCGCGGCAAGCAGATGCCGGTCTCTGTTGTGCGCATCAGCCCCGACGGCCGCGGCACCCCATTCGTAACCGGCCTGCTCAACGCCACCGGAATGACCTTCAACGAGGCGGGCGACCTGTTCGTGACCTCGCGGACTGACGGCAATGTCTACCAGATCGATCCGGCCGGCGAATCCACCGTTTATGTCCAGGGCATGGGCGTTGCCACCGGGTGCGCCTTTGACCGCCAGGGCAATCTCTTCGTCGGCGACCGCAGCGGAACCATCTTCAAGATCTCACCCAACCGGCAGATCTTTGTTCATGCCACGCTAGAGCCAAGCGTCGCCGCCTATCACCTCGCCGCGGATACCGAAGGCCGGCTCTACGTTACCGGTCCCACTCTTTCGTCGAACGAGGCCATCTGGGTGATCGAGCCCAGCGGCGAAACGCGTCCGTGGTTCCGCGGGCTGGGCCGTCCGCAGGGCATGGCAATTTCGAGCGAAGGCGACATCTACCTGGCAGCCTGCCTCCACGGCCAGCGCGGCATTGTGCGCGTCACCGCAAATGGAGAAGCAAGCCTGGTGCTGGCCGGAGCAAACCTGGTCGGCATCGCGTTTTCTCCTCTGGGAACCACGATTCTGGCAACCAGCGATGCTGTCTACGACGTCGATCTGGGCGTGGATGGAATGGAGCTGTTTTAGCTTTTAGCCTCTAGCTTCTAGCTGCTAGCTCGTTCCTTGAAAATAACAACCGCAACGACCAAACCGATGAGGCTTACTCAGGTATCGTCGGAGCTAGAAGCTAGGAGCTAGGAGCTAGAAGCTGTTTTTATGAGAGCGGAGATCATTGCTGTCGGTTCGGAGATGTTGACGCCCTTCCGGCAGGACACCAACTCGCTTTACCTCACCGAGCAGCTCAACGGCATCGGCGTGGTGGTGCGCTTCAAGACCATCGTCGGCGATCGCCGCCGCGACCTGGTCAGCGCCATCCTCGCCGCCCTCAGCCGCGTGGACATCGTGATTCTGATGGGCGGCCTCGGGCCAACCGAGGACGACCTGACCCGCGAGTGCGTCGCCGAGGCGCTCGGTATCGGACTCCACCGCGACGCCTCTCAGGTTGCTGCTCTGCACGCCCGCGCCGCTGCCTGGCGCATCCCCATGCCGCAGAACAACCTCAAACAGGCCGATCTGCTTGAAGGCGCAATCCTGCTGCCAAACTCCATGGGCAGCGCTCCGGGCCAATGGCTCGACACAGTGCATAACACCTACCGCAAGCTGCTGGTTCTCGTCCCCGGGCCGCCCCACGAGTGCAAGCCGCTGTTTGACGCCGAGTGCATGCCGCGCCTGCGCGAGATTGTCCCGCCGCGCTCCATCGCCACGCGCACCCTCAAGGCGTCCATGATTCCCGAGTCCCAGGCCGACAAGATGCTGGCCCCCATCTACACCACCTACACGGATGTCGAGACCACCATCCTGGCCCATGCCGGCGATCTGCAACTCACACTGCAATGCACCAAGCCCACCATGCAAGAGGCCGAGGACCGCGTCGACGAGCTGGCCGGCCGCATGGAGGAAACTCTAGAAGAGTGGCTCTACTCCTCCGGCGGCGACTCGCTCGAACAGATTGTTCTCTACTATCTCGGCCTTCGCCAATCCACTCTGGCCGTAGCGGAGAGCTGCACCGGCGGCCTCATCTCCGAGCGCATCACCGGAGTGCCGGGCAGTTCGCGCTCGTTTCTGGGCGGAGCCGTCGTCTACTCCGATGCCCTCAAGATGGCCTTTGCCGGCGTACAGGCAGACCTCATCGCGCAGCACGGCGCAGTCTCCGAAGAAGTAGCCCGCGCCCTCGCCAACGGCATCCGCCTGCGCACCGGCGCAACCATCGGCCTGGGCGTCACCGGCATCGCCGGCCCCTCTGGCGGCACGGAAGATAAGCCGGTAGGCCTGGTTTGCTTCGCCGTCTCCGACTCGCAAAAAACCGAGACCATGCAGCGCACCTTCCGCGGCGACCGCAAACGCATCCGCGAATGGGCCAGCCAGCAAGCCCTCGACTTAGTCCGCCGCCGCCTGATGTAGCCGAACCTAGCTAATCGCCTGCACCCTGCCCCGTCCCACCAACTCCTCAACCCGCTCGATCCACCCGCGATCTGCCGCCACGCTCAGACTCTCCGGCTCAAGAATCACCTCATACTCGCCCTTCTTCTGCAGGTGGATCATCACTTTGCCCGGCCCCGGCGCAGCATCCGCCGCGCTCTTCAAACCCACAAACATCTCCTCGCTCGCGCGGTCCAGATCGATGCGGACACGAACTCCGCCCGGCAGCTTCACCTGCACCTCTTCCAGCGCCTGAACTGAGTTGATCGCAATCTTCGGCGCTGAGTCCTCTTCGCCCAGCAGCGAGCCGCGAATCAGCACCGGAGCCTCAATCTTGAGCTGCGCCTGCAACCGCTCATAGTCGCGCGCAAAGCAGATCAGGTCGATCTTGCCTGTAGCGTCCTCAAGCTGGCCCTGCGCGTAGAGCTTCTGGTCGCGCTTGCTCTTCTGCACCCTCAGCCCGTGGATGATTCCCGCCACCTGAATCTCATCGGCGGGATCGGCCTGGCGTCCCCACGTGCGCTCGGCGGGCTTGCGCTCCAGCGCCTCGGCCACGGAGATGACCACCGCCAGGTTGCGCAGCTTCTCCGCGTACTTATCCATCGGATGTCCGGAGACAAAGAAGCCCAGCACCTCTTTCTCGTTGGCCAGCCGCTCGCTCTCTTCCCAGTCCGGTACGCGCGGCAGATCGTCGGCATTGCGGCCCGGCGCGGGCGACTCGTTGAAGAGCCCAAACAGCCCGCCCTGTCCCTGCGCCGCATCCTTCTGCGCCTTCTGCGCGCGCTCCATCGCCTTGTCTACAGCGGCGAACACCTGCCCGCGCTTGCCCAGCGAGTCCAGCGCGCCGGCCTTGATCAGCGACTCAATCACCCGCTTGTTCATCAGCCGCAGATCGATCTTCTCGCAGAACTGCCACAGGTCCTTGAACCGCCCGCCAACCTCCGCGCGCGCCGCGAGGATCGATTCGATGGCGTTGCCGCCCACATTCTTCACCGCCGCCAGTCCAAAGCGAATGGCCTCGCCGTGCGGCGTGAACTGCGAGCCTGAGAACTGCACGTCTGGCGGCTCAACGGGAATCCCCATCTCGCGGCATTCGGCGATGTACTTCACCACGTTCTCCGGCTTCGAGGTTTCAGACGTCAGCAATGCCGCCATGAACTCCACCGGATAGTGCGTCTTCAGATAAGCCGTCTGGTAGGCAACCCACGCATAGGCAGCCGAGTGCGACTTGTTGAAGCCGTACCCGGAGAACTTCTCCATCTGCTCGAAGATCTCCTCCACCGCCGCCTTGGAGTGGCCGTGCTTGGCCGCGCCGCTCAGGAAGCGCTCCCGCTGCTCCGCCATCGCCTGCGCGTTCTTTTTGCCCATCGCGCGGCGCAGCAGGTCGGCCTCGCCCAGCGAGTAGTCCGCCAGCACGTTGGCGATGCGCATCACCTGTTCCTGGTAGACGATCACGCCCAGCGAGTCATTGAGGATTGGCTCCAAAGCCGGCAGCAGATACTCCACCTTGCGCCGTCCCCACTTGCGCTCAATGAAGTCTTCGATCATGCTCATCGGGCCGGGCCGGTAGAGCGCGTTCAACTGCGTCAGTTCCTCCACCGTATCCGGCTTGTAGCGGCGCAAAATATCGCGCATGCCCGAAGATTCAAACTGGAATACGCCCGAAGTCAGCGCCGTATGAAACACGCGCTTGAACGTCTCCGGGTCGTCGATCGGAATCATCTCGGCGTCGAGTTTTTCGCCGCGCGTCTGCTCAATCAGCTTCACCGCGTCGTTAATCACCGTCAGCGTGGCCAGCCCCAGAAAGTCCATCTTGAGCAGGCCCATCTTTTCGACGGCCTTCATGTCGTAGGCAGTGACAATTTCGTCGTTCTTCGTCTTGTTCAGCGGCACCAGCTCGGTCAAAGGCCTCGGCGCAATCACCACCGCCGACGCATGAACGCCCGATCCCCGCACCAGTCCTTCCAGCTTCATCGCCGTATCGATCAGTTCGCGAACGGTCGCGTCCGAGTCGTAGGCCTTGCGCAGATCGGGCGACTCTTCAAGCGCCTTCTCCAGCGTGACGCCCACCGTGGCCGGCACCAGCTTGGCGATGCGGTCCACGTCGCCGTAGGGCATGTCGAGCGCGCGCCCGCAGTCTTTGATCGACGCCTTGGCCGCCATGGTGTTGAAGGTGATAATCTGCGCCACCTGCTCGCGCCCGTACTTGCGGGTCACATACTCGATCACCTCGCCGCGCCGGTCCTGGCAAAAGTCCACGTCGATATCGGGCATGGTCACGCGCTCGGGATTCAGGAACCGCTCGAACAGCAGCACGTTCTGCATGGGATCGATGTTCGTGATCTCCATGGCGTAGGCCACCAGCGAGCCGGTCGCCGAGCCGCGCCCCGGGCCCACAGGAATTCCATGGTCGCGCGCGTACTTGATAAAGTCCCAGACAATCAAAAAATATCCCGGGTACTTCATCTGCTTGATGATGCCGATCTCGTACGCGAGCCGCGCCTCGTACTCCTCGGGCGTCGAGCGGCGCACGCCGCGCAGTTCCAGTTGCCGCACCGCCGTCTCCAGGCGCTTCTTCAGCCCCTCGCGGCATACCTGCTCAAAGTAGCTGTCGATGCTGTGCCCCGGAGGAACCGCGAACTCCGGAAAGGGATTGTCCACCTGGCTCAGCGTCAGGTTGCAGCGCTCGGCAATCTCCATGGTGCGCTCAAGCACCGCCGCCGAATCGGGAAACAGCCGCGCCATCTCCTCCGCGCTCTTCACAAAGAACTGGTCGGAGTCGAACTTGAAGCGATCCGCGTCGTGCACCTTCGAACCCGTCTGCACGCACAGCATCACGTCGTGGGCGTGCGAGTCCTCGCCGCACAAATAATGCGAATCGTTGGTCGCCACCAGCGGAATCCCCAGTTGCTTCTCCAGCCGGAACAGGTCGTTCTGGATCTTTCGCTCTTCGGCAAGCCCCTGATCCTGAATCTCAAGAAAGAAGTTGCCGCGCCCGAAGATGTCCTGGTACTGCTGCGCCGCCGCCACCGCCCCCTCATAGCGTCCGGCCACAAGCTCCTCGCACAACTCGCCGCTCAGGCACCCGGAGAAGCCGATCAACCCCTTCGCATTCTCCGCAAGATACTTCTTGCTCACGCGCGGCTTCCGGTAGAAGCCATGCAGCGAGGCCTCCGACGTGAGCCGGATCAGGTTGCGATAGCCCTCTTCGTTCTCCGCCAGAACCAGCAGGTGGTTGTACTGATCGTTCGGTGTCTCGGCGCGGTGATCTTCGGCCTTGCACACGTAGAGTTCGCATCCCAGGATCGGCTTGACGCCCTTGGCCTTGGCGGCGTCAAAAAAGTGTACGGCCCCGTAGATGTTGCCGTGGTCGGTCATGGCGACCGACTTCTGGCCGATCTTCGCGACCCGGTCGACGAGCTTGTAAACGTCGCATGCGCCGTCGAGGAGCGAGTACTCCGTGTGCAGATGAAGGTGGGTAAATTCAGGCATGGCTCACTTCGATTCTAGCCGGGGCTCAGGTGCAAAACCCGGCTTTGAGTCTGAGCGGGCTGGTCTCAGTTTGAGGAAAAGACGGCACAAATCCCTTAGTTCTCCTCCAGCCTCGCTTTCTGGCTATCGCAAAATCGCTTAGATCCCTTGCCAAACCACCGCATTCCTCTGATATTTTGGCTGGCGGAGGTAATTCGGATGAAAAATCGCAAATTCCTGTTTGGCTCGCTTCTCGCCTTGAGCATGGTCGCCGGCGGCGTTATCGTCGCGCAGGGGCCGATGGAGAACGTCGGCCGGCGGCACCCTAACCTGATGGAGGCGCAGCGGCTGATCGGCGCGGCCTTCGACAAACTCGTGGCCGCACAGCAGGCCAACGAATTCGACATGGACGGTCACGCCGCAAAGGCCAAGGAACTGCTCGACCAGGCCAGCCGCGAGATCAAGCTGGCCGCGGAGACAGCCAACCGCCGCCGCTAGACCCCGTTCCCCGAAGATTCAAGCTGGTCAAATAGCAAAACGCCGGCGCTCTCATCTCGGAGAGCGCCGGCGTTTTGGTTGAGTGCCGCAGGTTGGCTAATTCACAGTGACAATGAACGTTGTGGTGGCTGTTGTCTTCAAGATATCGGTACCCGTACCGGTCAACGTAAAGGTGTAGGCTCCCGAGGTTGTGCCGGGGATTCCGGAGCTCCCGCCGCCTGAGGCTCCGCCGCCGCCGCAGGCGCTCAAGCTAGCCAATGCTGCCAGCAGAAACACCATGCCCAGAATCGCCCGCCAGCTGCGCCGCCGCGCCGGAACTCCGAAGAACACCAGCAGCGCGAGCAGTGCGCCCGAACCGGCGCCCAGCCAGCCCTTGCCGTTGCCGAGCTTGGGATAGACCAGCTCGGCGCTGGCTGCTGTCGTGGTGACGGTAGCCGTGATCGAACCCGAAGGGGTTCCCGCTGTATAGGTAATCGTCCCCGTTGCATTGCAGTATGGCGTGTAGGCCGCTCCCGTTGGCGCCGCCGTGAGCGAGCAGCCGGTCGCCGTTACCGAGCCGGTGTAGGAGTTGCTGCTGGCTGTGCCCGTAATCGTCGACGTTGCCGTCGATCCGCGATTGATCGAGGACGGCGTTGTGGCCGATAGCGCGTAGGTGGACTGCGATACATTCACGGTCGCGGTCCCTGTGCCAGCGAAGTAGTTTGAGTCGCCAGGGAAGCTGGCGGTCAGCGTGTCGGTGCTGGCGGCAAGAGAGTTAGCAGGGATGACGATAGTGGCGCTTCCGCCGGAAAGTGCGGTTGCCGCCGAAGTATAGGTGCCGCTCGAAAGCGTGACGTTCCCCGTTCCGTTGCCGTTCGTCCCGGTCACCTTCACCGTCACACCCAGGCTCTGGCCGGTGTAGCTCGTGTTCGATGCGGGTGTCACGGTTACGGTCGGCGCAACTACCTGGATATACGTGACCGACACGGAGGCCGACCCGGTATCGGAAACGTATGTGTTATCGCCGCTATAGCTCGCGTTCAGAGGGTAGGACTTCGTTACCGTGAAGGTATTCGCGGGAATCGTGAAGCTGGCCGAGCCGCCGCTCAGCGCAACGGTCCCGGTAAAGCTGCCGCCAGCCAGCGTCACCGTTCCACTGGGCGAAGCGCCGGAGCCGGTCACCGTTACCGTCACTCCCAGCGGCACGTTGGAGTTGGTGCTGCTCGACGCCGGCGTCACCGTCACTGCCGTCGGCGTGCGCTTGGTCACCGTAACCGTGCCCTGCCCCGAGTTGAAAGCGTAGGTCGCGTCGCCACTATAGGCGGCGACGAGCGTGGCCACAAAGGGGTTGGTGATGCCGGTCAAGCTGTCGGCGGGAATCGTAAACGTATAACTGCCGCCCACCAGCGTCTGCGAAGACGAGGTGTAGCCCGCTCCGGAGAGGATCACCGTGCCCGTCGGTGTCCCCTTGGCCCCGCTCACCGTCACCGGCACGCTCAGGCTCAGGTCGGGATAGATGCTGCCGCTCGCGGGAGTCACTGTCACGGTCGAAGTGTTCGGTCCTGTCGTGGTCCAAAGGTTGGCCGCATTCACAACGTTGGCAACGTTCAGCGATCCCAGGCCTGTGGCCAGGTCGTAACCGGTTGCACCGCTGAAGCCGGAGAGCGTGCCCACCACATCGCCCGTGTTCACAATGGAGCAGTTGGGCGAGGCTAGGCCGGCGTAGGCCGATTTCGCAACCCATCTGCTGCCGTTATAGATCACGCCTCCCTCGGCCGCCAGTCCGTTGTAATCGCAGGGCATCGCGTTGGTGCCCGTATCGATGTCGTTGAAGTAGCAGCCGTTCGAGGTGGTTCCGCCCTCCGCCTTGCAGTTGGAGTAGGTCTGCCGGGAAGCCAGCGTGTACAGCGCGGCGTTGGGATTGCCCTGCGAGGAGCCCGCCTTCTGGTTGATCAGCGCCATCACGCCCGCCATCTCCGGCGTCGCTACGGAGGTCCCGCCCAGTTCGATCGCTGTGGTCGATAGGGTGCTGGGCGTGCAGGTCGCGCCCTCATAGGCGAGGCAGATGATGGTGGCGCTGTTCAGCGAGCCGTCGCCGGCAAAGAAGCTAACGTCGGGTATATCGCGCACGCCGTCTGTCGGAATTCCGCTGACCCCGGTCTGCCAGCCAGGCTTGGGCCATCCATCGTTAACCAGCGTGAGGCTGCCATAGCTCAACCCGGTGCTGGTAATGGAGGATAAACAACTGCTCGAGTTCGTGTTATCGTTCACCACGCAGTTGCTGGCCCCTCCACCACCGCCCACCGAGTCAACCATAGGAGCCAGAATGAACTGGTTGTAACCCGCATTTACCTGGGCCTGATCCATGGCCAGCCAGTCGTTGTAAACAAAGTTGCACGCGGCCTCGGCGTTGGCCGGCACTCCGTAGCCAAACAGCGGTGCCACGCTCTCAATAAAGCTCGCCTGTATCGGATTCAGGCAGGAGTCGTTCCACGGAATCTCAGGAACGTAGTTGGTCGCGTTGGACTCGTTGCCGGCGTTGGACGTGCTCCAGTAGGCCGCGGCGTTTGTGCTTGCGCAGCCCTGGAAGTTGCCGCTTGAGCTATAGCTAGGCTTGCACCAGCTGAAGTCCGTGCCGCCGACGGCCGTGTTGTATTGCGACGAACCCAGCCCGTTGACGGCCAGGCCGTACTGAGCCTCGTAGGGAACGCCATCGGAATCTCCGCCCTGGTCGCAGCCCGGCGAACCCGAATCGCCGGTGGCGACAAAAACGGCGATACCCGCCGCCGCCGCTGTCTGCCACAGATTGCGGTAGGCAACATTGGCCGCGGTTCCATTGCCCAGTTCGCACTGGCCGTAGCTCAGGCTCATAATGCGGGCGTTGTACAGCGGCGAACCGGAGTTGTTCACGTTGCTGATGACATACCGCGCGTCGCTATACAGCGGGTCGTTAGTCGGGTTGCTCTGGCTATTGTAGGCTGTCGTTACTTCCACAACTTGCGCGCCCGGAGCCACCGCGCCCGACCACTCCACGTCCAGCGTATTCTCTTCGAGATCCCCAACATTGCAAGCACCCGATGAGCTGGTGCAGACACCGGGGTCGGCGCCGCCATTCACAATGATCGGCGCCAGCCCGGCGGGCAGGCCGAAGGTGCTCTTGAATGTCACCATGTCGCTAAGGTTTACGTCGCTGGTGCCAAGGATCGCGATGGTCTGGCCGGTGCCGGTGATGCTGCTGTTCCAAAGGGGCTTTACGTTGTAAATGGTGGCAAAATCGTTCGGAGTTACGTCTTCGACAACTTCGCTGCTGTCCGGCGCATAGCCGTACATGGGCTGGAGCGCCGAGAACTTCGCCGCGCGCGCCGGCGCCGTTGCCGCCACTCCGCCCGAGGCGAGGCTGGCGGCAGGCGAAGCCACAAGCCGTTCCCAGCCCCCCTGCGAGCTGTTGAACTGAACCAGGCTGCCCGTCTTGTGCAGCGGACGCGGCAGGAAATTGTGCAGCCCCTTCACGCCGAAGATCACCGGCGCAAGCGCCTCGGGGATCTGCGGGTTGCTCATGTTCGCGATGTGCGCCGCGCCGTTCACCGAGAGGTTATGGATCTCGGTGTGAAACGCGCTTCCCACCTGGCCCGCCGTTCCGCTGAAGTCGATCGTCATGCGATCCTGGGCAACGCTCTTCACCGCGAAGCCGTGGCTTGAGAGCCAGCCGGTGATCTGGGCGATATCGCTCTCGGCGGGACCGAAGCGCTCGCCGATCTGGGCGGGGGTCAGCCACAGGTGATAATTCGGCGAGCTAGCGTCGTACTGGCTGGCGACGAACGCATCAAAGGCCGCCTGCTGCTCGGCGCCGCGGCTCAGCACCAGCGTAAGGCCGTCCATGACCAGCGCCGAACTCACCAGCCCGCGATCGTTCGCTGCGTTGGCGCTCGGATGCACGTTGCCGGCCAGCGTCACCAGTCTGGTTTCGTCGAGCGGGGCCGCAATACGGGCCGCCGGAGCAGCCGATTGAGCAGCGGCAACAACTGCCGGCACTGCGATGGCCAGCGCACAGAGGAGGAGGAGACGATTCTTCGGCATGGGTATCCCTGACACCTTTCTTCAGTGGCAACCCGCAAGGGAAAAAAGAGTTGCCGTCTTGTTCAACTTTCTCATCGGTCGGCCAAAATCAGCCACCGCCCGGACAACCCAAGGGTACTGGTTATCGGGGCAGTGCAGCTCAAAAAAACACCTGAAAAGGCATAGAACACTTGTACCACGCCAATCGGGAAGCGGCAGAGCGTCCTCTGCTCAAAAGAAGAACCCAACCTGCGCGCCTGGCTGGCGCTTCTCCGGTCTGCCTGGGAAGCAACCTCGAACCTCGCCGGCTCTTCATGGGATTAGACGCGACCCCATACGAAATGTTGACCCCGAAAGCCGCCGATCGCTCCATCGCTGTCCGGGTCCGCGATTTCTACCGGGTTGTATCATGGGTCAGAACCACCGATCTTCCCCGAAGGCCGCCCATGAATTCGCCCGAAACCGAAAACCCCAATCTCACGTTTCTTGAGGACCGCTGGGACCCTGCCATCGCCGCCTCGCTCGATGAGCCCGAACTGCTGCGCTACCGCTCCAACCTGCTCGGCTCCGACCTGCGCATTACCAACTTTGCCGGAGGCAACACCAGTTCCAAGCTCACCATGGCCGACCCGCTTACAGGCCAGCCGGTCCAGGTTCTCTGGGTCAAGGGCTCCGGCGGCGACCTGGGCAGCATCAAGCGCCAGGGCTTCGCCACCCTCTACCAGCAAAAGCTTCTGGCCATCGAGAACTCCTACAAGGGCGTCGAGTTGGAAGATGAGGTCGTGGATCTCTTCCCCCACTGCGCCTTTGGGGGCAATCCCGTTCCGGCCTCCATCGACACCCCCCTGCATGGCTTTCTTCCCTTCCCCCACGTCGATCATCTCCACCCGGATTGGGCCATAGCCATGGCCGCGGCAGCCAACGGCGAAGCCAAGATGCGCGAGTTCAACCGCGAGTTCGCCCGCTCGCTGGTCTGGCTCCCCTGGCAGCGCCCCGGCTTTGAACTCGGACTCATGCTGCGCCGCGCGGTTGAGCAGAATCCCGGCTGTGACGGCATCCTGCTCGGAGGCCACGGTCTCTTTACCTGGGGCCAGACCCAGCGCCAGTGCTACCTCTCCACTATCGCCACCATCGACCAGATGGGCCGCTTCATCGAGCGCCACCGCCAAGCGAAAGGGAACGTGGTCTTTGGCGGCGAAGTGGTTGCGCCCTGCCCCAACCGCGGCGACCTGGCCGCCGAGATCGCGCCCTTCCTGCGCGGCCAGATGAGCACGAAACAGCGATATATCGCGCACTTCTCTGACTCAACCGACGTGCTCGGCTTTGTCAACTCCGCCCACGGCCGCGAGCTGGCCTTTCTCGGCACCAGTTGCCCCGACCACTTCATCCGCACCAAGATCCGGCCCCTGTTTGTGCCCTGGAATCCCGGGGAAGGCATCGAAGCCCTGCGCCGAAAGATCGTCGATGGGCTGGCCGAGTACCGCCGCCAGTACAACGACTACTACCAGACCTTCGCCACGAAGGATTCCCCGGCCATTCGCGACGCGGTTCCGGCGGTTGTGCTCATCCCCGGCCTCGGAATGTTCAGCTTTGGAAAGAGCAAGACCGAGGCCCGCATCACCAGCGAGTTCTACACCAACGCGATCCACGTCATGGAAGGCGCAACACTGCTCGCCGGGGACGACGTGAGCGGGCCCGTTCCCCAGTGCCCCGCCGGAATGGACCCGGCGAGTTTCAAAGTCTTCACCAACTATGTCGCCCTGCCCGCGCTTGAGGCCTTCCGCATCGAGTACTGGCTGCTGGAAGACCTCAAGCTGCGCCGCCAGCCTGCGGAGAAAGAGTTGAGCCGGCGAGTGGTTGTGATCTTTGGGGCCGCAAGCCCCATAGGCCGCCACACTGCCCGGATGGCCGCCGAGCGCGGCGCGCACATTGTGCTCTGCGATGCCGACCCCAAAGCTTGCTCCCGCGTTCGCGAAGAGCTCGCCGCGGTTGCGCCCCTCGAATTCACTGCGGCGGTTCCGGCAGATCTTGAGTCGGTCGCGACTGCCTTGCGAACGGCCGTCGCCGGCTTTGGCGGAGTCGATATCGTCATCGCGGACCTGCCCGCAAACCGCCTTCTCGCCGCCGAGACCCGAGCAATCTTCCTCGATCAAAATCTGGACGGAAGCATTGTCCTGGCCGCCTCAGCCACATCCGCCAAAATGGAACCGGGGAAGAAGTCCTTCGATCGGGACGACGCCGCAATGCGGGCGCAGATTCGCGAACTGGCGGCGTCGCTAGCGCCCGGAACACGTGTGAACGCGGTCGCATCGGTTAGCGGGGATGAACAGACCGAGAGCCTTGCGGCGTCGTGTGCCGAGGCCGTTCTCTTCCTGGCCGGTCCGCGATCGCGAAACACAACCGGCTGCGTGATTCCTGTCGATCGAGCTGTCGGGCTGGACTGAATTCCTTCGGCACAGAGCCTGAAACACAGTTTTGCTTGTTCGCCTGGATTCAGCAGGACAAGCATCGACTGTCCGGTGTCGAGATCAGCGCTTCTTCTTCCCCTTGCCATGCTTCTTCTCAGCCGGCTTGGAGGGCTTCTTCGGCGCAGGCTTTGACGGCTTGCCCTTGTCGGACTTGATCGCCTTTGCAGCCTTCTGAGACGCTGGATTCTTCGGAGCAGCGGCCGGCTTGGCCTTCGGGGCTGGTTTGCCTTTGGCCGGCGGCGCGCTCTTCTTGGGCGCGGGCTTTGCATCCTTCGCTGGAGGCTTGCCCGCGGGAGCCTTGGCCACCGGCGCGGGAGCTGCCTTGGCGGGCTTAACAGGCGCTGCTGGTTGCGCTGTCTTGCCGCCGCCCGCTGGTTGCTTTGCCGCTGCCTTGGTCGGCTTCACGGGCGGCTCTGCTTCTGCCGTCAGTTCCTCGTCTTCGTCCCCATCGAGGTCTTCGACCTGCAGATTGTCCTTGCCCAGGTCGATTGCAAGGTCCACTTCCACATCGTCGGCGCCGAGGTCGTCCAGATCCTCGTCGCCTTCGATCACGTCCTCGATCTCCTCGTCCTCTTCTTCCAGCACCTTGAGCTTAGCCTCCCGGCGAACGCGCGGCCTCTTGATGGTGACAGGCGGCGGGGGCGCGGGCGGAGAATGGGGTTCAAGAAATGCCCGCATCTCTTCCGGTGTACCCAGCTTGCCATCGATCAGTTGCAGGAAGATGCTATGCACGATCTCGGCATAGCCGGCCAGCTCGGGCGTAATCCGCATCTCCTGCATCAGCGCATGAGGAATCCGCTGCCGGGCCTCGGGCCACACCTTCAAAAAGTCGTTATACCGCTCTTGAACCGCCGCCGACTTGGCTGTGAAGCCAAGCCAAAGCACAGCTTCCGGATCGTAGGTCGTGAACAGCTTGTAGCCGGCAGAAGGCGTCGCATTCGCCTTGGCCAGCAGTTCCTTCTGGAAGCCGGATGCCAGGTCTCCCAGGCTGTTCCACTCGGCCACAAAGCCGGGCCGATGCAGTTCCCGCTTCAGAGCCGATACATCCTTCGAAGTCAGCCCTGAGGTCAGAAGCTCCATCTGCGCCGCGGACATATCCGGGTGAACGCCCTGCAGCAGCAGTTCAACCGCAAGATCGTGCAGCGCCTGAAGCTTAACCGTGTCGGCCTTGGCGGAGGTCCACGCAGGAAACAGGACCTTCATCCAGCCCTCGTCTTCGAGAGCCTTCAAAATCCTCAGCCCTTCCTCCTCGTGGCCAATCTGCTCCAGTTCCCGGCTGCGCGAGGTTGCGGAGAGTAACTCGATCACTCCATCCGCCTTCGCGTTCTCGTACCGTGCCTGGGTTCGCGGGTCCATCTCCCAGCCCAGCCGGGCCCGGTACCGGGTAGCCCGGATCAGAAGCGATGGATCCTCGATAAATCCATAATTCGATACCAGACGAAGCGTCCGGCTCTCGATATCGGCCGCGCCGTTCAGCGGGTCCATCAGCAGGCCAAACGACCCCTCATTCAGCGAAATCGCCATCGCGTTGACCGTAAAGTCCCGGCGGCGCAGGTCTTCCTGGATCGATGCCGTGTGATAGACGGACTTGCCCGGCTTGGGATACTCAAGCCGATGCGTGCTCACAATGTCGGTGCGGACGGTACCCGGGAAACAGAGGTACAGACTATGAAAATCCGCATCCTCGCCCCACACCTTTGCCCCAGACTTCTCCAATGGTTTCTTGAGCTTAAGGGCGTTTCCATGAACCGCGATCTCAAGCTCTCGAACCGCATGGCCGCTGGTCAGGTCCCGGACCGCATCGCCGGTCAGAAACAGGATCATTCCTGCCTCGCGCGCAACCTCGCGTACCCGCGCAAGGGCGCTCCGCTGATCCGCCGACAGCCGGTTTTCCAGTAAATAGATGTAGTCTGGCATCTCTTTGCCGATCAAGACTCCGCAGGATTCAGGCCAACTCACTGATGTGGTTACCCTTAGCTCGTAGACAACCGAGGGTAACAAAGCAAAACATTAGCACACTTGCCCCAAATTCGCTAGGCCGTATCAATCAACTTGGACGAAATGAGACCCGAAATGGACCCCTGAACATGGAAATCGGGGGATATGAAATCCGCATCGCACTCCCGTGCCATGGCTTCAGGAGTCAGATCGCGCGTAACGATCCGGCCTGCTCGCCCTCCCCGCCAACCGTACCGGCCTGCGGAACGCCGTCTCTCGTCCATGTGACCCCATTCACAGTGCCCAAGGGCTTTAGGCTGTTAGCCTTGCTTAGCACTCCGAACGTTCGTTCGACGAGGTCCGAAATGCCCCCCATCAAGACCGGAACCACAACGGCTCCCCGTCCCCCGGACCCGGAGATGCTCGCAAAAATGGATGCCTACTGGCGCGCCGCAAACTACCTCTCGGTCGGCCAGATCTACCTCAAAGACAATCCCCTCCTCGAGCGGCCCCTCACCATCGATGACGTCAAGCCCCGCCTGCTCGGCCACTGGGGCACCACTCCCGGCCTCAACTTCCTCTACGTACACTGGAACCGCCTCATCCGCGAACGCAACCTGGAGATGATCTACATCATCGGCCCGGGCCACGGCGGACCGGGAATAGTCGCGAACACCTATCTTGAGGGCTCTTACTCCGAGGTCTATCCCAACATCGAGCGAAACCGCGACGGCATGAAGCGGCTCTTCCGCCAGTTCAGTTGGCCCTACGGAATTCCCAGCCACGTGGCGCCAGAAACCCCCGGCTCCATCCACGAAGGCGGCGAACTCGGCTACTCGCTGGTTCACGCCTACGGAGCGGCCTTCGACAACCCGAATCTCGTAGTCGCCTGTGTGGTCGGCGACGGCGAAGCCGAAACCGGCCCTCTGGCCACAAGCTGGCACTCCAACAAGTTCCTCAACCCCGCCACCGACGGTGCAGTGCTGCCCATCCTGCATCTGAACGGCTACAAAATCGCCAATCCCACCGTTCTGGCTCGCATCCCTCACGCCGAGTTGGAAGATCTCTTCCGCGGTTACGGCTACGAGCCCTACACGCTCGAAGGCGACGATCCCGCCACCATGCACCTCCAGGCCGCGGCCATCTTCGACCGGATCTTCGATCGCATCGCAGCCATCCAGACCGAGGCGCGAAAGCCGGGAGCCGTGGTCACCCGGCCCCGTTGGCCCATGCTGATCTTCAAAACCCCCAAGGGCTGGACCGGCCCAAAGTTCGTCGATGGTCTGCCCGTTGAGGGCACCTGGCGCGCCCATCAGGTTCCCTTGAGCGAACTGCGCGAGAAGCCCGAACACCTCCACCAGCTCGAAGAGTGGATGCGCAGCTATCGCCCGGCGGAGTTGTTCGACTCGAACGGCGCAGTCCTGCCCGAGATCGCCGAGATCGCCCCCAAAGGCCGGCGCCGCATGGGCATGAACCCCCATGCCAACGGCGGGCTGCTCCTCGAACCCCTGCGCATACCCAACTTCAGAGAGTTCGCCGTCGCCATCGAAGGCCGCGGCGCAAAGGATGTCGAATCCACCCGCGTCCTCGGACAGCTCCTTCACGCCGTAATGGAAGCCAACAAGACGGAGAGGAACTTCCGCGTCTTCGGCCCCGACGAGACCGCCTCAAACCGCCTCGGCGATGTAATCACCGGAACCGGCAAGCGCTGGATGGCCTCAACACTCCCTGTCGACGTGGACCTATCGCCCACCGGCCGCGTCATGGAAGTTCTCAGCGAACATCTCTGCCAGGGATGGCTCGAAGGCTACCTGCTCACCGGCCGCCACGGATTCTTCTCCTGCTACGAGGCTTTCATTCACATCGTCGATTCCATGGTCAACCAGCACGCCAAGTGGCTCAAGACCACCCGCGAGATCGCATGGCGCAAGCCTATCGCCTCGCTCAACTATCTGCTCAGTTCTCTGGTCTGGCGTCAGGACCACAACGGCTTCTCCCATCAGGACCCCGGCTTCATCGATCACCTCGTCAACAAAAAGGCTGAAGTGGTCCGCATCTATCTCCCCCCCGACGCCAACACGCTGCTCTCCGTAGCCGACCACTGTCTGCGCAGCCGCAACTACATCAACCTCATCGTGGCCGGCAAGCAGCCCGCGCCGCAGTGGCTCTCCATCGATGAAGCCGTCGCCCACTGCACCACCGGCCTCGGCATCTGGCCCTGGGCCTCGAACGACGAGGGCAACCCCGATGTCGTCATGGCCTGCTCCGGCGATGTGCCCACCCTCGAGACACTGGCGGCAGTTGTCATCCTCCGCGAGCGCATCCCCGGCCTGCGCATCCGGGTCGTGAACGTGGTGGACCTCATGGCCCTCCAGCCCCAATCCGAGCATCCCCACGGTCTGCCCGACGAGGACTACGACCAGATCTTTCCGCCCGGCGTGCCCACCATCTTTGCCTTCCACGGCTACCCCTGGCTCATTCACCGCCTCACCTACCGCCGCCACAACCACGACGGAATTCACGTGCGCGGCTACAAGGAAGAGGGCACTACCACCACGCCCTTCGACATGTGCGTGCTCAACAATATCGACCGCTTCCAGCTCGCGGTCGACGTCATCCGCCGCGTGCCGCGCCTGCAGGCGCACCTGGACGCGGCCCAGCAGTGGTACTCCGAGCAGATTCAGCGCCACCGGCTTTATGTGTCCGAGAACGGCGACGACCTGCCCGAGATCAGAAACTGGCGCTGGCCGGCAAAACCATGAGACCGGCGCTTCCTTGCTAACTTGCTTTACTCACGAAAGGCTCATTTTTCCATGTCATCATTGCCTGTTCTCGTACTCAACAGTGGTTCTTCTTCCATCAAGTTCTCGGCCTACGAGGCCGCCAACGGCGAGCGCCGCAGGCTCTTTGAAGGCGCGGTAGACGGCATCGCCACCGACAACGGCAAGTTCTGGATCAAGGACGCCGAGGGAAACAAGACGCTCGATGAGAGCCCGACGATTCCCAGCCGCGCGGTGGCCTTCAAGCTCATCGCAGACGAGCTCCACTCCGGCGACGTGCCCGCTCCGGCCGCCATCGGCCACCGCACCGTCTGCGGCGGGCCCACAATCAAGGAGAACCAGCTCATCACCCCGGCGCTCATCAACGAGATCGAGAGCTACGAGGCCCTGGCCCCCCTGCACACGCCCATCGGCGTCTACATCATGCGCGAGGCCCTCAAGCTCTTTCCCGGCATTCCCAACTTCGCCGTCCTCGACACCTACTTCCACCGCACCATCCCTGAAGTCGCCTCGCGCATGCCCATTCCCGACGAGTGGGTCTCCATGGGAGTCCGCCGCTACGGCTACCACGGCATCTCCTACGAGTCCATCGTCATGCAGCTTCAGCCCAAGGTGCCGGAGAGGCTCATCGTCGCCCACCTCGGCAACGGCGCATCCATCTCCGCCATCCGCAACGGCGAGTGCATTGACACCTCCATGGCCCTCACTCCCTCCAGCGGCATCATCAGCGGAACCCGCACCGGAGACATCGATCCCGGCATCCTCATCTTCATGCTCAAGAAGCTCGCCGAAAAAACCTCCAGCGTTCTCGAAGCCGCCGACCAGCTTGAGACCATCGTCAGCAAAAAGTCCGGCCTGCTCGGCGTCAGCGGCCTCTCCAACGACATGCGCGACCTGCGCACCGCAATCAACGCCGGCAACACGGCCGCCCGCCTCGCCGTCGACAAGTTCAACTGGACCATCGCCCGCTGGATCGGCAGCTTTGTAGCCGAGCTCGACGGCCTCGACGCCCTGGTCTTCACCGGTGGCATCGGCGAAAACGACATCGACGCCCGCGCCGAAATCTGCAAGGGCCTAGGCTCGCTCGGCATCGTCATCGATCCCCGTCTAAACAACGTCCGCGGCATGGCCACCATCTCCGCCTCAACCTCTCCGGTAACGGTTCGCGTAATCCCGCCCGCCGAGGACCTGGTAATAGTCAACCACGTAGTCCGCCTGCTCGAAGACTAGCAATCGTTCGAAAGGCCACTCTCAACCCACCACGAAAGCGCTGTGCCCCATTCATCCACAGTTTTATCGTGGATGAGTGGGCGGGTGGTTCCTGTCTCAATGATTTGCCTCAACGAAAAATGACGGTACCCCCGGTCCCACGGCAGGCACCCCGGTCAAAATCCATGAAGATGTCCGCGGAGAGTAACAAAGCTGTCCGGAGAGAGGGACAAAGCTGTCCGGAGAGAGGGACAAAGCTGTCCGAAGAGAGTAACGAAGCTGTGCCCCGTTCATCGCGCTTTTTGCGATGAGCGGGCGGTCGAGAGCTGTGATCGGCAGACGCCCGGTCAACATCCGTGAAACCGTCAGCGGACAGCAACGAAGCTGTGCCCCGTTCATCGCGCTTTTTGCGATGAGCGGGCGGTCGAGAGCTGTGATCGGCAGACGCCCGGTCAACATCCGTGAAACCATCAGCTGAGAGTAACGAAGCTGTGCCCCGTTCA
>Ga0326728_10008283_pt1 | contig 25941 bp, 22 predicted proteins | sample MB3enrmetagenome_FD_207602 | JGI IMG/M metagenome (GOLD analysis project Ga0326728, IMG submission 207602) | Lab enriched peat soil microbial communities from McLean, Ithaca, NY, United States - MB31MN | ecosystem: Environmental > Terrestrial > Soil > Wetlands > Peat | place: USA: New York... | reverse complement strand
AGCTGGGGCTCTGCCTGGGCCTGCGGGGCCAGGGCGATGCCGCCGGGCTGCTCGAGCCGCGCAGCCAGCGCGGCCTGCGGGCCCTGGCGGCCCGGCGCGAGCCAGGGCTGGGCAGCTATGACAGCCTGCTGGCGCCCGCCAGCATACGCCTTGAGGACCAGAGGTGGTCTGCCACCCAGCTGGATGACTTTCTCGACTGCCCGCGGCGCTGGCTCTATGCCAAGGTGCTCAAGCTGCGGCCGGTCGAGGATGAGCCGGCCGCGTCCGATGCTTGGCTGGACCCGGCGGCCGAGGGCACTTTGATGCACGCCTTCCTGCAGTGGCATCAGAGCCGTGCCATGGAGAGCGGCCAGCGGCCCAGCGCCCAAGAATGCGCGGCCGCCATGGAAGCGCTGATCGCCGAGGCCAAGCTGGACCACGCCCAGCCCGGGGACGGGCTGGCCAAGCCCCAGGAGGAGGCGCTACGCAGGGCCGCGCACAGCTATCCCGAATATCTAGCCCGGGCCCTGGAGCCGGGCTGGAAGCCGGAGGCCACGGAGCTGGAGCTTGCCACGGCCCAGGGCGGGCCCTTGCAGCTGAGCCTGCCTGGCGGCTTGAGGATAGCCGTGGGCGGCTACATCGATTACGCGGAATCGAAGGATGGGCGCTGGCGGGTCTGGGACTACAAGACCGGCAAGTCCGCTGATTTCAAGCCGGGCAGCCTTGAAGCCAATGGCGCCCAGCTGCTGGTGTACCTGGCCGGGCTCAAGGCCTGGCTCAAAGAGCGCCAAAAGTCCGGGCAAGCCGCGGGCGCGGGCTACCTCTTCCCATCCCAGAGGGGCGGCTTCGCGCGCATGGCCTTTGATGCCACGGCTGAGGAGGCTGAGGAGAAGCTGGCCGGCCTGCTGGCCGGGCCCTTTCAGCAGGCCTTTGCAGCCGGCTGCTTCGCCCCTACTGAAAATGCCGGCTGCGGCTATTGCGACTTCAAGGCCGCCTGCGACCTCAATGCAATCAAGGCCCGGGTCAGCGCCCAGAAGGGGGGCGGCTGATGCCCATGCCCAAGGACCTGGGGGTGAGGCGCGGCCTCTTGAGCGACCTGGACGCCAACCTGCTGGTGGAAGCCGGGGCCGGCAGCGGCAAGACCAGCTGCCTGAGCTCGCGCATGCTGCGCCTCATCGCGCGCGAGCAGGGGGATTTGCAGCGCGTGGCCGCCATCACCTTCACCCGCAAGGCGGCCAGCGAGATGCGCCAGCGCGTGCAGGAGGGCCTGGAGGCCGCGGTGAGCAAGGGCGCCTGGCTCAACGCGGAGCAGGAGCTGGAAGCCGTGCCCGAGGCTTGGCTTCCCGGCCTGGAGCGGGCCTTGAGCCAGCTGGAGCGCCTGCGCATCTCCACGGTGCACAGCTTCTGCACCCGCCTGCTTCAGAGCTATCCCCTGGAAGCGGGCGTGGACCCTGATTTCATCACCTTGGAGGAGGATGAGGAGCTGGCTGCCCTGGAGCAGGGCCTGCGCCTGCACCTGGCCGAGAGCGAGGAGGATGGCGGCTTGGTGTCGCGCCTGGATGCCTGGAAGCCGGAGCAGGGCTTTGTGGCCTATTGCCGGGGCTATGAACCGGATCTCAGGCTGGTGGCCGCTGATGCCGGCCTCTTCAAGAGCGGACCGGGCCGCCAGATGCTGGCGGCCGCCTTCAAGGGCCTCCAGGCCCTGCTGGCCCTGGCTGAAGAAGGCGAGCGCTTTCCGCTGAAGCCCGGCAAGGAGGATGCTTACCATGACCTCTGCCATAGCCTGGCCCGCGCGCCGCTGGGCCCTGAGGACCCGCAGGGCCTGGGCTGGGCCTTGCACCGCCTGCTGAAAAGCTATGAGAAGGCCGTGGCCAAGCAGGGCCCGGGCCAGGAGCTCAAGCCCGCGGACCTGGGGATAGGAGTGAACAGCTATGCCAAGCAGGCCCTGGGCCGCGCGCTCTTCAGCCAGGCCGAGGCCGTCATCCTTCAGCAGGGCTTGCTGGGCTTCCTCGAGCATTGGCGCGCCTGGCGCCACGCCTGCCTGGCGCAGGTCTTTGAGCGGGCTGAGGCCTCCAGCCGGCGCCGGCGCCTGAGCCAGGGACGGCTCACCTTCAGCGACCTGGTGCGCACCACCTTGCAGCTGCTGGAGCAGCCCGGGGTGCTGGACCGCATGCGCCAGGAGGTGGCCTGCCTGCTGGTGGACGAGTTCCAGGACACCGACCCCTTGCAGCTGCGCCTGGCATTTGCCCTGGCCGCTGAGCCGGGCACCCCCATCCAAGACCCGGGCTTCTGGCGCCAGGCCCGGCTCAGGCCCGGCAGCCTCTTCCTGGTGGGCGACCCCAAGCAGAGCATCTACCGCTTCCGGCGCGCTGACATCCAGCTTTACCTGCAAGTGCGGCAATTGGCTGAGCAGGCCCTGCCCGGCGGCCTGAGGCTCAAAGAGCTCTCAGCCAACTTCCGCAGCCTTGAGGCCATCATCGCCCCGGTGAACCAGGTCTTTGGCAGCCGGCTGCTTGCCTCGCCCTACCAGGCTAGCTATGCCCCCATGCAGGCCATGGCCCAGGCCCAGGATGGGCCTGCGGGCTTCTACCTGCTGGCGCCGCGGCCCATGGCCAGATCCGTGGGCGCGGATGCCGGGGAGGATGCGCGCCAGGTGGCCTTGGCCATCCAGGGCCTCTGCGGCCAGGGCTTCAAGCCCGGCGACATGCTGGTGCTCACAGGCAAGAAGGCCCGCTTGGGCGCCTATGTGCGGGCCTTGGAGCTGCTCGGCATCCCGGTGGACGTGAGCGGCGCCGAGAACCTGGGCGACTATGAGGAGATGGCCGACCTGGCGCGCCTGCTGCGCCTGCTGGCCCAGCCGGATGACAGCGCGGCCCTGGCCGGCGTTCTGCGCGGCGCCTGGTTCGGCTTGAGAGACCAGGACTTGGTGGATCATGTGAAGGCCACCGGCCATGGGCTCTCGCTGTGGCAGGGCCGCGATGCAGGGGGCCCGGTGGCCGAGGCTTTGCGCACCCTGCATGCCTGGCGCGCGTCCCTGCAGGGCCTGCCGGCCCTGGGCCAGATGGCCTGGCTGCTGCAGCAGGGCGGGCTCTTTCTGCAGGCCAGCCTGGGCCCCTCTGAGCGCAGCCTGCGCTTGGGCAACCTTTGGCGGCAGCTGGAAGCCTTTGCCAGCCGCCAAGCCCAGGGAGAGCCGCTGAGCCTGATGGCCATGGCCCGGGAGCTGGGCCGCTTGAGCCTGGAGCCCGCGGGCTTTGGCGGGGATGCGAAGAAGGCCGAGGGCGGCCAAGCCCGGCCTGGCGCCGCGGATGCCGTGCGGCTGATGAACCTGCACAAGGCCAAGGGCTTGGAGGCGCGCTTCGTCTTCTTGGCCAACCCGGTCAGCGGCAAGGACAACAATCAGGAATCAGGCCAGCAGAGGGCCATCTGCCGGGGCAGGGAAGGACAGGACCTGCTCTTCTTGAGCTTGGGCCAGGATTGCCTGCCCCTGGGCTGGGCCGGCGCGCAGGAAGCGGCCCGCGAGGCTGAGCAGGCCGAGCGGCTGCGCCTGCTCTATGTGGCTGCCACCCGCGCCAAGCAGGCCTGCTTCATCAGCCAGGCGACCGGCGTGAAGGGCAATGTGGAATGCGCCTGGCAGCAGCTGGAAGACCTGGCCCAGGGCCGCGTGTGGGGCCTGCCTGCGCAGACGGCCGCGCCCGTGGCGTCCCCGGCTGTGGATGGGCCCCAGCTCAAGGCCCTGGTGCAGGCCAGGCTCGCGGCCAGCCAGCAGCCGGGATACCTGGATGCCGCGGTGAGCAGCGCGGCGCTCGAGCTGGGCCTGGCGGGCCGGCCCGTGGCCGTGCTCAAGCTGGACGCGCTGGTGACGCACGCGGGCAGCGATTTTGGCACGGCCATGCATGCCTGCTTTGAGCGCATGGTGCGCCTGGCCCGCGCGGGCGCGCCCTTGACGGACCAGGCCCTGCAGGGCATCGCGCTCAAGCAGGCCATGGAGAGCGGGCTGGAGATGGAGGCCCACCAGGACCTGATGCTGCTCTGCAACAGCCTGCGCAATTCCGCGCTCTGGGGCCGCATCCTGGGCGCCGAGGAATGCTGGGCGGAATACGAGGCCATGCTGCCGCATCCCCAGGGACCGGGCACGCTCACGGCCCAGATCGACCTGGCCCTCAAGGAGCCGGATGGCTGGGTGCTGCTGGACTGGAAGAGCGACCGCGACCAGCGCGGCTTGGAGCACCACCAGGCCCAGCTCTCGGCTTATGCGCACGCCTTTGAGCAGTCCGGGGCCGGCACGGTGAAGGAGTGCGTGCTGGTCTTCGGCAGGGGATAGCCGCTGCTTGGGCAAAGAAGAAGCCCTCCTGGGAGCAGGAGGGCTTCTTTTTAGCGCTGTTGGCAGCACGATTTTGTATGCAAAGCAGGGAAAGCCACGGAAATGTAGCTTTGAAAATGTTTCTCTTCATGAAAATAAAGCCTTTATAAGTGGCATCCACCTTGCAGTTTAACAGGCGCATGCCCAAGCTTCTCAAATCGTTTTACTCGATCCGCAAAGCTAGGCTCTCAGACTTGGGGCCAATGACAGGGCTGCTTGGCCAGCTCTTCGAGCAAGAAGAGGAATTCAAGCCCCAGGCCGCGCGGCAAAGGGCTGGCTTGCGGCAATTGCTCAAGCCCAGGGCCAAGGCCGCGCTCTATGTCATTGAATCCCATGGCCAGGTGCTTGGCATGGTCAGCCTGCTCTTTGTCACCAGCACCGCCCTGGGCAAGCCCGTGGCCTTGCTGGAGGACCTGGTGGTGGACAGGCATTGGCGCGGGCAAGGCTTGGGCTCAGCCCTGCTCGACCATGCGCTGGCCGAAGCAGGCAAGCAGGGGCTGGGCCGCGTCACGCTCTTGACCGACCCGGGCAACCTCCGCGCCCTGGCGCTCTATCGCAGCCGAGGCTTCAAGCCCTCGCCCATGCGCGCCCTGCGCTGGGACCCTGCCCAAGACTGACCCAACGACAAAGGCGTCGTCCAGCAATCAGGACGCCATGAACCTCACTTGCCCCTGCGACCACACCTGCAGCATCCTCGAGCTCTTGCATGCCCTCGCGGAAGGCCTCGATTCTGGCCTGGACCTGGAGCAGATGCTGCCCCCGGCCTTGGAGCGCATGGCCAGCGACTTGAGCCTTGAGCGCGGCACCCTGACCCTCTTCCGCCGCGACCAGGGCGAGGTGCTGGTGGAGCTGGCCTATGGCCTCTCCCCGGCCCAGCAGGCCCAGGGCAAGTACCGGGTGGGCGAGGGCATCACCGGCAAGGTGGCGGCCACGGGCAGGGCGGTGCTGGTGCCGAGGGTCTGCGATGAGCCGGAATTCCTCAACCGCACCCTCGCGCGCGAGAACCTGGAGGACCTGGCCTTCCTCTGCGTGCCAGTGCTGCGCCAGGGGAGGGTGGTGGGCACCCTGGCCGCAGACCGCCGGGTGAGCGCTGGGACGGACCTGCAGGAGGACCTGCGGGTGCTGGAGATCGTCGCTTTCATGATCTCGGAGGTGGCGGCCATCCACCTGCTGGAGCGCGAGAAGGCCGGCGAGGAGGCCATCCGCCTGCGCGAGGAGAATGCGCGCCTGCGCGCTGAGCTGGCTGGGCGCTACCAGCCACCCAACCTGGTGGGCAGCACCCCGGTCATGCGCCAGGCCTATGACCTGATCGCCCGCGTGGGCCCCAGCCCGGCCACGGTGCTCATCCTGGGCGAGAGCGGGGTGGGCAAGGAGCTGGTGGCGGATGCCCTGCATGCCTTGAGCCCGCGCCGGGACGGGCCCATGGTCAAGTTCAACTGCGCCGCGCTGCCCGAGAGCGTGGTGGAGAGCGAGCTCTTTGGCCACGCGCGCGGGGCCTTCACCGGTGCGGTGGCCGACCGCAAGGGCCGCTTTGAGCTGGCCGATGGCGGCACGGTCTTCTTGGATGAGGTGGGGGAGCTCTCCTTGAGCGTGCAAGCCAAGCTGCTGCGCGTGCTGCAAGAGCGGGAGGTGGAGCCCTTGGGCTCGGGCCGCACCCTCAAGGTGGATGTGCGCATCATCGCGGCCACCAACCGCGACCTGGAAGCCATGGTCAAGGAGGGGGCCTTCCGCGAGGACCTCTTCTACCGGCTCAATGTCTTCCCCATCCTGCTGCCGCCCCTGCGGCTGCGCAAAGCCGACATCCCGGCCTTGGTGGACCATTTTGTGGGGCGCTTCGCCAGGGAGCACCAGAAGAAGGCGGTGCGCGTCAGCACCCCGGCCATCGACATGCTGATGCAGTACCATTGGCCGGGCAATGTGCGTGAGCTGGCAAACTGCATGGAGCGCGCGGTGCTGCTGTCCGAGGACGGGGTCATCCGCAGCTACCACCTGCCGCCCACCCTGCAGACCGCGGCCACCAGCGGCACCCCGCTCAAGGGCGACATGCAGGCCGCCCTGGCCGCGCTGGAGAAGGAGTTCATCATCGAAGCGCTCAAGAGCGAGCGGGGGAACGCGGCTGCCGCGGCCCGCCGCCTGGGCTTGACCGAGCGCATCCTGGGCCTGCGCCTCAAGCAGCACGGCATCGAAGCCCGGCGCTACCGGCTGGCGAGCTAGCCCCCAGCATCCGCCACAAGACCACCAAGAGAGCCCGGCATTCGCCGGGCTCTCTTCTTTTTCCAATCCAGGCTTTGGGTCACATCCTACCTGCATGTCGCTTTGTCGGGCAATCCTACGGCGGTGTAGCCCGCTCTCCTGGAAAGCCCTGGTTTCGCGAGCGGATGAGATTGGCATGGCTCCTGCAATAGCAGAGGCATGAGCCGGCAGCAAAGCCGGCAGAGCATACCCCAGCTGAGCAGGAGGCGGACGTGAGGAAGATAGCCATTTATGGCAAGGGCGGCATCGGCAAATCGACCACCACGCAGAACACGGTGGCCGGGCTGGCTGAGATGGGCAAGAAGGTGATGGTGGTGGGCTGCGACCCCAAGGCCGATTCCACCCGCCTGCTGCTGGGCGGCCTGAGCCAGAGCACGGTGCTGGACACCCTGCGCACCGAGGGCGAGGACGTGGCCCTGGAGGACATCCTGAAGGGCGGCTTCAGCAACACCGACTGCGTGGAATCGGGCGGGCCGGAGCCCGGCGTGGGCTGCGCCGGCCGCGGCATCATCACCAGCATCAACCTGCTGGAGCAGCTGGGAGCCTACAAGGATGACCGCAACCTGGACTACGTGTTCTATGACGTGCTGGGCGATGTGGTCTGCGGCGGCTTCGCCATGCCCATCCGCGAGGGCAAGGCCCAGGAGATCTACATCGTGGTCTCCGGCGAGATGATGGCCATGTATGCCGCCAACAACATCTGCAAGGGCATCGTCAAGTTCGCGGACGCGGGCGGCGTGCGCCTGGGCGGCCTCATCTGCAACAGCCGCAAGGTCGACAACGAGGTGGCCATGATCGAGGCCTTCGCCGCCGCCCTGGGCACCCAGATGATCCACTTCGTGCCCCGCGACAACGTGGTGCAGCGCGCCGAGATCAACCGCAAGACGGTCATCGAGTTCGAGCCCGGCGCCGGCCAGGCCGATGAGTACCGCGCGCTGGCCAAGAAGATCGACCAGAACAAGATGCTGGTGGTCCCCAAGCCCATGACCACCGATGCCTTCGAGATCCTCCTGCAGCAGTACGGCATCGCGGCCTGAGCCCTTCCATCAAGAGAGGAGAGAACCATGATCATGATCCGTTCCATCGTCCGCCCCGACAAGGTGGACGCCGTGATGAGCGCCCTGATGGAAGCCGGCTTCCCGGCCGTCACCAAGATCAACGTGGTGGGCCGCGGCAAGCAGCGGGGCATCAAGATCGGCGAGGTGACCTACGATGAGATCCCCAAGGAGATGCTCATCACCGTGGTGCCGGAGAAGGACAAGGATTTTGTGGTGAAGACGGTGATGGAGACCGCCCGCACGGGAGCCAAGGGAAGCTACGGGGACGGCAAGATCTTCATCAGCCCGGTGGAGGAGGTCTACACCATCAGCAGCGGGGTCAAGGAGGGCAGAGAAGCGGCCCTGGCCCCGGCCGCCAAGTAGGGGGCGGCCATGAAAGAGGTGCTCGCCTTCATCAGGCCCAACCGCATGAATGCCACCAAAAAGGCGCTGGAGACTGCCGGCATCACCAGCCTGCATGCCAAGGAATGCCTGGGCCGCGGCAAGGGCCTGGTGGATTTCACGGTGCTGAAGGGCGCCGAGCTGGGCTACGAGGAGGCCATCTCCCAGTTGGGCTCCAGCCAGCGGCTCATCCCCAAGCGCATGATCAGCTGCGTGGTGCCCGACAAGGCGGTGGCCAAGGCCGTGGGGGCCTTGATCAGCGCCAATCACACCGGCAAAGCCGGGGACGGAAAGGTCTTCATCATGCCCATCTCTGAATCCATCCGCGTGCGCACCGGCGAGTCCGGCGACGCCGTGCTCGACGAAGCCTGAGGAGGCAGCCATGTCCGACCCTACCAGCGTCAACCCTGAAGCAGGCAAGGCAGCCCTGCTGGAGGCCATGCCAGCCAAGGTGGCCCGCCGCCGCGCCAAGCAGGTGGTGGTCAACCAGGTGGGCGAGGGGGAGGCGGTGCCCGAGATCGCCGTCAATGCCCGCACCATCCCCGGCATCCTCACCATGCGCGGCTGCACCTACGCCGGATGCCGCGGCGTGGTGCTGGGCCCCACCAATGACATCCTGCAGATCGTGCATGGCCCGGTGGGATGCAGCTTCTACGCCTGGCTCACCCGCCGCAACCAGACCAAGGCCGCCGCCGGCGCCCCCAACTTCATGCCCTACGCGCTGACCACGGACATGCAGGAGGAGAACATCGTCTTTGGCGGCGAGAAGAAGCTGCGCCAGGCCATCGAGGAGGCCATCGCCATCTTCAAGCCTAAGGCCATCGGCATCTTCGCCACCTGCCCGGTGGGCCTCATCGGCGACGACGTGCACGCCGTGGCCCGCGACGTGGAGGCCTCCCACCCGGGCATCAACGTCTTTGGCTTTTCCTGCGAGGGCTACAAGGGCGTCAGCCAGTCGGCCGGCCACCACATCGCCAACAACAAGCTCTTCACCGATGTGGTGGGGCAGAGCGGCACCGAGGGGCGCAAGCCCGGCAAGTTCGTGCTCAACCTGCTGGGGGAGTACAACATCGGCGGCGATGCCTTCGAGCTGGAGCGCATCTTCGACAAGTGCGGCTTGACCATCCAGGCCACCTTCTCGGGCAACTCGGTCTACGATGAGTTCGCCAGCAGCCACACCGCGGACTTGAACGTGGTCATGTGCCACCGCAGCATCAATTACCTGGCCGAGATGATGGAGAAGAAGTACGGCATCCCCTGGTTCAAGGTCAACTTCATCGGCGCGCATTCCACGGCCAAGAGCCTGCGCAAGATCGCCCAGTTCTTCAATGATGCGGCGCTCATCAGCCAGGTGGAGAAGGTGATCGAGGAGGAGCTGGCCCCGGTGGAGCAGGAGCGGCTGCGGGCCAAGGAGCATTGCCAGGGCAAGACCGCCATGCTCTTCGTGGGCGGCAGCCGGGCCCACCACTACCAGGACCTCTTCACCGAGCTGGGCATGCACACCCTGGCGGCCGGCTATGAGTTCGCCCACCGCGACGACTACGAGGGCCGCAAGGTTCTCCCCAGCATCAAGGTGGACGCCGACAGCCGCAACATCGAGGAGATCCACGTGGACAAGGACCCGGCCCAGTGGCGCGAGCTGAAGCGCGATGCCGAGGCCCGCGGGCTCACCCTCAACGATTATGTGGGCATGATGCCTGAGATGAAGGATGGCGCTCTGGTGATCGACGACCTCAACCACCATGAGACCGAGGTGCTGCTCGAGCTCTACAAGCCCGACATCTTCTGCGCCGGCATCAAGGAGAAGTACGTGGTGCAGAAGCACGGCATCCCCATGAAGCAGCTGCACAGCTACGATTACAGCGGGCCCTATGCCGGCTTCAAGGGCGCGGTCAACTTCTACCAGGAGATCGACCGCATGGTGAACAGCAAGGTCTGGAGCCTGATCCAGGCCCCCTGGCAGAAGGAGCCCCAGATCGCCGCCCGCTACGGCTGGGAGTGAACAACCAGCGCCTGGGTTGGGCAAGCTTGCCCAACCCTTGACACCAACATTCCTAGTTTCATGGAGGAAGCCATGCTGCTGCGCCACACCCCAGCCGAGCCGGCCGTCGAGCGCCAGGCCTTGACCATCAATCCCGCCAAGACCTGCCAGCCCATCGGCGCCATGTACGCCGCGCTGGGCCTGCACGGCTGCATGCCCCACAGCCACGGCAGCCAGGGCTGCTGCAGCTACCATCGCAGCGCCCTGACCCGGCACTACAAGGAGCCGGTCATCGCCGGCACCTCCAGCTTCACCGAGGGCAGCTCGGTCTTTGGCGGCCAGGCCAACCTGCTGGAGGCCATCACCAACCTCTTCAGCATCTACGACGCCGAGGTGGTGGCGGTGCACACCACCTGCCTGTCAGAGACCATCGGCGACGACATCACCCAGATCGTGGCCAAGGCCCAGGATGAGGGCCGCATCCCCAAGGGCAAATACGTGATCAAGGCCAGCACGCCCAGCTACGTGGGCAGCCATGTGACCGGCTACAGCAACATGGTGAAGGGCATGATCGAGGTCTTCGCCAAGTCCACTGGCAAGAAGCTGGACCAGGTCAACATCATCCCCGGCTTTGTTGAGCCCTCGGACATGGCCGAGGTCAAGCGCATGGCCAATGAGCTGGGCGTCAAAACGGTGCTCTTCCCTGACACCAGCTCGGTGCTGAACAGCCCGCAGAGCGGCAAGTACAGCATGTACCCCAAGGGCGGCGCCACGGTGGCTGAGGTCACCAGCGCCGGGGACAGCATCCTGACCCTGGCCTTGGGCCCCCTGGGCGCCGGGCCGGGCGCCCGGCTCTTGGACACCCAGTGCAAAGTCCCCTGCCAGGTGCTGGAGCTGCCCTTGGGCCTGCGGCATACCGACATCTTCATCGACGCCCTGCGCAAGGCCGCCGGCGTGGTGGTGCCCGAGTCCATGATGGATGAGCGCGGCCAGGTGCTGGACTTCATCACCGACATGCAGCAGTACTTCCACGGAAAGAGCGCGGCCTTGGCCGGCGACCCGGACCAGCTGGTGCCTTTGGCGCAGTTCCTCAGCGACATCGGCATGCAGGTGAAGTACGCGGTGACCGGCACGCCGGGCAAGAAGTTCGAGGCCAAGATGCAGGCCATTTGCGGCCCGGCAGCCAAGATCAAGGAGGGCGGCCAGGGCGACCTCTACCAGCTGCACCAGTGGATCAAGCAGGGCAAGGTGGACATGATCTTCGGCGGCACCTACTGCAAGTACATCGGCCGCGATGAGGACATCCCCGTGATCCGCTTCGGCTTCCCCATCTATGACCGGGTGGGCCATCAGTACTTCCCCATCCTGGGCTATCGCGGTGCGCTCAGGCTGCTTGAGAAGGTCCTCACCGTTATCCAAGACCGCCAGGACCGGGACGCCCCGGAGGAGAAGTTCGAGCTGGTGATGTAGGGGGCTGCCATGGGCGGGACCGCAGACATCCTGCAAGGCCGCAAGGGAAGCGTGGCAGTGGCCGGCGACAAGCCCCTGGCCCTGGACTGCGCCAAGCCAAGCCTGGCCGGGTCGGTCAGCCAGCGGGCTTGCGTCTTCTGCGGCAGCCGGGTGGTGCTCTACCCGGTGGCCGATGCCCTGCACCTGGTCCACGGCCCCATCGGCTGCGCCGCGTACACCTGGGACATCCGCGGGGCCCTCTCCAGCGGCCCGCAGCTGCACCGCTTAAGCTTCAGCACCGACCTGCGCGAGAAGGATGTGGTCTATGGGGGCGAGAAGAAGCTGGCCCTGGCCCTGGACCGGCTGATCCCCCAGCACCGGCCCAAGGCGGCCTTTGTCTACAGCACCTGCCTGGTGGGCCTCATTGGCGACGACCTGCAGCGGGTCTGCCGCCAGGCCAGCGAGCGGCACGGCATCCCGGTGGTGCCGGTGGAGAGCGAGGGCTTCAGGGGTACCAAGAAAGACGGCTACAAGGCGGCCTGCGAGGCGCTCTTCAGCCTGATCGGCACGGCCGAGCCCGAGTCCCCAAGGCCGGGCACCCCGCGCATCAACATCCTGGGCGAGTTCAACATCGCGGGCGAGGCATGGATCCTCAAGAGTTACTACCAGCGCATGGGCGTGGAGGTGGGGGCCATCTTCACGGGCGACGGCCGCATCGATGCCATCCGCGGCGCCCAGGGCGCCCAGCTCAATGTGGTGCAGTGCAGCGGCAGCATGACCCACCTGGCCAAGCGCATGCAGGAGCGCTGGGGCATTCCCTACATCCGGGTGAGCTACTTCGGCATCGAGGACTGCGCCGAGGCGCTTTATGAGGTGGCGCGGCGCTTTGAGGCCGCGCCAGGCATCCTCGAGCGGGCCCAGGCCGTGGTCGCGCAAGAGCTGGCCGCGGTGCTGCCGGCCCTGGAGCCCTTTCGCAAGGACCTGCAGGGCCGCAAGGCGGCCCTGTATGTGGGGGGGGCCTTCAAGGCCTTCAGCCTGATCAAGGCCCTGCGGCTGCTGGGCATGCGCACCGTGCTGGCAGGCACGCAGACCGGCGGCCCTGAGGACTACGAGCGCCTGCGCTCCATCTGCGACCCCGGCACCATCCTGGTCGATGACAGCAACCCCAAGGAGCTCTCCGGCTTCCTGCGGCAGACCGGCGCCGAGCTCTTCATCGGCGGGGTCAAGGAGCGGCCCCTGGCCCACAAGCTGGGCATCGGATTCTGCGACCACAACCATGAGCGCAAGGAGGCGCTGGCCGGCTTTGAGGGGATGGTCAACTTCGCGCGCGAGGTGCATGCATCGGTGATGAGCCCGGTGTGGGCCCTGCGCAAGAGCGAGCTCTGAGGCCCTGATGGACGCCAAGCTGAGCCAAGCCGTGGAAGAGGCCCTGAAGGCCGGGGATGAGGCCGAGGAGAGGCAGGGCATGGTGAACGCCTGCAAGCTTTGCGCCCCCTTGGGCGCCAGCCTGGCCTTCCGCGGCATCCATGGCGGTATGCCCCTGCTGCACGGCTCGCAGGGCTGCGCCACCTACATCCGGCGCTACATGATCAGCCATTTCCGCGAGCCCATCGACATCGCCAGCAGCAACTTCAGCGAGTCGGCGGTCATCTTCGGCGGCGCCAGCAATTTGCGCCAGGCCCTGAGCAATGTGGCGCGGGCCTATCATCCCAGCGTGATCGGCGTGGCCACCACCTGCCTGGCTGAGACCATGGGCGATGACGTGCAGGGCCTGCTCAAGAGCCGCGCCCTGGATGAGCCCGCCGCGCCGCCCGCGGTCTTTGTCAACACCCCCAGCTTCAAGGGCACGCATGCGGAAGGCTATGTGGCCAGCCTGCGGGCCATCGCCGAGCGCTTTGCCCAGGGCGGCGCCCGGCTCCCCCTGCTGGCCCTGATGCCGGGCATGGTCTCGCCCGAAGACCTGCGGGCCCTGAAGGCCCTGGTCGCTTCCTTCGGCCAGGATGCGGTGATGCTGCCGGATTACAGCGAGACCCTGGACGGCGGCGCTTGGAAGGAATATTGCGACCTGCCCCCGGGCGGCACCACCTTGGAGCGCCTGGAGCTGCTGGGCCGGGCCCAAGAGGCGCTGGAGCTGGGCGCCACGCTGGCCGGCCGGGCCACGGCCGGCAGCTTCCTCAAGGAGCGCTTCGGCGTGGGGCACCGGGTGCTGCCCCTGCCCTTGGGCCTCAAGGCCACCGACGCGCTGGTCCATCACTTGGCGGCCTTGAGCGGGCACCCCATCCCCCAAGCCCTCAAGGACGAGCGCAGCCGGCTCTTGGACGCCTATGCCGATGGCCACAAGGCGCTCTTTGGGCTGAAGGTGGCGGTGTATGGCGAGGAGGACCTGGCCTGCGCGCTGGCCAGCTGGCTGGCGGAGGTGGGGGCTAAGCCCGTGCTGGTGGCCTCGGGAGGCGAGAGCGGGCGCATGCAAGCGGCCCTGCAGGCCTCCATCCCTGACTTCCCCCGGCTTGGCTGCCGGGTGATGCAGGGCGCGGACTTTGAGGCCATCGGGCAGGCCGCGGAGGAATGCGGGGCCGGCCTGCTGGCCGGCAGCAGCAAGGGCTATTCCGTGGCCAAGCGGCTCAAGGCGCCCTTGCTGCGCGCGGGCTTCCCCATCCACGACCGCTTTGGCGGCGGCCGCATCCTGCACCTGGGCTATGCCGGCGCGCTGCGCCTCTTTGACAGCCTGGTCAACCTGGTGCTCGAGAAGAAGCAGTCTGATTCCAGCGTGGGCTACAGCTACCTCTGACCCTCCCTCGGGGCGCGTCATGGCCTTGGACCTCACCCAGCATCCCTGCTTCAACGACAGCGCCCGCCACAAGTTCGGGCGGCTGCACCTGCCCGTGGCCCCGGCTTGCAACATCCAGTGCAACTTCTGCAACCGCAAATATGACTGCGCCAATGAGAGCCGGCCCGGGGTCACCAGCCTGGTGCTCAACCCGGCCCAGGCCCTGGATTACCTCGCTAAGGCCCTGGCCAAGGCGCCCCACATCACGGTGGCGGGCATCGCCGGCCCGGGCGACCCCTTTGCCAACGGCCCAGCCACCATGGAGACCCTGCGCCTGGTGCGCGCGCGCTTCCCCCAGCTGCTGCTGTGCGTGGCCACCAATGGGCTGGAGCTGGCGCCCTATGCCGCCGAGCTGGCCCGGCTCGAGGTGAGCCATGTGAGCGTCACGGTGAACGCCGTGGACCCGGCCATTGGCGCCAAGATCAACCCCTGGGTCCGCTTCAATGGCCGCGTCTATCACGGGGAAGAGGCGGCCTTGCTCCTCCATCAGCGGCAGGTGGAGGGCATCACGGCCCTCAAGCAGGCCGGGGTGACGGTCAAGGCCAACTGCGTGGTGGTGAAGGGCGTCAATGACCGCCATGTCGAGGCGGTGGGGCGCGCGTTGGCAGCGCTGGAGGTGGATGTGCTCAACCCCATCGCCCTGTATCCCGCCGAGGGCGCGGTGTTCACACAGGAGAACGCACCGGATGCGTGTGACATGGTGCGGGTGAAGGCTGGCCTGACCGGGGTGCTGCCATTGATGAGCCATTGCGCGCGGTGCCGGGCCGATGCCGCCGGCTTGCTGGGCCAGGATGACCCCAAGCTGGGCGAGCTGATGCGCGAGAGCGCGGCCGCCAGCCTGACCCCGCTCAGGGTGCGGACGCGGGTGGCGGTGGCCAGCATGGAGGGCCTGCTGGTCAACGAGGGCCTGGGCCGGGCCCGTCGATTCTTAGTTTACGAGCTTCGCGAGGGCGCGCCTGCGCTGGTGGCCGAGCGCCCGGCGCCAGCCATGGGCGGCGGCGACCAGCGCTGGAAAGAGATCGCCAGCCTGCTCTCTGACTGCGGGCTCCTGCTGGCGGGCGAGGCCGGGCCCAGGCCCTCGCAGGTGCTGGCCGACCACGGCTTGGATGTGATGAGCGTGGAGGGCCTGATCAGCCAGCTGCTGCCCCTGGCCCTGGCCGGCGGCGATCTGGCCCCCTACATCAAGCGCAGCTTCTCTTGCTCCACCGGCTGCGGCGGCGGCAAGCAAGGCTGCGCCTGATCCGCCAGCCGTCAAGCTGGCGAGCCGGGCGCCAGCCCGGCAGTTGCCTTCGCCCGGCGCCGAAGGCAGAGGGCGACCAGAGGCCGAAGGCCGGAAGCAACTGATCGCATCGCGGGCAGGGGCCCGCGATGAGGCAAACAATAAATCCTTTTTGGGAGGCTCTCATGGAAAAGCCAAAGCAGCACATCCTGGTCTGCGCCAGCTTCCGCACCAGCGGCGACCCGCAGGGCGCCTGCCACAAGAAGGGCAGCGTCAATTACCTGGGCTACCTTCAGCAGGAGCTCTCGGACCGGGGCATGGATGATGTGAGCATCAGCTCCACCGGCTGCCTCAAGGTCTGCGACCGCGGGCCAGCCATGATCGTCTACCCCCAGGGCGACTGGTACGGCAAGATCGAGGGAACCAGCGCCATCGATGAGATCTTGGACGGCCTGGAAGCGGGCAAGCCCTGCGAGAAGTACCTGCTCACCTAGGCATCAGGTTCGGCTTTGGACAATGTGGTCCCCAACCCTGGCGGCGGGCTGCCGTCAAAGGACAAGCGCTTTGCGCGGCTCCAAGGCTCTGCCTTGGAGGGCCTCATCCGGGCCCGCCGCGCAAGCTGCGTCCCCTCTCTACCGATGCTCAAACAGGAGACCATCATGCATGCCCTCGCCCCGCGAGCCCTGGCCCTTGGCCTGGGGCTCTGCCTAGCGCTCAGCTTCACCGCCTCCCAGCTCAAGGCTGATGACAGCCCCGCGGGCCTCAGCCCTGCGGCACAAAGCGACACGCCCGCCCGCCTTCAATCTTTGGAGCAGAGCGTGGCTCAGCTCCAGAAGAGCCTTGATTCGCAGAGCATTGCCGGGGTGATCCTGGTCAAGCCCACGGGCCGCGAGCCATACCTCAGCGTGGGCGGCCTGCTGCAGGCCCAGGGCGAGTTCGGCGAGAAGGGCGATAGCCGCTACACCAGCGGCAACAGCCGATTCTACCTGCGCCGCTCAGACTTCTGGGCCCAGGGCCGCTTCCTTGAGGATTATGACTTCAAGATCGGCTTTGGCATGACAGACACCCTCGCCAACAACACCACGGCCACGGCCCTCAGCTTGAGCGGCATGGATGCCTACATCACTGGCAACTTTGCGGATGCCCTGAAGCTGCGCGTAGGCCAGTTCAAGTCACCCTTTGGCGCAGAATGGCTGACACCCGACCCTGAGCTGCCCACCCCTGAGCGCAGCCTGGGCAGCGACCGCCTGACCATGAACCGGCAGATCGGGGCCATGCTGCTGGGCGACCTAGCTGACAAGCGGCTCGGTTACAACCTGGCCCTGGTCAACGGCGATGGCCGCAACCTGACTGCCAATGACAACAATGAGTTCTTCTACCTGGGACGCCTGACCGCCGTGCCTTGGCGCAAGGGCGATAGCTTTTTCAAGCTGGGCGCGGGCGGCGGCAGCGGCCTGCAGGCCTGCATGGTCCCGGGCGCTTCGGGCTCAGACTTCAAGCTGACCACCAGCACGGCGGGCACCACCAACACCTTCACGGGCCGGGAGACCCTGGCCAGCGGCGATGCGAGCCTGAAGCTGGGGCTTGTGGAGGCCAGCGGCGAGTATCTGCGGGCGTGGTGGGACAGCACCCCGGCGGTGAAGGGAAAAACGGTCAAGAATTTCCTCGAAGAGGATAGCGAAAGCATCATGGGCCAGGTCTCGGTGCTGCTCGGCAAGATCCAGCCCGTGGCCAAGTATGAGAGCTTCATGGCCAACATGAGCCTCCAGCGCGCGCCGGTGGAGACTTGGACCCTGGGCGTGAACTACCTGGTCAAGGGCAATGACCTGAAGGTGATGCTGGATTATGTGGATACCCATGATTCTTCGGCTTGCAACCACAGCATGAGCAAGGTCATCACCCGCCTGCAAACCCTCTTCTAGGAGCTGTCATGAAGAAGATCAGCATCCGGAATCATATCGAAGGCAAGGTGGCCAAGCTGACCAGCGACAAGGTGCTCACTGAGGTGATCGTGGAGACCGCGGTGGGCCATCTGGCAGCGGTCATCACCACGCGCAGCGCCAAGCAGATGAAGCTCAAGGCTGGGGTGCCGGTGCATTTCATGGTCAAGGCCACCGAGGCCTTCATCCTGCGCAATGGCGAGGGGGTGGCGTCATGAGGAAGCCCCTTCCCATCCTGCTCCTGGCCGCGATGGCCCTGGCAGCTTGCCTGCCTTTGCGGGCCGAGGCGCCCGGCTTGAGCGTCTTTGCCGCGGCCAGCCTGTCCGAGTCACTGCAGGACATCGCCGCGCTGTGGGCCCGGGCCGGCCATGGCAAGCTCAGCTTCAACTTCCACGCCTCGGGCAGCCTGGCGCGCCAGATCTTGGAAGGCGCGCCCGCGGATGTGTTCGTGGGCGCGGATGAAGCCAGCATGGACCAGCTGCAGTCGGCAGGCCTGCTGGAGCCCGGCAGCCGGGTGAGCCTGCTCTCCAACACCCTGGTGGTGGTGGCCAGGGCGGACAGCGCCGTGAAGGTGTCGGCCGCGGCGGACTTGGCGGGCTTGGGGCGCCTGGCCATCGGCGACCCGGCCGCGGTGCCAGCGGGCGCCTACGCCAAAGCCTGGCTCTCGAAGCTGGGCTTGTGGGGCAAGCTCATCGACAAGGCCGTGCCCTGCGACAATGTGCGGGCCGTGCTGGCCGCGGTCGAGTCCGGCAATGTGGATGCAGGCATCGTCTATGGGACGGATGCCCTCATCAGCAAGAAAATCAGGGTGGCCTTGGAGGTGCCGGCGGCAGAAGGCCCCAAGATCAGCTACCCCCTGGCGGTGCTCAAAGGGGCGGCTGAAAAGGAGGAGGCGCTCAAGTTCGCCGGCTTCCTGCAGGGGCCGGAAGCTGCCAAGGCTTTCAAGGCCCGCGGCTTCCTATTGCTGAAGCCAGCGGACTGAGGCGGCCATGCTGGGCGCCGAGACCATCCGCGTCCTCTGGTTCACCGTGGCCAGCGCCCTCCTGGGAGTGGCGCTGGCCACGCTCCCAGCCTTGGCCCTGGCTTGGCTGCTCGCCCGGCGCGAATGGCCTGGAAAGGCCCTGATAGAGACCGTGGTGGCTCTGCCCATGGTCATCCCGCCCGTGGCCACGGGCCTCCTCCTGCTCAAGCTGCTGGGCCGGCGCGGGCCCTTGGGTGCGCTGGCCTACCAGGCTCTGGGCATGGACCTGGCCTTCAATTGGAAGGCGGTGCCCCTGGCCATGGCAGCCATGGCCCTGCCCTTGATGGTGCGGGGCTTCAGGGTGGCCTTGGAGGGCGTGAACCCCCGCTTGGAGCAGGTGGCCCGCACCCTGGGCGCGAGCGAGCGGCGGGTGCTGCTCACCATCACCCTGCCCCTGGCCGGCCCGGGCTTGCTGGCCGCCCTGGTGCTGGGCCTGGCCCGCAGCCTGGGGGAATTCGGCGCCACCGTGATCCTGGCCGGCAACATCCCGGGCCAGACCACCACCTTGTCCCTGGCCCTCTATCGCGCCGTGGAGCTGGGCCATGATGATGAGGCGCTCTTCTTCCTCTGCGTGTCCTTGGCGCTGGCCTTTGGCGCGCTCTGGCTCTCAGGCCGCCTGGCACGGCGCCTGGGGCCGGGCGGCGCATCATGAAGCTGGCGCTGCGAGGCCTGCGCGTGGCCTGCCATGGCTTCGAGGCTTGCTATGACCTGGCCTTGCAAGGCCAGGCCACCGCGCTCTACGGGCCCTCTGGCTCTGGCAAGACCACCTTGCTGGAGGCCGTGGCCGGGCTTCGGCCCAGCCAGGGCAGCATCCTGCTGGATGGCGAGGCCTTGCAGGCGCCGGGTTTCAGCGCGCCAGCCCAATCGCGCGGCATAGGCTATGTGCCCCAAGACCTGGCCTTGTTCCCGCACCTGGATGTCAGGGCCAACCTGCGCTATGGCGCGCGGGGCCGCAGCAGCCAGGGCCCCGGCCTGGATGAGGTGGCCAAGGCCCTGGGCTTGGCTGGCTTGCTGAGCACATCGGTGACCCGCCTCTCTGGCGGCGAGCAGCGGCGCGTGGCCCTGGCCCGGGCCTTGCTGGCCGGCCCCAAGCTGCTCTTGCTGGATGAGCCCACGGCCAACCTGGACTTCGCATTGAAGGCTCAAGTGGCGGAGCTGCTCAAAGGTCTCAGCCAGCGTTTCAAGGTGCCCTTCATCCTGGTGAGCCATGATGCCCGCGAGATAGCCGGCCTCTGCGGCCAGGTGGCCCGGCTTGAGCAGGGCCGCTGCGTGGCTTTGGGCCGGCCCAAGAAGGTCTTGGACCTGGATCGCCCGGCTTCGCCAGCCAGGGCCAAAGCCAAGCCGTTGGCCTTGAAGGGATGGCTGGACGCCATGTGCTGAAAAGGAAGGCCGCCATGCTGATGCTCTACGACGACACCTTGCGCGATGGCGAGCAGATGGCAGGCTTGGCCTTCAGCCCGGCGCAAAAGCTGGCCATGGCCTCGGCCTTGGCCGCGGCCGGGGTGCGCGTGATGCAGGTCGGCTTCCCGGCCAGCAGCCTGGCGGAGCTGGATTCCTGCTCAGGCCTGCTCAAGGCGCGTCGCCAGGGGCGCTTGCCCAAGGCGCTGGAGATGGTGCTGATGGCCCGGCCGGACCAAGCTGACCTGGCCGCCTGCCTGGAGGCCTGCCGCCAGGCGGGGGAGGATCCGGCGCGGGTGACGGTGCTGGTGCTGGCCGCGGTCTCGGAGGCTCATCTGCGCCACAAGCTGGCCCGGCGCTTGCTGCGCGGAAAACGAAAGCCAGGCGGCGCTTCGGCGGCCTTGGCCCATCTGCGCCGCCTGGCCCAGGCGCTGGCCGTGGGCGGCGTGCGCCGCGCCCGGGCCCTGGGCTTTGGCAAGGTGGAGGCCGCCCTGGAGGACGCCAGCCGGGCCGAAGCAACGGCCCTGCGCCGCCTGGCCCTGGCCCTGCGCGACGCTGGCGCGGACCGCATCGCGTTCTGCGACACTTGCGGGGTGCTCACCCCGGAGCAGGTGCGGGCCCAGCTGGCGCCGCTGGCCCAGGCCCTGGGCGTGGCCCAGGGGCGCTGCGAGCTGGCCGCCCATTTCCACGACGATTACGGCCTGGCCGCGGTCAACACCGTGCAGGCGGCGCTCTGCGGAGCCACCCATCTGACTGTCACCTTGAACGGCCTGGGCGAGCGCGCGGGCAACGCGGCCCTGCACCGGGTGGTGCTGCCCCTGCGCGACCTCTATGGCGTCAGCATCGCGGGCTTCAGGTACAGCGCGCTGCGCCGGCTCTCGGCCTTGGCCGAGGCCGCCAGCGGCTGCTTGGTGCCCTTGCAGGAGATGGGCGTGGGCCGGGGCGCCTTCCGCCACGAGAGCGGCTTGCATGTCTCAGCCCTGCTCAAGCGGCGCGCCACCTACCAGGCCCTGGCTCCCCGCTCCGTGGGCGGCAAGCTGGAGCTGGTGTATGGCAAGCACAGCGGCCCAGCCTCGGTGGAAGCCGCCCTGCAGGCCCTCAAGCCGCGCCTGCGGCAGGCGGGGATCCGCTGGGGGGCTGGCCTGGCCGCGCAGGTGGCGCTGCTGCTCAAGGCCCGCGCGCAGGCCCTGGCCGAGAGCCCTTGCCAGGCCGGCAAGGTGCGCCATCTGCTGGCGCAGCGGGACGGGCTGGATGAGGGGCGGTGCTTCGGGGAGCGGGAGCTCCTGGAGGCAGCCATGCAGGCTCACCGCGCGGCGCAAGCCCGCGCTTGAATTTGGGAGGCGCTATGCCCACGCAACGGCTTTACTTCGCCTATGGCCTCAACCTATCGCCGGAGCTGATGGCGGGCAAGGTGCCGCAGGCCTGCTGCCTGGGCCCGGCCAAGCTCAAAGGATGGCGGCTGGCCTACTTTGGATGCAGCAGCCAATGGGGAGGCGGCTGCGAGAGCCTGGTGGAGGAGCCGGGCCGGGCCGCCTGGGGCCTGCTCTATGAGCTGGACCCGCGCCAGGCCGAGCTCTTGGACAACATGGAGGATGCGCGCCTGGATGGGACCGGGGCGTATTTCCACTGCCCCATCAAGGTCGAGAAGGATGGTGCCAGCCTGGCCGCGGTCACCTATCTGAAGGCGAGCTTGGGCCCAGAGACCAGCCCCAGCACTGAGGCGCTGGCCAAGGTGTGCGAAGGCGCGGTGTTGGCGGGCCTGCCAGCAGAGTATTGCCAAGCGCTCAGGGGCCTCAACTCCGTTCCCGCGGGCTTCAAGGCGCCGCGGGCTTTGCTGAGCTTCCGCCCTGTTTCGAGCGAAGGGGAGCATTGCGGGGCCTGCGGGGCTTCCTAGCGCGAACCATCCGCAAAGGCCCCAAGGCGGCCTGGCAGCAGGCTGCCTTTTCCTTTCGCGGAGAATTTGTCACCCAGATGTAACTTGATATATCGTAATTTTACGATAAAATGATCACGGCGCATGAATGAGGCCGCTTTGAGGAGACCATGGCAAAACAAGCAAAGCTCTGCTGCCCAGCTCAGCCCAAGCCCAAGAATGAGGGCCGCGGGCTCAAGGTGAAGGACCAGGACCGCGAGCTGGCGGCCCTGGCCAAGGCCCTGGGCCATCCGGCCCGCGTCAAGATCTTGCGCCACCTGGCCCGGCAGAAGGATTGCATCTGCGGGGACCTGGTGCTCGAGCTGGGCCTGGCCCAGGCCACGGTCTCGCAGCATTTGAAAGTGCTGAAGTCTGCTGGCTTGCTGCAGGGCACCTTGAGCGGGCCCAGCACCTGCTACTGCGTGGAGCGCAACTCCCTGGCCCGGCTGCAAGCCGGCATCCGGGCCCTCTGAGGATCCCATGACGCAAAAGCTCAAAGTCCTGTTCCTCTGCACTGGCAACAGCTGCCGCAGCCAGATGGCTGAGGGCTGGGCCCGCGCCCTCAAGGGCGATGTCATCGAGGCATTCTCAGCCGGCTTGGTGGCCCATGGCCAGAACCCCAAGGCCATCCAGGTCATGGCCGAGGCCGGGGTGGACATCAGCGGCCAGGCCAGCAAGACCCTGGCCTCCCTCGGCAGGCAGGACTTTGACGCGGTCATCACGGTCTGCGGCCATGCCGATGAGCATTGCCCCATCTTCCCGGGCCCCACCCGCAAGATCCATCGCGGCTTTGATGACCCGCCCTTGCTGGCCAAAGATGCAAAGACAGAGGAAGAAGCCCTCAATGCCTACCGCCGCGTGCGCGACGAGATCAAGGCCTACATCCTCACCTTGCCGGAGGCCCTGGCATGAGCAAGCCCAAGCAGCTCGGCTTCCTCGACCGCTACCTAACCTTGTGGATCTTCTCAGCCATGGCCTTGGGCGTGGGCCTGGGACGCTTTGCGCCCGGCCTGGCGCAGGGCATCGCCGGCTTGCGCATGGGCAGCACCTCCATCCCCATCGCCGTGGGCCTCATCTTGATGATGTACCCGCCCCTGGCCAAGGTGCGCTATGAGGAGCTGGGCGGCGTGCTCAAGGATGGCAAGGTGCTGGCCCTGTCCCTGGCGCAGAACTGGGTGCTGGGCCCCTTCCTCATGTTCGGCCTGGCCGTGGCCTTCCTCTCCCACAGGCCCGAGTACATGCTGGGCCTCATCCTCATCGGCCTGGCCCGCTGCATCGCCATGGTCATCGTGTGGAACGACCTGGCCTGCGGCGACCGCGAGTACTGCGCCGGCTTGGTGGCCTTCAACTCGGTCTTTCAGATCCTCTTCTTCCCGGCCTATGCCTGGTTCTTCGCCTGGTTCCTGCCGCAGAAGCTGGGCCTCCAGGGCGTGATGGTGGGCATCTCCGTGGCGGCCATCGCCAAGAGCGTGGGCATCTACCTGGGCATCCCCTTCGCGGCGGGCTGGCTCAGCCGCCGGGCCTTGAGCGCCGCCAAGGGCCGGGACTGGTTCGAGAGGGTGTACGTGCCCAAGGTGAGCCCGCTCACCCTGGCGGCCCTGCTCTTCACCATCATCGTCATGTTCTCGCTGCAGGGCGCCAAGATCTTGGCCCAGCCGCAGGATGTGCTGCTCATCGCCGTGCCGCTGACCCTCTACTTCCTGGCCATGTTCGCGCTCAGCTTCTGGCTCAGCCGCAGGGCCGGGGCCAACTATGCCAAGAGCGCCACGCTCTCCTTCACCGCGGCCTCCAACAACTTTGAGCTGGCCATCGCCGTGGCCGTGGCCAGCTTCGGCATCCAGAGCGGCGCGGCCTTTGCCGCGGTCATCGGCCCCTTGGTGGAGGTGCCGGTGATGGTGGGCCTGGTGAATGTCGCGCTTTGGATAGGCCGCCGCTATTACAAGGGCTTTGCGCCAAGCGCCTAGAGGGAAAAAGCAAAAAAAGAAAAGAGAGGCGGCCAGCCATGGCCGCCTCTCTTTTTGCGCAAGCCTGGTCGAACGTGCAGGAAACCGCCCGCCCTTTTTCGCCTTTCGTTGCTGCAAAATTTAGACAAGCTGTATAAACCCTGCGCCTCTCCGCGCTGAATATCCGCATGGCCCGGGCCAAGGTAGGGATTATACGTATTGTATAATTTTTCCAAAACGTAGTGTTGATGTAACCCGAGCCATGGCCCCTTGGATTAGAGTGCGCTCCCAAGAAGTGCGCATCATCAGCAAGGCGGTGCGCTGGATCGCCGAGGGGGAGCTCTTCAAACGCGAGGGGGATTGAATGTCGAAATTCCAGGCAAGCAGGCTAAGGTTCACTGCGCTGGTCTCCATGGCCCTGATGGCGCCCTGGTTCCTCGGCGCAGATGTCAGCGCGACCGCTGAGGGCGCGGCTGCCTCGCCCACAGCAGAAGCAGGCGGGGACAGCGGCATCGCCGAGTCTCAGCTGGAGACCGTGGTGGTGAAGGCCAAGGGCATCAACCAGGCCTCGGCCTTCAACCAGATGCACGACTCCCTCAACAAGGTGAACGTGCTCTCCCAGGAGCAGATCGACCAGACCCCGGCCAAGACCGTGGCCCAGGCCGTGCAGCAGCTGCCTGGCGTGGGCGTGCAGCACGATGAGGGCGAGCCCATCTTCATGGAAGTGCGCGGCACGGACCAGAACCTGAACGTCATCACCTACGATGAGTCGCTCATCCCCTCCTATGTGCCCAGCCAGCGGGCGGTCGAGATCAGCGACATCCCGGTCGGTGTGGTCTCCAACATGGAGCTCTACAAGGTCATCCTGCCCAACATGGATGCCCAGGGCATAGGCGGCCAGCTCAACCTGGTGCCCAAGTCGGCCCTCACCTATCCGCATGACCTGGCTGAGCTGGGCCTGGAGGGCGGCTATGCCCCCATGCACACGGATTACAGCTATGTGGGCAACCTGACCGTGGGCCACACCTTTGACCTGGGCGGGGCCAGCAAGCTGGGCGTGCTGGTCACTGGCAGCTATGAGGACAAGAAGTTCGGCATCGATGACCTGGAGGAGACCTATTCCTCGGACAATGGCGTCGCCGCTTTGAGCCCCAAATCCATCAGCCAGTATTCCTTCCGCTGGTACCAGTTCGACCGCGAGCGCGCCGGCGTGGGCACCAACCTTGACCTGTCAGTGGATGACAACAACAAGTACTACCTGCACTTCTTCGGCAGCGGCTATGACGAGTGGCGCGAGCCCAAGCTGGTCACCAATTACAACGACCTGGATGTGGTCAGCGGCGACACCATCAACCCGGACGGCAGCTTCACGATCGCCGAGAAGGGGAAGAAGCAGATCAACGCCTACCTCACCCACGTGCTGACCTTGGACCGCACCTATGACGCGGTGGCAGGAGGCGAGAACAAGTTCGACAACTTTGTGCTGGATTACAAGGGCACCCTGGCCTATGCCAGCGAGAACGAGCCGGATGATTTCAAGTACAGCTTTGTGACCAATAAGAATGCCGTGGGCGGCACCATCACCTACAACAACTCCGGCAACAACGGGGACAGCCCCAGCTTCAACACCAGCAAGCTGACTGGCAACAGCCCTTCCAACATCTTTTTCACTGAAGCGGACAACGGCAATTCAGACACCTTCACCCGGCAAGTGGGCCTGCAGGCAGACGGCAAGGTGGACAAGTTCTTGGGCGATGAGGACGGCGCCTTGAAGTTCGGCGCCTCAGCCCGGTCCGCTTACACGGTGTACAGCCAGGTGAACTGGGAGAACGATGCGGCCGGGACGGCCCTGCCCTTGAGCCAGGTGCTGGGCCCCAACTACACCTACTATCCCGGCAACATCTACAACATGGGCGCCACGGTCAGCCCCAACATCTACAACCTGAACCTCAACCCCTATGCCAGCGGCTGGTACCAGCCTGACCCGGTGGGCGACCTGGCCGCGGATTGGGATTCCACCGAGAACATCTACGCTGGCTATGCCATGTACACCCACACCTTTGGCAACAAGCTGACCCTGATGGGCGGCGTGCGCGTGGAGAGGACCAGCATCCAGTATGACTGGAACAATGGCTATGATTCCACCGGGACAGAGCTGGGCGCTGTCTCCCAGGTCACGGCTGAGACCGGCAACATCGACTACACCGATGTGCTGCCAAG
>Ga0326728_10008281_pt1 | contig 25952 bp, 29 predicted proteins | sample MB3enrmetagenome_FD_207602 | JGI IMG/M metagenome (GOLD analysis project Ga0326728, IMG submission 207602) | Lab enriched peat soil microbial communities from McLean, Ithaca, NY, United States - MB31MN | ecosystem: Environmental > Terrestrial > Soil > Wetlands > Peat | place: USA: New York... | reverse complement strand
CAACCAGGTAAATGCCAAGCTCACTGCGCTCAGCACTGACAGCAGATTCACGTTGGTATCGCAGTTATCAGGCCAGGCGTTCATCACGTTCAAAGTCAATTAGCCTGATTCGATGAGGTAGCGGATAGTTCTTCTGACGCCGTCTTCTATGCTGAGCCGGGGTTTCCATCCCAATGCTTCCATGCGCTTGGTGGAAAGCAGGACGACCGGCTGGTCCCCGACCCAGCCGCCCACGCCGCCGGTGTGGCGATATTCGACGTTCTTAAGGCCCATCTCCCGCACCATCATGTCGGCGACGGTGTCCACTCCGATGGTGTAACTCTGGCCGAGGTTGTAAACCGAGCTCATGCCGGCTCTGGCGGCCTTGGCCCCGCTCATCATCCCCGCCACGCAATCCTTGACGTAGAGGTAGGACTTCTTCTGCTTCCCATCCCCCAGGATTTCCAGCCGCCGTGGGTCTTTTCTCAGCTTGCGGTAGAAGTCGATTATCACGCCGTGCGGGTAGCGCTCGCCAACAATGGAAACGAAACGGCAGATGGAGCTGGCAATCCCGTAATATCCGGAATACGCCTCTATGAGCGCCTCCCCGGCGAGTTTGGATGCGCCGTAAAGAGAGTTCTGCACCATGGGTGCGTCTTCGGGGATGGGGAACGAATCCTGTATTCCGTAGACCGCGCCGGAGGAGCTGAACGCGATGCCTTTTATGTCATTGAGCCGCATTGCCTCGAGCACGTTGTGCGTGGCTATCGTATTCTGCTCCAGGTCGATAGAGGTATTGGTGATGCCGCCCCGGATGTCCGCATTGGCAGCCAGATGGAAGATGAACTGGGCATCCTTGCATGCCTTTATGAGGGCGTCCTTCTTCAGCAGGTCCAGCTTCCGGAATGAGTAATTCCTGTCCTTGCGGTGCTCTTCGACCACGCCGGGCTGGCCGGTGCGCATGTTGTCCAGCACCAGGACGCTGGCTCCCCCGGAGAGCAGCTCGTCGACGACGTGCGAGCCTATGAAGCCTGCGCCTCCGGTCACGACGACCCGCTTGCCGCTGAAAAATCCGGCCATCAGCGCACCGTCCGGTCGTTGAACACTATGCGCGAGCCCTCGCTCGGGAAACCGAAGTGCACTTCGCGCATGGGCGAGAGCACTTTGCGCACCGCCGCCTGCTTCTCTTCGTCGCAGTAGAACATGAAGAACCCGCCGCCTCCCGCTCCGAGGACCTTGCCGCCGGCCGCCCCGGCCTCTTTTGCCGCCGAATAGTAGTTGTCTATGAGCTCGGTGCTCACGCCGGATGCGAACGTCCGTTTCAGCTGCCAGGACTCATCGAGCATCTCGCCGAATGAGCTGAGATCACCGCGCTCCAGCTTCGATTTTGCCTCCTCGGCCATGGAACGCAGACGGTCGAGGTACTCGATTTTCTCTCCTATGCGCTCCTTCTGCTCCTTGAGCACCCTGCCCGAACTCCTGCTCACACCTGTATGGAAGAACAGCAGCTTTTTCCTCAAGGTGGCCAGCGTATTCTGCTTTATCCGGACAGGTTCGACAGAGACGGAGTCGTCCTTGTTGAATCGTATCAGGTTGAAGCCCCCGAAGGCGGCGATGTACTGGTCCTGCTTGCCTATGGGCTCGTTGAGCACGCCGATTTCTATATTGCAGGCCGCCTTGGCCAGTTTCATGGCATCCGCAGGTTCGTGACGGAACGCGTAGAGCGCGTTCAGCGCGCCCACCAGGAAGCTGCTGGACGATCCCAGGCCGGTGCCGTGGGAAGGGAAATCCGCGATGGCGCTTAGCTCTATGGCATGGTCCACTCCGGTGAAGCGCAGGGCCTCGCGCAATGTCGGATGGAGGATCTGGTCCACGGAATCCACTATCTCGGTGAGGCGATAATTCAGCTGTATGGCATTGTCGAACTTCTGGTTCGCCATTATGTAGATGTACTTGTTTATGGCCGCACTGAGCACGCACCCGTAGTCAAGCTCGTAGTATTTCCTGAAGTCCGTCCCCCCGCCGAAGAAGGATATGCGGAATGGAGTTCTAGAAGTCAGCATGGCATCAGGCCCTCCCGGTCTGTTTTCTTATCAGGCATATCTTGAGCATGTGCCCGATGACGAAATGCACGTCTTCGGCCAGTTCGACATTGTCGGTTTTAGCGATTATGTTGTGCCTGGCGAGCGAAGCGAGTTTTCCGCCCTTGGATGCGGAGAGGCCGACCGTGTGCGCACCGGCACCATTTGCATATTCCATCGCGCGCAGTATGTTGGGCGAGTTGCCGCTCGTGCTGATGCCGATGACGACATCGCCGCTCTTGAGCAGGTTCTCCAGCTGCTCCCGGAATATCATGTCGTAGGACGTATCGTTGCCCCAGGCAGTCATAAGAGGCACGTTCTCGTTGAGGCAGATTACACGGAGGCGTTTCGCACCCGGGACGATTGTGCCCTTCGAGAGGTCGGCCGCGAAATGGACCGCGTTGGTGGCGCTGTCGCCATTGCCGAAAACATAGGTCGTGCCGCCGCGGGCATTCGTATCCAGGAGCAGCCCTGCGAGCGCGGCCACCTCAGCTTCGTCTATGGCGCTAAGGCATTCTTTCAGCAGTTTCACATAGGAATGCAGGTCAGGTGTGTTCATACTATCCCTCCTCCGAGCGATTTCTCCAGACGCTCCGGCGTGCCGATGTCGAGGATACGCTCCCGTGTCATGTAAGCATAAAGCTTCCCGCCTCTCTCAAGGACGTGGGGCAGGGCTTCCTTGTCCAGCATAGATTTACCATCAGGAAAATACTTTAATATTGCCTTCTCGAAGCAGTAGACTCCTGCATTGGAGATGTTGGCGAATCCGGTCCCTGGCCGCGGCTTCCCGAGGAACCGGATTATCTCCCAGTCAGGCGTGACCTCGAGGATGTCGGAATCGTAGGGGTGGTCGCTCTCGTGCACCGTGAGCGTGCCCAGTCCGCCTTTTGCGGCATGGAACCGGACGAACTCCCGCAGGTCCATGTCGCCGAGCAGGTCGCCGTACATCATCACGAACCGGTTGCTGAGCAGCGGCGCCGCCTGCTTCAGCGCGCCTCCGGTGCCCAGAAGCTCCTTCTCCAGAGAATAATCGATATGGACGCCGAACCTGCCGCCGTCGCCGAAATAAGCCTCTATCCGCTCTGCCAGGTACCCGGCGCAGATTACGATGTCCTTTATGCCATAATGCGCCAGCCAGAGGACCTGATGCTCGAGCACAGGTTTCCCATTCACCAGGATAAGGCCTTTCGGCAATTTTTTTGTCAGTGCACCAAGCCGGGTTCCGAGCCCTCCGGCCACTATGACTCCTTTCATGCCATTATCGGAGGTTCCGGCGGTCGTCATATGAGGCTCACCACCAGTTTCGCCGCTTCGTAGAGGTCATCGCAGAAGTAGTCCGGCACCGCGTCGTATTTGCCGTCCCTGCCGCCGTAGCCGGTCCTTACTAGTATCGTCCTGCAGCCGAACCCCTTCCCTGCGGCGATGTCCCGCGTGCTGTCACCTATCATGAAACAGCGTTCCGCCGGGATATCCAGCTGCCTTGAAGCCGCCTCGAGCATGCCGGTCTTCGGCTTCCTGCAGTAGCAGTCTTTCCTGTATCTAGGGTCGCCTGCTTCCGGATGGTCCGGATGATGGGGGCAGTAATATACCGCGTCTATGTGCGCACCCTCGCGCTCGAGCATTTCGGCGAGCTTCCGGTTTATCCGCTGGACGTCCTCCTCGGTGGCCATTCCGCGCGCCACTACCGGCTGGTTGGTGACTATCGCGACCTTTATACCGTGCGAATTGAGAAGTTTTATTCCCTTGGCAGCACGTGGGATAAGGACGAGCTTGCTCTCATGGTGGAGAAGGTCGACCTCTTCGTTTATGGTGCCGTCTCTGTCGACCAGCACCAGAAAACCCGGTTTCATACAGCTGTAGTTGTCTTTAACGCCTTAAAAGGATTTGGAAAACAGGTGCTTATGGCCTGAACCTCTCCCTGAGTAGGAACAGGCAGTCCTTGACACCATCCACCAACTGAACCTTTGACGTGCCGCCCCTCTGCGCATAGACTATGGGCACCTCGCACATCCTGAACCCTTTCTTGACGGACTGGGCAAAGAGGTTGCATTCCAACTCGAAGGTGTGTGATGTTATCTCGATGGCCTTGTAGGAGTTTTTCCTGAACGCCCACATCCCTGTGCACACATCGCTGACAGGTTTCAGGTAAAGCACAGTCGCGACCAGGGATATCAGCTGATTACCGATGCTGTTTGTGAGGGATATGGAGCCCTCTTCGAAATGACCTTTGAAACGCGAGCCCAGCACGACATCGTATTCCTTCAGCAGGGAGAGGAACTTGGGGATGTCCTTCACCGGGTAGGTGAGGTCTGCATCAATCATGACTGCATAGTCGGAATCCAGTTCCCTGAAGGCTGTCTCTATGGCGAATGCCTTGCCCTTCCTCTTCTCGAGCAGGATGCGCGCACCGAGCGATTTGGCTATCTCCAGCGTCTTGTCTGTGCTCAGACCGTCTATGACCACGATTTCCGCATCGGGCACTACGACCCGGATTTCCGTCATGGTCTTTCCGATGCTCTCTTCCTCATTCAAGGTCGGAAGCAGCACAGAAACAGAAGACATAAGCAGACAGATGGTCGGAAAACATTAAATACCCTGACACGTGGGAGCGTGGGGGATTGACCGACGAGTCAGTGAAGGCTCGGTTCAGGCTGCCGCATGTGCAATATTTCAACTTTCCTGGCTTAACGCCTAGTGCTCCAGTCCGGAGATACGATCCAGGATGCTCTCGACGCTGTGCTTGTGAAGGTAGGCGACTATCACCGGCAGGGAGAACAAGTCGACCACGACCATGTTGAGACGGGTGAGGAAACCGAATGCGATGCCGGATGCGAAGGGCACGCCGAAAGGCAGCAGCACCGCGGCAACTACCGCTTCGCTGGCGCCTGCTCCGGCGAGCGTCGGGCTCGGGATGAACTGGATTATGGTTATGGCCGCCTGGAGCACCATCATGAAAACCAGGTCCCAGAACAGATTGCCGGTAATCGATATGCCCAGGGCACGGGAAAGGCAGAGCCATTCCAGGCCTTTGAGGAGCCAGGTCGCAAGCGTCAGCCCCAGGATTCCCCATTTCAGGTCCAGTACCCTGCCTGAATGGGTGTGCATGCGCCGCAGGAAGGAGAACAGGGTCGGGACTGTGGGTAACCGCTCGGCGAATGAGAGATGCTTCAGGAAAGGCGGGTGGAAAACAAGCAGCCCTGCGAACAATATCGCGCCGAGGGCCGCGCAGACGACCAGGAGATTCAGGGCCAGGCTTCCGGCCCCGAACCTGGACGCTATGATTAGGATGAGCGCTATGGCAGAGAGGATTTTTATCAGGAAATCGAAAAGCTGCGGACCGAATATGACCGTGACTGTCTTCTCCAAGGATAAACCGAATTTCGAGGAAAGGGAGAATGCGGTGAAGAAATAGCCGGCCCGTGCAGGCGTGAAATCAGAGGCTAGAAGGCCGGCGAGATTCGATGGCGCCACCTGCATAAGGCGCAAGTGCTCATCCATGCCGCTGAGCACGAATTTTATCCGATAGGCCATCACGAACGTGACGCCGACGTATACCAGAAGCGCCAGGACGAGGAGTTCGGGCCTGGCTCCGAGCAGCGTATCATATACCCTGTCTGCTCCGACCAGCCAGAGCACCGCCACGAAAAGGGCGAGCGATACCAGCAGGTCGAGCAGGAGTTGCATTCTTTTGTCCAAGTGAACACCGTGACGGTCGGCTGCCGTCTACCTATTCTCTCTGGCAACCGAATAAAAAGATAGTGGCCCCAGGGACAAAACGTTCGGCCGCGCATCCTCTTTTATAAGTTTCCCGTTGGAGAATCCAACGATGGATGCGATAACCGCGCTTGCACTCTCCATAAACAATCCCGTGCTCAGGATGATAGACCTCCTCATCGACAACGATTTTTTCTATGCGGCACTCATAGCCGCGCTTGTGCTGGCCGGTGAGAACCGCAATGAGAAACGGCTCGAGATATTCACGATACTGGCTGTTGTACTCGTTGCGGGCGTAATCATAAAGGGAGCCCTGGCGATTCCCAGGCCGTGCACAGGCGAGAGCTGGTGCCCAACGGACTACTCATTCCCCAGCCTGCATGCGGTAGCGGCATTTACGCTCATGATAGCGTTCCTGAAAAAAAGGACTTATCCGCTTTATCTGCTCTTCGCACTGTTCGTATCGTTCACTAGGCTGAATCTCGGCGTTCATGTTTTCGTGGATATAGCCGCTGCGCTGTCCATAGCGCTTGTAGGATATTATGCAGTCGATCTTGCCTGGAGAAGCACCCAGCTCAGGATGATGAGGGACATCCATGGATCGTGAAACCGGAAGGCAACTGTTCCACCTGGCTCTCGGCATCGTAGCCGTGCTGCTTCTCCTGCACTTCGGCAGGGGCTTCATGATAGCGCTTGTGTTTTTCACGATAATAATAGGCACTCTCCTGATGAACATACGGCTCCAGGGAGGCAGGATAGCCGTTATCAGCTGGTTCGAGGAACGCTTCGAGCGGTCGGACGCGTTCCTGCCGGGCTGGGGCTCTGCCTGCTATGCGGCAGGGGTCCTCATACTGCTCACATTCCTCACGGACATCAACGCGATAGCTGCATCGATAGTGGTGCTGGCCCTTTCAGATGCGCTCTCCACCATAATCGGCCGGAAAGGCAGGATAAGGCTACCATACAACCGGAACAAGACGCTGGAGGGCAGTGTGGCGTTTTTCGTATCGTCATTGGCAGCATGGTATTTCGTCGGCCCGACTGCGATTCCCCTGGCAGTCGTAGCCACAATCGTCGAGAGCCTGCCTGGACTTGAGGATAATCTGACCATACCCATAGCCTGCACGCTGTTTTTCCTGGTGATGCCATGATAATACTTTTCACCTCTCAAAATGCCGCCAGCATGAACATAGCCAGAAAGCTGATTGCCAATCAGGACTTCAGGGACATTGGGGAGAACAGATGGGAACGCAAAGGCGTACGGCTCATAGACACCAGAGCGCCCACGGTGCTGGAAGTGCCCGCTGATTTCGAAACAGACTGCCTGCTGGTACTGAGCGCTCATCGGAGCAAAGCGCCGGGCAGGATGCTCACGGCTCATGTGCCTGGCAACTGGAACGAGGCGGGAATGGGCGGCGACCCCAGGACGCTGAATATAGCAGCGGCAAGCATGCTGAAAATCCTCATCCAGGAACTGAAGAAGGAAGGCGACCGCATAGGCTGGCCTGTTTCGCTTGAGGCGGACCATCATGGGCCGACCTGCAGGGCACCGATACTGTTCGTGGAGATAGGCAATGGGGAGGACGAATGGCGGGACGAACTGGCCACGGAGGCAGTGGCGAACGCGGTGGCTGCGGGCCTAGACAGATACGCGAAAGGCGAGAGGTTCGAAACCGTCTTCGGCGTCGGAGGCGGCCATTACCCGCGGATGTTCACGAAACTCGTTCTCGAAACGCCGCTCGCGGTCGGGCACATCCTGCCAAAATATGCGATTGAATCGCTCGGTGAAGACACGTTCAGGCAGGCGATAGAGAAAAACATCGAGAAAGTGGCCAAGGTGCTCATAGCAAAGGAGGAAACCAACGCTGGGCAGAAAGAGAAGATAAAACTGTTTGCTGAGAAAACGGGCATGGATTGGGAAATGATTTGAACCGCCCTGGGGCAGGCAACAGGAATAGCTACTCCAGCAGCAGTTTCCGTAGTGCCATTATATCGTTTTCGTTATTGGGCCGCACATGGAAATGCCGGACACCAGCGGCCTTGGCTGCACCTGCATCATTTATGGAATCGCCGGCGAATATTGCATCCTTCCTGCCCACTCCGGTCTTCGCAAGGATCAGAAGGAGCTGGTCCGGAGCGGGTTTGTTGTGCTCCACCATCTCCCTGCCGCATACAAGAGCGAACAGGTCCTTTTCGCCAAGCTCTGCCAGTATCCGGTTGATGCTCTCCGAACGGTTGCCGCTCGCCACCGCCAGCATGGTTCCTCTGGCTCTCAGTTCCTTGGCCAGGGCGAGCATCTTCGGAAACACCACGTAATTCTTGGCGTCTATGCAAACGGATTCGTGCTTCAGATAGATGGAATCTATCGCCTTCTTGCGCGCAGGCGTACCCGAAAGCGCGTTTCCCATCGGCACAAGATGTTGATGGGGGTCCACAGCCACCCCGTCCCTGCGTGCAAGCGCCACCACTTCACCATGCACCGCATCCCAGCGCACGTTCATGTGTAGCAGCGTGTCATCGAAATCGAAAATCACCAGCTTGAGCATGAAGACACAACACCTCGTTATCTTTTTAATCCTGTAGCGGGTTATCACCACATGGAAGAAATCAGCAGAACGCCGGAAATACTCGGAGTGGTGGTTGCCAGGGGGCAACTCAGCCAAAACGATTCAGGCTAGGTGGAACTATGGGCGGGGAAACAGGCGGGGCAGAGAAATCCAGGAGGTTCGAGGCGCCCAAACCCGTATCGGTGGGGGATGTCATCGAAGTCACCATAGAGAGTCAGGGAGGCCAGGGAGACGGTATCGCTAAGACCAACGGCTTTGTTGTTTTCGTAAAAGGTACGAAGAAAGGGGACACCTGCAAGATCAGGATAATCGATGTGAAGAGGACCTATGCGGTTGGAGAGGTCCACCGGTAGCTATTTCGGCAGGCAGAAGTTCACGAATGGAAGTATGAAGAGCAGGGCCACAAGCCCGAAAGCCAGTTCGAATGATGAGAGGGGATACGCCGTGAACACTGCGCTCGGTCTGGATGGAGATGAGGAAACCGGGTTGCCGGCTTCTGTAGTCGTATCGTTATAGGAGAGCATCCGGCTCAGCAACTGCGCGTCATATTGCTGGGGATTGAGGAAAGAATCGTCAATCACCAGCGAAAGGTTGTTCTGTCCCAGCCCTTCATAGCTGTAATTGAACTCGTAGACATAAGCGAAGGAGTCGTTGTAATACTCGAGCAGGGTGGGGGTGGTGAGGTTGACGCTCTCGGACCAGCCATTGGGGTTTGAGAGATTGGACACGATTTCCTGGATACCGTAGGAGTCGTTGACAACCTCGAACGTGCGCAAAGTGAGATTGCTCGTGAGATTGCCATTTAGGTATATTTCCGCGCTGGAAAGCGGATTCTGGGACAGGACGATGACATCGAACTGGTTATCCCTGAACCATTGCTCGCCCAGCACCGGAGCGAGGAGGAAGAAGAGCTTGTTCGTGCCGAACACGCTGAAGTTGCGGCTTGCATAGAGTGAAATGTTTTCGAGGCCGGAGGTGAGAATGCTGCTGCAGTTAGCGGCGCCATTAGCATAGGAACCAGCCAGGGTACTGTTCATATCCACCTCCAGCTGGTCGGCACCTGAAGAGTCGTTCATCGCCTCCAGTATGTCCTGGGGGACTGGCACGACAGTAGGCAAAAACGGGAAAATCTCACTGGAAGTGAGGTTCTTGAAATAGAATGTAACGACGCCCAGATAGGAGTAGTTGCATACTGAATCATCGGGTACCTGCTCCTGCAGCAGCACGGCAAGGCCGTTCTCAGGATAAGTCGCATTGTCGAGCATTAATGACATGCCGGCTATGGTTATGCCACTGAAGACGCTGCTGGAAGCATTGTAGCTGGTCTCCAGCGTGGAACCGAGGCCCCCGTTGTAATCCATGACGGCAGTGATGGGTGGGGAGTAGAATTGCGCATGAGCCAGGGCGGCCACAAACAACAGGAGAAGCCAGCCCCTCACAACGCACCACCAAGCCGGTCGATGGGAACGAAGACGAGCAGATCATTGGCCTGCTTTATCCGGAGCATCGCCTTCTCGGAGTCATTCATGCGGCCCAGCAGTTCTTTTATCTCGCTGGCGCTGTCCACCACGACTATCGCCTTCTTGGTGAACCGATCGCCCAAGAAACCGATCTCGTGGTCCTTGGTAACGAATTTGCGGCCTGACTCCGTGAACTCAATCCCGCTTTCTATGAGCTTCTCTTTTACCATGCGCCGCAGGACGTTCAACTCCACATCGCCTTCCCCTTTGAGCTGGTAGTACCCGCGATGGCTATCGAGCCGACCGGACTTGACAAGGCTTATGAGCATGGCTTCCACGTTGCCCTCGGTCACGTCCGCGCCGTTGGTAATCCGGCGCTTAAGCTCGATGCTGAATTCGTGGGGCGTGATGGGCTCATTGGCCAGGTGGAGGTCCTCCCTGGCGCCCTTGAATACCTCAAGCGCCTTGGTGAGGGGTAGATGTACCTCCTCGCGTATGTATGTCGCACTATCGCCAACCCGCAGCGTATATGTGGGCTTCCTGGATATTCTCACGCCGAAATATATGAGAAGGACCAGACCGAGGCCAGGTATCCCGAACTGTATGTAGAAGTCCAGCAACTGGCCCGAATTGTTCTCCACCGGCACCTGGATTACGTTGCCCAACAGATTGATATTGAACACGTTGGTACCGGTATTCAATTGCGCGTTCACAGTCATGGAGCCGTCGCTTACGTAAAAGTTGCCCTTGGTGGAGGCATTGTTCAGCCAGACCTGGGCTTCCGTATCGGTAAGCGGCACGCCATCCACGGTCAGCGAGAAAACATAGGTGGTGCCGATATGCTGCTGCAGGCTGACCTCTAGGTCCTTGACGTGCAGGATGCCACTGGCTATAGTGCCCGAGTTATCGGTCACGTTAAGCACATAGGCCCCGGGGTCGGAAAATTGGAGCGGTTCCAGAAAAACGTTCTCGTCAGTCACCCTGCGCAGTGTATCATGGAAGACCTCGTTGCCGTCCTTGCTTACAGAAAGAAATGCGGTGCCGTTCGTAGGCCCCAGCGAGAACTCGAGGGTGGACTGCTGCCATGGGAATATGGCTGCAGGATTGGGCAACAGCACCATCCGGTTGGCCGGCGGCGGAAGGGACTGCAGGGTGGGCGAGTCATAGACGTAGTAAAGACCGTCAAGCTCCGCGATGAGGCGCATGTGCGTGGCATTGGAGAGGTCCATGGTGGCCGTATGCAGGCCGCTGCCGGATACGTTGAAAGTGAAATTGCCCTGCCTTGTTGCGCTGACCAGCAGGATGTCGTTCACGAGGGTGTCATTGCCCCCTTGCATCAGGTCATCAAGGGTGGTATTATACACAATGATTTGATTCTTTTGTGAAGGCGTCAGGGTGGAATACCAGTCGTACTGCTTCATCCCGCTGCTGAGCAGCAGGTCCGTGTCACCTATGTATATGATCGTGGCATTGGAAGTGTTCTGGTAGAGGTCGAAAAGTACGTAGGACGGCATGGCACCGGAAGGCAATACGTATATGCCGTTGCCCATGGCCGTGGCGTTGGCCGTGGCATTGGTTACGGAGACGTTGTAGCCGTAATTTTCCAGGGTTTCGAGCTCGCTGACAAGATCCGGCAGCCGGCTCGCCTCGATTGCCTGACTGTCGTTTATTATGTAGATATCCTTGGACTGCTCGGAATCATAGCTTAATACGGTGATATTGCCGGTGCCGCGGTAGTTGAAAATCACGTAGCCATCATTGCCAGCCATGCCGGCATTGAGAACCTGAAACAGCGGTTGGGCATTCTCCTCCTGCGTTTGTGGCACCTGGGACAGCAGCACGGCGATCAGGGCGCCCAGCAGTACGACTAGCAGCACTGCAAACACGCTGATTACGATGAACCTCTTCCTCATGGCTGCACCCGCGCGGATTTAAGGAAGTCCAGTTCGTTCTTGTAGGGCGTCCGGATATCCTCTATGCCCATGCTGAGCATGAGCGGCCGCTCCAGGCTAAGGCCCCAGGCGAGCACAGGATACACACCGGCAAGCGGCAGGCTGACCTCAGGCCTGAATATGCCCGCGCCGCCGAGTTCCATCCACTGCTTCCTCTTCTCGAAATAGACCTCGATCTCCAGGCTCGGTTCGGTGTAAGGGAAGAAACTAGGACGGAAACGTATCTTTTCGAAGCCGAGCTTACGGTAAAACTCTTTCAATATGCCGAGCAGATCGGTGAACTTCGCGCCCTCCCAGACTATTATGCCTTCGACCTGGTGGAACTCGGCCAGATGCTTGTAATCGGTGGCTTCGTTGCGGAACACACGCCCTATGGCGAAATATTTTCTCGGCTTCCTGTCACGGATGGACGCCACGTAGCGTGCCGACAATGCAGTGGTATGGGTACGGAGCACCGCCCTCGACGCCTCTTTGGGGTCCCAACCGTATTTCCATCCGTCTTCGTGCGCCTTTTTCACTCGTTCCACGAGGGTCTTATCAGCCGGAAGGGGAGTCCGACCTTTCAGGTAGAAGGTATCCGCGAGCTCCCTTGCAGGATGGTCCTGGGGCTGGAAAAGAGCATCGAAGTTCCAGAATGAACTCTCCATTATGCTCCCTTCCATTTCCTCGAACCCCAGTTCGGACATGATGGCTTTCATGCGGTTCGTCATCTTGGTTATGGGATGATTCTTGCCGGCCGGTGCATTGGCCGAGGGGATACTTACGTTGAATTCAGCCTTCGCAGCCGCTGCGGGCGGCTTCTTGCCGCTGTAACTGATGGTCACGCTACGGACTGTTTTCTTCTCAAGCAGCTTCCGCTCAAAGAGTTCCTCCACGAGGACGGGATTGACGGACTTGCCGGTAGCCTTGAGTTCGGCGTAGCAGGCCAGAAGACCGGCAGCCTCCTGCTCCACATCTGTCGCGTTCTTGAGGGGTACCAGCTTCCCGCCTTCTATGCCCACGAATCCCTTGACTTTCGCCCACCTCAGACCGATGGATTTTTCCTCAGCTGAAAGGCCAGATATCGATACACCGTCCAGTGCCTTCCTGAAAACCGCGACCTCTGGAAAAATGGATATCACATAGCGCTCGAGCTCGGGGGTGGGAATGTAACGGAGCGAATCGACGGTCTGCGTATCCGCATAACCATCCGCCCTGAGCGATTCTATGATGCGCCGGAGGCTGTCCTCATTAAGAGCGGTCTCTTTGGCGAGGGATTCAAATGTGACCTGTTTTTTCCTCGAAAGAATTCCGAGCGCCAGGTCCTCTCCCTTGTACATCACTCCTCACCCTTTCTCTTCGCCATCGTGATATAAAGGTACGAACCCACAAGTATCACCACCAGCGCAATGAGCGGCGGTCCGTAGGGGCTGCTCAGCGTAGTGGTGAAATCGACGATTATGCCGGAGAGGAACTCTCCCACCTCCGTACCTATGCTATCCTCCACTGAGAAAACTAGCGAGAACTTCACCAGCACCACATTGGTCCAGGCGAGCGAATCCACATGGACCGGCAGTTGCATGCTGAAATCAGCAGGTTGGGGGTTTACATCCTCCAGGATACTGCCCTCTGGCAGCTCCACAGTGAGATAGACCGAAGGACCGAGGATTGTGTTGCCATCGGGCGTGGTAGTGAAAGAGAGAGCCGAGGGGTTGAGGGTGTAGCTCCTGGTACGCGGTTTATACTTATCCACACTGAACAGGCCGGTGCCTGGAATAGGCTCCGTACTCGCATTGCCGCTGTAGGCTGGATATGCATCATAATCGAGTATCAGTTCGCCATGGCAGACCCCTTGTATGGGATTGCAGTTGTTCAGGGGTTGGGGACGCAGGCGGAAATTGCGTATGTCCACTATCGCAGGATTGACATGGAACTTCATGTCAGCGAGACCGGTATTGATAGACCAGAACGAAAGATCGTTGCTTGAGAGACCACTATCATAGACGGCTTCGGAATAGTTGCCGAATACGAGGAACTGTATGCTTTCGTGGACATGGGCACTGCCATCGGGCTGTATGCTGCTTATGGTGACGTTCACCTGGTCCAGAAGGAAGTCGGCATTGACCATGGACACTAGGGATACTAGCAGAAGCAGCGCTACCAGCCATTTCATGAAAACGTATTTCTCTAAATATATATAAAGTATGGGGGGCGACCCGCCCGCGCAGTCTATTTAATGGTGCGAGCGCAAATGGCTTCATGGACCTCTCAGTCATAATCGCGCCGTTCATAACGCTTTTCGCGATTATGGACCCCTTTGCCAGCCTGCCTGTTTTCCTTGGCTCCACAAAGGGATGCAAGGACAGGGAAGTCGTAGGCGTCGCGACCAAGGCGGTGGTGATTGCGGGCGCAGTGGCGGCGGTGTTCGCCGTGGCAGGCCCCCCGCTTCTTGCCGTGCTCTCCATAACGCTTTCTGACTTCAAGGTGGCCGGCGGCATAGTGCTCGTCCTGCTGGGGCTCCAGAATACGCTCAACTTCTCGCTTTCATCCAGCCATGGCAGGCGCGAGGGGCTGGATGCTGCGGCAGTGCTCATAGCAACGCCCCTTTTGACCGGTCCTGGATTGATGACGAGCATCATCCTGCTCAACGGAGAATATGATTTCCTCGTCGTATTCGCGGCCCTGGTTGCCGCGCTTCTGGTCTCCTGGATCGTGCTTGTCAAGGCAGCCGACATAAGGAAGGGGGTAGGCGGCAATGCGGTGCTGGTAATCTCCCGCATCATCGGGCTGGTCCTGATAGCAATGGGAATAGCATTCATCAGGAGCGGACTGGTGTAGGTTCAGCGCCTGCCAGGTCCAAGGCACGCTGCAAGTCCTCGGCAAGCCGGGTTGTGGCAATTTCGCGCAGATTCGATGGTGGAAACGCTGGCCCGGCCATAATAGCATCCGAACTGAGGTTTTCGGCGTAAGCCACGCCCAGGGGGGTATCAGGTGGCAGGTTGGCATAGATGTACTGCCTTCTCAGCCCCATGAAACCGGATTGCCGGGCAATAGGCCGCACGCCCACGCCTGAAGTCCTGACCAGCCCCCTGCCATGGCAGGTAATCTTGTATTCTCCATCGGTGAGCACGCCGGTAACCGGATTTTCATCCGTGGGCAAACGGACAAGCGGGTGAACCTTGCCCCCGAATATGCCGCCATCCTTGATTACTGTAAAGTTTTCTTCGGTTGTATTGTAGTAGCCGGATAGGCTGTTTCCAGCCACGCCCTTCACGAAACAGGGCAGATACCGGAACGAAAGCACTCCGGCTGGATGAATGATTACTTTTTCGTCCGTAGTTTCGATTTGCTTGGGGATGACCAGCAAGTACGTGTTCTTATTCTCTATTGCGCGCTCGGGAATGTAGCACAACGGAAGAACCCAGCGCCTGCCCCTCCGGTCTGGATAGCTGTCTTCCGCATCCATGCGTCCACTAAAAGACTGGTCGAACGGCGGGTATGCGAGCATTTCGTCCGCCCATGCGCCCTTTTGGTAATACGGATGCAGCTCCTTCCATGCGTTTCCCTTGTGTTTTGGTATGCCGCACTTCCCATCGGATTTGACGAGATAATCATCGTGCAGCACATTTGAAACGAACTCCCGGCCCAGCCGCTTAATCTCTTTGTGGCCGTCTGCCCACCCCATTCGCCGGCCAATCGGAACTATCCGCTGGAAAGTTGCCATTCATAACACCCAATAAAACAGTATATGCGACTATGTCCGTATAGACTTATAAAGCATTATAAAACAGGATTGGCAACCGGAGCGGGAGGCGAATGCATATTAATTTGCATCGCCTATCTTTTCCATGCACACCATATCCACATTGGGAAGCCATTCCGCACTGGATGTATGCGAAGGGGCCAAAGCCGAGGGTTATAAGACGCTCGTCGTAGCCCAGAAGGGCAGGGAAAAGACGTATCTCGGCCCCTACAAGACGAGGATGCGCGCCGGGAAGGAGGTCGGCGTAGTCGATGAACTGCTCCTGCTGGAAAAGTTCAAGGACATAACGGGCAAAGAAAGCCAGGATTTCCTTGCCAGGCGGGACTGCATCTTCGTCCCCAACCGCTCGTTCGCTGTCTATGTCGGCTATGACGCCATAGAGAAAATCTTCGACATACCGGTCTTCGGGAACAAGTTCCTTCTCAGAGCGGAGGAACGCGGTGAGCGGAAAAACCAGTACGATCTCATGAAGAAGGCCGGCATACGCATGCCGAAGCAGTTCCGCTCGCCCAAGGACATAGACAGGCTCGCGATAGTCAAGGTGAGCGAGGCCGAGCGCACCTATGAGCGCGCCTTCTTCCTGGCGAGGAACTTCGGCGAGTATCAGGAGCGCAGCAAGGAACTGATAAAAACCGGCAAGATAACGAGCATGCAGCTGGAGAAGGCCAAGATAGAGGAATATATAGTCGGCGCGCAGTTCAACCTCAATTTCTTCTATTCGCCCATACACGGCGAGCTCGAGTTGCTCGGCATCGATATGAGAAGGCAGACCAACATGGACGGCTATCTTCGGATGCCGGCGGATGTACAACTCGAGCTACTGCGGACCAGGCAGCCATCAACCATAGAGATAGGACATGTGGCGTGCACCCTACGGGAATCCCTCCTGGAGCAGGTTTTCGACCTGGGCGAGAAGTTCGTCCGGGCGGTGGAAGGCGAATACAAAAAGGGGCTCATAGGGCCGTTCGCGCTCCAGGGCGCCTTCATCGAAGAAGGAAAAGAGGAATTCGTCTGCTTCGATGTCTCGCTCCGCATGCCCGGCTCTCCGGGCACCAGGTTCACTCCGTATTCGGGCTATCTCCTGCGGGAGAACGTGAGCTTCGGGAGAAGGATTGCCATGGAGATAAAAGAAGCTGAAAAGCAGGAACGGATGGACGAGATAACTTCATAGGGCCCCCAACCGCTCAGTAGTAGCCAGGGGCCTCAGATTTTCCCAGCAGGAATGCGCTCAGCATCCTCGCGGCCTTGCGGGGCTTGTCTACGCTAAGGGCGAAAATCGAGTCGGACTCGCCTGCTGATATCGGATCCAGGGCCTTGATCTGTACTTTCTCGTCCTCCAGCATCTCGGTTATTTCTCCTACTGCACGGTTGGAAACCTTTATTATTATCGAGTCTGGATTGGCAATGCTGAAACCGTTGGACTGGAGCACCTCGGATGCACGCTTGGGGTCCTTCACTTCCAAGGATATCACTGCCTTGCCGCCCATGACATCCACGGACAGGGCGTCGATGTTCATGGACGACTTGCCCAGGATATAGGATATATCGGCCAGAAGACCCACTCTGTCAGCTGATATGATAGTTACTGATTTCATTTTACCACCCTTATAATAACTTTAACCAAATCACTTCCTAACGACTCTTGATTGATGTTTCCTGCCAATCGGCATAACCACTCCTCTCCTTGAAAAGAAATATCGTTATTGGATATTTATATGTTTGTAAGCCTTTTGTGTGAAGATGCTCATTTTCTTTATAAATATTGTGCATCGAAACACGGTATTTCTGTTACATTGTGGAAAACAACATAGATGCAAATTGGGAGGTCTGGGTAGGCGGGGCTCCTCTAAGGGAGGAGCAGATAGTTCTGCATGGTCAGCAGATATAAATCTTAGTAACAAAAATGGGTGCATGAAAACTATCATGATACTGGCATTGACCTTTGTGCTGCTTCTTGGATGCACACAGGAGGGCGGGGCTGGCAGCAACGGCACTGCAATCAAGAATGCCACTGCTGGAGGATTTACCGGCAGCTACATCATCGCTCCCGCACCCCCTAAAAACATCAGCACGATGAGCCACCCGGCACAGCCGACCACGCCGAAATTCAATTTCTCCAATGTGACGACATCCAATGGCACGCTCATAGTCTATTACTTCTACTCGACTTACTGCGTCGCCTCCCGGGCAGTCCAGCCGGTAATTAACGCCCTCGCGACGAAATACCCCGATGTGCTGTGGCTCGAGTACGACATCAACACCCAGACAGGCAGGGCGGCTTACAGGGATTATGTAATCCAACTGAATCTTACACCGAAGGAGGAGATGGTGCCCCAGGTGCTCGTGAACGGCAGCATTATAACCGACCGATTCCACATCAACGACACGCTGGAAGGCGTGATAGAGAATTTCACCGCGCGGTAATCAATATGAGGATAGTCCACTTCGACCGCAAGACCGGCCAGATGAAAGTGCAGCCGGATACGCTCGACGACCTCTGGCACCTCGAGAAAATCATCGTCCCTGGGGATGCCGTAGAGGCGCACAGCCTCAGGACGTACAAGGTGGGGACAAAAGAGGAGAAGAAATCGGTGACCATACGGGTGAAAGCCGAACGGGTGGAATTCGCGAAGAATGCCAACCGCCTGCGCATCCTGGGCCCCATCACCTGGGGAGAACCTGAAGAGTACATCCAGCTCGGCAAGTATCACACCATAGAAATAGAACCTGGCGAGAAGCTGAAGATAACCAAGGAATGGAAGAACCACGAGATAAAGCGACTCCAGGATGCGGAGAAGGAGAGCAAGAGGCCGCGCATACGCATCATCGTGCTGGACGAGGAGAAGGCACTTACCGGGATATTGCGGGCCGCCGGGGTGGAATACGGCCCTGAGTTTTACAGTTCAGGCAGCAAGCGGGATGAGAAGTACGAAACGAGAAAACTCGAATACTTCGGGACACTGATGGTCGAGATTGAGCGGCATCCTGAGAAGTACGTTATTGCCGGGCCTGGCTTCGCAAAGGATAATCTGAAGGAGTTCATTTCCAAACGGAAGCCGGAACTGTTGGAGCGCATCGTATTCGAGTCCGTGAGCTACGCGGAACGGAGCGGCGTGAACGAGCTATTCGGCAATGGGGTAATCGAGCGCATCATGGGGGACGAGCGGTCCGCGAACGAGATGAAGCTGATGGAGGAGTTGCTCAAAGCGGTGTACAAGGACACCGGGAAGGCTGTCTACGGGCTTGCGGGAGTGAAAAAGGCCGCTGAGGCGTTCGCAGTGGACCGGCTTCTGGTGCTGGACGAGTACCTCCGCAGCGATAAGGACGCTGAAGCGGTCGTAGATTCTGCCGACAAGAACAAGGCCGAGATTATAGTTGTATCCTCCGAGGGCGACGCGGGCGCGAAACTGAAGGGTTTCGGGAAGATAGCAGCATTCCTGAAATTCAAGCTGCGAGAGTAGACGGAAGGTAGCCTGGAGGACTGCCCCAGACAAGCAGGTCGAGATAGAGCAGTACCTTGCGGTAGAACGCAACGTAGGCGCGCCGCGTGTAGACCTCGTATCCGTTCTCCTCTATCACTCTCAGAATCTCCCGATAAAGCGTCAGGCACATGAATATGACCGTGCGCCCCTCTTTATGTATCGTGGCGAGGCCTTCCAAGGCCTCGGCATAATATCTCCTTGCGCGCTCCACTTGGAATTTCAGGAAACGGATGAGATTCTCGGTCTTGCGCAGTGAAAGGATGTCCGTTATGGTCAGTCCGAACCTGGCGAGCTCGTCTTTCGGGAAATAGACCCTGCCCATGCGGGCATCCTCGCCCACGTCCCGCAGGATGTTCGTCAGCTGCATGGCTATCCCCAGCTTCGCCGCATAACGTTTCAGCACGCGGAGGTTGTCCGCGCCGAAGACGTACATAAGCATGATGCCGACCACCGAGGCGACGTGGTAGCAGTAGCGGCGCAGCTCTGTGAACGTCCGATATTCCTTTTTCGCTATGTCCATGCTCACGCCTTCTATCAGCTGGAGCGGATAACGGAGCGGGATGGAATATTTCTTCATTATATAGACGAACGGCGCCAGCACCGGATCGTCCGAGACACCTTCGGCATAGGCGGCACAGAGGCGCTTCCGCCATTCACACACTAGCATCTTCTGGATGCGGGGGTTGCCCTCATTGTCGTCCACAAGGTCATCGGTATATCTGCAGAACGCGTAAATTGCATGGAAGGCGTTGCGGCGTTCCTTCCCCATGAATTGTGAGGCGAAGTAGAATGTCTTCGAGCCCTTCTTTATACTTTCTTCCGCGGATCTGAAATCGATTCTTCCACCGGTTGTTTTCTCTCAGGAAAGGTTTATATCGCCATCTGGCGTTAGTGAAGCATGTCCCAGCCAGCGGTCCGGGTGAACCAGCTCACAAAGGTGATAGACGAGTTCATACTGGTGGACCGCATATCGTTCAGCGTGGAGGAAGGCGGGGTGTTCGGCCTCCTCGGCGCCAACGGCAGCGGCAAGACCACCACGTTCAACATGCTCGCAGGCCTGCTGGAGCCGTCTTCGGGCACGGTGACACTCCTGGGAAAAAGCATAACGGAGATGCGGAAAAGCAAAAGGCCGGAAATCGGCTTCGTCACCCAGGACAACTCATTCTATGAAACGCTCACGGTAAAGGAGAACCTGGAGTTCTTCGCGGAAATGTTCGGCATGCCGGGGCCCGGGCGGGATGTGGCGATACGCGGGCTCCTGGACCAGACAACGCTCGCTGACAAGGCTGACACCATGGCATCGCGCCTCTCCGGAGGGATGAAGAAGCGGCTGAACATCGCATGCTCCATAGTCCACGATCCGAAGATAATATTCCTGGATGAACCGACGGTGGGCCTAGACCCGATCGTGCGAAAGGATATATGGGTCCTCATAGAGGCGCTCCATTCCAAGGGCAAGACCATAATCATAACGTCTCACTACATGGATGAGATCGAGAGACTGTGCCATCGCGTCGCGGTGATGTATTCAACGAGGCTGGTGGCAAGCGGAACGCCTGCCGAACTGAAGGCGAAGTACAAGCTCAGACAGATGGAGGATGTTTTCGCGGAAGTGGCGAAGCAGGTGTCTGGATGAAATTCCTCTCCGTCATACGCAAGGAGCTGCTGGAAATCGTGCACGACCGCACCATGCTGGCAGTACTCATAGTATTCCCGATTTTCATAATGGCATTCATGGGAAGCTCGTTCGGCTCCATGGAGATCGTAGGCCTGCCCATCGGAGTGGTCGGGGCAGCCAACACCAGCTTCGGAGCCGCGCTTCTGGGTAGCATAAACCAGTCGCCCGCCTTCAACCTGCAGAGCTTTTCGTCGGAATCTGATGCCATGGATGCATTCAGGGACGGCCAGCTGAAGGCGGTCATAGTGATTCCGCCGGATTTCGACCAGAACATCAGCCAAGGCGAAGGCGCAACCGTGAGCGTGCTGGTGGACAATTCAGACCTGGCGCTGGAGCAGGCGATGCTCGCCGCCCTCTCTTCCGTCATCCAGGCCTCTTCGGTGAACATAACCGAGGGTTATATCGATTCCACGTGGGAAGACCTGGATAACCTCAACGCATCTGCGGCTTCTCTCAGCGGGCAGATAAACACCACGGAAATCAGCATGGAAGCGACACAAACAAGCCTTGCAGAGGTCCAGGAAAGGATAGACGGGCTGAGCGTAGCCACGCTGGCCGGGACCCTGGATAACGCGTCCAGCAGCGTATCGGGCATGCAGGGGATGCTGTTGCAGCAGAATGGGGCGCTGGCCAACATTTCCGCAAGCAGCGGCACGCTTTTCAACCAGAGCGATTCATTCCTGGCGAATGCCACTGATGCGGTAAATCAGTCTATCACAAGCGTGGACGAAACCTACTCGAATCTGAGCGGCCAGGTGGCCGGCCTCAACAACAGCCTGAATACGCTTGATGCGTCCATAGCCGGCCTTGAGGCCATAAGGAACGCCACGACGGACAATCTGACCGGGGCTGCCCTGGACCTCGATATAGCCAGCCTGATAAGTCTCAGGAACGATACCGCGACGCAGATGGCGAATGCCCAGGCTGAGATGATATCGCTTCAGGAGCTGAACGCCACACTCCAGAACACGTCCCTGTCCCTTGCAGATTATGCCGTCACCATATCGGCTGCAAAGAATGATACCGGGGCCTTGAATGGGATGGAAGCATCGCTGAATGACGCAGCCGGCACTCTTGAGCGTCTGAATGCCTCGTTCACCGGTGCGCAGACGCAGGTGAGCGGTTTGGAGGCCTTGCTGGCAGATATGAACACAACCAGCGCGCAGATCAACGGCACCCTGGATGCTGCGCTGGCACAGGCATCCTCAGTTGAAAGCCTGATAACCTCGCTGAAAAGCACCGTCGCAGAACAGACAGGAAAGAACCCGGCACTGATAGCATCGCCGCTTTCGGTGGATGTGGAGGACCAGTATGTGCGGCCGAGCTTCGTGGATTTCATAATGCCCCAGGTAATTGCAGTTTCACTGCTGCTCTCCTGCCTGCTGCTGGGTTCTGTGAGCCTGGTGCGGGAAAGGACGAGAAAAACGATAGTACGCGCACTGCTGGCACCAGACGGATTCGTCAATTTGGTGGCCGGTAAAATAGCGACGTTGGTGCTCCTTTCATTCGTACAGATAGCCATAATACTGCTGGTGGCATCGCTGGTATTCGGGGTGGAGATGCCAGGCAACTGGGCGCTGCTCATATGGGGAACCGCCATATCGTCACTGGTGCTGACATCCATAGGTGTGCTCATAGGATTCTATGCGAGAAGCGAATCCTCTGCCATACAATGCTGCCTCCTCATCGCCATACCCATGCTTTTCCTCGGCAACATCGTCTTCTCCCCTGACCTGCTCCCGGCATATACGCAGGTGCTGCAGCAGCTCCTTCCCCTGGCACATGTAACGAACATATTCAAGGTCGTGCTCATCACCGGCGGAAGCCCCACGGCAGACGTGGTGGCACTCCTGTCATATTTCGTCCTGCTGATGATATTGCTCGCTTATGTCCTAGTGAAACGGCGCGACGTAAGCTACTACTCCTGAGAAGCCGCAAGAGCAAGTGTTTTATCCTTTTCATCGCTTATCCGGTCATGCAGGACTTCACGGTCACCCCTTGGGAAGTGAGCGGCGCCATAGATTATGACAAGCTAGTGCGGCAGTTCGGCACGACCAGGATAGATGCGACGCTCAAGGGTAGAATGGAGAGGGAGTGTGGTGGGCTTCACCAGATGCTCAGGCGCGATTTCATCTTCTCGCACCGCGACCTCAATCTTGTCCTGGACGACCATGACAAGGGCAGGGGATTCTTTCTATACACCGGAAGGGGGCCGAGCAAGGGCATGCACATCGGGCACCTCGTCCCGCTTATATTCACGAAATGGCTGCAGGAAAAATTCAAGGTCAACCTGTATATAGAGATAACCGATGATGAGAAATTCCTCTACCGCAGGGAATACGACTGGAAGGACATCCAGGGAAATGCACAGGACAACATCCTTGACATCGCAGCGGTAGGATTCGACTCTGAGAGGACATTCATATTTAGGGACAGTGAGTACGTGAAGAATGTCTATCCGCTACTGCTGAGGACCGCAAGGAAGATAACGGGCTCGACTGTCAAGGCGGTGTTTGGTTTCGATGATTCTACCAATATCGGGCTCTCTTTCTATCCTGCGTACCAGGTCATACCTTCTTTCTTCGAGAAAAAGCGGTGCCTCATACCCTGCGCAATAGACCAGGACCCGTATTGGCGAGTGCAGCGCGATGTGGCCGAAGGACTGGGATTCCACAAGACAGCCGCAATACATACCAAGTTCCTGCCGCCGCTGCAGGGGATCAGCGGTAAGATGAGTTCGAGTGCAGGGCAGGAGACCGCCATATTGCTTACTGACGACGAGAAGACCGTGAAGGACAAAATAAACAGGTATGCATTCTCGGGCGGCCAGGCGACCGTTGAAGAGCACAGGAAATTCGGCGGCAACCCGGATGTGGATGTTTCCTACCAGTGGCTGAGCATACTATTCGAGCCTGATGATGCGAGGCTGAAGCAGATAAATGACGATTACAGAGCAGGAAAGCTGCTGACCGGCGAGCTGAAGGCAATCCTGATCGAGCGCATAAACACGTTTCTTAAGGCACACGACCAGAAGAGAAAAAAGGCGGAAAAGGAAGTCGGCAGGTTCATGTACGATGGGAAGCTCGCCAAAGAGATGTGGAGCCGGGCCTACGAGTGAAGGTGGAGTGAAGCATCGCTGGGCTGCAATAGAGCTTCCACGACCTCAAACATGCCAGGCAAGCGCTCTTTTGTGAAACAGGCGTAGAATGGGACTACCTTGCCCCAACGGATGCTATTCAGCTCATTTGATGCCTTGGTTAACCCCGTGTATGTCAAGAATGGGACCGTAGGGCCTGGGGCATATGCATAGAAATGCCGTATACCATCCTCTATCTTATCGATCAATACAGCTAGGGTGAGAATGGCCCCTATTTTCCTGCGCCTGAATTCATCCGCCACAACCAGATCAAGGATCTCTGCTGCTGGCGGCTTGTGCCGAGCTATGTGCTCCGGGGGTAGCTTGTGCCTTTCTCCTTCTTTCACTGTTCCATACGAAGGCCGGAATCTCCGAATGCCGACTATGCCGACTACCTGACCGGCTACCTCGACTACCCTGTAGTCGCGCATCTCTGCAGTTTTTTGGATGTTGCAAGGGCGATAGGCTGCCATCTGCCTCTCATAAAGCAGGCTAGCGCCAGGCAGGAGGTCTGGGCGGGGGTTCGCCAGACCAAGAAGCACACTGCAAGGACAGGAATCTTTTTTCTCGAATTTCCTTAATGTCACTGTGACTCCAGACTTAAGCTGGTATTCTCCCATCATTAGAACCATCAGGTGCACCTCAATTATTGTTATTTTAAATCAGAATAAGTGGAGGTTTAGTTTTAAATACTTGTTATTGGAAAGTGTGGATAATGAGAGCAAGAAAAATCAAGACCGGAACACCACTGCTCAAGGCGCTCGCATGCGGCATGCTCGAGGATGAAGGGCGTGTTCTGTTCCTGGTACGGACGGACGAGCACAGAACGGAACGCATAGAAATGCCCTGCGTGCTGGTGCCTTCAGGGCGGAGCCCGTTCGCAGAGATAAAAACCGGATTCGCCCGGCAGACCGGGATAGACGGACAGGTACACGAGATTGTCATGGAAGCCGGATACAATGCCGGCTCGCGCAGACGCAGGATGCGGGTCCCGTGCCTGGTGTTCAAGGTCACTGCACGGGAAAGGAGGGCCAAACCATCCGGTGAGTTCTCCGGGTTCAGGTGGCTTCCGCTGGGCGAAGCTAAAAAGCAGCGCCTGGGCCGGAATGCCGAATGGCTGCTGAGAGCCCATGCGCCTGCCGCAGGCGTCAGGCAAGCCTGAATTTGAACCCGTAGTGGATGAGCCCTTCCGGGTCGTCCTTCTGTATCATCCTGAAGACCTGCTCCACGCGGGAGCCGATTTTCACGTCCTTCTTGTGGGCATCGACAATCTGCGCGGTGAGCTTGGCGCCCTCTTCCAGTTCCACTATGGCCAGAAGATAGGGCACCTGGTCCTCGAAACCCTCAGGCGGCGCAGTCACTTCGGTGAATGAGTAGATGGCCCCTTTGCCGGAGTACTTGAACTCCACGAGCTTGCCCTTGCGTCTGCATTTGGGGCAGACGGAACGTTTAGGGAAGTAGTGCTTGCCGCACGTCTCGCATTTGACACCCAGCAGCCTGTACCTTTCCGGAATCCTTCTCCATGTGAGCGGTATCGATTCTTTCATGCACATCACTTCCTCGTCTTTGCGTAATCCTCCTTGAACTGGGCTATGCCCTTGTCCGTGAGCTGGTGCTTGAACATGCTCTCGAATACCGCTGCCGGTATCGTGGCCACCTGAGCACCCAGCTTCGCGGCTTCGACAACGTGCTTGACAGAGCGGACCGATGCCACTATGACCTCGGTTTTGTACCCGTAAGCGTTGAATATCTGCATTATCTCGCCCACCAGTTTCATGCCATCCTCCGATATGTCATCGAGTCTGCCCACGAAAGGAGAGACGTATGCAGCGCCGGCCTTGGCTGCGAGAAGCGCCTGCGCAGGGGAGAACACGAGCGTCACGTTGGCCTTTACGCCTTTGGCGCTGAGCTCGCGGACGGCCTTGAGGCCTTCTTTCGTCATCGGAACTTTCACCACGACATTGGGTGCCCATCTGGCGAACTCCAGTCCGTCCTTAACCATGCCTTCGGTACTGTCGGCTATACCTTCCACGCTTATGGGACCCTTGACGATTTTAGCTATCTCCTGAATTACGGTCTTGTGGTCGCGGCCCTCCTTCATTATGAGCGTCGGGTTGGTCGTCACTCCGTCGCACATGCCCAGTTCTACTGCCTTCCTTAT
>Ga0326728_10008280_pt1 | contig 25954 bp, 34 predicted proteins | sample MB3enrmetagenome_FD_207602 | JGI IMG/M metagenome (GOLD analysis project Ga0326728, IMG submission 207602) | Lab enriched peat soil microbial communities from McLean, Ithaca, NY, United States - MB31MN | ecosystem: Environmental > Terrestrial > Soil > Wetlands > Peat | place: USA: New York... | reverse complement strand
CCGACCAGGTAAGCATGAAGTGGGACGGGGAGTGGCAAATCACCTACGAAGTCTTCCGCGACCTGGGCTTCGCATTCGCCGTCGTCCTCGTGCTGATCTACGTCATCGTGGTGGCGTGGTTCCAATCCTTCCGAATCCCACTGGTGATCATGGCGCCGATTCCGCTCACACTGATCGGAATCATTCCTGCGCACGCTTTGATGGGCGCGTTCCTGACGGCGACCACCATCATCGGCTTCATTGCCGGGGCAGGAATCATCGTGCGTAATTCCATCATCCTGGTGGACTTCATCGAACTGCGCCGCCAACAGGGTATGGCGCTGGCGGAAGCCGTGGTGGACGCAGGCGCCATCCGCTTCCGGCCCATGCTATTGACAGCGGCGGCTGTGGTGGCCGGCGCTTTCGTCATTCTCTTTGATCCGATCTTTCAGGGACTCGCGATTTCTTTGATGGCGGGCGAGGTGGCATCCACATTCCTTTCGCGAATGGCGGTGCCGGTGCTCTTTTACCTGAACGCGCGGAACGAAGAGAAAAAATCTGCCGGCCAAAGTGTTGCGCCGCGATCAGCGGTAGCAACGGTTGCCCGCTTTCACATCACACTGAGGAGGAAACATCATGGATTTGAATCGATGGTTACGGATGCTTGCAGGATCGTTTGTTCTGGCTTCCCTGGCCTTGGGTTACTGGGTAAGCCCGAAATGGTATCTCTTTACAGCTTTCGTGGGACTCAATCTGTTCCAGTCGGCCTTTACGAACTGGTGCCCGATGATGACCTTCCTGCGTAAGATCGGCGTGAAGCCTTAACGATATTCACTTTTCCACTTGGATTGGTGGGGAGACATCCGATGAGTAACTTTGCACCTAAACATATTCTGTGCCCCGTCGACTTCAGCGAACATTCGGCTGCGGCCTTGCAAGTGGCAGGTGTAATCGCTAAGACCTTTGGGTCGGAAGTGGTCGTTCTTCACGTGCAGCGCCTGGAAGCTCCGGCTTATTTCACCGTAGCTCAGACGCAAGCTCTGCGGACACAGCTCCGACGGAGTGTCCGGGCGGCCACGAAACATGCCAGCGAATTCGCCCATAAATACCTTCCTGCACTTGTAGCACATCGAGTGATGGTGGTGGAGGACGATCCCGTATCCGCGATCCTCAAGACGCAACAAGAGATAGGCGCGGATCTGATCGCCATGGGAACGCATGGCCGTGGGGGCTTGGCGCGTGTCCGGCTGGGATCGATTGCCGAGAGCGTATTGCACCAAGCGGAGGTTCCCATCCTTACCGTGGGTCCCCACACGAAACTTCCCCCCATAGTTGAGGCGATCCGCCGGGTGCTCTGCCCGGTGAATTACAGTCCTTCGTCGCAAACTGCCCTGGAGCTCGCCGCAGCACTGGCGGGAGGCACGGGAGCAGAGTTGATTGTAGCCCACATCAATGAAACCCCACTCGGCAAGAGTGCGCAGGATTCGCTGCAGCACCTTTGTGACTGGATTCCTGCCACCGTTCGCGCCCACTGCGCCGTGAAGGAAGTGGTCAAGCAAGGCGGCGCCGCCGAACAGATCGTCGCGGAAGCCGAAAATGCTCACGCCGATCTACTGGTGATCGGCGCCCAACCGCGCAGCCTTCTTGGAACGGTCCTCTTGGGCTCGACTACGGACCTTGTTATCCGTAGCGCCGCCTGCCCGGTTTTATCGGTGATCGGGAAGAAATAGGGTTCCCTAAACCTTCCTAGCCGAAGACGACGATCCGTAATGACGGTGGCCGGGTGGCAAGCTTGGTGGGGTGGACGAAGTGGCGAGTCCTGCGTCGCCGGCGGGGAGTTCAAAGGGAAAAAGCTATGATATTAAACCTAAGGCGTGAGGGAGGGGCCCATGCCCATCTTTGAATATGCATGTCTCCAGTGCGGTCATGTCTTTGAAAAGCTCGTCTTGACACACAACCGGGACGTGCCGGAGTGTGTTGTTCGATGAGTTCTCCGAAGCCGAGTCGCTCGTCGAGTTCGCGCACCAGAACCAAGCCGCCGTCGGAGGTGACGCGGGAACCTTGAAAATCGATCTTGAGAGAAGCATTGAAGGAGAGCTGAAAGGGCTGATTTTGTGTCTCACCCATTAGGTACTGACCTACGGAGCGTCTTCATCGCGTTCACACCCGCATAAATATTGATGATGGCGACGATCCGAAGATTCAGAAATATGATTCAAATTGGAAATGTGGGTTCATACCACGTCAAGCCACCGGTTGCAGAGCGAAATCCAGTGCCTTCCCGGCGTGCAGCAGGGCCGTGTTGAACAGGGGCAAGTCACAGTGCTTCGGTTCCACGAGCAGTGGTATCTCGGTGCACCCCAGGACAATACCCTGGGCACCGCAGTGGCGTAGACACTCGATGGTTTTCAGAAACAGCTGCCGAGAGTTCGGCTGGATGTCACCCCTACACAATTCCTGGTAAATCACATCGTTTATCCGTTTCTGAGCACTGGGTTGCGGAACGAGCACCTTGATTCCCGAGCGCTCCAGGCCGTCGCGGAAGAAACGCTCAGTCATTGTGAAGACAGTCCCCAGCAAGCCTACGGACCGAAGCCCTGCGCCGAGAATGGCTTCCGCCGTGGCTTGCACGATGCTTAGCAGAGGCATGTGCACGGCTCGCTGCACTTCCTCAAATACAATGTGCATAGTGTTAGTGGCGATGAGCCCGACATCAGCGCCCGCCACATGCAACCGCTCGAGCGCCTCGGCCATCTCCCGCGCAGCTTCATTCCACTGCCCGTTGTGCTGCCAGTCCACAAATTTTTGAAAGTTCACGCTATAGATCAGAATCTCCGGGTATCCGTAATCGCCAAACCGTGCCGTATAAGTCCTGGTAATGTGCTCATAATAAAGGGTTGTGGATTCCGGGCTCATGCCTCCAAGTATGCCTATCTTTTTCATCTCGCCTCCATGGTGGTTTGCCAGCTTGAGTCCAGGCTCCTTGGCCGGCATTCAGATTCGCAGCATTGTCGATTCTCGTTGTTACTAATGCTGGCACCGGCAAAACCGCTCCGTTTGCGGGGTTAGTTTCCCCGCGAGATAGGCGACAACTGTCTCTTCGGCCGAAGCCGGAGGGACCACCAAGATTTGCGTGCCGCAGCTCCTCAAGGCTTCTGCGGCTCTCTGGCCCATGCCACCGCAGATCACGATATCACAGCCCTCCAGAGCGGTAAGAATTCCGGCGTGGCTGTGGGGCTCGCTACCGGTGGTACGATGATCACAGGTCCCCGGAGCATGCGAGTGTTTCGCGCCGTTGGCCTTGAGCTCCCGCCCCTTGATGTGTCCATTCTCAATATCGAAAATCAGGAAACTAGCACTCCGGCCAAAGTGCTCAGAGATCGTAGCGCCATCGTTAGTAGGTACGGCAATCTTCATTTTATTTGTCTCCTTATGGAATGATTACGGCTGCGGGCCCAATCCCAGTCTGTCCGCTGCCCGGACGAGCTCGTCGCCGCGGACACGCACCGTGGCACTATCAGTCAGGTTTACCCAGCGCACTGTACCGTTGGGGTCGATCAGGAATTCGGCGGGACGCGCAATGTTCACCCCTTTGGGGCCGCCCCGGATGTGCAGGAGATCGAAGGGGCGGATGACTTTCTGTTCGGGATCCGAAAGCAGCGGGAAGGTTAAGCCCGCTTTCTCAGACAGCGTGCGGCTGACCTGGACAGAGTCAACGCTCACCGCCACGACGCGAATACCGCGCTTGCCGAACTCGCTCAACTGGCTTTGGAAGCTCCGCAACTCGGAGACGCAGTAGGGTCACCAGTAACCACGGTAGAAAATCAGCACTAGCCCGCCGCACTTCTTGCCTCCGGCAGCCGGCTTCAACAGATCGGCTAGAGCAACCGGCCTTCCATGCTGATCGGGCAGGGTGAAGCTGGGCACCTTCTGCCCTACGTAGGGAGCGCCGGTGGACAGAGGCAATTGCGAATAAGATGTGTTCAGGAAAGCGAAGAATATCAAAACCACCAGTGCCAGCGTGAGCTTCTCTAACTCACGGCTGCTGATTTGCCCCTTTTCATTTGTAGGTACCGCAATCCTCATTTATCGGGCTCCTTATTTGTGCCTGCAGAAAATTATCTTTCGCTCGCCTCACTCGATGGGTATGCCGGAAGCGTCCGGGCGAGCGTGCTGTCTTTCGCTTTTCGCACCGATCGTCTCATTTTGGGAGCGGGCTTCGCGTACGAATCTGGACATCGATTGGGACATGTGGGCAAGGACAGTGATCCACTCCTCCAAATGCTCTTCCCCTCGTGGGGTCAACTTGTACAGCCTTCGGGCTGGCCCACTGCCTTCCACGTCCCACTCAGAGGTTACGCAATCGTTCTGCTCAAGCTGTCGGAGCGTCCGATAAAGAGCGGACACTTCAATCTCAGCGTCCGTGAAAGCATGCTTGCGCAGCTCGGTCGCCAGCTCGTAGCCGTGAGCTCGGACTTTTCTCTGCAGCAGGAACAGCAACACCGGCTCCACAAATCGGTAGAGGTTCCCCATGGCGCAGGTACAAGGATGCTGGCTTCCGTGACGCGGACAGGTGCGGTAGGGCATATCGTTTTTTTCCTCTTGAGAAACGGTAGCACATATGTGATGATATGTGCAAGTTGCATCTATAAGGCAACTGCTACAGGTCACGGAACCATTTCTGTGAGTCTGGGGAAAATTGGATCACCCCGGCACGCGACCCGTTGCAGGATCCCCGGCGGGGAGACCGGGCCTCAAGGGTGAGCTAAAACCGAAGGCCCAAGGAGATGAAAACATGAAGACGCGAGCGCAGCTATCTGCTGGTCGCAGACGAATACATGAACCTAAACTCACGTCTAGCCTATCATTTCTCACTCGTGGACGCCTGTCTTTCTGACAGCCCTTCTCACAACTATATCTCTTTCCGCTTCGCGGGAGGAGGAGCTACCTACCAGCGGCGAAGCCTGCGCGCCTGCTTCTTAGAAGCTTGCCTCCTTTACTACGGCTTCGTGGTGGACCGCCGGGGAGACCTGGTGAATGCGTGGTTCAAGCGAGCGCCCGCTGAGGACACCGAGACGAATCTTGACATCCTCGGTCGGCTGATGGCTTGCAGCTCTCAGCTTGATATGTACATGAACAGCCATGATGCCATGAAGTGGTACACGCGGGAGTTCCTGGCTGGCAACTACTCCTTCAGTGTTGGCAATACGGAGCCTTCAACCAACCCTGCCACTCCACCCTGAGGTTCACTTCTTGGTGAGCTTGGCTTTGCGGAGGAATTGCTCGAAGGCGCGGCGGGAGGCGAGCCGCCGCAGGAGGTGCTGCCGCTGTGCGGTCGGAATTGGCGCCCGCAGCAACTCTTCGCGCCGGCGACTGAGGTGGTCCAGCCAGGGCCCGTACCCGGGATCGAAGAAAGACTCCAGTTCCTTTCGCATGCGCGAGGCAAGTTCCGGGCTCGATCCTCCGGTCGAAATGGCGATCTGCAGGCTTCCCCTTCTCACGACCGCTGGGTAATAGAAGTCGCAGTTGCGGGGATCGTCCACGGCGTTACACAGGACGCCGCGCCGGCGGGCCTCTTCAAGGATGACCGCATTCGCAGCGTGCGAGGATGTTGCGGCCACCACCAGGAACATGCCGTCCAGGTCGCGCGCGGCGAACTTCCTCGTGCGCCAAACGATTTCCGCGGACTTCGCGAGGCGCTGCACGCCTGCCGTCGCCTTTGGCGCGACCACCTTCACGCGCGCTCCCGCCCGCAAAAGGCTCTTGAGCTTGCCTTCTCCCACGCGCCCCGCACCAACCAGTAGACAGGGGCGTCCTTCGAGTTTGAGGAACAAAGGAAACATCTCCATCAGAAGGGCCTCTCGCCGATGGTATCACGGCCGCTATCCTCTGCAAGGCTATCGGCGCCTGACCTTCATGATGCTGGATGCGTACGTGGCAGCGGTGAGTCCGGCCAGCGTCTGGCGGGTTCTGCATGGGCCGGGCCGGTTGGCGCAAAGCTTCATCTAAGTGCGGCGCGGAGTCTATAATGGAGACCTTGAAATCGATAGTCACGCCCGGCGAAGCGGCCGAGGCGGGAGGGGGTGGAATGATGTCTACTTTCGAGTTTGCAAACAAAACGTACACGATCGATACCGACGAATTCCTTGCGGACTTCAATACTTGGGATGAGAATTTCGCGCGCGGCATGGCGCCCAAAGTCGGAATCATCGGTGGTCTGAGCGAAGACCACTGGAGAGTCATCTACTTCATTCGCGACCAGTACAAAAAAACGGGGAAGTGCCCGCTGGTCTACGAGACCACGCGGATGAACCGTCTGCACCTGCAGGAACTCAAGAAGTTGTTCCCCGCGGGATACCTGCGTGGTGCCTGCAAGCTTGCGGGCATCACGTACCAGGAAGGCTACATGGAACAGTCCTGGGTAGAGGGTTTTGCCGAAGAGCTTACCGTGGGCAGGGAGGGAAAAACGTACGAGATCAACCTCCGCGGTTTTCTGGTCAATCCTTCCCAATGGGACGAGCGGTACGCCCTGCACAGGGCTTGGGAAATGAAGATGCCCAGGCTCACCGATAAACATTGGCAGATTCTCGAATTCCTTCGCCAGCGCTTTGCCACAAACAATATTGTGCCTACCGTGTACGAAACCTGCGAGGCGAACCACATCGAACTGGAGGAGCTTCAGAGATTGTTTCCCGATGGGTATCATCGCGGCGCGGTCAAGCTTGCCGGGCTGAGGGTAAGATAACCAATCGCTCGTGCTCGTCACCGCCGGAACAGCCGTAACTCCGTTCGATCAGTCCGCAAACAGATTCCTCCGTAGCGCCGAGCGAGCTATACTTGCACATCGGACAGGCTGGAACGGATCGTCAAGGACCAAGGGGCTATTCCCGTGAGCGGCTCTACACCCGTGACCGACGATTGGATTCGCGAGCGGCTGTGCCGCTTCGGGATGCAACCGATTCCTGGTCCGCCGGTGGTCTGGCGTGATACCAGCAACTACATGTCGATCGAGCGGGGCCACTTTATTGACCTCGCGGGCGATCTCTTCCTGATCCGCTGCAACGAGCACGAGGGACGTTTTGGATTGGATGATCAGCCCAAGTTCTGGGTCAAGCGTGCGCTGGACCTTAACACCGGAAGGACTTACATCCTTAAGTTGGTCATCCAGGAGTCGTTCAAGGTTTCGGTTGGCCCGAGAGAGGTGCTATGTGTCCGTAACGCGGAAAAAGAGAGCAAGGTCCTGGATCTGGTGCGCGGAGATCCGCGCTTTATGCAGGGCCGCACCACCTGCGATGCGTCCGGAAACCCCGTGCGAGTGATCGATTGGATTCGCGGCATCGATCTACTGACCCACCTCCACTCGGTTCAGGTTCGACATGAGGAATATTGCCGCACCCTGCTTCCCGCAATCCTTGCAAAAGTGGTGGACAATATCGCAGCCCTTGGGCGACTGCACGAAGCAGGACTGTGCCACGGGGACATTCGGAACGATCATCTGCTCGTCGAGCGCGATACGGGTTCCTACAAGTGGATCGACTTCGATCTCGACCAGGGCATCGCTGACTTCGACATCTGGAGCGTGGGTAACGTTCTGCACTGTGTCGTCGCCAAAGGATTCATGACCTTCCGCGACGTTCTCGACACTCGACCGGAACTTTCCGGCGAGCTATCCCGCGACGATGCATCAGTTTTCTTTCCGTACCGGGTCATGAACCTGCGCAAGATTTATCCTTACCTACCGGAGAAACTCAATGACGTGCTTCTTCGCTTTTCGTGCGGAGCAGGGGTTTGTTACGACAGGATTTCTCAGATTACGGATGATTTGGCGGAATGCACATCATGCATGAGCTAAGCGGAACTCGTCATTCCCTAGCCGAACAACTCCGACTCCAGAAGCGTGTCGGGTAAGGCCCCGCAGTTGACCGCGATAAACGGACCCTAGTTGCGAGGACTGAGTGAGTGGATCGTCCGTGCCACCAATTCGTTGCCAGTTCCGGTCTCTCCGAGGATAAGGACTGTGCTGGGGCTGGCGGCGATGGCGGGCAGGAACTGTGAGCATGGACAATTTTCGGGGGTGTAGAGGATCAATATGGACTTGACAGATATTGCGGAGTCGCGTTTCAGGAGTGGGTACTCCTGTTCGCAATCGGTTTTCTCGGCTCTGGCCGAGCGATGGAATATCAGTCCCGATGTGTCGTTGAGAATCGCGGCGGGATTCGGCGGCGGGCTGGCACAATCAGCGCGGACATGCGGCTGTGTGACTGGGGCTATGATGGCGATTGGATTGACGCAGCGAGGGATCAGCCCGGAGGTGAACCGTTCCGAAAAAGAGAAAACCTACGAAGTATGCCGACGGTTCATGCGTGCATTTGAGGAGCGCAATGGTTCCACGCTTTGCTCCGAACTGCTGGGCTGCAACATCAGCACACCCGAAGGGCTGGCAGAGGCGCGCCGCGATGGGCTCTTCCAATCAGGATGCCCGAAGCTGGTGCGGGACGCGGTCGAGATCGTTCGGGATATGCTCCCTGATGCCGGCGGTCCCGGGCAGGGGTCGGCCGAGTGACCGAACCAGCGCCGAAGGAAGAGGCCCTTTGCGTACGAAGGGAGGCCTATGAGACGCATGAGACGGGCCTACTACGACAAGTTTTCAAGGTTTTACGACCGCTTCGTCTCCCTCCATTCCCGCGATCCGCAGGGACTGGCCAGGAAGTTCCTCACGGATCGGCTGCCCGTCGAGAACGGCGGCTCGGTTCTCGACATCTGCACGGGTACAGCTACTCTTCTCTCCCACTTGCAGGCGAAGGTCGGCCGTGAGGGGCAAGTTGTCGGCGTGGATTTTTCTCCTGGCATGCTGAAGGTCTGCCGCGAAAAAACCAGGAGCTTTCCTAACGTCTACCTGGTGGAAGCCGACGCGGGGCGCCCAACCTTTCCGCAAGAAGGAAGCTGCGCAATTTAAGATGGCGGTGATCCCGATCCCGGCCTCCCGTGGCAAATGATTTCCTGCTGGATGTTCGGTTGTTCATCATTTCCGCTGATTTGCTCCAACGCGAATGGAGTCCGGGTTAAAGTCATGTAAATCCTTGAGCCCCCGACTGATTTCCTCCTGGGTGGTTCCGGGTTTCCTGGACAAATCGATCAACTGCTGTTTCTTTTCCAGAATCACGTGCGCCACCGCAGGCAGTTTCACTGCCAGTTCTTGCGGAACAATCAGGGCACCATGCCGGTCCCCGTGGATTAAGTCGCCGGGTTGAATCGTGAGCCCACCGACCTCCACCGGCCCGCCGTGTTCAATCACGTGGATATAGGCTCGCGAAAGGGCAAGACGTCCCGCGAAAATGTGAAAGCCGCTTGCTTCGATTCCGGGCAACTCTCGCGCGGCCCCATTGGTTATAGCCCCCACGCAGCCCAAGGCCATTAAGATGTTGGCGTGAACCTTGCCGAGATATGCCCCGGTGCCGGGTGGATCATCAAGGTCTTGCAGGACCAACACGCGCGGAGCCGGGATTTCGCAGATGTGCTTCCACCAGTCAGTACGTTCCACGTACCGGCTACCTACGATCGGGGGACCTGCCGAGCGAACTTTGCAAGTGGCCGCGTAACCCACCATGGGAGGGAGACTTTTGAAGAGACAGCGAAAGCCGGCCGTCGCGAACCCTTCATTGCGCAAGCGTACGCCGAAGCTTTCGATGGCATCAGCAATGACGCAAGTATCGAAGGTCTTGAGCTGTTGGACCTGCTCGATGGTCAATGGACTCTGCATGGCGCTACCCCTTCAAAGGAAGTATCCGATGCCAACGGGTGTAAGGATGGGCGGGGCCATCCGCAGCTACCGGAACGACTACGGGCGCGCACCCAATCCCAGTCGGTCCGCTGCTCTGAGGACCTCGTCACCGCTGGCGCGCACGCGGATATCGTCCGTCAGGTTTACCCAGCGCACCACGCCGGTGGGGTCGATCAGGAATTCCGCGGGCCGCGCAATGTTCACCCCTTTGGGGCCGCCCCGGATGTGCAGGAGATCGTAAGGGCGGATGACTTTCTCCTCGGGATCCGAAAGGAGCGGGAAGGTTAAGCCCGCTTTCTCACCGAGCGTGTGGCTGACCTCGACGGGGTCAACGCTTACCCCCACCACGCGAATGCCGCGCTTGCCGAACTCACTCAACTGGCTTTCGAAGCTCCGTGCCTCGGAGACGCAGTAGGGTCACCAGTAACCACGGTAGAAAATCAACACCAGCCCGCCTGACTTCCTTGCCCCAGCGGCCGGCTTCAACAAGTCTGCCAGTGAAAGCGGCTTGCCATGCTGGTCGGGCAAGGTGAAGCTGGGCGCCTTCTGCCCCACGTGGGGAGCGCCGGTGGAAAGCGGCAGTTGCGAATAAGAGGAATTCAGGAAGCCGAAGAATATGAGAATCAGCAGTGCCAGCATGGGGAGTATCGATCCCGACTTACCGGCACAAACCCTTGACGGTTCAAGCGCACGGCGCATTCTCACCTCTCCATGAATCCGACATTTCCGATTTCAACTCTATTTCTACGCGAAAACCATACCCCTGCCGCCCTGGCGCGTCAAGTTCAGATCGGCATTGCTGGTGCTTCCGTCGTTGTGCCCCGCGTTGGCGGCATCGTGCAAGGAACCTGCCTTGCATGTCGTCGTGCAGGTTGAAGGAACCGAACACCATATTGACGATGGGCATGTATTCATCGTCGGCGAGAGCGAACGCCGGGAGGCGCAGGCCGCCGGCGGTCGAGACCTTGTAAGCCCATTTGGCGAGCAGGCGGTCAACCTGCGAGTGAATCCACGGGTGCTTGAGCATGTAACCCGTGGGATCGGCTTTGAGCACTGCTTCGACAATGGTGTGCTCAATGCCGGTGTACTTCCAAGCTGTCATCCTGAGCGGAGCGAATGTAGGCCGGTGCAGACCTGATCGACGACGGCGTGCAAAGACCTGAAGATCTGATTGCCGATATAGTTCTCGCACAGGTGATCCCATAGGTGTGCGACGGGGTTGAGTTCCAGATTGGAGGGCGGGACCGGCAGCAGGTGGAGGGGGGAGGAAGCCGCAGGGCGCTGGCCGCGTGCGCCAAGAACAGAGACATCATCTCCGTATCTACCTAGGGTAGGACGAGCAAGCAGATCTGACCACCCAAGCCCATATTGCCGCGCCAGCTTGCGGGTTTCAGGGACCGATAGGGAAGTCCGGCAAAAGCGATTGATATGACAGAAACCATACCTGAACTCTGCCGCTTATCGTCTGACAGGCCGAAATTCTGATCCTGCTCGCAGAAAGTCCTGATGCTTGACAGGGTGCGCGGTGTCTGCTGAAATACCCGCCGAAGCATGGGCATATCACGAGGCGAAGACAGTGGGACGCTTCGCTTTTTAAGAAATGAAGCGCTTCAGGAGACTTCCGATGAAGTACTGCATAAATCTCACTGCATTAATTGTTTTGTTATGGCCGGCAACCGCCCCGTTGGCGTCATCGCCAGGACCATCCTCGGCCGCATTTTGCGTGCAATGTCACAACAAGGTAACCCCAAGGATCGTGGCCGATTGGAATGCCAGCAAACACAGCGAAGAGGGAATCTCCTGCGACGCTTGCCACAGCGCCGACCACCGGACCTCAACCGATTTTGCCAAAGCGAAGATTCCTACTCTGGACACCTGTGCCACTTGCCATGCAACGCAAGTTGCGCAATTTAAGAAAGGCAAGCACTCCATGGGGTGGGCAGCCATGAAGGCCATGCCGACAATTCATTGGCAACCCATGGCCCTTACCGAGGGTATGAAAGGATGCGGGGCCTGCCACAAGCTGGGGGTGAAGTCAAACGATCAGATCGCCGAGCTTCAGAGGGAAGGTTCGCGATATGGGATTGCCTCCTGCGACGACTGCCATACACGCCACACCTTTTCTGTCGAGGAGGCGCGATCACCCCAAGCGTGCGAAACCTGCCACATGGGTTTCGACCATCCGCAATGGGAGATGTATTCGTCTTCCAAGCACGGCGTGCGCAACGAACTGAGGCAACTTAAGATCCAGAGCGAAGCTTCCGCTGCCCCCACTTGCCAAACGTGTCACATGCAAGACGGCAACCATGAGGTGCGCACCGCCTGGGGATTTCTGGCGGTGCGTTTGCCGATGCCGGAAGACAAGGAGTGGGCGGCGGACCGAGCGACCATCCTGCAAGCGCTGGGGGTCTTGGATCCCGATGGCAAGCCGACCGCTCGGCTTGAAGTGATTAAAGCCGCCGATGTGGCCCGGCTCGATCAGGCTTCCTGGCAGGCGGAACGCGATAAGATGCTCAGGACTTGCAATCAATGCCACTCCATCGACTTCGCCAGGCAACAGCTTCAATACGGGGATGACATGATCAGAAATGCTGACCACCTGATGGCAGAGGCGATCCGCACCGTGGCCGGTCTATACAGAGACGGCCTCGTGCCCAAACCGAAGAACTACGTGTATCCCTTCCCCGACCTTCTGACCTTCCACGACGCGCCCACGGTGATCGAACAGAAACTTTTCATCATGTTTCTAGAGCACCGTATGCGAACTTTCCAGGGGACGTTCCATTCCAGCCCGGATTACGCTCTTTGGTACGGTTGGAGCGAAATGCAGCGCGACCTGGCGGAGATTAAGGAAATGGCAGCGGTAATTCGCCGCACCGGCCACCCCTCCGCAGCGCTCCCCGCCGCTGAGGAAAAGGGACCAGTAAATAACGGCAATTGACTGTTTCGTTTCGGGCGCACTTTGGTTGCTGGGGGTCCTCCGTGGTGAGCGAGGGCTCAACACAGAAATCACAAAAACCTTCGGTGATCTCAGTGCTATTGCATAAGACACACGGAGTACATGGAGAATGCCCTTGGGGTTGTCCCAGCCGCGGGTCAATACCCTATGTTTGGCCAAAACTGGCATAAGGAGGGACTTGTACGAGGGGGAACAATGAAGAGTCTCTACCAAGGCAACCCAAGGATTGGAAATCCGGTGACTTCTGCCAATCCACCTTTCTTAATGGTGACTTCCGTCAGCTCTTCACTGAAATCGGCAGGGGTATAACGGTCGCTGAACAGCCGCAGGACCTGATTGCGACTTGTGCGTAGCGGCAAATTGCTTGGCTGAGCCTGATTGAAACGCCCGAGGATCTCGAAGTCGAGGCACGCACGGATTTCTTGCCAGAGACGTTTCCGACGCGGTTCAGAAGAACCATCGCCCAAGACCCAATATTGACCTTTGGCGAGTTCGTGTTCCGCATACCTGCTGACCATACCGAAACTTAGCTCTGGGGCTTGCTGACGCACGCCTTGAATCAAACTCAGCAAACTGTCCGCTTGCTGCATGGGCTCGCCACCGGAAAAGGTGACACGGACCTAGATGCCAACTTGTCTCCGGCGGGGTATGACCGTCTCTTCCGTCAATAATGACGTCAGTCGTGAAGCGCTACTGGCCTTTCTCAACAGGAAATCCCTTACCGGAGATCTTCAACGGCTCTCTAATCGTGATGAGCATTCTGCTGTCAGGGTACTGGATTGGCCACGGACGCGGAGGGTTTGGCGCGGTGGTCTGGCGACGCCGAAGACTGGTCAAACGTCGTTTCACGATACTCATTTTCTTTTCCTCCTCTCAAGCATCTCCTTATGAGCCTTGAGGTTCGCCGGTATCCACCTCAGCCTGCGCCTGCGGCCGGCTACTTTTGGTCTGGCGGGTATTGCTTGAACATTTTCTTGATAGACTGGAGCACTTGTTTTTCATCTCCTTTCTGCTTGTCTGAGATGCTATCGACTGTTGCCTGTCCCCGCCAGACGAGTTCTTTCTTCTTCACATCCCCCATGTCCACCGCGAGCATGCCCATCATGCGAGGGTCCGCCTCGGTTTGCTCCATATCCATACCCATACCACCCATACCTCCCCAGCCACCCCAGCGGCCCCAGCGACCACCGCCCATACCGAAACCGTCATCCATAGTTGTGGAATCCATGACCTCTTGCTCCACCATGTGGTAATAGACGTACAGATCAGGATGCTGGCTTGCCTCGACCCTTCGCAAGCCCCTCTGCGCGAGCTCTGCATCGACGTCTTTCTCGACCCATTGCCGATAAAAGCTACTGCCGGGGTGCTTGGTGGGCCGCCACGCGTAAGTGCGATAGTCGGCAAAAGGCGCGTTGGTTTGCCAGTTGACCTTTACCGTCTGCGCGAAGGCGCTGCTCGCGACCAGCAGGATGCAGCCAGTCAAAATCACTGGAAAGTAGTTTCGCATGTGTCCCCCTCTGTGTTTGCTTCTGAGTATACTCGTCTTGCACAAAGATCAGTTCCCGGCTGCCTATGACGACTAAGGACTGCGTAAGTCATGGTTCCGACACTCGATCAGGCGTTACATTTAAGGCTCAAGCCCGTCCAAGGCGAGTCTGAAGGTGCTTTGCCACCATCTCCCCTATTTGTGAAGGGGGCAAGGGCTTCTCGATGTAGTCAAGGGCGCCTAATTGGATCGCCTCCAGGTAGCAGGGCATGTCAACAGACCTCGTAAATACAAGAACAGGAGTGCGGCGATCTTTTTCGATCGCTCGCGCCAGCACGCGACGTCCCTCGAAGTTGGAGCTTCCCTGGCTTACAATAATGAGATCAAAATCCTCGCCTTCAAGACACGTCGCGCCATCCGAATATGAGGGGATTGACCGAACCTCATAGCCATGATGCTGAAGAACGGCGGAATAGTAGAGTAGGTCGTCCAAGTCCTCATCGACTACTAGCACCCTCCGCTTGAGCAAAGCCGACAGTTGTTTCGCCTTTCTTTCATCGGCGTCTTGTCGCTGCATAGGTCCCTCCAGACTTTCCTGATGGTGATTCCTCACACTTCCATGAGCCTCCGGGCCTTCCCTTCCGGGCCGGGAAAGCTGATTAAAAGGGCTTCGCTCCACCCTGCCTGATTAGCCGCATGACCCAGCGAAACTGGAATGGCGGGAGCGCTCGCTCCTGCCACCTGCTCCTTGGGGAACGTGTCGCGATCGGCTGCTAACCCCTCTTCGCAGTCGTTTAGATTCTCCCGCACGGAGCAGTTCGCGGAGCCAAAGTCGGGCCTTGTACAGTTGCGACTTGGACGTGCCTATTGATAAGCCGAGTATTCGAGCAATTTCGCCGTGCCCGTACCCGTCAACATAATGCATCACGAAAACCTGCCTGTATCCTGCGGGCATTTGTGAAACAGCACACTCCAAATTCAGCCGGTCAAGGGCTGTCGTCAACGCCCTGTCGGGAGCACCCAAAACCCGGTCCAAGCTGAAGATTCCCTCCTTCAATTCTGTGTCTTCTTCGAGTGAGCTCGTAATGAGCGACTTCCTCCGGAGGCTTGCCAACACAACATTGACCGCAACCCGGTACAACCACGTGGCAAAAGCAGATTCACCACGGAAGGAATCCATCTTGCGAAACACCCGGAGAAACACCTCTTGTGTGAGGTCTTCTGCCTCTGCCTCATTTCCGACCATGTGTAGACACTTGGCATATACGCGCCTGTTGTACATTCGGTAGGCGCACTCGAAGTCAATGGCCGAACCCAATTGGCTTGGTTTTGTCAATCGCCCCACTTGTAGAGAGGCTGGTTGCGAGGAACCCTTCATCTCAGCCACGGCCGTTTCTCTGTCGGCAGGGATAGTCGCGCGAACCGCTGGCGCTTGACGATTGCGCGGGGTCGGATCGCCTACCGAGCCCCAGTCGGTTGGGGCGTTCGAACCTCCCCACGCACGGGGATACTCTGAACGGACCCCGTCACCTATGCCCCTACGGGCTGTCGGCGGAGTGGTCGGTGGGCCGAATAGAGTGCCCGAGCCAGCAATTACTTCAACTATGCAGCATTCCGTTGCATCCCCTGCAATTTGTGCTTCCGAATTTGCGTTCAAAGGAATGTCCTCCATCAGCATGACTTCTGCTTTTATAAGGCCTGCATACCAGGTCCTTTGTCGTTGCTTGCCGTCGGATGAAAGGGTTAGACAAGTGATCCCTCGGGCGTAACCTCCTCCTCGACCTCTGCGCAGCTCTTATCGAGCTCTGCGCGAGGCGAAAACCCATAGCGCTGGAATTGGCGGCGGGGTGACCGGAATTGCCCGGCGCTTGCCCGTCGGGGCGTGTTCAGTTGCCACCTGACATACACCCCGCCATTCCGTTTCAAAGCTGTGCCTCTGACTTGATCGCTCCCCCGTTCGTGGAAGCCCTCGGAATCGCCGGTCTCCGCAACCGGTAGTCGTGCCCACGGGAGCTGTCGGCAAGCTGTTCTCCATGGTTACTCACGCTGTACCCCAGCCGCAGACCCGCGCTTGGTTTCGTGTCGGCGACTAGTCGGTTCTCCGTGGCTTGTTGGCACTCAAAACACAGAGCCGCCCAGGGCAAGGCGGCCAGACGCTTCGGGGAGATCGCCTCCTGACACGCTAGGCACACGCCATATTTCCCCGCTGCGATTCGCTCCAGCGCTTCTGTCACCTGGCGAAGGAGGGCCGCCTTGCGGTTAAGCTCATCCACTGCCATGCTCCGCTGAACCTCCAAGCTGATCTCATCCATTGAATCCGGGATTCTCTGAACCGCGATGTCTTCAGTACCGTGGTGGCTTGAAAGGAGCTCCGCCCGCTTTACTTCGAGCTTCAGCCTGCAACCTTTAATGTTCGTTTTGTTCATAGGTTTTATCCAATTCCGCGGTTGTGTTCCGCCAACATAAGTAGAGCTATCGCTTACTTCGTTGAGCGAGCCCCGCCGTTAGTCTTTCCGAACAAGACCTCCTCCCTCCAGCCATCGAGATCCATCTCAGTTATCACTTGAGTGTTGGCGCCCCTGGTATCGTAGTAGATTTTGGTTTCCTTGATCTTCTCGCCCTGGTCAACCAGCTTTGCGGGGACCTGGGCAACAAGTTTACCGTTCTGATAGAAGCCTATTTCGGGCGTCGGGGAGTTATTGTTTAAAACCACCTTGTACTCCCCGGACTGCAAAGTTGGCCCGCCGGGAATTCGCGCCGTTTGGTCAATCGCAACGTTCGCTGACTGTTTTGAAGAATGGCCTAAGTCAAGGCTCGGAAACTTCGCGAATGCCACACTGGCTGCGACGAGAATTCCGGCCGCCAGTAGCATTGATTTATTCAGCACATCTTTTTTCATCTCTTCGGTTCCTCCTTTTAGGACCCATTGTTTGGCCTGCCGACTGAACGTGACTTGCTTCCATACCAGCTCGAACGAATCCGCCCTCCGAATTTGCCGTAAAGGAAAGACTCAACCCCTGACCAACAACCTCACTGATCGCTTCCAGTTTTCAACAAGAATGCGAACAAACGCCTCAAGGGTTGTACAGCACATAGCGGGTGTATTCCGCCTCTACCTCCGGATCCTCGGCAAAATGTTGCTGTAGGATCCAAATGCCCGCATTATTTGCGACAAAGACAAGCCCGCGCTTTTCATCTCTACCGATAGCCGTCACCCCAGTAAACTCGCGAGCGATCTTCGGGTGCTGGGGGTCGGAAAAGTCCATGATCCTGAGAGTTTGAGGCGTTGTCGCTGCGGCAGGAGTACCTTGTTCCGTGCGGACAAGGGCAGCGGTCCCGGCAACGGCAACGAGACCTTCCGAGCTGCCGTCCGGGGCATCCGGGACATTAGCCAACACAGCGGGCTGCTCCGTCTTGGTTACATCGATGAGCGTAATGTCCTCACCTGCGCCATGTTCCGCGTAGAGATAGTCGCTGCTGTAGTGCACGGTGCAAACAAAACGGGTGATCGGCCCGCCCGCCAGCGGGATATGCCCAACCACTTTAATGGCGTCCCTAGACTGGCTCGGCGGTGACTTGTGTTTTTTGTTCATCGAATGAGTCTCGGTCGCCGCTGAAGTTTTTGAAGACCGGTCTAAGTCGGGGCTCGGAGACTTCGCGAACGCCATACTGGCGGCAATGACAATCCCAACTGCGGCCAGCATTGATTTGTTCAGCATATCTTTTTTCATTTCTTTGCTTCCTCCTTTCGGGCCCATTGTTCAGCCTGCCGGCTGAACGTGACATGCTTTCAGGCCAACTAAGACGAACCTGCACTCCGACCTTAATGCAGAGGAAGGACCTAAACCATACCCAGTGATTGCTAATTTCGGCTGGGAACTCTAGTAGGTCTGGCCCTGCCGGCTGGTAGTGGAAAATCGTGGAACCCGCCCATCCTGCGCAACCTTTCCGGAAGCCCGTGCTGCTTGGTCCGGGCGTGGGGCGCTGATATGGGGTGTGTTGCTGTTGCCGACAACGTTGAGACTATCGTCGGAATAGCTACCGGCTTTTTGGTCTCGCAATACCGTCTGTCGGGTATTCCTTCTAATCGGGCTCTGCTAGTACCCTGAGAAAGGTAGGCGTAGGGAAGTTGGATTTTGAAGATACGCTCGACAAGGCAAGTCTGTGGAAGGAGTGACTTCAAGTGCTTACGGACCAGCCATCGTGCTTTCCATCGAATAACAGAGTCATTCATGAGGGCGCCGTTACCCACCCAGCCGCAAGTACCCCTCCTATAGTATTCATGCGGCAGGGGATACAATCACTCTTCGCCAGGGTTGCTGCCTTTCTCCGCAGGAAAAGCAGCACTACCACCTGGGCGTCGTCGTCGCCTGCAGGCCGTTCATCGATGGGCCCCCTTGCCATTATTGGACTTGTGACCAGCGATGAGGACCGTCGATTGCTGGCCGGAATATGCAACCGAAACGGCTGGTATCTGCTTTACGCAGACACGTGCGAAGAGGCCCGGGCTGCGTTGGATAAACTGAAAGCGCCGGTGATCCTGTGTGACCGCGATCTGCCTGGCAAAGGATGGCGGGAGACAGTGGAAGGCTTGGCGTCATCTCCCCACCGTGCTTGTATCATTCTCGTGTCCGGGGTGCTTGACGCCTACTTATGGGACGAGGTCGTGCGCACGGGCGGGTACGATGTCTTATACAAACCACTTCGAGAAGATGATGTAGTTCGTTCCGTCAGGCTGGCGTGGTCGTACTGGAAGAGCGCGACAAAAACGGCGGCGCTTTCAGGCAAGAGACAGGCCGGGGAAACCTAGGAGATGATGCCCTTCCGCACAGCGTATAAGATCAACTCGGCAAGGCTGTGCAGATTGAGCTTGTCTTGTAGGTTCCTGCGGTGCGTCTCCACCGTGTAAAGGCTGAGGTTAAGTAACGTTGCAATGTCTTTATTCGACTTGCCCCCCGCCAACATTTGAAGGATCTCTCGCTCCCGTGGGGTGAGCAGCTCATAGCTATCTTCGGCTCCTCGTTTTCTCATCTCCCGCACATAATCTTCAACCAGGATATTGCTGATTTCGGGGCTGAAGAACGCCTTTCCCCTACTCACAGCCTTGATGGCCTCAATGAGGTCATTTTCCGCCGAGTCCTTCAAGACGTAGCCCTTGGCTCCTGCCTTGAGCGCCCGCAAGACGTAGCCCTCGTCCGAGTGCATGCTCAAAATTACAGTCGCCGCAGACGGGAGCATTGCACTGATTCGTTGGGCGGCCTCGATGCCGCTCATGTTGGGCATGGCGATATCCAGAACGACGACATCCGGTTTCGTTGCCTCCGCCCGCTCCACAGCTTGTCGCCCGTCCGCGGCTTCACCGACCACCTCGAATCCCGGCTGCCGCTCCAACAGGAGCCGCAAACCCCGGCGCATAATGTTGTGATCATCCGCTAACAGAATCCGAATTTTTTTCGTTTCCACGAGCGTCTCGGCTCCCTTCGTTATTACTGAACGGCAATTCTATCGCTACAATCGTTCCGCTTCCGGGCACGGAATGTATCTCACATTTGCCCCCTAACCTCGCAACCCGCTCCTCAATTCCGAGCAGCCCAAGTCCCTTGGTCTGCTTTACATCGAAACCTTGACCGTCGTCTTGGATAGTAAGGGACAACCGGCTCGCTTCCTGTTGAACTCTGATACGGACCTTTGTTGCACGAGCGTGACGGGAACAATTGTGCAACGCTTCCTGGACCACACGGTAGATGCAAGTTTTGTACTCATCGGAGAGATCCTCGGACGCAAGCTCGGTCGCGACACTCACATCCATTGAGGTGCGCTTGGATACCTCACGGGCCTGCCATTGCAGAGCCGGAACAAGACCAAGATCATCCAGCATGGACGGTCGAAGAAGAAGGGCCATATTTCGAACCACTCGCACCGAGTTTTCGACCAAGCTTTTGACTGTTTCAACATGGTCGCGTGACTGTGCATCGGTTTGTATCACAGCTTCTGCCGACAAATTACGCAGCTCCACAAGAACTGCCGACAACGCTTGGCCCACTTCATCGTGTAGCTCGCGGGACAGTACACGCCGCTCGTTTTCTTGCGCGTGCACAAGCCGGTCGGAGAGCGCCGCGAGATCCCTTCGCGCTCCGACAACCTCCTGATACTGAGTATGCGCTTGGGCTTCCAATCTCAGAATTTTCCTCGTGCTGAATGCTGCCATCCCCAACCCTAGAATAAGCGTTGCCAAGAGAATTATTGCCAGCCGGGTTTGGAATTCCGATAAGAGGTAGTCCACCCGGTGGTTGCCGGCGTTCAACTGCTGTTCGTTGATATAGGCGATGCGGTCCGCGATAGCAAGCATCGCCGCGCGGCGAGGGAAGATGTCATCCCGGAGGAAAACGTACCCCTCGCGTCGGCGCTGATTTGTGTCCCATTGGTAAGTCGGGGCGAGGATCCGCCAATAACCGGAGAGCCCCGTCGACAGCTCGGTGTAGTATTGGCGCTGGCCCGGATCGAGTTGGCGGCCAAACGATTCCAGCGCCGAATCCATTTGATGTTGTACTTCTTCGAGGCTTGCTCGGTACATTTCTGCGCGACCGGGGTCGGGCTCCAGCAAGTAGTCACGAACGTAGGTTCCGGAGAGGTAAAGCTGGGATCGTATGTCATTGAGCGCATGGTTGTTCGAAAGGAACTGCCTTCGAATCTGGGTGTCATTTCGTCTGATTTTCTGGAGAACCCCCATGCCGTAGATTCCTGCGAGGGCCATGATTGCCAGAAGGCCGCCAAAACCAGCCATTAGGGCAAAACGGGTACTCAGCAGGAGTCGATCTGAACTGCGTGCGTCGATGCCGCCCATCACTTCCTCCCGAGTGTGCGCTGCCTCCGAGAGAAGCAACCAGCAGTGGCTCTTGCTGCCAGAGCCAGTGTCCGAATTGGCTTCTTACAGACTAAACCCGTGAGGGGGCCGACGGGAAGAACAGAATGCTTGTTTGAACCCTTTCAGTGGCGAATTATTACGACCCCTGCTGCGCCGTTCCACCACACAGCGGCTTGCGAAGGCTTGAGACAGGAATTTCCATGAGAGCCGGATGCGGGAAAACTGCTCGTCCGGTATGACAAGGGGAGAGGGCGTCGTCCCGCTCTGAGGGATCGATCCCTCTCCTTATCTACTTTCTTTGATTCTGCGACTTCTTCTGGAGATCGATGATTTCGAGCCGCACATTTCTATAACAACCCGGCGCCACCTGCTGGGGTTGAACAGCAGTTGCCCCGGGCCAAAACTCGCCCTTAGACACACATAATATCAAATATTATGATGCCTATCATGCCAAATCTACAAACCGCAGGGTCGGTCTCGGCGCCAGCACGTTCTCGCTTTAGGCCTGCGCCGCGAGGCTGTTGTGGGTCCGAACGCTAACTCAGCGTCGGCCCCCACCAAAGCCGCCGTGGAAGCCGCCCATCATGCCACCACCATGGAAGCCGCCCATCGAACCGCCTCCCATGGAACCGCCGCGGAATCCACCCCCCGCCATTCCCATCCGACCGCTCGCCATGCTTCGCGGTAGAGCGCGGAATCCGGCTGTTCCCGGTGTGGAGTGATGTGCGAGCGGTGGCAAGCTCCCACGGCCGCCGCCTCCGGCGGCCGGATAATGGTAGAAGCCACCGTACCCACCCCCGTAGCCAAAACCATAGTAGGGCGCATAACCCGCCATCCACGGCGAGAAGAAGGGATAGCCAAAGGGGCCCCACCCCATTCCGAATCCCGGCATGAAAGCAAAGTCCCAATAGAACGGGTCCCAATACCATCCAGGCCCCCACCATCCGCCGTCCGCCATGAGCGCGTTACCGGCATCAATATTCGATTCAGTCGCGTAATCGCTTCTCAACTTGCTCCAACGGTAGAGGGGATCTTCTTCGATCTGGTCCTCGTTGTAACTCTGCCGGGCTAGGGGTTGTCCCTCCGCCAGCAGCGCCTCGTGCCCCTTTGTGAGCTTCACCTGCTGATTTCCTTCGAACGTTACAGCTTTACCCTCCAGGACTTTCACGGAAGGATGGTTGGCGGTGAAATCGTACAATCCCTGTTTTTCAATCCGGGTCGTGGTGCCGTCCACCACGACGCTGACGTCGTTTTCTTTGAACAGTTCATCCACTTCCACCATGGCGGAACCGTGGGTCAGTTGCACCTGGGTATCCGCCAGACCCGGCGAGATCATCTTCACTTCGCTGTTGTGACCAATCCGCATGAATATACCCGGTGTCAGCAGCATCTCAGCATTGCCGTTACCGGTGTCCAACACCTGGTTGGGTTCGAGGTACGTTGTACCCACTGACTTCGGTGATTGTTTCTGGCCCTGCACCGAGACTTGGCCTTCGACGTAATTCAATGTCCCGGGCGGGGGGTTGTTGTTCGACGTGTCCGCCAAGCCAAGCACTGCCGTGACGAGAAGGACCAATGTCGTCTGCCAAATTGGTCTCCATGTTTCCTTCATGGTTTATCTCTCCCCTTACACTTTGTTTGATGCAATAGGGTTGCAAGTCGCGACGCCGCAACCCACTAATGCACCGAGTGATAGAGAGCGCTTGACTTGTCCATTTCGAGTCTCGCTCGGTATATCTCTGCACGACTGGACTCGGGCTCCAGCAAAGAGTCCGGAACCTAGGTTCCGGAGAGGTGAAGCTGGGATCGTATGTCATAGAGCGTATGATTCTTCGAAAGAAAATGCCTTCGAATCTGGTTGTCGTTTCGTCTGATTTTCTGGAGAACCCCTATGCCGAGAATAGTCTCAACGTTGTCGGCGACACGCCCCAAATCAGTACCGCACGTCCGGGCCAAGCTCCACGGGCTTGCGGAAAGGATGCACAGGATGGGCGGGTTTCACGATGTCCCACTACCAGCGAGACGGGACCAGAGCTACTAGTGTTCCCAGTTGAAATTAGCACTCAGTTGGTATGGTTTGAGTCTTTCCTTTGCATTAAGGTCGGAGTGCAGGTTCGTTCTAGCTGGTCTGAAATCATCGATTGGAAAGGCGGCAGTTTAGGGCTGCGGAAGCCTCAGGAGACGTAGAACCGGTGGCTTCCGTGCTCGATGAGGCGCTCGACAGCCAAAACCCGACCGGGCGATTGCATTCAGAGGCGCTCGGGCATACGTCATCGGTCAGGCGAGAGTTGGAAAGCGGAAATTCCCTGTGAAATCGACCCAGGCGCGGGCCAGTCGATTCGGATCGCGGGCAGGAAGAGCCTCCGGCAGGCGGACAAAGTCAGAACAGCCTGGTGCGACCGCTAGGCGCAGTGTCGCTTGTCCCCCCGGACCCTCCGGGCCCGTGGGATGCTGACATTAGGGGGTGCGGGCTTTGACGAATCCATTGACCGTTGAGCAGATCCAACAACTCAAAACCTTCGAGACGTGTCTTATTGCCGATGCCATCGAAAGCTTCCGCGTTCGCTTGCGCAATGAAGGGTTTGCAACCGCCGGCTTTCGCTGTCTGTTCAAAGACCTTCCTCCCATGGTGGGCTACGCGGCCACTTGCAAAGTTCGTTCGACCGATCCCCCGATCGTGGGCAGCCGGTACGAGGAACGTACAGACTGGTGGAAGCACGTCAGTGGAATTCCGGCTCCGCGCGTGGTGGTCATGCAAGACATTGATGACCCACCCGGCACCGGAGCCTTCTTCGGAAAGGTTCATGCCAATATCTTGATGGCCTTGGGCTGTGTGGGAGCGATAACCAACGGAGCCGCGCGAGAGCTGCACGGAATCGAAGCCAGCGGCTTTCAGGTCTTCGCGGGACGCCTCGCCATCTCGCGAGCTTATATCCACGTGGTTGAATATGGCGGACCGGTGGAAGTCGGTGGGCTAACGATTCAACCGGGCGATTTAATCCACGGGGACCGGCATGGCGTCCTGACCGTTCCGCCAGAACTGGCGCTCGAACTTCCTGCGGCGGCGCGTGTGATTGTGGAAAAGAAACAGCAGTTGATCGATTTGTCCAGGAAGCCCGGAACCCCCCATGAGGAATTCAGCCGGGGGCTCAAGGATTTACTCGACTTTAACCCAGATTCCATTCGTGATGGAGCAAAACAGTGGAAACGATGAACAAGCTAATATCGGCCAAGAGCAAATTGGTAACGGTGGCTATCGCTGGCTTGGCTGCCTTGGGGATCATACTGCTTCCTTTCTGTCGGAAGGTCCGAGCCAAGAGCGATTCCCCAGCGGCCATAACGGTTGGGGTGACGAAAGTGACCCGAAAATCGCTTCAGCGGCAAATTACGCTTTCCTCGGAGCTCGTACCCTTTCAGGAAATCGACGTGTACGCGAAAGAGTCAGGATTTGTCAAAAACTTGAACGTCGACTATGGCAGCCGGGTGCGAACGGGTCAATTGATGGCCACCCTGGAAATTCCGGAGCTCGAGGCGCAGTTACAAGTAGATCAATCCTCCATCAAAAACGCGATGGATGAAGTTTCCCGTGCCGAGCACCAATTAAAACGTTATCAGGCGATGTACACGGCTCTGCACCTTGAATATACCCGCTTGAATGGCGTCTTCGAAAGCCAGCCCGGCTTGGTGGCCCAGCAGGAAGTTGATAACGCACAGGGCAAAGATCTGGCGGCAGCGTCGGAGGTGGACGCGGCCGAGTCATCGCGCCAGGCCGCACAGAGCGAGCTCCTGGTGGATAGGTCCAGGCTTATTCACGACCAGGCGCTGTTCGCCTATGCGCGCATCACCGCGCCGTTCCCCGGCGTGATCACGCAGCGGTACGCCAACCTGGGAACCTTGATGCAAGCGGGCACGAGTTCCAGCACCCAGTCCATGCCGCTTGTCCGGCTGTCGGAGGATGATTTGTTTCGTTTGGTGATTCCGGTTCCCGAGTCTTCGGTGCGCTACATCGGGGTAGGTGATGCCGTCGAGGTCAGCGTGCCGGCTCTTAGCCGGTCTTTTCCCGGCAAAGTGGCTCGCTTTTCCGTGGATGTGCAGCAGGACACGCGCACCATGCACACCGAGGTCGACGTTCCCAACCCCGGCCGGCTTTTGATGCCGGGAATGTATGCGGAGACCACCCTTACCCTAGAAGCGAAAGATAACGTTCTGGCGCTGCCTTTGGAGGCGCTGAACCATGAGGGCGACCAAACCACGGTTTATGCCGTAGGCCCCACCGGCAAGGTCGAGGATCGGGTGGTAACCTTGGGCCTGCAAACCTCCACTGAGGCGGAAGTCGTCTCGGGCTTGGCGGAAGGCGAACCGGTGATCGTAAGCGACCGCAGCGGCCTTAAGCCGGGCCAGGAAGTGCACCCACAGACCGTCGAGATGCTTCAGTACAAAGGCAAGGGGCAGGAGTGAAGGGGACGGAAATGCCGCCCTAAAGGGCGGCGCTACGGAGAACTGGGAACTGTCTGTCGCAAGGTGGAGGTGGGGGGACAATGCCACGATTTTCAATCCGCAACCCGTATTTCATTATCGTTTGTTGCCTGGCTTTGCTGGTCATCGGGGTGACGAGTCTGGTGCGCATGCCGGTGGACCTTTTCCCGTCCATTAATCTGCCGGAAGTGGTCGTCGCCACGTTCTATTCCGGCATGCCCCCGCAGGACATCGAAATCGACATCACCAATCCGCTGGAGCGCTTCTTTACCCTGGCCAGCGGCATCGATCACATGGAATCGCGCTCGCTGCTGGGAGTCAGCATTATCAAGATTTACTTCCAGCCGGGGACCAGCGCCGACGCGGATGTGACGGAAATCTCCAACCTCGCCCTCGCGGACCTGAAGC
>Ga0326728_10008279_pt1 | contig 25957 bp, 16 predicted proteins | sample MB3enrmetagenome_FD_207602 | JGI IMG/M metagenome (GOLD analysis project Ga0326728, IMG submission 207602) | Lab enriched peat soil microbial communities from McLean, Ithaca, NY, United States - MB31MN | ecosystem: Environmental > Terrestrial > Soil > Wetlands > Peat | place: USA: New York... | reverse complement strand
CATTTTGGCGGGGCAATCTGGGCAATTGGCGCCGGACTTCAGGCGCCTGGAGGGCGTTGGTGATGACGTAGATGTTTTTCAGGGGCACCAGCGGCAGGACGCGATCGACGGCCTGCTGGAGGAAGGAACGGTTGCCGAGCAGGGTGACAAGCTGCTTGGGCGTTCGTTCCCGGCTGACGGGCCAGAAGCGCTCGCCGCGCCCCCCGGCCATGATGATGACGAATCTGTCACTCTGTTGTTTTGGTGTTTTCACAAGTCAAGACGATTAAATATTCTCACGGAGCCGGAACTTGAAAAGCTCCCGCAGAAATGAGTCCCGTTTTCCTTCGTCCTTGAGAATCGCCAACAGGTCAAAGAACTGGTCGATTTCACGCTCCGTTTTCAACTGCCTCTCGACCGCCGGCGTGAGGACGCTCGGCAGGAAGATGGTGTGGCATCTCGGATTCTCAAGTTTTGCCTTGGTGAAGGATTTTTTGGTTTCCCCCAAGCGCGTCTGAGCGCCTGCCTTGTCGGCGCTGCCTTTGATCTCAATGACGCAGATCAATTCACCGGCGCGGTTTCGACACTCCACATCCGGCTCGGAGCCAAACAGGAGAACCGTGCCGCTTTTCAATACGACGCCTCTTTGCTTTTCGTTTAGTTTGGCCGTCGCCGCCGTGTTCAAGAGACCTTTTTGGACGGCGTAAAGGGCCAGAATCTGTTCCAGAGCGTGCGACGCCCGCAAACCAATGGAATTGACCCAAGTGCCCTGCCATTCGGTGCCGGCCTCGGCAAAAATGGTGTTGAGCAGGCTTTCGCGGCTGGCTTTGGCTGTGATGGCCAGCAGCGAAGACAAGAATCCATTGAGCAACCGACAGAGCGCAAGCTTGTCGCTTCCAGCGGCGCGAGATTTGATTTGACCAAGCCCCTTCTGCGGGAGGCAGGCCATCAGGCGATAATAATCAATGAGTTCGGAGCTGGCCGTGATGATAGCGGGATGGACAAAGACTTCGCTTGGGACGAAGCCCAGAGTTTGGGCGGCTTCCCGCGCAGCTTGGGAAATGCCTAGTTCGCTCCAATTCCAAACGATGTTGTTCCATGCGGCGTTGCGCGCGCGTTTCTGCCAATCCTTGAAGCGAGTGTCGCGCACTTTCCGCCAGAAGAAAATCGAGCGCGTCAGGTAACGCTCCGCTAATTCGGCTTGAATGTGGTTAGCCATCTTTCCTCCAAAAAAGGATGGTCTCCCGGACGGGGCGCCGTCCATAAACAGCCATTTGTTGCGAACTGTTGCCCTTGTAACGCGTGACCCAAATGGATTCAGTCGAGAGTCCAAATCTCCCGGCCAATTCGCATAACATCAAGTCGGTCGGCACGCTTTCCCCATTAAACTGCGCGTTGGCGACGACCAAGGCGACCCGCCCGCCCGGCTTCAAATAGGCGGCCATGTTGCGAATGACGAGGTTCATGTCTTCGAAATAGGCTTCGATCATGATGGGCAGACGCTCATTGTTCAAGGGCTTGGCGCGCACGCCGCGCAAGACCTCTTCCAACGCGGCCAGGTCAATTCCCCTGCCCTCGTGCTCCCGGCTTTCGACATGCGAGCGAAGGAGGCTGTGCCGCACATTGACCATGTCCTTGTGGGATTTGACGGTGAGCAGGCACAGTTCCAAAGCGTAGGTGCGTGAATAATCGTAACGATTCAGGTAGGGGGGCGACGTGATGATTGCCGCAACACACCCGATGTATTTCCTGGGCAGGCACATCTCGCGGGCGTCTCCCTGCATGACGAGCGTTTTGGCCCTGGTCTGGGCTGGAAAACCAAACATGCGCATCTCGGATAGGTCGGCGATCATTTGCGCCAGGACGGAACGAAGAGCGTCGCGAACCGGGGGAGTTGCTTTCTTGACCAGCCGCAAAAACTGGCCGTCCTTCGACGTGCCGCTGACGCTCTCCAGAATGGTCAGCAATCCGAGCATGAGAAACTCACGCACCGGCGGCTCGAAACGCTCGATTTCCCCCTTGAAAAAAAGCAGTTCGCGCTGCGTTTCCCTGGTAAAGGCAAGATTGATGATTCGAACATCAGGAAAACTCGAGGTTGGTTCCCGAAACGGCGTGGAAGTCAGCTTTTGGACGGCGCGAAGCAACAAATCGATGTCCGGCCATTCGGTCAATTTGGCGCGCGCCACGAACACGGAGACCGGCAGCATGTCAATGCCGACGCCGTGGATGCCCAACTCCATGCCCGCCAAAAGCGTGGTGCCGCATCCGAGGAATGGGTCAAATACAATGTCGCCCGCCTGCAAGGCGAACTCCCTGAAGAGGCGCACGACCAGTTCCCTCGAAAAACCTTCTTTGTATTTGAACCAATTGTAGAGCGGCAACTTCTTATTGGGAACGTAGGTGACCAACCGCCGGCAATCGGGCCTTTCCTCGAAAAGCCCGCGGTATTTGTTCTCCAGCCTGGCCCGTTCCGTTTGGGCGGGGCTTTCCATGTCCACGGGCAGGAAGGCCACCTTCTGGCGGCGCTCCACCACCGGATCCGCATACAGGACAAGCTCCTCCTCCTTGAGCCACAGTTGCGGCGCTTCTTTCGATTTCTTCCTCTTGCTGACCGGCTTCATGCCCCCTTTCTGACTGCCTGGATGAGCGCCATGGTGAAGTCCGCCACGGCGGGAACCAAATCAGGCGATTTGCCGTGGCGGGCGATTTGATTGACAATGGCGCTGCCCACCACGACGGCGTCGGCGCTGGCGGCCACGGCGCGGGCCTGGTCGGGGGTGGAGATGCCGAATCCCACCGCGATGGGCAGGGAGGTGTGGGCGCGAATCCGGGCCGTCATTTGGCCAATGCCCTCGGCAACCTTCTGTTGCATGCCGGTGACCCCCTCGCGCGACACGCAGTAAATAAAGCCCGTGCCGCGTTTGACGATGAGTTCGATGCGAGGATCGGGGGTGGTCGGCGCGACGAGGTAGATCACGCAGAGGCCGGCTTTGGCCATGAGCGCTTCGTAGTTCCCCGATTCCTCCGGCGGCAGATCGAGGGCGAGGAGGCCGTCCACGCCCGCGCGGGCGGCGTCGTGGATGAACTGTTCCAAGCCGTGCCGGTGCATGAGATTGAAATAGACGTAGAGCACAATGGGGATTTGCGATTGCCGGCGGATGGCGGCGACTGTTTCCAGGACCCTGGCCGGAGTAGCGCCGGATTGCAGTCCGCGTTGGGCGGCCAGTTGATTGACCAAGCCGTCCGCCAACGGATCACTGAACGGAACACCCAGTTCCAGGACATCAACGCCGATGCGGTCGAAGGCCAGGGCGAGTTGGCGGGTGGCATCGAGGTTGGGGTCGCCGGCGCCGATATAGACAATGAAGCCTTTGCGCGCCGTTTGCTTCAGTTCGGCAAAGCGTTCCACAATCCGATTCATCGCGGGCAGAATGACAATAATCGGGCGATTGCGCAAGAATGGTCGCCCAAAGGGGAAAAAGGCCTTCTCTCCCCTGCCCTTTCCGCGAGGAGGACCCAGGCGCTATCTGTGCCGGTGGCGGCGTTTAACCTGGAGTTGGACCAGCGATTCGGCCAAGGCGGCGCTAACCTGGGCGTATTCCTCGGCATCCAGGTTCTCGGCCAATCGCGCCGCGGCCTTTTGCCGGACTTCCTCGGCTTTGGCTTCGTCGATTTGTTCAGAGCGGACGGCCATGTCGGTCAGGATGGCCACCTTGTCCGCCGTAATCTCAACAAAGCCCTCGCCCACGGCCAGATAAACGTCCTGGCCATCCTTTCGCACGACGATTTCGCCAGGGACCAATTGCGTCATGAGCGGGACATGCTGGGGATAGACGCCCATTTCGCCTTCGATACCGGGCAGGGTGACCATTTCGACGTCGTCGGAGAAGGTTTTGGCCTCCGGAGTGACAATTTCGAGCTTGAGGGTATTGGCCATGTCAGCCTTCTTTAACTTCGTCGATGCCGCCCTTCATGTAGAAGGCTTGTTCGCCGACTTCGTCGTGTTTGCCCTCCAGGATTTCCTTGAAGCCGCGGACGGTTTCGGCCACGGGCACCTGCTTGCCTTCGCGTCCGGTGAAGACCTGGGCCACGGTAAAAGGCTGGCTGAGGAAGCGCTGAATCTTGCGGGCGCGGAAGACGGTGGTTTTGTCCTCGGGCGACAGCTCGTCCATGCCGAGAATGGCGATGATGTCCTGCAGGTCTTTGTAGCGTTGCAGGACTTTTTGCACGCCGCGCGCCACGTCATAATGTTCCTGCCCGACAATCTCCGGGGTCAGGGCGCGGGAATTGGAGGCGAGCGGATCGACGGCGGGGAAAATGCCCAATTCGGCGATGGATCGTTCCAGCACGATGGTGGCGTCGAGGTGGGCAAAAGTGGTGGCGGGAGCGGGATCGGTCAAGTCATCCGCCGGCACATAGACAGCCTGGAAGGAGGTGATGGAGCCTTTCTTGGTGGAGGTGATGCGTTCCTGCAAATCGCCCATTTCCGCGGCCAGGGTGGGCTGGTAGCCGACGGCGCTGGGGGTGCGGCCCAGCAAGGCCGAGACTTCCGAGCCGGCCTGGGAGAAACGGAAAATATTATCGATAAACAACAGCACGTCCTGGTTCTTTTCATCGCGAAAATACTCGGTCACGGCCAGACCGGACAGGGCCACGCGGAGACGGGCGCCGGGCGGTTCGTTCATTTGGCCATAGACCAGCGCGATTTTGGATTCGCTCAAATTCCGCTGCTTGATGACGTCGGCCTCGGACATTTCGTTGTAGAGGTCGTTGCCTTCGCGCGTCCGTTCGCCCACGCCGGCGAAGACGGAAACGCCGCCGTGCAATTTGGCGATGTTGTTAATCAACTCCATGATGACGACGGTCTTGCCCACGCCGGCGCCGCCGAAAGCGCCGACTTTGCCGCCCTTGAGGAAGGGGCAGATGAGATCGATCACCTTGATGCCGGTGGTCAAGACTTTGGGGGAGGTGGATTGATCGACCAAGGGCGGAGCGGGGCGATGAATGGGGTAGTACTTTTCAGCGACGACAGGCCCGCGTTCATCGACGGGATTGCCCGTCACGTCCAAAACACGGCCCATCACGCCCGGCCCGACGGGCATGGAAATGGGGGCGCCGCTGTCGGTGACTTCGAGGCCGCGTTTGAGGCCCTCGGTGCCGGACATGGCGACGGCGCGCACCCAGTTGTCCCCCAAGTGCTGTTGGACTTCAAGGGTGAGTTTGGTTTTGCCATGCGCGGGCACGTCGAAATCGACCGTGAGGGCGTTATAAATGTGTGGGAGGGGGTCGGGGAATTCAATATCCACGACGGGGCCGATCACCTGGACAATTTTGCCTTTGTTCATTTCACGATGTTTTCCTGGTATTGCCGAAAGAAGCGGGACTCTACGCCCCTGGCGGCCTCTCTGTCAAGGCCCCGGTTCGGCATTTTGCACAGTCGGGCAGGTCCGCATCAAGTTCCTTCAAGGGACGGCGCGGGCTGCTCGACTTTCGGGTCGGGCCGGGCGTATCTTCGGGCATGGCGCAAAAATTGACGCTGGGGCATTCGCCCGATCCGGATGACGCCTTCATGTTTTACGGGCTGGCCAGGAAATTGATTCCAACGGCGGGCTTCGAGTTTGAACACATTTTGCAGGACATCCAAACCTTGAACCAGCGGGCCAGGCGCGGGGAGCTGGACATCACGGCCATCAGCATCCACGCCTACGCTTATGTCAGCGCGGATTACGCCCTGCTGCCGAGCGGGGCCAGCATGGGCGATGGCTACGGGCCGATGCTGGTGGCCAAAAAACCGCTCAGCCGGGCCGGGTTGGCGCGGAGCAAAATCGCCGTGCCGGGAACGATGACCAGCGCGTTTCTGGCGCTGCAACTCTGGCTGCAATTGCCGGCGGACAAGATCAATTTCGTCGTCGTTCCTTTTGACAGGATTTTTGAGGCCGTCCATTCCGGGGAGGCGGAGGCGGGACTGATCATCCATGAAGGGCAACTGACCTGGAAGGCGGAGGGGCTGAGGGTTTGCCAGGACCTGGGGGCGTGGTGGCAGCGTGAAAACGACGGCCTGCCGCTGCCCCTGGGCGGGAACGTCATCCACAAGCGCCTGCCGGCGGCGACGCGCTCAATTGTCGCCCGGATACTGGCCAACAGCATTCAGTTCAGTCTCGACCATCGGGCGGAGGCGGTGGCCCATGCCCTGCCCTTCGCCCGGAACATGGGCGAGAAACTGGCGGATCAGTTCGTCGGCATGTACGTGAATCATTGGACCCTGGATTACGGCGAAAAAGGCCGGGCCGCCATTGAACGCTTCCTGGGCCAGGCCTACGAGCGGGGACTGATCCCACAGCGGCAGGAATTGGAATTTGTCAAACCGGCTGAACTTTAGGCTTCCGTGGAAGAATTGCGTCTCGTACTGGGCCAGTTGCTTGTTGAGCTTTTTGACGTCGGCGTCCCGGGGCAGGATGGTCACCGTCCAGTCCGGTCGCCGGGGGAATTTATCAATGGCCTCAAAGAGGAGGCGGGCGCCTTCGGTGGCCAGGGCGCAATTGAGGGCATCGGTGGCGCCAGCCCTGACGGAGACATCCCATTCGCTCGGAGACAGGAAGTTATTGATGGGCAGCAGTTTGTTGCCGGGGCCGGCCATTTTGGCGGCGTATTTCTCAAAGTGGCCCAGGTAATGATGGGAAAGATTGATGGCCATCATCATGCCAATCATCTGGTTGAAATAACCGGCCTGGTCATTGAGGACGTCGTCCTGCCAAAAGCGGGCATCGACCATGAGCGGCAACTGCATGGCTGTATCGTCGGAGGCGGAGCGGACGAGGTTTTGTGTGTATTGATCGAAGTAGCCGGGCTGAATGTGGTCAATGGCTTTGGCGTGGGCCAGACGGTTGACAAGCTCCACAAAGCCGGCCGAGACGGAGACCTGACGCAGCACCTTGGTCTCGGCCTTGCTGGCGATGGGCGTGATCTGGGGCAGGTCCTGCGGTTGCAGGGTAATGGGCTGGGGAGCCAGTTGATTGGCGAACTTGGCCGGCAGGCCCTCGGACAGATCGTTGCCCCGGTCCAGCACGACGCTGAAGCCGCCGGGATAGGTCCGCGCGGGAGGCGCGTTCTGGCCGGCGGCCCACAGGGATGCGGCGAAGAGAGCGGCTGTGATTTGGCTTTTCATTTCAGCAAGCTGCAAAAACAAGTTATGTTGACGAAGGGTTTCTTCCAACCCGCGCTCAATCCGGGGGTTCCGCTTCACGGCCTCAACAAGGCACTTCAATCGACAGGGCGCATCCTAATCGCAACGGCGCGCGCAAGGCAAGAAGGAAAACGCGGTGGATGAGCGACGGGGCGCATCTTAATCTCCGGCGAGTCTGTAGAAGACGATTTTTCGCCACAAGCGGGTCCAAGCCGGCACAAAGAGGGGGAGATGGCAAAAAGTGTGTGTGCGTTTCAAACCCGCAACATCCGCTACATCGTTGATAGCCAATGATTTAAAGTACAACAAAAAGCGCTACAAGGTTGCAACATCCGCTACATCGTTGATGGCCAAGGACTTAGGTATGACCTTTTTTGGCAATCGAGAAACAAATATTGGTTCATCATTGATAATCAATGACTTAACGCGCCGTTAAAAAAGTAGCAGCCGACGTAAGGAGGCTCTGATCATGGCCTCGTTTTGGAGGAAATTTGAGCCTCCTCACGTCGGCTCCTACAAAATCCCTGGGGAGGCGGAACAGCCGGCCTCCTCACGTCGGCTCCTACAACGCGCGAAGCGGGGAGTTGCCGGGAAAGGGAATTGGTGCCATAAAGGCGGCATGAAGTATCGGCGTTTCGGTCGGACGGAATTGGCCATGCCCGTGATCACCTGCGGCGGCATGCGCTACCAATACAAGTGGGAGGACGTGCCGCTGACGGCGGTCCCGGAGGACAACCAGGCCAACGTCGAGGCCGTCGTTCGCCGCGCCCTGGAGCTGGGCATCAACCACTTCGAAACAGCCCGGGGCTACGGCACCTCCGAAATGCAACTGGGGCGCGTCCTGCCCCAATTGCCGCGCGACAAGATCCTGGTGCAAACGAAAATCGCCCCGCAGGAAAGCGCCGCGGAATTCCTCAAGGTTTTCGAGAAGTCGATGAGTTATTTGCGGCTGGAGCGCCTGGATTTGCTGGCCATCCACGGCATCAACAACCGGCAGTTGCTGAACTGGGCAGTCAAGAAGAATGGCTGCCTGGCCGCGGCGCGGCGCCTGCAAAAGGAGGGGCGCATCCGGTTTCTGGGCTTTTCCACCCACGCCACCCCCGACGTCATCCTGGAGACCATCCACACCGGCGAATTCGATTACATCAACCTCCACTGGTATTTCGTCAACCCGCTCAACTGGCCGGCCGTGACGGCGGCGCGGAAACAGGACATGGGGGTGTTCATCATCAGCCCGAACGACAAAGGGGGCAAGCTCTACGAACCGCCGCCCAAGATGGTCCAGTTGTGCGCCCCGCTCTGTCCCATGGCCTTCAACGATCTTTATTGCCTGGCGCGGGCGGAGGTGCAGACGCTGAGTTGCGGGGCGGCGCGGCCGGAGGATTTCGACGTTCATGTGCGGGCGCTGGATTATTACGACAACATGCCGCAAACCATCGAGCCGATAGAGGGCCGTCTGCGCGCCGAAATGGAACGCGTCTTGGGAGCGGAGTGGTGCGAGCAATGGTACCGGGGCCTGCCCGACTTCCTGGAGGTTCCGGGGGAGATCAACATCATGGAAATCCTGCGGCTGTGGACCTACGCCAAGGCGCTGGATTTGGTTTCGTGGGGGAAAATGCGCTACAATCTGATGGGGCAAGGGGACCACTGGTTTCCCGGGGCCAACGCGGCCCACGTGGACGCGGAGAAACTGCGGCCGGCGCTGGCCAAAAGCCCCTTTGCGGAGCGAATTCCGGGCATTCTATCCGAAGCGCACGCCATGCTCATCGACACCCCGAAAACGCGGCTGAGCCAGAGCGATTGAGGCGGAGGGAGATGGCGAAGCTAAGGCTCGCAGCTCGGCCCCAGCTCGTTTTATTTCGCTGTTTACGATTATGGAAAACGCTCGATTTTCACCCTGGTTAGCTCATACAATCCAACTTCGCAAATGGGGAGATCAAAACAACAGCGAGCCGCCGACATCCAGAACTCGATTCGTCAAGTTCTGTTCCGGGACTGGGATCCAATTGGCGTGAACACCAATACAAGACTCAATGACGAATACGATGCTTACGTCGCACCGGTTTACCGCATATTGGTTGGCAGCCGTTCCGAGGAGGCATTAATTGCATTTCTACAAACAACGGAGTGCGACCAGATCGGCCTTAAAAGTGCCCCAGCCGAGCAACTACGTGGCGTGGCGCGAAAATTGTTGGCTTTAGACGTGAAGCTGTGAACGCACACCAAGGGCCTTGCTTTCAACACGAAATCTGATATGACACCACCCGCCTCAGAGTAGCCGGTTTTCAACCGCCCGGTGACAGAAGCATCGAATAAATCAATGGCGCCGAATAGTTTATCAATTAGGGGAAAACTGCGCCGTCTGGTATCGTAAAGAGCATGAAACCTTTAAACTATCGCAGCGTATCGGCCCGATGGCTCGTGGTCCTGGGAAGCGTGGCGATGGTGGTTGGGGCGATTGATCCGATGGAGGGATCGGTCGGGATTCTGATTGGCAGCGGCTTGGTGGCCCTGGGCACTTTCCTCGGCCAAAGCGAGCCACGGCTGGTGAGATACAGGACGTTGGTGCTCGGACTGATCGCAGTTGGGGTGGGCGCTCTGTGGGGGTTGAGTTGGGCTGGAGGCTGTGGCGGCAACTCCGGGCATTCCATGTGGTGGTCACTGCTGGTCCTGCCCTACCTGATAGGGTGGTCGATGGGGATGTGGGGGCCAGGCTCCCCGCGCTGGCTCTTGCTGCTGGGCATTCTGGCTGGCCTTTGGTATGTGACGATACTGGCCATGTGCCTGAAGGGTTCGGGTGGACACCGCGGAGCCATGATGATCATGCCAGCCGTCGTCATCGGCGCTACCGGCCTCGTGACCATTGGCGGCTGCATCAGCAAATTGAGAACCCACGTCCCCGGGCGACAATAACATGTGCGGCCCTCTCGGATGCCTCTTTCTACCAAATGAAAGATACGGATGCATGGGGGAGAGGCGCGGAAATGGCGACGCTCAGGGGAATCGGCCCCCTGCTTCTAATTCATCTATCTAGGTTGTGGACGCATTGTCTTCCCAGTGGCGTGGCGATATATTTGGGGATTCCTCCTTCCTCTGCTTCATTACTGACCTCAACTAGATCGCGCCCTTGTAGTTCGGTGCAATAGTGCTGGACAATTTGTCTCGGCACTTTGTCATTAAACTTCGACTTTTTGATTTCCTCTACAGTGCATGGGCCATGTTGAAAAATGTCCTTGAGCACGACCTTTTCCTCAAACGCGAGTGGACCCTTCGAACGTTGATTAGACTTCGTTGCCAGCAGCTCTGCTTTTTGCGCTCCAAGTCACGAAGCCCCTGGGACTCTATTTTGTAGCGGCGACGGGCGCAATTCAAACGATCCTGCTTTAAACCAGTCGCTTCCTGTGAGGTCAACCGGACACCCGGCAGTCTGTAGCCTCTGTGCCAATTCCTTACGTTTCTCTGGTGAGTTGTCTAGTCTGACGGTATGCCGCCCGATAATATCACTGAACGGGCGGAGTGCCCCAATTTCAACCAATACAGTTCTATTGGAATCATATCCCATCGCCATCCCCGACTCGAATAGAACATTTTGACGCGCTTGCCCGGTCAATTGCGTTTCGTGGATAGGATCGTCTTCGTTCCGAAATTCCGCCTTCAGCCATGCCTCGTCGTCCGGTGTCATTACTACTACAAATGCCTGCGCATCAGTAAAGGCAGTATGCAATACGTCACCGACGTAAGGATTTGGGTCTTTCGTTGCGGCGCGTGCCTTAGACCACTCCATCGGTTTGAGACCAATCGCGCGAAGGAACGTAAACATCGCCTCACGAATTGCTTCATTTCGGCCATGCACCACAAAAACAACTTGAGGGTCTCTCGCTTGTGGAAGGGCAGCAATAGTTGCTGTTTGTTGAGCTTTCGGGTTCACAGAGGTACCGCTTTCACTCCAGTACGTTTTTACTTCGTCTATCATCGCATGAAGCAGCGCATCGGCCTTTTCCAAGCCGTCACTGAACGTTCTCTCGTTAATTCCGGGGTTCGTCGCAGATTCGTAAACCGTGGCACTGAACGCGATACGCCTAAAGCCAGATAAATACTTGCTATCATTCGGAAAGATATGTTGGATTGCAGCCTCAACCTTCGGACGCCACCGCACATAATTTACATGGCCGGTGGACGGCGTCTTAAATAGCTCTGGTATCCCTGCCTTCAGTTCCTCCAATTTGTCAATCGCTTGCTTCTTATCCACAGTTGTAGCAGTTTGCAGAAAATCGCGGGCCTTGGCAAATTCATTCGGCATATCCGCAGCGTCCGCAAACAGCGGCACCCAAACTCAGGCGTTTAACGCAGTTACAACAAATTTGGCACCGGCACGAGGGACAATGCGAAAAGCGGGTGGAAAGCGAACCTGATGCGCTACCAAGCGGGCCACGGGCTTTGCAGCGTGTGAGCATCAAAACCCTTGCTTGACGCGATTAAGCCCGCTGGAGACGTGTTTTTGTTGGGCAATCGCTCGCTCTGGCCGGGGCGGTTGCTGACGACAACTGTCCAAGACGTGACGGCTAATCATCTGTGCAAGACAATGAGGCAAAATGATGGTTTCAAGGGAATTGCATATATTGAGATCTCTGATGTAAAGAGGCTCAAATTTGCTCGAAAACCCGCCACAATCAGGGACTTGTCACGGCTCGACGGAGTCTCGCCCCACCGTGATCAAATTTGCTCGAAAACAGGGCCGGAGAAGGGACAGGAAAAGGGTCAGTCCTCGGAATCAAGTTTTTGCATTTTTCATTGTTCGTGCTCGCTGATTTGTTCCAGCACCGATTTCAAGTGGCTGCGGCGCACAAGAAAATCAAGACAGCCCTTTCGGGAGGGTTCCTGGTCCACGGTTCGAGATTAAAAATTCCTCTCTTCGCGTCCAGCGGTGAAATTCACAACTCCTTGCCGCGCAAAATCTTACAGCCCATTCTCCTCAAAACTCATGGCTTTTTAAAAAATATTTAAGAAATCTGTTGACGCAATGATGCATACACTATAGTATTTATGTAGTGAATGTTTGAATATGGATGTTTGCAAATGAAAAAGTGGGAATCGGATACGGCGCCTGCAACAGGACGGGCCGCGAAGCGTCGCGCAAAGTCGCAATCTGGAGCTCCGCCTCTTCTACTGCAATGCGTCAGAATCACGCATTTTCGGCAAGATTTGGGCAGGGGGGCTGCCAATGGATTCCCCGGACAGACATTCCGATGCCCACTCTGCTTTTTCGGGGAGATTCCGAACCCTGAATTGTTGGCTGATTTCAGACCGATTCTGACCGTTTCTGACCGATTCTGACCAAAAAAAAGAAAAAATCACCCCAAACCCGCATAAAGATATGAGCCGAAATGGAAAAATCGCCATTGAAACCTCTGACGTAGGGAGGCCCAAGTTTGCTCGAAAACTAGGGCGGAAAAAGCGCTTTCCAACCGGGTCACACCATGCGCCCGGCGGCTGCCCGGCCGGACGGCGCCTGCAGAACGCGGGTCAGCATGTCGCGGTAAGTCGCCAGCGCCAGCAACGGCCAACTGTTCCGATACATGTCGTACTTCAAATAGAACACCTTCGGGAACCCCGTCCCGGTCGCTTCCGTCTCGCTCCAGGAGCCGTCGGCGTTTTGGGCGCGGACCAGGTAGTCGATGCCGTTGCGCAGACTGGGCCGGCAGGGATCGTCGAAGGCGCACAGGCCCAGAACGGCCCAGGCGGTTTGCGAAGCGGTGCTCGGTCCCCGGCCCTTGAACACCGGGTCGTCGTAGGTGTTGCATCGCTCCCCCCAGCCGCCGTCCTCGTGCTGCACGCTTTCCAGCCAGTCGCGCGCCTTGAGAATCCAGGGCTCGGACATGTCCAGGCCCAGGGCGCGCAGGCCGCGCAAGACCTGCCAGGTGCCGTAAATATAATTGACTCCCCAGCGCGCGTACCAGGAGCCGTCGGCTTCCTGATGGCTGCGGATGAATTTCAGGGCCTTCCGCACCTGCGGCTCTTCCACGCTGAAATTCAGGCAGCCCAGCAGTTCCAGGACGCGGGCCGTGATGTCGGCGCACTCCGGGTCCAGCATGGCGTTGTGGTCGGCGAACGGCACCTTCTCCATAATGCTCTTGGTGCAATCCTTGTCGAAGGAGGCCCACCCGCCGTCCTTGCATTGGAAGGTCAGCATCCAGTTCAGTCCCCGCTGGAAACAGGCGTCGCGCCGCGCCGGGTCCGAAGTCGGAATCTTGCGCAGGGCCAGCAGCACCATGGCGGTGTCGTCCACGTCCGGGTTCCATTTGTTGTTGAATTCAAAGACCCAGCCGCTCGGTTCCACCGGCGCCCGGTTCTTGAAATGCCAGTCCCCGCGGAAACGGACTTCCCGGGCCATGAGCCATTCGCAGGCCTTGACCAGGGCGGGATGGTCGCTGGCCAAGCCGGACTCGTGCAGCGCGATGGTGACGATGGCCGTGTCCCAAACCGGCGAGGTGCATGGCTCGATGCGCACGTCGTTCTCGGTTTCGTGCGTCAGTTTCTGCAATTCCTCCTCGCAACGGCGGATGAGGGGATGGTCCCTGGCGTAGCCGAGGGCCTTCAAGGCGATGTAAGAGTTCATCACGCCGAGGAAGATGGCGGCCAGGCCGTCGCTGCCTTCAAAGCGCTCCACCATCCATTCCTCCGCCTTTTTGAGGGCGCGTTTGCGGAAGGGATGGATGTTGCGCTCGGCAAAGAGTTCGGCGAATTTATGAACACCGTCCAGCCAGATGAAAAAATTGCGCCAGGTGAACCACTGAGGGTCGCGCGGCAGCAGAAGGTCGCGCTCATGGAAGCCCTGCGGATACAACTCCTCCAGGGTGACGCCGGCGCGCAGGGCGCGGGTCGGTTTGAAATGGTTGACGATGGAGAGCGGCACCAGCATGGCGCGACTCCAGGAACTCATCTCGTTGAAATTGACGAAGAACCATTTCCCGATCAGCATCACTTCACAAGGAATGGTCGGCACGTGTTTCCAAGGGAACAGGCCGAGCACGGCGAGATGGAGCTTGGAAAAAGTATTCAAGCGCGGGATGCCGCCCAGGCTCAAAGCCGTCTGGCGCGCCCGCAACATGCGCGGGTCGGTCACCGGCACCCCGGCCAGCTTGAGCGCCAGGTAGGCCTTGACGGTGGCGTTGATTTCCGCCGGGCCGCCCGGATAGATGTTCCAGCCGCCGGTGGGAATCTGCATGGCGAAGATGTGGTTGACCGCCTTGCGCTCCCACTCCTCATCCACCTCGCCGTCCCAATGCCGGAAAGCCACCACGTCCGCCACCAGGGTGCAATCGACCAACAGTTCGCCCACCCAATAACCTTCCGGCTTCTGCTCCCCAAGCAGGTAATCTTGCGACCGGCGGATGGCGGTTTCCAGTTCCGGCAGAGTGAACAAACCTGAATCCGACGCTTGCGTTGTCGCAAATTTAAGTCCCAACATTTTCATCACGCACGCTCTTCCTGACTCGTCGCCAGTTGACGACGCCTGGGCGGCAACATGACCTGTCCGCATCACTTTTCAACAAAGAAATGGCGACCCTAAGGGGAATCGAACCCCTGCTACCGCCGTGAAAGGGCGGTGTCCTAACCGCTAGACGATAGGGTCGCGTCGAGAGAGGGAATATAGACCGAAACGCCCGCAAGTCACGCGAATAAACGCGGCTGGGCTTTACGCCTGAATCATTGGCGATATGGTTGGGAATTCACCAAAATGGCGGGCCGGTTTTGGACGACACTCCGTCGGCGAAACGCCGACGGATGCGACCGGGGACGGTCGCGCTCCCCGAACAAGATACCGGGATACGCCGGAGAGGGAACAGCCAGCCTCCTCACGTCGGCTCCTACAAGACCCTCACCCTGGCCAGCGGTCGGATGAGGCAGGAATTGGGATGGGTGTTTGGGCAGCCTCCGTTGAGGCTTCGGCTGCAACATTTATTGAATCGCCCCAGCCGTGAGCGGGAATTTGGCCGGCTGTTGGCTGTGGATGGCGTGTCACACAAATGTTTCAAATTCGTCGAACGGTCGTAACATGATGGATGTTAATCTCGCAAGGATGCGGCCCGGACTTTTGAGGTCAAATCCATTGTCAATCATTTCGCCCCGTTCAGCGGGAGGACGGGCCGCGCCCGGCCGGCGCAATGCTCCCTGGCGCCGGCAAGGCTTGAAGCGCCGCCGCCAATTGCCCAAACCTTAGACCCATGTTGCTCTTTGCCATCAGCCCCCTGTTCGCCACGAGCGCGTTGGAATTCGCCATCAAGAAGGCCACGCCCGAAGGCAAGATCACGATGTCGGCGCTTCTGGTGCTGTCGCTCTTTAGCTGGACGATCATCATCACCAAGGCGCGGCAACTGGCCATCGCGCGAAAGTGGGCCAAGAGGTTTTTCGCCGCGTACGAGGCCACGCGTGATCCGCTGGAGATCAAGCGCAAGGCGGAAGCCTTCGAAGGCGCGCCGGCCTACAATCTCTACTTCCGCGGGGCGGAGGAGTTGGAATACCACTTGAAGAACTATCCGGTGCAGGTGCGGGGCCGGGCGGACAGCACTTCCGATGCGACCCTGGGGCACGGCAACACGGCGAACCTTATCCGCACGGACAACACCCGAATCAGCCCGGCTTCCTTTGAGGCGGTCAAGGTGGTGATGGAGCAGACGTCGGCGGCGGAGGCCATGGCGCTGGAACGGGGCATGATCGTGTTGTCCACGGCGGTGGCGGGCGGGCCGTTTCTCGGTTTGCTGGGGACGGTGTGGGGGGTGATGGAGACCTTTGCGGGCATCGCCAACGCGGGCGGGGCGAGTCTGACGGCGATGGCGCCGGGCGTGGCGGGAGCATTGATTTGCACCGTGATCGGGCTGTTGGTGGCGATCCCGGCGATGTTTAGTTACAATTTCATGGTCACCACGATCCGGCACATCACCAACGAGCTGGATGGCTTCGCCAGCCTTCTGGCCAACCAAATCGAGCATCGCTACGTCGATAACCGCCCGCTGGCCGATGAGCTCCGGGAATCGAATGAACTGCTGGGCAGGCGCATTATGAGCGCGCTGAATGCAAACGAAGCCGGGGCCGCGGAATTGTCCCGCCAGGCAGGATGAAGAAGTGCTCGCATACGACGCATCATTCGCTGAGCGAGTTGAACATCACGCCCTTGCTGGACCTGGCGTTCGTCTTGCTGGTGATTTTCATCATCACCACCACGCCCATCGCCAATGACCTGGACCTGACCCTGCCCGCCGCCACCAAACACCAAAAGGACCCGCCGCGCAAGGCCAACTACATCACGGTGCAGGCCGACGGAAAGATGTGGCTTAACAAGGCGTCCGTGACCGCCGCCACGCTGCCGGAAAAGCTGGTGGAGCTGCGCCTCGACGACCCCGACCTGAGCGTGATTGTGCGGGGCGACAGCAAGAGCCGGTACCGCCAGGTCCGCGCGGTGCTGGATGCCTGTCAGCAGGCCAACGTGGCGAAGGTGGACCTGGCCACCGAGGCGGCGGATGCAAAACCATGAAGAAAACATCCAAGCGCGGCCACAGCGCCTTGAACGAGCTGAACATCACGCCGTTGCTGGATCTGGTGTTCGTGCTGCTGGTCATCTTCATCATTACCACACCGCAACTGATCAACAGCCTGGACGTGGTCCTGCCATCGGCCAAGCCGCCGCCCGCCAATCCCAACGCGCCCAAGCCCGTCATCAACCACCTCGTGGTCACGGAGAAGGGTGAAGTATATCTGAACGAGGCGCTGGTGCCCGAGGGCCAGCTCCTGCCCCGGTTGCGCGCCATCAAGGCGGCCGAACCGGACCCCAAGATCGTGGTCAAAGGCGCGGACAACGTCGAATATCAGAGCATGATCCGGGTGCTGGATGCGCTGCAGCAACTGGACATCACCAAGATCGGGCTCGCCACCGTGGCGGGGCGTTGAGATCCGCCGCCGCCTTGCTTGAGCCGATTCACGGCTGGAGATGGACGGAGCCGGCGTTGGAGCGTGTGAGAAAGAATCCGCCGGCGTTGGTGGTGTCCTGAAGCATGGCTCCCACTCCTGTGTTGGTGTCGCGGAGATCGCCGTTCCCGAAGACGATGGTCACCAGGCCGGTTTTGGGATTGATGGAGCCAGCCAGGGAATTGGTCGGGAAGGCGGCCGAGTCCGCCAATTTGTTGCCGCTGACAAAGACATTGGTGAAATCCAGGAACAGATCGGCGTTGGAGATGAGCAGTTGGGCGTTGGTCAATGAAACGGCGGAGGCGCCGGTCTCCGGTTCCGTCCAAAGGGCGCCCTGGGTGAGGAGGGTGTTGGTGAAACCGTTGGTATAGAGCGCGGGAGAACGGTAGGTCTGTGGCTGCTTGATCCACGTCAGGCAATTACTCGGGGCGGCGGCCTGGAGGTTTGTCAAATTAATCCAGCCCAGCAACAGGCCGCGCCCGGCGGCGGGGGCCTTGGTGTAGAGGTCCGCATAAACGGGAATGTCGCCCGTTTGCGACACGGGGACCGTCTGGTTGCAGGGGGTTCCATCGGCCAGCGCGCCGCTGAGCGTGATAGCGCCATCATGCAGGCTGACAAGGGCGTAGCCGTCGCCCGGCGGCACAACGTTGGTGGAGGGCGCCGGCGAAAAGAGGAGGGTGTAGCGGGCCGGGGGCAGGACGTTGGAAGAGAGATTGGCGACGAGATTGGCGGTCACGCCGGATTCGGAAACCGTGCCGGTGATTTGCCGGGTTTCGGTGTCGAGAGCCAGGGAAGCTTGCAGCGGCCCGACCGAGACGCCGGCGTGGCCAGTAACATCAAACTGCGCGCGGAAGGTATAACTGGAGCCCGCCGTCAGGAACTTGCCGCTGCAGGCGCCCGTCTTGCCCAGCACCAGGTTGTAGAGCATGCCGGAAGTTTGCCGGCCGACGGCGTTGGAGGGGTAAAAAAGGCCGTTGTAAGCCCCGGCGAAGGGGGGATAGAAATTGGCGGCGAAAGTGGCTGTCAATACTAAGTTAGACTGCATGGTGAACGTCAATTGCGGGGCGCCGCTGGCCTGCAGTTCGAGGCCGCCCGCGGTGGCGACCCAATTGCTGAACAGGGAAGACGGGTTGGGGATGGCGGTGATGGTGTAGCTCTCGTCGATATTGAGCATGGCGCCGTTGGCGGGAGGCGTGTCGCCGGCCACGGAGGCTTTGCCCCGGAAGCTGCCGCTTCCAGTCCCGACGCTGTTCACTTCCAGGCGGGCAGGGACCTTGTAAAAGAAGTTGCGGGTGACGGGGGCGGATTGGTTGCCGTTGGCATCATGGCAAAAGACCGTGAAAGAATTGGGGCCGGGCGACGGCGCGAAGGTGATGGACCAGTTGGAGGCCCCCCCGGCGCCCGGCCGCAGGGTGGCAAAACCATTGGTGTTGGGGTTGGCCAGGGAACAGACGACGTTGGTGATGGGGAAATGGCCGGAGGCGGCGCCTTTGAAGACAGGGGCGGCGGTCCGCAGGTTGGGTGTCGGGGAGGAAATCGTGACGACGGGGGGAACCTGGAGAAAGGTCGCCCTCAAAGCAAGGCCCGCCTGCATTTTAAAGGAATAGGCCCGGTTGGTGATGATTGCTCCCGTGCCGTTCTGCCAGTTGGCAAAGAAGCAAAAGCGGTCCGGGTTGGCGACGAGTTTGTAGGATTCATTGACATTGAGCATGGCGCCATTGGTGGGCGGGGTGTCGCCGGGCACGGAAGCGGTGGCGGTGAATGTGCCGGAGCCATTTCCGGCGTTGGTCAGGGTAAATCGAGCCGGCACTTTGTAACAGAAAGGGCGGGAGACCTTGCGGGAGCGACCGCCCGAGGCATCCTGGCATTGCACCGTTAGAATGTTCGTGCCGGGATCGATCGTCGCGAAGTTGGCCTGCGCGAAGCCGCCCGACGGGTCCAGTTGCACTGCCAATGTGCTTTCGCCCGAGAGGTTGGTCACCAGGATGGACCAATTGGAGACAGCGCCACTGCCGGTGAACGCCGCCAGACCGTTGATCACGGAACCCGTCGAGGCGTTGGCCAACCGATACGTCACGTTGGTGATTTGGACGTTGGTTGGGTTGACGCCGGGCAGCAGCGGCGAAGCGGCTGCAGTCCCCTCGAAGACGAGCGAAGTGGCGCGTTCGCGCGCCTTTGGGGAGGAAATGACAACCTTCGGCAATTGCCGCGCCATGAAATTGGCTGTAACTACCAGATTGGTCCGCATGATAAAGCGAGCGGTCGGCTCGCGGGCGGTCGGCTGGTAGATGATGAGGCCGCCGATGTTCCAATAGCCGAACACCGATTCGTCGGGCGTGGCGGTAATGGAGTAGGTCCGGTCCTGAATGAGCATGGCGCCGTCGGCGATGCTCAAGCTGCCGGTCCCGCTCCCGGTCTTGTAAATGGCCAGGCGCGCCGGGGTCTCGTAGAAGAAGGTTCGGGAAACAGGGGGCGAAACGTCCCCCAAAGCGTCCACACTTTGCACCGTCAGGGTGTTGGAGCCGGGAGGCGGAGTGGCCGTAAAGGACCAAGTGGCGACGCGGTTGGAGCCAGCCACGATGGGGGCGCTTCCGGCGAGGACATTCGAACCAGCGAGGACGTTGCTGAAACAGTAGGTAACGTCGGTCAGGCGGGCCAAAGCAGGATTGGCGCCGGGGGCCAGGGGCGCGGGCGTGGCAGTGCCGGAGAACTGCTGCGAAGCAGTGGAGGCGCCGGGTTTTGGGGACAGGATGACGACGCCGCAGGACTTGACAGTCAAAAGCGTCACGGCGCTGGTCAGAGCGCCCCAACTGTTGCTGATGACCAGCGCGTAGGAGCCGGCATCGCCGGAAAAGACAGAATTGACCGCCAAGGCGTTGGAGGTGGCGCCGGCGATGTGAGCGCCGTCACGCAAATTATTGGTGGTATCCGGCGACTCCAGCAACCATTGATAACTCAGCGGCGCAAACCCCTGGGCCTGGTAAGACAAAGTGAGGGAAGAACCGACCAGCAGGTTGGTCCGCGCCGGGGGCGGATTGGGAGCGGGGACGAAGAACGGCGGGATGAAATTGGGGCCGTAGATTCGGAAGATGAGGCCGGACCCATTATTCGTGCCCCCGGCGGCGCAAGCGCCATAAAGATAGCCTGCATTGTCGGAGACCAGGCCGGCGGCCGGATTTGCGCCATCGGCATTATCGGAGTTGGTGTCCAAGGCGCTGAAATAGCAGGCGCCATATTCGCCCTGCGGCGTGACCCTGAAAACCGCCCCCTGCCCGTTCAACCCGTTATCCGCGGTTGTGCCATAGAGAATGCCGTCCGATCCCAGCATCAAACCGTGGGCGGCCCCGGCATTGACCAGCGGGAAGGAATAGAGGAGGTTTGCGCCGCCGGTGTTGGTGATGGCAAAAATGCAGCCGCCCTCCTGGGAGCCTCCATAAGCGCTGGCGCCATAGAACAGCCCATTTGAGCCCTGGACCAAGGCGGAATTTGGGGTGAGGACGTTGTTGCCCGGAATCACGCTATTGAATGAATAAAGTTGGGTGAACCCGCCTGTCAGGGTGAATTTGAAAAATGTGCCGGCGTTGATCGGGCCGCCTTGCTGTGTGGTGCCGTAGAAAACGCCGTCCCTGCCCAGCACCAAGGCATTGGGAACAGCCCCGTCGGCGGCGAAGGAGTACAAGTTCGTGAAAGCGCCGTCAGGAGCGATCCGAAAAACCGTGCCCGCGTCGTGCTTCCCGCCAAATTGCGTCGTGCCATAAAAATTGCCGTCGCTCCCCTGGACCAGCGCGCCCGTCGGCACCGCGCCCTCCGGGCTGGTTTCGTGGCCTTGGGAGTTGGCGCCGACGGCGGCAAAAGTGTGCAGAAAGGCAAAGGAGCCGGCGGGGGAAATCTGGAAGATGGCGCCGTTGAAGTTGGAGCCGCCGCGCTGCGTGGTTCCGTAGAGGTTTCCGTCAGTTCCTTGCGCCAATTCGTTTGGCCACAGATCGTAATAAACTTCCCCAATGTCGTTGGTGACGGGTGAGAAGGAAAACAAGTTGGAAAGGCTGCCGGCGGGGGTCAGGCGGAAGATGGAGCCAGCGCCCCAGGCGCCGCCGGCCCGGGTGGTCCCATACAGGTTGCCGTCGGCGGCCAGAATCAGGGTGGAGGATGGGGCCCGCCCGTCGCTGTTGGTGGCAGGCAAGGAACTCGCAGCGGTGAAGGAGTAAAGCACCGTGGGAGCCGCCACGGCAACCGACGGGCAGACCAGAAGGCACAAGGCCGGAAGCGCACGCCATACCCCCCAAGCCCGGCGCGCCGGGCCAAGCCGTTGAAGGAGTGATGGGCGGCTGTTGACTTTCATTACTCAAATTAATGGAAACTGCGAAGGTGAAAATTTCACCAAACCGCTTCCTGGAGTCAAGATCTGGTCGCGCAAAGGCGAAGATTTAACAGAATTGTCACAATGCAAAGTTCTAAGTCCATTATTACGAGATATTTATCAGGAAGCCAGTAACTTGTTGCACAATTGTCACATAAAACTCGCCGAGATGACACAGAAGGCCTGTATGACGACGCCTGCAAAAAGCGCGTTCAATGTAATTGACGATGAAAGTAGGATACAGATTAGCAGGAGTGATGGCTGTGGCGGCGTGCCTGGCGCTGGCCGGCAGGGCGGCGGCCCAGGTATCGGCGGACGCGCTCCTGGACAAACTGGTGGCCAAAGGCATTCTGCGGCAGGACGAGGCGGAGCAGCTCAAGAATGAATCGCTGACCAACAATGCGGCCGGCGCCAGCAATGGGCGGGGGATGAAGTTCAAGATCGGCAAGGTGATCAAGGACATGGAGCTCTACGGCGACGTGCGGATGCGCTACGAGTATCGCGCCGCTCAACTCGCGCACGAAGCGGGCGCTTACGCGGGGGCCTTCGATACGGCGGACCGCTGGCGCTTTTCGGTGCGCCTGGGGGTGCGTGGCGACCTGGTCAACGATGATTTCTATTATGGGCTCCGGCTGGAGACGGCCCAAAACGAACGGTCGCCGTGGGTCACCTTTGGCAGCGGCGGCTCATCTCCCTATAACGGGCCTTTCAGCAAGAGCGGCGACGTCATTTATCTGGGGCAGGCGTATCTGGGATGGCGCCCGGCTTCGTGGCTTGATGTTTCCGTGGGAAAAGTGCCGCAGCCGCTCTACACCACGTCGATGGTGTGGGATTCGGACATCACGCCGGAAGGGCTGGTGGAGAAGCTCAGTTTCAGGAGCGGACCGGCGGACATCTTCGCCACGTTGGGACAATTCATATACCAGGACGTCACCCCGACCAGCGCCGCGGCGATCGAGGGAGGAAACGGAAACAGCTCCTCGTATTGGCTGGGAAACTACTCCGATCAGAATGCCTATTTGCTGGCCTGGCAGTTGGGGCTGACTTATCACATGGACACCAACGTTTCGTTTAAAGTTGCGCCTGTGTTCTACCAATACGTGGGACATGGGAACGCGAGCGCCGGTTTTTATGGGCCTTTCGTGGGGCAGGGAATCAACGGATTCACCTTCAACCCCATCGGCCAACCCGAGAGCGGGACGACGACTCCCATTACTGCCACTTCCTCCTCCCTGCCTGGGGCCTACGTCTCCGGCATTCCCGGCTTCACTTCCCTGAGCTACAACCAGACCGGCATCAACAACCTGGCCATTGTGGAAATCCCGATGGAGGTCAATTTCAAGCTTTGGTCCCTGGATGCCAAGGCGTTTGGCGATTTCAGCATCAATTTGGAAGGGGATGACCGGTCGCGCGCGGCTTATACGGCCTACCCGTCCGCCTTCCCGCACGGTTTGATATTGAACCAGGACCAAGCGATGCAATTTGGGCTGGCGGTTGGGAACAATCTGGGGCTGGTCTATGGCACGACGTCGAAACGGGGGACTTGGGAGGCTCGGGCTTACTGGCAACACGTCGAACAATACGCGCTGGACCCCAACCTGCTGGATTCGGACTTCTTTGAAGGGCGGGGCAACTTGCAAGGGCTTTACACGGCGTTCGCCTACAGTTTCACCGATGCCACGATTGGCAGCTTGCGTTACGGGGTGGCCGAGCGCATCAACAGCCAGTTGGGCACCGGCGGTTACAACGCCGATTTGCCCCTGCCGAACCCGATCAACCGCTTCCAAGTCATGCAGGCGGACCTGACCTTGAGGTTCTAGCAGGACGCTCCTGGATCATTCCGGCAGGAGCACGGTCACCCGGCCTTGGTACTCCATCAACTGCGCCTTCTTCTTCTTGAGCGGGTCATTGTCATCTCCGGCGCCGCTGGACACCAAGTCGGAATTGGCTTGGGTTGTCTGGTTGACCTGTTGGGTGGTGGCGGCGGCGGAGGCGGAGCTGCTGCCCGTTGGGGCGGAGGGAATAGCCGCTCCGGTCTGAGTGCCACTGGCGGAGACGCTGCCGGCGGAGAAGGCGGCGGCGGCATCGGAAGTGGCGCTCACACTCACGCTCTGCGAGCCCACAATGGTGCCGCTGACCGATTGGCCGGCGTTGACGGTGGCCGTGCCTTGGGACAGGACCGTTGCGGTGATGTTTTGCTGGGCATTCAAGTTGGCGCTCAAGCTGGCCACGAACACGCCATTGATATTGCCCGTGGCCGTCGCATTGACGTGGCCGCCCACAACGCCGGACCCGGCGGCGTTGACGCTGCCCACATAAGCGACCGAGCCGTTGGGGTTCCGGCTGCCGGCGTTCAAATTGATGGTGGGGTTGTTGTTGGGCGCCACCGGGCCGAGGGCAAGCTGCATGATGCCACCCTTGCTGGCATCAATGTCGCCTTCGGGCGTATCCACGGTGATGTTCCCCACGTGCTCCAGATTCTCGCCATTACCCGACTGGGGGAGACTGGTGGCAATGATGCCGCTGCCCGGTATCACATCGCTTACCGACGGCGGCACGTGCCCCCGCTGGCCCGGATAGTACTTTTGCACCAGGGCAGAGCCAGCGACGCCTGTGCCGGCATTGACGTTGCCGTGCAAGGACTCGACAAAGATGTTGCCCCCATCGTAGGCGGCGATGCGCGAGCCATCCACATTGATGTTCCCCTCCGCGATGACGTTAATGTTGCCTTGCCAGAGGCTGACGATGCCGAGGGGTATTTGGCCGTTGGAGGCGGGGACCAGCAGCGAGCCAACGTCAATGGAGCCGCCGCAGGTGATGTTGATGTCCCCGCCGTAGCCGGACTCCACCCCGGTGGCGATCATGTTGAAATCCCCGCTCGTGGTGATGTCGATGCCCGCGCCGCGCGCCGTAAAAGGGATCAGCGCCGGATTATTCTGGAAACCGACAGACGTAATGCCGCTCCCGTTTCCCAGGTTGATCGAAGCGGCGCTGACGCGTAACGTTCCCGGGCCGGCCACGCTGAACCCCCCTTGTGCCGTCGTCGATTCGTTCTGACTCTCCGTGTAGATGGTCTTGATGGTGGCGGCATCCAGGAAAGGGGTTGTCATGGCCAGCAAGGCCTGCTCCGTGTCGGAACTCATCTTGCCCTCATACTCCAGGCCGCCGGTTGCGGGATTGTAAGTGATTGCGGCCCACACGCCACTCAGAGCGGGAATCTGATTCGGATTCGGAATCTGAGCGCCACCCGGCCCGGTAATATTCTCCTGGGTCAACAAGTCCAAGGCCGCTTTATCCGGGGTCTCCCCGCGGGGCAGAGTCACGATGACATAGTCGGTGTGATTGAGGATTTGGCCGCCGGCGGAGATGACGCTGGCATCGGTGGGCAGGAGATTCTGGATCGTCGCGGTCGAGTCAATAATGTCGCCCGTGACATACATCTCCACCGGTTTCGGGGAAGAAAGGGACAAGTCGTACACCGAGCCGCTGATATTGATCAGCACGGGATTCGGGTCATTTAAATGCAGCACGTTGTCATTGGCGTCAGCGTCCGAGGCGGTAAAGCTCTTGCCCGTCGTCCACTGTTTGGCCGTGCTGTCGGAGATCGTGATGGCGTTGCCGGACGCGGTATAGTTGCCGCCGCCGGTGGTGGTCATGACCAGGTTCCCTGCCGGCGAAGGGAACAAACTGAGGCTTTGGTTGAGTATGATGCCGCCGGCCCCGGCTTGAATGGTCAAAGTGGGCGGGAAAATGAGGCCTTCGGAGGTGTTGGCCGCGGGGCCAGTGATGGTGACTTGCTCCGCATTCAGAGTCACGTAAGACAGAGGATCGTAGTTGAATAGGTATTTGTTCGGATTGGAGGAGCCGGGCGGCGGAATATAGTCGTTAAACGCTCCATTGGGATTGCGCACTTCCTGAAGATAAATGTCGTCCGTGGCAGTGACCGTCCAGCCACCCTTGATCAGGCTCAAGGCCAAGGCGCTGCCGCTGCCCGAACCCGCATTGGCGGCGGTGATGGAGCCGACGCCGTCGGCCAGCACATAATGCCCGGTCACATTGCCACCCGCAATCAGAGTGACATTGCCAGGCTCATCCCCAAAAGCGCCGCTGCCAGAATCAGAATAGGTCGCCCCACCACTAGAAGTGCCAGGCTCGATGTTGCCGTGGGGGGCTTGGATCGTCACATTTCCCCCGCTTGCCGTGCTGATGCCTCCCAAGAGAGTGTCAGGGGTGGTGCCCGTTGAACTGAAGAGATAACCGTGAGTGCTGCTGCCGTAATAGACGGAGCCACCCGCCGCCAGGACATTGATGGAGCCGCCGGTGAGGTTGCCCGGAAGGCTGGAGACCAGTTCGGGCACCGATGTGCCGTCCACATCAGGCTCGTTCACGATCCCGGTCACAATCCCTCCCAAACCGCTTGTAGTCCCTCCCGACGTCACTGTGACACTATTGCCCGCCTGGGCGTTGATGCTGCC
>Ga0326728_10008278_pt1 | contig 25959 bp, 24 predicted proteins | sample MB3enrmetagenome_FD_207602 | JGI IMG/M metagenome (GOLD analysis project Ga0326728, IMG submission 207602) | Lab enriched peat soil microbial communities from McLean, Ithaca, NY, United States - MB31MN | ecosystem: Environmental > Terrestrial > Soil > Wetlands > Peat | place: USA: New York... | reverse complement strand
TTTGGGGAATCTGATTGGCGATCACTGCCTCCCGGGCCTGTTCTGTGCCGGGAACCGATGCCAGCACGGCCCCCTTCGGGCTATCGGGAGGAATTTGGGCGAAATCGCTCGGGATCTGGCTCGCCGACACCCAAGTCCAAGGCCCCGCCAACGACTTACTCTGGTACCACCGCCCTGAGAGCAGCACGTAGTAGATCTGTGTCGAAACATTCAGGAAGATGTTGTTGTCGGTATTGGTCACGTAAAGCAGCTTGGTTTTGGGAATGGGCGAGAGCTGGGGAGCGCCTTGAGTTACGAGCAACTCCGCCGGCGTGGTGCTCACGAATACGGCTGGAAGTACCCCGCTAATGGGCGGCGGACCAGGATCCTTGGAGTGATCGTGGGGGTCTTTCTCTTCGCCTTCATCGATCTGCGCCTTGGCCTGGTCCAGTCCCGATGGGGGGTTCGCCGCCACCGTCCAGGGCCCGTCCAGGGTTGCTGCCGTCACCCAGACTCCATTGCCATCGAGATAGTAGCGGGAGGCCGCTGTATCGTAGATCACTACCGCCGGCGTGTTGATCACGTGCTGGAACGGAGTGCCCGGCACGGCGCGCAGGACGGGCTGCCCATCGATCAAAATCAGCACCGCGGGGGTGGAGCTGTACAAAATCTTCGGCGGGTCGTTCTTCACCGCTACCGATTCGTTATCATCCTCAGACTGGGTCATCGCCAGCTCGGCGAGCAGTCGATCCAAAGTGATGGTGCGCGGCCAATTCGGCAGGCCGTCGCGGATGGCTCGCTCTATCTCCGCCTCCTGCGATTTTGCCGCCGGGAAGCTAACGGAAGACACTTTGAGGTCGTCCAGAGTCACCATGCGGCTCTCTCGATCAATATCGATCCGGGCCGTCAAAGAGACGATTCCGTACTGCGCTGTTGACTCACCGGACCGGGCCACGGTTATGGCGGCACGCGCCTGTAGATGGTTCTTCTTCAATTGATCAACTTGAGGCTGGTAGACCACGATGTGACATCCGCCAGCATCGAGTTGGCGGGGCCAGCGGGAGTCGGCATCAGGGGGCGTCTGCGCCAGCGCGGACGTAAGAGCGCCGGCCACGAAACAAAAGAGCAGCAACAATATCCTTCGGATTCGGCCTTCCTTTGAGGTTCCAATCATGCTGATAATCTTCTCCACATTTCAGTTTTGCTTCCCGGATGTAATCAAGTACGCGCGGCCTCGACACGCTGCGACCAAAGCCAGGACTATCGAAGAGGATTTTTCCCGACGCCGCTTTCAAAATGCCCCTTCGCCACGACCTCAAGAATCAGATGCTTTCGATTCCTATCCCCAGAGGAGGCAATTCGTCGACCAAAGATTGCAAGATGTACGGGACGAAAAGGCCCGTAGGTCGCTGGAAAACTAAAGAGTATTGGAACGCGAGAAGGCGGCAACTGAGCGGCTGACTGTACTTCGTGTCCAATGATCGACACTTGTCCATACACAGACAATTGTCCAAAGGTGGATATCCCCAGCGCAGATCCGTGCGGGCCGTGCCGGCGCACATGACTCCAATCCCGGATGCCGGGTGTTTGGCGGCGCAGCGCATGCATGGCGGCTTACCTTTGCCCCTTCTCGGGCAAGCAATTGGCAGGCGGAACGGCCGATCCCCATGCCACCGGCCGTCACGATCGCAACTTTTCCCTCCAGTCTCATATCGCAGACTTCTCCGGGGCTGTTTTAATTGGATTTCACTTTAGTCATGCGTTCCTTGCTTGGCTTTGCACCCTTGAAGCGGTTTAGCAATGCTGAACGCCATCCGCTACGGCATGGCACAAATGTGTCCAGAAGCGTCACGATGTCCGCTGCGCTCAACGGTCCCTCCAAATAATCCAACGCACCCGACCGCATTGCCTCGAGGTGACAACCTTTGTGGTAAGTCCGCGCCAGCACCAATACCCTCAGTTCCACGTCAACTTCCATGGCCTGCGCGAGCACCTTCTGCCCTTCGAACCCACCGCTGCCCTGGTCCACCATGATCAAGTCAAACGGCTCGCAGCCAAGGCGTCGCACCCCCTCAGCGAAGGACGAACTAGGTCGCACCTTGCACCCCAGCTTTTCAAGAATTGCGTGGTAGTAGGCGAGCTCCCGCAGATCTTCGCTCACCAGAAGGATTCTGGCCTCCTTTCCAAGTGGTTGCTCTGCCCATCCTTCGACGTGGGATAATGATGCCAATTCAAGCCTCACTGAAAATCCTCCCTCCGGTCCATCCACTCCGGCTGGAACTCCGAACGTTAATGCCACACACCTTCATCGGTCCACTTCAATTACAGGAGGGTGCATTTAGATTGCCAGATTCGTATCGATGTTGAACCTCGCCGGGACCTCTCCACCGCAGCGAAATCCGTCTGGAAATGAGTTGGGTTCGATGCAAACGGAAAGCGTTGTACCACCAGGCGCACGACCTCCTACGGTCGTAGGACGATTCAGAGTCACGCGCCGGCTTGCGAAAATAAATCGATAGCGGCGCTTCCCGAAAATTGATCCGGAAACGGCAGCCAATCAAGCCTGAGGCGAGTGAGGATAAGTCACTGCGGCGATTCCATCATACCGGGTGAGCAGGTCCTGGCGATGTTCCACGACCATGATGCTCACGCCATGAAGGTAGGCAATCTCGATGATCTCATTGACAATGCTCTCTGCCGGGAGGAGTTTCGCGCCACAAAACGGGCAACCCGTTTCTTCCAGCGACAGGTAGAGGTGGGTTGTGCAGACGTAGCCTTTCTGCCGAAGCTTTTCTCCGATGACAAGCTTTCGCGCCAGGAACGAGTTGAAAACTTCGATCACGTCGGGAAGGCCAAAAACAAGTTGGTCTCCCGGTTTGTACTGGGCCAACTCTTCAACCGCCGTTGCTTCACGCGCGGCTTTATTTTCGGCCAGCGCGGTTTCGATAAGTTCTTTGCGATCGCGGAGGTCGGCGGCCGGTGAGGCATGGATGCGACTGATGATGTTTGCCCTGACCGATTCATGCAAAAACTCTTCCAGTGACGGCAGCACCTGCTTCTCTCCCATCAGAATCAAGCCGGTGCAGGAATGTTCCTGGAAAAGGTGATAAGCCCTGGTTGCCGTGGCCTTGAGATGCCATTCCAGATGGCTCAGGTGACGCTGTTCGTTTCGCTTGGAGGGCGGCTCGGCCGATCTCCTGGGTACAGGGGTGCTGATCCGGTCAGACTCCAGATCCCCCAGATGATAGACTAGTAGGCGGCTTTCCCCGACGGAGACCTCGATGAACAGTACCTTCTCATTTTCCTCCAGCACAGCTTCCAAGGGAGCAACGTGGGGGTCGCGACCGATAACCATGGTGTCGATGGTCCACGCCGGTAGCCTGAAACCCCGATTCAATTGCTCGCCGCACTTCAAGATGATGAGCGACCGGGGGCCAGCGGGAACGAAATACTGTTCGAGCAGGACCTCGATCTCCTTTAGATCATCGTTCAGAATCTCCTTCTGCGCTTTCGGGAGCGCCTCGATGAAGTCTTTCTGCTCATCGAGGGCGCGGGTCTTGAGCGAGTGGAAGAATCGGACCAGGGCCTTCCCTCGCGGGGCAGTATTTTCGGAGTCCATCCGCATATAGAGACTCGTGACCGGGCTGCTGTACTCGGTTTCGGCCAGAGCCCTGATTTCTGCCGCCGACGGCGGCTCCGGCCTGGCCAGGGCGTCGATCAGGGACTTCGGCCGAAGCAGATAGTTCTTCTGCGTTTTCCTGCTCAGGTGGTGCACCGCCGCGATTTGCTCCTCGCGCTCTTCGCGGGAGTGTGCTTTGGTAAAGTCTTCGTTAGTGGCCATATTGCTCACAACCTCAGGCCTCGATCTACCTATTCAGGAGGAAATCCCCATCTTCTCCGACCCCGTGAAAGAGTCCATTAGTGACTCTTGGACAACTTCATTCCCTCCGACAAAGAACCATGCGTCCTCGACGTCACGGCGACCTTGACCATGGATGGTCGCAGGAGGCGTTCCTTTTGCCCGCCTGCATAGGATCCACAATTGCGCGCTGCCGCCCGCACCGAGTCCGAGATCGGTTAACGAACGAACGGTTTTCCGGGCGATCAAGACTCCGAAAACAGTTCCAAGCGACGTAATCGCCCATCAAGAACGCTTTTCAAGAATGCAAGCGTCCTGCCAAAGCCGGTTCAGTGGGATGCGGTACGGTCCGCTCCTGTTCCAGCCTGGTATCGGACTGAAGCCATTGTGCTTTTTGCGTTTGCCAAAAAGCCTGCGTGGGTTGCACGAGGTCCCTTAATCTTACGAGTGGCGAAAGGCCGTCTCTGACGCCAGTCATTCGTCACGGTGCCCGCAAGAGACTCGGTCTGATCCTCAGTTCCAAGCTCCCGTTCGCCAAATGCTCCAGACTCTGGCTGACGGGTCATCGAGCGACCGAGATCGCGCAGTTTTCCAGGGTGGTTCGACCCATTCGAACCACCCATTCTGGATAGTCCACGAAATTTTGAGAATGCCAGCGCATGCCGGGGGTTTGAGGCTTGGGGGCAATATGTCACTTTTCCAGCCTTGGGGTGCTTTGGGGAACCCCAGAGCCTCGCTTTTAATCCTGCCCGCAATCTTCCGCGCCCGGTCGCCCGGTCCCTGCCAGGGCGATTGCCCCGAGGAACACGCGAGTTGCTGACTCTGGACACGACTCCCGTTACTTATCTCTACTTTGACCGGCTTCAAGATTGGTGGCGGGCCTGGCATCTCGTTAGCCCAAGCCGAATAGGCAACCCGCTCAACTCAGAAAACTAGCGCTGACCATGGGAGACCATGGTTCAACAGAGCCGTAATGCGAATTTGTGTGGAAATGGACTTGGGAATTTCACTGCCGAGGACTGATCAATGATTTCAATTTGAACGAGATTATTGATAGGGACAACTGCCGTTAGTAAAGGGTTGCCGTTTTTTGATGGATGTCATATAATGAAAGCTTCACACGGCAAAAGAAGAAACCAATGCAGTAGGAAGTTGAAACCTGTGGACCTTCTTCGGACATTTTGTCATTTCGGCTGGAATGGGCCTCTTTGCTCGGTTCGTGATGCAGGTCATTCCTAGTCACTCCCCTCGGTCGACCGCGTGGAACGCAATATGTCGGGGCAAAGCATGCCACTGACTGGCCCGAACGATCAATTCTAGTTCTTCAGACGCATGCCTAGCCAAAGCACCGAGGTTCCAGAAAACCGGCACTGACGGTGCGGAGATAACATGCGAGACCTTCAATCCTCATAGGGTTAGAAACCTGGACATGGGACATAAGCAGGTTCGCGAAAAAACCACGGGAGGGATACGCCATGAAGAAGCCTGTGATGCCGATTTCCTTTGCCGGCTCCCAATTCCGCGAAAAACGCCATATTTGCGCGTTTTTCAATAGCGACGACGAGGAGTATCGCGTGCTGCTTCCGTTCATTAAAGAGGGGTTCGAGCGTGGCGACAAGGCGGTTCACGTCGTTAATCCGGATCAACATCGCGACCATATGCAACGGTTGACCGCGGTAGGGATCGACCCGGCGGCCGCCCAACAAAGCGGTCAATTAGAGCTTCGCACCAACACTGAAACGTACCTTCGGGACGGCCGTTTTGATCAGGATCGGATGCTCGCGGTATTCGAACAGGCGGCCAGCGGCAATACCACGGGAGGATTTCCGCTCAGCCGCATTGTCTGCCGCATGGACTGGGCGGCCGAAGGTGGATCGCACATCGATAATCTCGTTGAATTCGAGTCGCGTGTGAATGATGTGTGGCGCCGCCACGACGGCGCGGTGATCTGCACGTACCATCTCACGAAATTCGGGGGAGACACCGTGATTGACATCATGCGGACGCATCCCCTGGTCATCATCGGCGGGATTCTTCAAGAAAACCCGTTCTTCGGCCCGCCCGAACAGTTGCTGCCTGAGGTTCGCGCCCGGCGGGCCCGGCGAACTACCGCACCCCCGACGCCGGTTTAACATGGAAGTACAACCCGCACATCCCGCCGAGGAGATCAAGCGTCTTCAGCGCTGCATCAATGATCTAGTCAGCGTCATCACGCTTCCTCCGTTCTGGACTGGCGGCGAGCCATCCCAGATTGTTGGTACCTTGCTCGACGTGCTCCTCAATATTCTCCCCTTGGATCTTGTCTACGTGCGCTTGAAGGACCCCAGCGGCGAGCCACCCATGGAGATAGTCCGAGTCGCTAGACCGCGAGAACCGATTCCCCGGCCACACGAGATCGGCGAAGTATTCAACCCCTGGTGGGGAACTGACCCGCAGATATGGCCTCCGCGGGTGCGGAATCCTCTTGGAGAGGGCGACCTGTCGATTGTTCCCATGCGACTGGGGCTACAGGGCGAAATCGGCGTGATCGTAGCAGCGTCGCCGCGAGCGGATTTCCCCGGGCAGACCGAAAGACTTATTCTGAGCGTAGCGGCTAATCAGGCGGCGGTCGGACTGCAAGAGGCACGACTCCTGAGCGAACAGAAGAGGGTGGCGAGGGAGCTCGATCAAAGGATCGAGCAGCGGACCGGGGAGCTTGGCGCTGCCAACGAGGAGCTAAAAAAAGAGATTACTGAACGTCAACGGGCGGAAGCCGCCCGCCGCCACAGCGAGGAGCAGTTCCGCAATGTGGTGGAGACTGCCACCGACGCGGTTGTCACCATCGACGAAACTGGTAATATCCTCTACCTTAACCCGGCTATGACAAGAATCTTCGGTTACTCCGCTTCCGAGTTGATAGGGCACTCCCTGACGATTCTGATGCCGGAGTATTTGCGCGAGCTCCACCACGCGGGCTTCCAGAGCTATCTAAAAACCGGGCAGCGACACCTGAACTGGCAGGGAGTGGAATTAACCGCGCTACGTAAGAGTGGCGAGGAATTTCCCGTGGAGATCTCCTTTGGTGAGGTCACAAATGACAGCCGGCACGTGTTTACCGGCTTCATCCGCGACATCGCCGAGCGGAAAGAAGCAGAGGAATTACGTAAAGCGCGGGCGAGGCAGTCAGCGATTCGCGCCGATATTAGCAATGCGTTAACAGGGGAAGGAGATCTTCGAGTGATCCTCCAGCGATGCGCGGAGGTCATGGTTCAGCACCTCGATGTGGCCTTTGCACGGATCTGGACTCAGATTGAAGATGCGAAAATACTGGAGATGCAGGCCAGCGCTGGCATGTATACCCACATTGATGGCCCCCATAGCCGCATCCCGGTGGGTGAGCTGAAGATCGGTCTGATTGCAGAGAAAAAAAGACCTCATCTCACAAACGACGTCATCGACGATCCACGAATCAACGACAAGACGTGGGCCAAGACGGAAGGCATGGTGGCTTTTGCGGGTTATCCCCTGGTGGTTGATAATCGGGCGGTCGGAGTTATGGCCGTTTTCTCCCGGACGCCGCTCAACTCTGCCATTCTCGACACCCTTGCCGCTGTGGCGGACTCCATATCCCAAGGGATTGAAAGGAAGCGGACGGGAGAATCGCTACGGAGGAGCGAAGAACGATTTCGTTTGCTCGTGGAAGGCGTGCAAGACTACGCCATCTTTATGCTCGACCCGGAAGGGCGGGTGGTTACGTGGAATGAAGGGGCAGAGCGTATCAAGGGTTACCGCGCCGATGAGATTCTGGGCCAGCAATTCTCACGGTTCTACGAAAAGGGAGACATCGAGCTGGGCAAGCCCCAGCAAGAGCTGAAAGAGGCCGAGGCCAAGGGTCGTTCTACCGTTGAGGGCTGGCGGGTCCGTAAGGATGGTTCGCGATACTGGGCGGAAATCACTACTACGTCCATAAAAGAAAAAGAAGGAAGACTCGTTGGTTTCGCAAAAATAATCCGCGACCTCACTGAGCGGAAGAGCTTCGAACGGGAGCTTCAGCATGAGCGAGACAGGCTGCGGTTGTTGTTGGATCTGAATAACCGAATCGCATCGAACCTGGATCTTCGCCAACTCTTTCAAGCCCTTCTGGCAGAGCTCAAGCGCGTTATGGGGTGTGAACTCGCCGGGCTGGCCCTTCCGGAAAGCAAGGGGGCTCAACTGCGCCTTGACGTCCTTGAATATTCTGGTCTGAAAGGCTCAATTCGTGAGGGCATGCTCATTCCCGTTCACGAGTCGCGATCCGGGCAGGCTTTCCGCACCGCGAAGCCGGTGGTGATGGGCAATGCCGGTCGCGGCGGCAAGGATCCTGACCCCCATTTTGGAAGTGCGGGTGGGGCCTATGAACAGACGGTGACTGCCGAAGGGTTCAAGGCCAGTTGTTTCCTCCCTTTAATTCTACGAGATCAGGCATTGGGAATCCTCCATCTGGCCTGGCGGGCGGAGCGTCCCTTCGGGCAGGAAGATGTCGGTTTCCTCAAGCAAATTGCCAGCCAGATCTCCATCGCCGTTGAAAACGCGTTGAATTACCGGCATGTAACCAAATCCCAAGTACGCTTAACGGCAGAGAAACAGTACCTTGAGGAGGAGATCCGAAGAGAGTACAACCCCGACGAAATCGTCGGAGATAGTCCAAGCCTGCTGAAGCTTTTGCAACTGGTGGAGCAGGTCGCGCCGACTGATTCAAACGTCCTGATCAGCGGGGAGACGGGTACAGGCAAGGAGCTCATTGCACGGGCCGTCCACAGCCGCAGTACGCGCAAAGATCGACCCTTAGTAAAGGTCAACTGCGGTGCGATTCCTGCTGGCCTTGTCGAGAGCGAACTCTTCGGGCACGTCAAGGGTGCGTTTACCGGCGCGACAACTGACCGCACCGGCCGATTCGAGCTGGCGGACGGCGGCACGCTTTTCCTTGACGAAGTCGGCGAGTTGCCCTTAGACACGCAGGTGAAGCTTCTTCGTGTTCTCCAGGAGCAGGAATTTGAACCCGTGGGAAGCAGTCGCACCGTTCATGTTGATGTGCGAATCATCGCCGCCAGCAATCGCAATCTGGACGAGGCGGTGCGGACGGGATTGTTTCGATCCGATTTGTTCTACCGCCTGAATGTTCTGCCACTCCACGTACCGGCGCTGCGCGAACGGCAGTCGGATATTCCCCAGATCCTGATGTTCTTTCTCATTCATTACGCGCGAAAAATGGGAAAAGAGATCACCGGCGTCTCGCCGGACACAATGGGACGGCTGGTGGCCTACCCCTGGCCTGGAAACATCCGGGAGCTGAGGAATGTCATAGAGCGAGGCGTCGTGCTTTCACCGAATTCGGCGTTAATATTGGGAGAGGATATCCTCCCTCCTGAAATATTCCAAAATGACCCCGTGCCGAGCACCTCTCCGAATCGTGCCCGTAACGTGGGCGATGCAACCCCGATGGCTGCCCATAAAACTGCACCTTCCGGTGCACCTTCGCTTGAAGAAATCGAACGGCGGCACATTCTCTCCGTGTTGGAGCAGACCGGGTGGAAGATCAGTGGCCCCAAAGGCGCCGCCGAGGTCCTCAAGCTCCACCCCAATACCCTCCGTGACCGCATGGGCAAGCTGGGCATTTCACGGTCAACCCGTGAAACCCCGTGAGCTGTGACGGTCAGCCGTTTCGCCTTCACGGAATACCGGGATCAGTCCAAACCAACCGATCACCGGGGCTTTCAACATTTTTTGTCTTTTCAATCATATAGGTAAGCAGAGAAGCCCCACACCCAAGCTGGCGCTTGACGTGCATCAACAAGAATGGGTTGAAGGTGCCTAACGGATGGTTAGGATTTCAGTTACCGGCTCGAGCCTTGATGCAGTGAGCTTGCTGCTTGAAGGTCAGTTGATCGGCGAGGCGGTGGATGAGCTCGACTCGTCCTGTGAACAGGCATTGGCCAATGGCCGACGCCTCATCTTGGACCTTGCGGGCGTGTCGTTTATCGACCGCAAGGGGGTGGCCCTTTTTCATCGCCTTGCCACCCGTAATGTTTCCATTGTGAATTGTTCGGGGTTCGTTACTGAACGGCTCAAGGTACGCGACCCAGGATAGGATATCGCCTAAGCCGTCCCGAAGCATCGAGAAGCAGCACCAGGGTAGAGAAATCAACAATTGATCGCCACGCAAGGCCACAAGGTCGGGCAACCGCTCGCCTTGGAAGGGTCGGATTCGCACTGACACTACGAGCGGGCCGACAATACGGAGGTGTGTCTTGAAACAAACAGATTATTTGGATTCAGCTGAACTTGCCACCGCAAGCTTGGCGCCAGGCGAGGGCGCATTTCAAAACGAGATTATTGGTTCCAGCCCATCATTTAAGTGGGTTCTTCATCAGGTTGAAACGGTTGCGCCCACGCCTTCAACGGTTCTTATTCTGGGGGAGACCGGCACAGGGAAGGAAGTGATCTCTCAAGCCATTCACAATCGCAGCCCGCGGCGTAATGGCCCGTTTGTGAAACTCAATTGTGCCGCGATTCCCGCCGGATTACTTGAGAGCGAACTGTTTGGGCATGACCGTGGCGCTTTCACGGGCGCTGTTTCCACCCGGCTGGGGCATTTTCAAATGGCTGACAAGGGCACGATCTTCTTGGATGAGATTGGTGAGCTACCGCTCGAGCTTCAGCCCAAGCTGCTGCGCGTGCTTCAAGACCAGAAGCTGGAGAAACTTGGAAGTACGCGCACCGTCAGCATCAACGTCCGAATAGTGGCCGCCACCAACCAGGACTTGGCTCGAATGGTGGTGGAGCGGAGGTTTCGACCCGACCTTTACTATCGCTTGAACGTGTTCCCGATCACCCTTCCCCCGCTCCGCGACAGGGCGGAGGACATCCCAGCGTTGGTCGAGCACTTCGTCCAGAAGTTCTCTAACGAGATGGGAAGAAGAATCGAAACGATCCCCCCCGAAGTCATGGATGTCTTGAAACTGTATGACTGGCCTGGCAATATTCGCGAACTGGAGAATCTCATGCAACGCGCCGTCATTATGTCCTCCGGCCCGGTCCTCCGTCCTCTGCTCGGAGAACTTAAGCGCCTGCCCAGTCAGGTCTCGCCCGCCGCGAAGCGAACTCTGGCAGCGGCCGAGCGCGACCACATTAATGAAGTCTTGCGTGAAACGCGGTGGGTGCTGGGCGGAGCCAAAGGCGCCGCTGCGCGGCTGGGAATGCCGCGGACCACGCTGGTCTACAAAATGCGCAAACTCGGAATCGTCCGAGAACAAGGGTGCAGGCCCTTCCGAGGCCGCCCCAGCAGGTTGTCTGATACCCCCACCGAGTTCTGCGGCAACCGACAGGAATCACCCCTGGGCGGGACCGAGGTAAGAATCGAAAGGGCGTTTTCAGAGGTGGGAACAGCTTAAAGCGCAGCAGGCTGATGCAGAGTTCGTGGGAGAGCTTCCCAAACAGCTTCGGAACATTCTCCGCCGCATAGTCGTTCAGGGTTCTCCCGGCCAACGATGGGGCAGTCGTCTCAGTGTCGATCCCTGATTGTGACGCCTCCGCGTCGCGGGATTGATGAAATTTTCCTGCTGTTCTCAATGCTAGTTGATTGAGTTCGAGAGAAGCTTAAAGGAATCTCCTGACTATTGCCCGCGCTGTCGAGGCTGTCGACTACCCTCGACGAAAGTCGAACTACGGTTACTGAGCTTGGGCTTTCGTCACTAGGAAGGGTTCGTCCAGCGCGGTCAACGGGGCTCAAATACCCAAGGAAAGAGAGGATTGTCTCTGTTAGCCCCTTGTTATCGATTGGTATCGCGCGTGCACCGTATTCGCTGCGATTGTGTCGCCTAAGCGGGACTGATCGTAACCTTACAACGACAATCTTCTGATCAAGGAGAAGACAGCGTGCAGAACACCATCACCAGGATCACGATCATGAGGCGACATCCATCTACCTCAGATTGGGCGCGTCGCACACTTTCCCTGGCGGGCATCGTGGGATTTGTCGCGCTGGCTTTGTGTTCCGACGCGAATGTACTCACGAGGTTTCACATCATGAATACTGCCAAAGCGGAAGACAGTTTGATCGGCGCATTCCACCCCCGAAAGCTAGCTGCTTACGCGATCTTGGGCCGCGGATTTCGCTCTTCACTCGGCGACGAAGGCGCCATGCCTGACCTGGACGGCGCCATCGGATGGCTCAATTCAGCTCCGCTCGACCGCAAGTCGCTTCGCGGAAAGGTGGTGCTGGTTAACTTCTGGACTTACACCTGCATCAACTCTCTGCGGCCTTTGCCCTTCGTGAAGAGCTGGGCCGCAAAGTATAAGGATGCGGGATTGGTTGTGATCGGTGTGCACACGCCGGAGTTTTCCTTCGAGCATGAACCGATGAACGTAGAAAATGCCGTGCACAATTTGAGCGTTACTCTTCCTGTCGCCATCGACAGCAAATATAGCATCTGGCAATCGTTTAATAACCAAGCTTGGCCCGCCCAGTATCTCGTCGACGCGAAAGGGCGAATTCGTTACCACCACTTTGGGGAAGGCGACTATGGCGAAATCGAGCGCCTCATCCAGGAACTCCTGAAGGAAGACGGGGCAACTGGCCTCGCGTCTGACATGACGAGCGAATCCGCTGTGGGAATCGAGGCCGCTCCTGACTGGACGGATGGGCGATCTCCCGAAACCTATATCGGATATCGCCAGGCACAGAATTTTGCCTCGCCCGAAAGAGTGCGTAAAGATTCAATTCAGGTATTCAGCGCGCCGGCGAAACTCTCATTAAACCATTGGGGATTGAGCGGGTCGTGGGACGTCGATGCCGAGAGCGCCGTACTCCAGGCAGTGCCTGGAAAGATCGTGTTCCGATTCCACAGCCGCGACCTGCACTTGGTGCTGGCTCCTGCGAAGGGTGCCAAACCCGTACGCTTTGTCGTAAGATTGGATGGTGCCACTCCCGGCGAAAGTTGCGGCGTTGACACTGCCCCGGACGGCTCCGGCGAAATTCGGGAGCCCCGGCTCTATCAGCTCATCCGGCAAAAAGGTCCAATCGTAGACCGAACCTTCGAGATCGAATTCCTCGATCCGGGCGTTCACGCCCTTGACTTCACGTTTGGTTAGAGACTTCGAGGAACGAAGTTATCGGCCACGCTGCTCGATCACAGAGGAAACAAAGAAATGACCTTATCCAGGAGGCAGGTATGACCACCAACGAAGTCCGTAGTAGCGACGCGACCAGCAAAGCGAGTGCCGCGAGAGCCGATTTCAAGCTGGAGGTGGTCGTCATCCCCGTCGCGGATGCCGACCGCGCGAAGGAGTTCTGCACCAGACTCGGGTGGCGGCTTGACGCGGACTTCGCCACCAGTGACGACTTCCGGGTGATTCAGTTCACGCCGCCTGGCTCCGCGTGCTCGGTCATCTTTGGCAAGAGCGTCACCGCCGCGGCGCCCGGCTCCGCCCAGGGGCTGTACCTGGTCGTTTCTGACATCGAGGCCGCCCGCGGCGAGCTTCTCGGTCGCGGCGTCAAGGTCAGTGAGGTGTTCCACGACGCCAGCGCCGTGCACGTTGGCACGGACCAGCCCTGCCTGTTTGGCCGGCTCCGGGTCAGCGGTCCGGATCCCGAGCATCGCAGCTATCGCTCCTTCGCTTCTTTCAATGATCCGGACGGCAACGGCTGGCTGTTGCAGGAGATCACGACGCGGCTTCCCCGACGTGTCGCCAGCGACACATCGTACGCGTCGGCTGGCGAACTCTCGCAGGCGCTGCGGCGCGCTGCGGCCGCACACGGCAAGCATGAGAAGCGCATCGGCGCAGCAGATCCGAACTGGCCCGACTGGTACGCCGAGTACATGGTGCGCGAGCAAGCCGGCGAAGGGCTTCCGCAATGAACGGCTACGACGTGATCGTCGCCGGCCGCGACGCGCCCGGCGAACACTACATCGGAGCCCCGGCCCAAGGTGGCCCCGATCTTCCTTAAAGGAGTTGCCTCGTGTCACAGCATTTTGATGCAATCATCATCGGAACCGGCCAGGCAGGCCCGTCTTTGGCGGCGCGATTTTCGGCCGCGGGCATGGCCGTCGCCATTATTGAACGTCACAAGTTTGGCGGCACATGCGTAAATACGGGATGCTTCCCGACAAAGACGATGGTGGCCAGCGCGTATGCGGCCCATGTTGCCCGCCGGGGCGCGGAATTTGGGTTTGATGTCAAAGGCGATGTGCGCCTCGACATGAAACGCGTCAAGGCACGCAAGGATGAAATTTCCGGACGGTCGAGCCGGGGAGTCGAGGAATGGTTGCGAGGACTTAAAAATTGTACGGTCATCCAGGGCCATGCCCGCTTTCAGTCGTCGAACACTGTCGTGGTTAACGATGAAGTTCTGCAAGCCGACAAGATCTATATCAATGTTGGCGGGCGGGCCTCTATTCCCGACATGCCGGGGATTCATGATGTCCCATTTCTCACCAACTCATCGATGATGGACATCGATTTTTTGCCCGAGCATTTCATCGTCGTCGGCGGAAGTTATGTTGGGCTGGAGTTCGCTCAGATCTATCGCCGCTTCGGGAGCGATGTCACGATTGTAGAGAAGGGGCCGCGCCTGATTGGACTCGAAGACGAAGATGTTTCCCAAGCCGTGCGCGAAATCCTGGAGGCTGAGGGCATACGCATCCGGCTGAATGCGAAATGTTTCTGGCTGGCGAAGCGCGAGGGCCATATCACCGTCGGCGTCGAATGCGAAGAAGGTCCGCCGGAGGTAATCGGTACCCATGTTCTTCTCGCCGTGGGACGTAATCCCAACACAAGCGACCTGGGTCTCGACCGGGCCGGGGTTGTGACTAACCAACGCGGCTACATCACCGTTGACGACCAACTGCAAACCAACGTGCCCGGCATCTGGGCACTGGGTGACTGCAACGGCCGCGGCGCCTTTACGCATACTTCCTACAACGACTATGAGATCGTCGCCGACAATCTCTTCAACGCAGACCATCGTCGCGTGTCAGACCGAATCCAGGCATACGCTTTGTATACGGATCCTCAGCTGGGCCGATGCGGCATGACGGACGCCGAAATACGAAAGTCCGGGCGCGCTGCACTCGCTACGAAATATCCGATGAGCCGGGTGAGCCGGGCCGTTGAGAAAGGTGAAACACAAGGCTTTATCAAAATCGCTGTTGATGCGGAAACAAAACAAATTCTGGGTGCGGCGATCCTGGGGGCCGGAGGCGACGAAGTAATTCACGTCTTGCTGGACGTCATGTATGCGAGGGCCCCGTATACAGTGGTACAGCGCGCCATGCACATCCATCCGACGGTGGCGGAATATCTCCCCACCGTCTTGTCCCAACTGGAACCTTTTGCGTAGGAGGCAGTATTCAGCGGCCGACGCGGGGTGGCGAGATCCCCGCAAGTTCGAACCTTAATCGGGCGGAATCATAGCCCTGAGAGATTCGGGTTCCAGTGGCTCTGCTAACACGGATTTGGACTTGCGGCTCAGGAAATACGGCATTCATCAGCTCACCGTGACGCGACTCATAGCACGCACCCGTGCTGAGGCAACTGTTCGTCATGTCGCGGACCTTGGCTACGAGGTCACAATGAGTACAAATTCAAAAGCGCAGATGGCAACCCGTAAAGGCTCTCGGCCGGCCAGCGCCGAGCAGCGGTTGAAAGAACTTGGCATCAAGCTCCCGGCACCGCCGGAGCCTTTCGGCACCTATGCGGAAGCGGTGCAAACGGGCAACTTGCTCTTTCTCACCGGGATGCTTCCCACGGAAGGCCGTGGGGCCAAAGTCATTGGGCGCGTCGGCGCGGAGCTCGATGTGGAAGCGGGGCGCCAGGCAGCTCACCTCGCGGCGCTCAACGTCCTCGCGGTCGCGAGGGAGCATCTGGGATCGCTCGACAAGGTGACGCGGGTTGTCCGCCTGGGCGTGTCAGTGGCTACTTCGGGAGACGTCCGCGATCAACCCAAAGTCGCTGACGCTGCTTCGGAGTTGCTGCAAGACGTCTTCGGAAAAGAAAAAAATCCTTGTCGCTTGGTGTATGGCGTGGCGAGCCTTCCACTCGGCACGCCGGTCGAGCTGGAAGTCATTTTCGAGGTAGCGGGATAAAGGCGCAGCGTGCAATGTTCGGTCGCCTCGCCAGTAACGGTAAGTACTTTTCGACAAAGTCTAAAAATTCTGAGGAGGATTTATGGCAACAACAAAAGTCGCAATGGCACCCATGAAGGCGGCGCAGGTTCCCAAGGGGGGAGCCGATTTCCAGGTCGTCGAGCACGAGATTCCCAAGCCGGGTGTGGGACACGTGCGCATCAAGGTGCAGGCCTGTGGCGTCTGCCACAGTGACGTGTTCACGAAAGAAGGGCAGTGGCCCGGCATCCAGTACCCCCGCGTCCCAGGACACGGAGTCGCGGGCATCATCGACGAACTGGGCGACGGTGTTTCCGAGTGGAAGAAGGGGCAGCGCACCGGTGTCGGCTGGCACGGCGGCCACGATGGAACGTGTCTCGCGTGTCGGCGCGGAGATTTTGGCAATTGCCGGAATCTGAAAGTTCCGGGCATCAGTTATGACGGCGGATACCAGGAATATAAGGTGGCGCCCGTCGAGGCACTGACGGCCATACCGGAAAGTCTGGGGGACGTGGAAGCGGCACCGCTGCTTTGCGCCGGAATTACCACCTACAACGCGCTGCGGCACAGCGGCGCCCTCCCTGGCGATCTTGTGGCGGTGCTGGGTATTGGCGGTCTGGGTCACCTCGGAGTTCAATTCGCGAACAAGTTCGGATATAAGGTCGCGGCGATCGGGCGTGGATCCGAAAATGCACCCCTCGCCAAGAAACTCGGAGCCAGCGTGTACATCGACAGCAAAGCGGCGAACGCTGCGGGAGAACTGCATAAACTGGGTGGGGCACAGGTCATCCTGGCGACGGCCCCAAGCTCGAAAGCGATATCCGACCTGATCGACGGTCTGGGGCCGAACGGCAAGCCGATGGTGGTGGGCGTGGTATTTGATCCCATTGAGGTCACACCGCTACAGCTCATTGGTGGAAGTCGAAGCCTTCAAGGCGGGGACGCCGGCGGATGCCGAGGATACACTGCGTTTTGCCGAATTAACCGGCGTGCGCCCCATGATTGAAACCTATCCGCTCGAGAAAGCGTCCGAGGCTTACGCGCGCATGATGAGCGGCAACGCACAGTTCCGCGTCGTCCTGACAATGTGAGTTGGTCCAGCGCGCGAACCGCTCAAGAACTGGCGATTCGAATCACGAATTTGCGCGAGTTCCACAATAGGGCTAAGCGGAGGTAAACGATGCGTCTTTTCAGCTCGCCCTGTTGGACCCGATGCTTGCTGATCTCCTGAATAGTATCATTGGTCTCTGCGATGCTCGCATCGTTTCAATTGCTAGCCCAAGCCCAGGGAAAGGAACTTCCCGTGGAACACCCAACTTTTTATCGCACGACTCAGATCGATGGTCTCTCCATCTTTTACCGGGAGGCCGGGCCGAAAGAGGCGCCGACGCTTCTCCTGCTGCACGGACTTCCCTCTTCCTCGCGGATGTTCGAACCTCTCTTCGCCCGGCTTTCCGATCGCTATCACCTTGTCGCGCCCGATTACCCAGGCTTCGGACACAGCGACTGGCCGGACCCGAAAACATTCGCGTACACGTTCGACCATATCGCCGAAGTCATGAATCACCTAACAGAAGCACTCGGGCTGTCGCGCTACACGCTCTACATGCAGGATTACGGCGGCCCCGTGGGTTTTCGCATGGTCATTGCCCATCCTGACCGGATCGAGGCTCTCGTCGTCCAAGACGCGGTGGCGCACAACGAAGGCCTGGGGGCGAATTGGAAGACGCGACGGGCCTTTTGGGCGAATCGCGCTGCCGACGAAACTACACTACGCACCAATCTCCTGTCGCTGGCGGCGACGCGGACGCGCCATGTCGGTAGCGATCCCAATCTTGAACGCTATGACCCGGATCTCTGGAGCGATGAATTTACCTTTCTTAACCAACCCGGTCAGGCCGATATTCAAAGCGATCTCTTCTATGATTACCGGACCAACGTTGACTCCTACCCCAAGTGGCAGGCATGGATGCGCGAGAAACAGCCCCGCCTTCTGGTGATCTGGGGTAAGTATGAGCTCTCGTTCGACCCCTCCGAACCGGAGGCGTACCGCCGTGACGTGCCAACGGCAGAAGTACACATCGTCGATGGAGGGCATTTTGCGCTGGATACCGCAGCAGATCAAATTGCCCAGTTCGTCCGAGAGTTTATGAAGTAGAGGCGGGGAAAGCACTCGCTGCCCACTTCGGAAAAAGGTTAGAAATGGAAAATACACAGAAAACAGCCATCGTTACCGGCGCCTCACAGGGGATCGGTGCGGGGGCCGTGGAGGCGTTTTTGCAACGTGGTTATCGAGTCGTTGCAAACTCGCGAAACCTGACCAAAGCAAACCCGTACCCGGCGTCTGCGGATCTCGCTCTAGTCGACGGAGACATCGGCGACCCGAAGACGGCCGCAGAAATTGCGGATACCGCCGTAACCCGATTCGGCCGGATCGACGCGCTCGTCAACAACGCCGGCATCTATTTCACGAAGCCCTTTACAGATTACACAGTGGACGATCTGCGGTCTCTCGTTTCGGTCAACATCGATGGTTTTGTGTTCATCACCCAGCTCGCGATCAAGCGGATGTTGGCTCAGCAGGCCGGCGGCAGCATCGTCAATATCACGGCGGCGCAGGTGGATCACCCGATCGCCGGAGTAAACGCGGTGCTCCCGATGATCACGAAAGGCGGCCTTCAGGCCGCGACGCTGAGCCTGGCGATGGAATATGCGAAACAGGGGATACGCGTGAACGCCGTCGCGCCGGGCGTGGTGGATACGCCTTTACACCGGGGTGCCCCCAAGAATTCTCTCCTTAACCGGCAACCGACGGGGCGGATTACCGAGGTGAAAGACATCGTGGACGCCATCCTTTATCTGACGGAAGCCTGTCAAGTGACCGGTGAGGTCCTGCACGTAGACGGCGGTGCACACGTTGGCCAATGGTAACCCGCGAAGGCTCTCGGCCGGTCAGAGCCGAGCAGAGGTTGAGGAAACTTGGCTTCGATCTCATATCCCTGCCCCCGAACATCGCGATGGATGTGGGCGAGATTGAGGTCTGAAGAAATCAACCATGATCGCCGGAGCCTTCTTGAAACGGCGGCAGTGATGATCGCGGCCGCCGGCCCAGTCGCCTGGGACTGGTGTCACCTGACAACGCTTATCATGGGGCATGTTCTCCTTGGTCAACAGCCTTCCTTCCACAACTTGCGCTAGTGCCTTCCCAACCTGGTTCAGCTGATTCCATCGGCGGGAGCGGTCCACCCTGACGAATGACCGATCTCAGCGCCGAGGTCTGGCCACTTGACGGCTCAAACGGTCGCATGAAGCCTGTGAGCCCTTCTCGGCGTAGCCAGGAAGTCCAGCCGATTCCATCGAATGCGCACTGGAATATGGGGTAAAGGAACAATCGTTTTCAAGTAGTTGATTGGAAGTACGGTTGCCTAGTTGGAGATCGTTGTGACCGAACAATCGACAGGAAGCAAATGGACTGAAATGTTCTTACCTCCACTCCTCCAAGCCGCTGCGGGAGGCTCCGACGAGCTTCCCGCGGCCCTGCCAGAACAGGAGGTGGGATGTTTCAGAAACCGAAGTTAAAGGAGTACGCCGTGGTGGTAAAAGGAAAACGCGACACAGTTCGACAGCCAGACCATGGGCTTCAACGGGCATTGAACGGTGACCGGGAGGCACTTGGCCATCGTTTCGCATCTCAGACGCCGCAGCTTTATCGTGCAGCCCTCCGGATACTCGGCAGGTCGCAAGACGCGGAAGAGGCCCTTCAGGACGGTTTTCTTAGCGCCATACGACACTTGGGAGAGTTCGAATGTCGGTCCGGCTTCTCAACTTGGTTAACTCGTATTGTGATAAACGTCGCCCTGATACGATTGCGCAAGGGCCGTCGAGCGGTGCTGACGTCGTTTGACCCCAGGCCCGACCGAGATGGAGTCGACTTGGCGGTTACGGTCACTGACCCTCGACCGAATCCAGAGGAAATATACCAAAGGAAGGAACGGTTTCAAATGTTCGAACGAAACTTGCGGAAGTTGCCTCCGCGCTACCAGTCAATTTTGTGGATGAGGGATGTCCAGGGGATGAGCACACGGGAAGCCGCTGAAACATTAGGAATCAAGTCCACGACCGTCAAGTCCCAGCTCCATCGGGCCCGCCTGAGGCTTGGAGTGGGGAGTTGTATCGCGAACGCCGGACACAGAACTCTTCAACAAGCCGGAATGATCGCCGCGCAATCCGATATCGGCTTGTCTCAGGATTGAGTGCAGAAGTTGACGATCCGGCATTTTGAGGGAACTCAATAAATGCACGACATCGTCTCTGAATTGCTTCTGTTGAACATGGTGGCCACTTACTTGTGGCTGCTCGCAGCGCTTGCCCCGTCGGCGTTGTGGACATTACCCGGCGCCCGCTGAAGGACAGCGTTGCCCACGCCTGAGCGCGAGTGCTGTGGGGGCTCGCTGGTAACTTGCCCTTAGGCCTGACCCTTAATTGAAAGTCTAGGCAGCAGAAAGAAAGAAGGTCAAATGTATTGTCTCTTCGAGCTATTGGCGGTGGTCTGCTTGGTCGCATTTGTTGCGGCGATTTTGCTTGTGGTCTGCGCTGCGGTGATTCTGATCAATGGGGGAATACGAAATGTGCTGGGACTTTCAGCCGGATGTGTACGTCAGGTTACGAGCTTCTTAGCTAAAGCGCGAATGGGATGGAAAATTACCGTCCCTGATCAGCTTGGTTCCTTGATCTCCAAGGAAGGCAAGTTGTGAGTTGTCAGCACCGGCTTGAGAGAGGGCCAATTTCGCCAGTTTGGAGGGGTCGCCTCCGCTGAGAAAATAGGTTTCCGGCACGCGAACGCCCCTTCGGATTGCATCATGATCCCCCTCCGTGATCGAACTCAGGTATTGGTCTCGCCTCCGGCTGCTGATTGGAGTTGCAACGACTGCGGAGATGAGAGCCATGGCGGAAATCCATCGCAGATTGCTACACCGATCGTGCGATTCCACGCATGCATGGTACGCGCCATCTATACGGTTCTCAAAACCAGGTGGCTGACACCCGCGAGCAACTAGCGCCCGCGGTTGGTCAGCGTGGCGCAATGCTGTCGGATGACGGTGGGCCGACGCCTGCGACTGACTGTGGTGGAGCTTGGCCGTCGAAGCGATGCGGTCTTCCCTATGATTCTTAAGCATTTCCACTGCCTCTCACGTGTGGCCGCAGAGATGCAATCCAATGCGACGAGGAGGACAAATTTATGGCACAACTCACGACTGAACCTGCGGCGGCGTCTACGCTGCCGTCAAAGTACCAGGCTATTCGCTCTTTAACCAGGTCCCTCGCCGCACCCATGTCGGCGGAGGATCAAATGATCCAATCCTGCCCGGAGGCGAGCCCCATGAAGTGGCATCAAGCCCACACAACGTGGTTTTTCGAGACTTTCGTCCTTCGTCCATTTCTCGCGGGTTTCAAGCCGTTCTGTGAGGACTTCCGTCGCCTTTTCAACAGCTACTACAACTCTTTGGGCGATCCGATTCCTGATAAACCGTCGCGATCTTTCCTTTCGCGCCCTAGTCTTGACGAAGTCCTGTCATTTCGCAGGTACGTTGACAGTGCGATCGAGACCATCCTCGCGGACCCGGGCGACTGGGAGTCAGAACGGCGTATTGTGCTGGGCCTGAACCATGAGCAACAACATCAGGAACTGATGCTGACAGACATTAAACATGCGTTGTTCTCAAATCCACTCCGCCCGGTCTATTGCAGCACGCCGTTAACGCGCGAGCAGGGTTCAGAGTCCTCGGAGAATACCTGGCATGACTTCCGCGGGGGTCTCGTTGAGATCGGCTGTTCACCAGACCTTACCGATGCCAGGGGTTTCTGTTTTGACAACGAAACACCCCGCCATAAGGTCTACCTTGAGAACTTCAGTATCTCCGGCCGCGGCGTGACATGCCGCGAATACCTGAACTTTGTGGCCGACGACGGATACGCTCGCCCGGAGTTCTGGCTTTCCGAAGGATGGGACGCGGTAAAACGGGAAGGTTGGCGATCTCCGCTCTATTGGGAGCGCGATGCCTCCGACGAAACTGGCTGGCGGGTATTCACCTTGAAGGGTTCGCAACCGGTTTCATCTCTGCTTGAAACAGCGGTGTGCCACCTGAGTTATTTCGAGGCGGACGCCTTCGCGAAATGGAGTGGCTGCCGCCTGCCCACTGAGCAGGAATGGGAGATCGCCGTTAACGAAAACCCGGCAGCAGGAAATTTCCTGGAAACAGGAAGGTTGCACACTGGTCCGGCGAAGGGGTCCGGCGTCGAACAACTCTTTGGAGATTGTTGGGAGTGGACAGCGAGCCCCTATACTGCCTATCCAGGCTACAACGCACCACCTGGCGCGTTCGGTGAGTACAACGGCAAGTTTATGTCAGGCCAGATGATTCTTCGGGGAGGCTCCTGTGTCACGCCGGCGAGCCATATCCGGGCCACCTATCGCAATTTCTTTCACCCCGCGACCCGTTGGCAATTTTCCGGGATACGCCTCGCGGCTCACAGGGGGCAACCATCATGAGTCCAGCCACGATTCTAACGGAACTCAAACAATGTCCGACCTTGCTAGATACGGGATCGGCGCTCATCCGCGAGGTTGAAAACGGTCTGGCCAGATCACCCAGATCGCTCGCGCCCGGGATGTTCTACGACGCATGGGGATCGTGCCTCTTCGAACGCATTACGACCTTACCGGAGTATTATCCGTCGAGGATCGAGCGCGAAATCCTGGTCCGATTCGGGGAAGAGATCGTCGCCCGAGTGCAGCCCGATCTGTGTCAAACGCTGCGTGTCTTTGAGTTGGGCGCAGGGACCGCCGCCAAGACGGGGATACTGCGTGAGGCTGCGATGCGCAGCCACGGACGAGTGACCTATGTGCCGTGTGACGTATCGCCGGATGCGCTCAACCAGGCATGTACGAGCATCGAATCGTTATTACCCACCGTGCAGCTAAAGCCCATCGTGGGGAACTATGTGACGCACCCACCGCAACTGGCCCGCGCCAAAGGTACCACGCTCGCGCTCTATATCGGAACGAGTATTGGTAACTTCTCGCCTCAGGCTGCGCGGACAATTCTTTGTGATCTCCGCTCGCAGATGCATAGCGGCGACGCGTTGTTGCTGGGCACGGACATGGTCAAAGATGAGGAAATTCTGTTAGCGGCCTACGACGACGAGCAAGGCGTCACAGCCGATTTCAACCTGAATATCCTCCGCCGCCTGAATCGAGAGCTTTGCGCTGATTTCGATTCCGCCGGGTTCCGGCATCGCGTTCGATGGAACCGGGCTGACTCGCGAATCGAGATGCAACTTGAGAGTCTGCGCGAACAATATGTACGGATCCCGGCCGCGAAACTCCATGTCCATTTCGCCCGGGGCGAAACTATTCACACGGAGAACAGCTACAAGTTCACGCAGGATGCGATTAGCGCCTTACTCGATGATGCGGGCTTTAGGATTGAACAGATGTGGAAGGACCCACTCGAGTGGTATGCTCTTACGCTCGCGGGCACTCAGTAAGCGCAGTCAACCGGAAGTCGGAAGCGCAGCGCGGCGGAGCCGCAACCAAACAAACGTGTGCTGCCTATGACATTCGACATGTAAATCGGCGCTCTTTATGCCCCTCGAGCGCAATGCAGAAAAATGTTGGCTAAAAAAACAAGAATTTACGAGCTTGCAATGCAGAGTTCTCGCAAATGAACCTCGCAATTGGATTGCAAGCTGTTCAAATTGGTTTTGAGATGGGTCCTGCGTTGCAAAATGGACAGCACGGGCGGGCGAGCGACAGGCGCCGCCCGTTACCTCGTTAAGCGGGAGCCGGGATGGCTCAGAAGCAAAATGATCGCTACGTCCGTCGCATTCATCGAACCAGCTTACCTATTGACACGGTCGAATTGGCGAAATACCTCATCGGCAAGATGCTTGTCCATGACACCCAGGCGGGCAGAATTAGCGGGCGGATCGTAGAAACGGAAGCATACATAGTGGGAGACGCCGCCGGACATGCCTATCGAGGACCTACACTGCGGAACAAGTCTCTATTCCTCGATCGTGGGCACGCGTATGTTTATCAAGCCTACGGTCTACACTTCCTGGTGAACGTTAGCAGTGAAGTTCGTGGGGTTGGGGCGGGCGTCCTGTTGCGCGCTCTTGAGCCGCTGGATGGAATTCCTCTCATGCGGCTTCGCCGCGGCCAAGCACCCTTGGGCGACCTCGCAAGAGGTCCAGGGAGGTTAGCTCAAGCAATGGGGATCGGCCCCCTGCATGATGGGCTGGACCTGTGCGCTGCCGGTAAATTGTGGCTTGGCGACTCAGTTAGGCCGACGGGTGAAATAGGCAGGAGCGTAAGGATCGGAATTTCGCGAGACACCAGCCGTTTGCTCCGGTTCTATGAAAGGGGTAGTCCTTACGTGTCTGGACTCAAACGGTCAAGGGTCTGAGGGAGCGGTGGACCAAGCAGCTAGTGTCGCGCCAAGCTAACCTCTTGGGCCAGGCTATCCGAATGCTATAGAAACCCCCAGCTTGTTTCGATTTCCTGAGGGAGCAGGCGCTGTGCTTTCAATACAGGTGCGAGGACGCTCGCTTTTGCCAGCAAAGAATTACGCTTTGCGACTGGAATTGATCGCTGGACCACGGAACAGCGGCCCGGCGATTGGAATGCTATATTCTCAGGGCGACCCCAAACTGCCTAATTGGGAGTGGGAGCGAGAAAGCCTTTTACTTTCACGGCGGTAACACAGATTCGGGCCTGTCGACAAGAGATCCGGAAGCCGTTTCGTAATTCTGCAGCCAGGCTTCATGCCTACGATCAGACTCGATCACACGGCCGGCCGAGTGTTACGATTTTCGTCACGCTCCGAAACCAAGCAGGTCGGACCGCACCGAGGCATTGCACACATTATGCACACAAATCCTCATTGATCTCCTTGCAAACTTAACAAAACGCGCGGGCGGAAGCGGAGCGACCGATGATCCGCGAATCAGTGGCAGTTACCCACGGAGGACTGGCGTGAGTGGAAGCAGAATTCTGCTTGGAGCAGGTACGATATCTCTATAGGGAACACCTGTTCGCAGGTGACAATCTCTCGAGTACAAAATGGGTACAACTTGGGCGTTCCGAACGTGTTTTTCAATGACTTGGCATTGCCAACCGTGCCGCAAAGCCAACGAGATACCCTTGTTTAGCCAGGTTCCTAAACCTTGGGTCGGGGGTTCGAATACCTCCACGCCTATCGACCTTTCAAGCACTTAGCGGCGCACCCTGATTTGGCGTCACGGATCGCGTCACAGATAAGAGCGAAAACGAGGCCCAGCGGAGCCACCGCCTCAGCTCGGGGTCGTTAATGGCGGAGTTCATCGTCTGCAATATACACCGGCGCGCAACGGAATGTGCCGGATGTATACTGTTTCCGGCCCGGAATTCCCGGTGTTGCATCCCAGTAGGTTCCACAGAAGCCGGAAAGATGCCGCACATGCCGAATTACCGGCCCGGCGACTACGTCAAGGCTGAGTTCCGGGGGGAGGGGACAGGCGAGAGCGAGCGGATGTGGATGGTGGTGGATTTCTGCGACGACGAGGCGGGCGTCCTCTTCGGGAGGCTGGACAACGAGCCGCTGCTGGGCACAGGCCTACGCGTCGGCGACGAGCTAGCCGTAAGCTACGAGAAAACCGTGGAGCACAGGAAGGCGTCGGAGGTCGAGAAGCACTAAGGACGGTCGCCCTCGCCCATAGGCGGGGCATCGACTTATGGGGTCTTTGGCGGCAAACAGACAAGATGTCGTTCAGCTACAAAGATACCCGCACCCGTGCGGGTTACTTCACAACGGCGAGGTGTGTTCGCCCCGCAAAGCGCCTTCCCGTCACCGAGTCTCGCCTTTCATCTTCAGACTCATCCAGTGGTAAACCACTGACTGCATCGAATTGGACAAGTGGTTGTAGTCCGGCGGGGCGTAGAGTTCCAGACTACGCAACGGA
>Ga0326728_10008277_pt1 | contig 25963 bp, 20 predicted proteins | sample MB3enrmetagenome_FD_207602 | JGI IMG/M metagenome (GOLD analysis project Ga0326728, IMG submission 207602) | Lab enriched peat soil microbial communities from McLean, Ithaca, NY, United States - MB31MN | ecosystem: Environmental > Terrestrial > Soil > Wetlands > Peat | place: USA: New York... | reverse complement strand
GCAGCATGACGCTGGCCGTGGCCGAATCGTGCACCGGCGGCCTGCTGGCCGAGCGCATCACTTCGCTCAGCGGCAGCTCGCGCTATTTCTTAGGCGGTGCCGTAGTCTACTCGAACGAATTGAAAACGCAATTCGCCAATGTTCCTAAAGTCCTGATCGATCAGCACGGAGCGGTCAGCCGCGAAGTGGCGGCGGCGATGGCCGAAGGTATCCGCAAGCGCTGCCTCGCGAGCTACGGGGCCGGAATCACCGGCGTCGCCGGCCCGAGTGGCGGAACCGAGCAGAAGCCGGTGGGCCTGGTCTACATCGCGCTCGCGGGAGAAGAAGGCACGCAGGTTGTCGAACGTAATTTTCCTGGCGACCGCCAGCGCATCCGCCAGTTCGCAACCCAACAGGCACTGGAGATGATCCGCCGGGCGCTGTTGTAGGGCGCCGTCATATTTAAAGATGCGAATATTCATCGGCATCGATCTCGACCGTGAAGTCCGCGCGCGGATCTCGCGCTTCCTCGAAGGCGCCGAGAGTTTTGCGCCCGATGCGCGCTGGGTGCGCCCGGAGTCGCTGCACATTACGCTGAAGTTCATCGGAGAACAAACGCCCGATCGAGTTGAGGCCATCGCCGAACGTTTGCGGCGGATCGAAAGCAGCGCGTTCGAAATTCGTCTTGGCGGATACGGATTCTTTCCGACCGCAAAGGCGCCGCGCGTATTCTGGATCGGAATCCAGGCCGGACCGCAGTTGGCCAAACTGGCTGAGAGCGTCGATGTGGCTGGGGCCGAACTGGGCATTCCGCGGGAAGACCGGCCTTACAGTCCGCACCTAACTCTGGCGCGTGGCGGCGCCGGGAGAAGTTCGGGCTCGCCGAAATGGCACAAAGGCGACGGCCATAACACCATTTTTGCGATGCTTGAAAAGCGGCTCGCTGCGATGGGCGAGCTTGATTTCGGTAACATGACGGCTTGCGAGTTTATTCTCTATCAGAGCCAGCTTTCACGGGGAGGATCGAAGTACACGAAGCTGCAATGCTTTCCGCTGCGACCGCTCTCATTAGATAGATGAATATGAATCCTTACGTCATCGCCGCGGCCGTAGGCTACCTGCTGGGATCGATCCCGTTCGGCTACCTGCTGGTGCGGATTTTCAAAGGCGAGGATGTACGCGCTAGCGGCAGCGGCAACATTGGGGCAACGAATGTAGGCCGCAAGTCGCCTGCTCTCGGGGTTGCGACTTTGGTTCTCGACGCCGCCAAAGGTCTGGCTGCGGTTCTCGTGGCGCGGGCGCTGTTCGGCGGACCGCATGAGCAACTCATCATGACCACGGCCGCGTTCTTCGCCGTGCTCGGCCATCTGTTCCCCGTGTGGCTCAAGTTCCGCGGCGGCAAGGGCGTCGCCACCAGCCTTGGAGCTTTTATCTTGCTCACTCCTAAATCCATTTTGTGCCTGTTGGTTCTGTTTTTTCTAATTGCCGTTGCCTACCGTTACGTTTCGCTCGGGTCCATCGCTGTGGCGGCGGCTTTCCCGCTGCTGGCGTGGGCACTTCACGAATACGCGGACCCACGGCAACTGGTTTTCATTGCCCTGGTTTCCGCGCTCGTCATCTGGAAGCACCGCCAAAATATCGGCCGTATCGCCACCGGAACGGAATCAAAGTTCGGGAGTAAGTCAGAGACAAAGTCAGAAGAAGACTCAGGAACAAAGTTAGATGGTGAATCAGGAACATTAGGAGCAACCCGCAGATGAGCCGCATTGCCATCATCGGAGCAGGAGCGTGGGGCACGGGACTGGCAATCGTGCTGGGACGCAAAGGGACTCACGATTTCCAGCACGAGGTCCGCCTGTGGGCCAACGAACCGGAAGTTGTGGAGAGCATCGCGAGAAATCGAATCAACGAGCGCTTTCTGCCCGGCTTCATCCTACCGGAATCGATTGCAGCGACCTGCGACTTGAACACCGCGCTCGACGCTGCGGAGATCGTCGTCAGCGTCATGCCCTCGCAGCATTGTCGAGCGCTATTCGAACGCATGGCGCCGGTGCTCGGCCCGGAGATGCTTTTCGTAAGTTGCACCAAGGGACTGGAAGACGAGACGCTGTTGCGCATGACGGAAGTGATTGGCGATGTTTTGCGCAGCCGCCGGTTCACGCCTCGCGTGGCGGCACTGAGCGGCCCGTCTTTTGCCAGAGAGGTAGCGCGGGGCGATCCGACGGCTGTGACCGTGGCCTCCGTCGACGGCGACGTGACGCGCGCCGTGCAGCAAGCGTTCAACGATTCCCGCTTTCGCGTCTATACCAACAACGATGTGATCGGCGTGGAGTTAGGCGGCGCGCTGAAGAACATCATCGCCATCGCTGCTGGCGTCAGCGATGGCGTCGGCCTCGGCCACAACTCGGTGGCGGCGCTGATCACGCGCGGCCTTGCCGAAATGGCGCGCCTGGTCGTGGCCTGCGGTGGCCGCCTCGACACCATGGCCGGGCTCGCCGGCTTGGGCGATCTGGTTCTAACCTGCACTGGAGATCTCTCGCGTAACCGCAGCGTCGGCGTTGAGCTGGGCAAAGGCCGCAAACTGTCCGACATCATCGCGGACATGCATGGGGCAGTCGCCGAAGGAGTGTTCACCACGAAAGCCGCGGTTGGTTTAGCCCGCCAGAAGAACGTGGAAATGCCGATCACCGAACAGATGTTCGCCATTCTCGAAAACGGCAAGTCGCCGCATCTGGCCATCGACGAGCTGATGACGCGCGTGGCGCGATCTGAAATCTGAGGGGTGGTGCAGACGCACAGCGACTTTTAGCTCGCAGCCGATGCTCGAAACCCTTCAGCCGGACGGCAGGCTTCTGGTTAACATTGCATCTTGCCAGCCGCCATCGTGCTCCAATAAGGAAGATGCACTTGCTTGCGATCCTACTGCTCGCGTCGAAAAAGAGCACGCTGCGATGGCTGATCCATCTCGGCGGCCTCAGCTTGATTTTGCTGGGCCTCGTCGACAACTCGGTCATCCCTCTGCCGGGCAGTACCGACGTCGTCACCGTTCTGCTGGCCGCGCACCATCCCAGCATGTGGGGCTACTACGCGATCATGGCAACGGCGGGGGCGCTCATTGGCGGATATCTTACTTACCGCATGGCTCGCAAAGGTGGTAAAGAAACTCTGGAAAAGAGGTTCTCGAAGAAGACGACCGCCAAGGTGTATGCGATATTTGCACGCTGGGGCTTTGCGGCGGTTGCGATCCCCGCGCTGCTTCCGCCGCCGTTTCCCATTGTGCCCATGCTTCTGGCCGCCGGCGCCATGCAGTATCCCACCCGGAAGTTTTTGACCGCTCTGGCCGTGGGGCGCGGCTTGCGGTTCACTATCCTGGCTTATCTCGGGTTCCACTATGGCCGGCACATCGTGAGGCTTTTTGCGCTGTACTATTGGCCCGTGCTTATCGCCCTGATCGCTTTCTCCGTGCTGGGCGCACTGTACGGCCTGTTCGAGTACAAACGTCGACAGAAAAACAGCGCCTCCGAAACTCCGCGCCCATCGCAAGCTCGACGCCGGACGGCTTAGACGAGTGGCGGGGCTTCGCCCCGCCGGACAGCCGAGGGCGGCTGTCCCTACGTTAGGCAAACTCGCATCTACTGCCTCTCACCAGCTAAAATAGGCATTACCGTGGGGTGAAAGGGATGTCCCTGACCAAACAACAGGCTTTGGAGATGTTTCGGTCCGACGATCTGATCGGGATTGGCATGGAGGCGGACGCGATGCGCCGCAAGATGCATCCCGAAGGCGTCGTGACTTACATCATCGACCGCAACATTAATTACACCAACTTCTGCACGGAATATTGCACCTTCTGCGCGTTCTATCGTCCGTTGAAGGGGCCAGCGGCCAGGGTCAACGAAGGATACATCCTCGACCTCGACACCATCTACGAGAAGATTCGCGAGACCGTGAAACTGGGCGGCACGGGCGTGCTGATGCAGGGCGGTCTGCATCCCGATCTCAAAATCGATTGGCACGAACGGATGCTCAGCGGCATCAAGCAACGCTTTCCGAAGGTTCATCTGCACTGTTACTCGGCTTCGGAGATTCTGGCGATTGCCGAGTACAGCAGTCTCAGCGTGCGCGATACGATTGCGCGGCTGCGCGACGCCGGCCTCGATTCGATTCCGGGCGGCGGGGCTGAGATTCTTGACGATGAAGTCCGCTACAAAATCGCGCGGCTGAAATGCCTGACCGCGGATTGGCTGGAGGTGCATCGCACCGCGCACCAGCTCGGCATGCGCACCACCGCGACCATGATGTTTGGCGTGGGCGAGTCCATCGAACACCGGATCAACCACTTGCAGTGTCTTTACGATTTGCAGCAGGAGACGGGGGGTTTTACGGCGTTCATCCCGTGGAGTTTCCAGCCCGCGCACACCGCGCTCGGCGGACGCCACTGGGATGAAGCCACGGCGGTCGAGTACTTGAAAGTGCTGGCGATTTCGCGGCTTTATCTTTCGAATTTTCTGAACGTGCAGTCCAGTTGGGTGACGCAGGGATTGAAAGTCTGCCAGATGGGTTTGCGTTTCGGCGGCAACGACGTGGGCTCGGTGATGCTGGAGGAGAACGTCGTGCGCGCTGCGGGCGTGGCCAACTGCACAACTGAAGAAGAGTTGCGGCGCATCATACGCGATGCGGGATTCCGTCCGGCGCAGCGGGATACGCTGTACCGGCAATATTTTCTGAACTGAGCGAAAACCATTGAATCATTGAGACATTGATTCATTGAGGCATTGATTCAATCCCTGATGAAGCACGCACTCGCCCTCGCCTTTTTCATTCTCAGCGCCCTGCTGCTTGCGCGCGCGCAGGAGTCCGCGCCCGCGGCGAAGGAGTCCTCCATTGCCGGCACAGTGGTCGAGGAACCGGGCAGCCAGCCGCTCAAGAAGGTGCTGGTGCAGGTCATCGCGGAAGACCAGAAACAGGGCGGAAACTACACGGCCTCGACCGACGCCGACGGCCATTTCCGCATGGAGAACGTACTGCCGGGGCGTTACCGGATCTTTCTCGAGAGAACGGGATTTATCGGGGTGAATGGGCGCGGGCTCAAATCTGACACCAACGTTTTCACGGTTCAGGCCGGGCTGCCGGTGGAAGACCTGCTGTTTCGCATGTTGCCCACGGCTGTCATCAGTGGACGTGTCACGGACGAAGATGGCGACCCGATGTCCGGGGTCAGGGTGCTCGCACTAAAAAAAGTTCCTGGGAAGGCAACGCGGGAAGGAGCCGGAACCGAGGCGACGAACGATCTTGGCGAGTATCGTCTCGCTGGTTTGTTTCCTGGCCAGTATTGGGTCGTGGCCATGCCGCCTCCGGACTTTCGCGACTATGAGCGGCAGCAGGAGAAGTCGGCGCCTGGCGACCAGAGCGCCCCCCAGACCGACACCCGTTACGTCACTACCTACTATCCGGGCACCTACGATGCCATGCAGGCTGCGGCGGTGACGCTTAAGGCGGGCGACGAAATGCCGGTCAACTTCACGCTGGCGCCGGCGCGAACGTATCGGGTGCGCGGAACCGTGACTGGCGTCAGCGCAGGCCAGAAGCCGGTGGTGGAGTTGTTCCCTAAGGCGGGGGATTCTATCCGGGCGAGCGCAAATGAAATCGGGCCGGACGGGCAATTCGAAGTGCGTGGCGTCGCGCCGGGATCTTACGTTTTGAGGGCCGGAGCCGGCACGGGAACGCAGCCGCTCACTGCGCGACAGGATATCAGCGTCGTCGCTGCCGACGTAGAAGGCTTGAAGCTAGCTCCTCTGCCTACATTCACGCTCTCTGGCCATCTCCACGTCGAGGGCGGCGCGTCAGGAGACCTCACGCAGTATGCGGTAAACCTGCGCCTGGCCGAGTTGCCGGAAGATCCAGGCTTCTTCATGTCCCAGGACTTCTTTGGAACAAACGCGCCGGTCGACCGGCTCGGTAACTTCGAGTGGAAAGACGTGAACCCGGGCGCCTACGTCGTGCAAGTGTACGGAGGCGAAGGGCAGGGTAGCTTCTTCCTGAAATCGGTGACGCTCGGCGGACGAAATATCGAGACCGGATTCACGGCCAGTGGGCCGGCGACGCTCGATCTGGTGGTGAGCTCCAAGGGGGGCATGGTCGAGGGAACGGTCGTTGAGAAAGAGAAAGACGTGGAAGACGATCATCCGGTGGCGAACGCTACGGTGGTGGCCGTGCCGGAAGAAAAATATCGCAAGCTTCCCGATCGCTTCGGGAACGGATCGACGGATCAGCATGGACGGTTTACGATTCGCGGTCTGGCTCCGGGCAGCTACACGCTCTACGCCTGGCAGGATCTGGAAGAGGGCGTGTGGCGCGACGCCGACTTTCTGAAGTCCCAGGAAGCGAATGGCAAGACGTTGAAGGTGGAGGAAGGTTCGCATCAGCAGGTCGAGCTGAAGCTTAGTCCAGCGGGTGAGGAATGGAGGTAGACGGTCGTTGGTCGTTGGTCGCTAGTCGTTGGTCGTTCGCTGTTTGCCAACGACCAACGACCGCCGACTAACGACTATCAGGTACAATGTTTGGGCTGCCTTCTTTCCTTTTGCTTCATGTGTGGTTGAGTTCATGGATTCGACACTCACTTCTTCCCCGCTGGCCTTGATCTTGATTCTTACCTCCAAGGGCTTGCTGCCCTACCTTCGCCACCATTTTCTGGACAAGACTTTCGTGGGGCTTTACCAGGTCAATGCGTTTGATCTGGCGCTGCTGATTCCCTATTTCATCGTGCTGATCATACTGGCGGCGTACGGCGCGCATCGTTACTGGCTGGTCTATCTTTATTACAAGTACCAAAAGAAGAAGACGACAGAACCCGCGGCTCGTTTCCGTTTCGACGACCTGCCGCGGGTCACCGTGCAGTTGCCGATCTTTAACGAGCAATATGTGGTGGAGAGGCTGCTCGATGCCGTGTGCCGTCTCGAGTATCCGAAAGAGAAGCTCGACATCCAGTTGCTCGACGACTCGACCGACGAAACCGTCGAGGTCGCCCGCCTTTTGGTCGATCGCTACGCCGCCTTGGGACATCCGGTCAAGTACCTGCACCGCGAGAATCGTGAAGGCTTCAAGGCGGGCGCTTTGGAAGCCGGATTGAAAACGGCACAGGGCGAATTCGTTGCCATCTTTGACGCTGATTTTGTCCCCCCGCCCGACTTTCTGATGAAATGCATCCATCACTTCACCGATCCCAAGGTCGGCATGGTGCAGACGCGCTGGACGCACATCAACCGCAACTATTCGTTGCTGACCCAGGTCGAAGCCATTTTGCTCGACGGCCATTTCGTGATCGAACATTCGGGACGGTCGCGCAGCGGCGTTTTCTTCAACTTCAACGGCACGGCCGGCATGTGGCGGCGCTCGGCCATCGACGAAGCCGGCGGGTGGGAGCATGACACGCTCACCGAAGACACCGATCTTTCCTATCGCGCGCAGCTCAAGGGATGGAAATTTCTTTATCTGCAGGACGTCGAATGTCCGGCCGAGTTGCCGGTGGAGATGACCGCATTCAAGACGCAGCAGGCGCGCTGGGCCAAAGGGCTGATTCAGGTCTCGAAGAAAATACTTCCGCTGGTGTTTAAGAGCGACGCATCGCGGCACCAGAAAATTGAAGCCGTGTATCACCTGACGGCGAACATCAGCTATCCCCTGATGATCGTGTTCTCGGTGTTGCTGATGCCCGCGATGATCATTCGCTTCTACCAGGGATGGTTTCAGATGCTCTACATCGACCTGCCCCTGTTCATGGCTTCGACGTTCTCGATTTCCAGCTTCTATCTGGTTTCGCAGAAGGAGCTGTTCCCGAAAAGCTGGCTGCGATCGCTGCTCTACCTGCCGCTGTTGATGTCCCTGGGAATCGGGCTGACGGTCACCAATACGATTGCCGTGCTCGAAGCGCTGGTTGGCAAGCAGACCGCCTTCGCGCGCACTCCCAAGTACCGCGTCGAATCGAAGCAGGATAAAGTCGGCGCGAAAAAATACCGCAAGCGCCTGGGATGGGTTCCGTGGATTGAAATCCTGATCGGAACGTATTTCGCGCTGGCGACCGTTTACGCCATCGACAACGAGAATTACATCACGGTTCCCTTCCTGCTGCTGTTCCTGGTCGGTTATTGGGTCACGGGGCTGATGTCACTGATGCAGGGGCGGTTCGCGGGACTCTCGGTGGGCTCGGAATCGCACACCAAGCCGTTTCCGGTGGGAGTGTAGGCATCGGGTCATCGGGTGATCTGGCCATCTGGTGATCGGAAGCTCGGACGGGGTGAGATCCCGATAGCTTTCGCCTGTCAGCGCGAGGCGGCGGAGGGGAGCTTGAACTCAACGCTGATTCCGATCTCGTTCTTCACCGGTTTTCCACCGAGTTCAAAAGGCTTATACCGCCAGTGTTTCACGGCGTCCACGGCGGCTGGGGCCAGATCAGGCGAGCCTTCGACAATTTTGACATCGCTCAGCGTTCCATCTTCCATGACGATGGCGGTCAGAATGACCGTGCCCTCCAAGCGTGACAGAAGAGCCTGCGCGGGATAAACCGGCTCAACACGGTGCACGAGGCGACCGCCCGAAACCTTTTGCGACACCGGCGCAGATAGCCCGGGCGCCGAAGCTTTCGCGGAGAGCACTTCGGGGAAGAAGGACTGGGTTGTGGAGCCGGCGAGGATCGGCGGTGGCTCGGCCGAGGCGGTCTCATCGGAGGGTGAATCGGCGGAGTGCGAGTCGGGGTGCGATCCAATCTGCGAATTGGGACCCTCGGGCGGGACGGCCACATTGGCAGCCACGCCGGTGAGCAAGCGCGATCGATCAGCCCGAGATCGATCGGCCTGAGTTTTCTTTCCCGCGACCACGTCCACCTTGGAGGCGAACTTCACCGGAGTTCCGGCGGAAGTCTTTTCTTTGGATGGAAACAGGAATTCGCCACCGGGACTCGCTTTCCACGCCAGGTCATTGCCGGGCGGACGTTTATCGGGAGAACGTGCGGTTGCGATATTAGCGGTTGTGGCATTGACAGAAGATGGCGTCACCGCGTGCGCCTTGTCATTCGTCTCATCCGGACCGCGCCACCCGAGCCAGATCACCAAGGCAAGCAGCGAGATCGCCACCATGCCGATGGCGCCCAGAACGAACGGTCGCGATCGAGTGCCCAGGAAAGCGAGCGCCACGTCCCCGACACGATCCGAGGCCGGTAGCAGGCCGGAGGGTTGTGGCTTCTCAAGCGCAGCCGGAGGCTTCGGCTGGGCTGACGATGCGCCATGCGGTTGCGATGCGCGCGCCCGTTCCGCGAGCGCCGCCAGTTGCTGAAGCAGAGCAATGTGCGGTTCGGTGAAGGCTGCGGGCTGGGTGGAAAACACTTCGAGAATTCCGTTGATCCCGCGCCAGCCCTGAATCGGCAAGACGGCAATCGAGCGCAAACCAAGGCCGCGGCAGACTTCCACATCGACGAGCGCATCATTCTCGGTATCTGTGCAATGCTGAATTTTTCCAGTGCGCAGACACGCCCCTGAAATCCCAGTCTCCGCACTTAAATGAGCGTCGAGGGCGGGAGCCGTGTCACCACTGCGCGCGCGGCAGACCATGGCGCCGTCCTTCCACATCGCCAGTGCGGCTCCAGAAGCGCCCGTCAGTTGCCGGGCGGCATCTGCGACGGCCGCGAGCATCGGATCCAGGCGATGGTCCCCGGTCGCGATCAGCTCCTTCAAGGATGACAGGGCGGCGCTCTCGTCAAGGTTTCCAGAGAGATTGCCGGACCGACTGGAAGCAGTCTCCAGCAAAGAATCGCGATCCCATGCACTAAGTGTTTTCCCTGAGCGCAACGGCTTGGATGGAGGCACAACCACGGGTCTCTTTCTGTCGGTAAACTGCCGGACAAAACTGGCAAAACGCAAGCGGCGCGGGTGATTTGGCCGAAGTATGAGCCAACTCCCCGCGCCTGTCAAGGAAAGTGGGGCGGCGCATGTCCTTTCGCGTACTTGTCGGTGATCGGATCATCGGGTCATCCTTTCCTGCCCGGACTGCCGATCACCCGATAACCCGATTGCCAGATCACCCGATGGCCGGTTGCACCAAACTAACCAACAATCGACGGGCGCGGGCGATGCTAACCTAATTGCGCTCTGGTTTCTCGCATGCACCTCCGCAAGAGGCATTGCAGGGAACCAATCTCAAGAAGTTTTTAAGAACCTTTGAAGCGCTGACGGATTTGGGGCCCGAACTTACGGCGGACCGCGACTTCCGCCAAACCGCTCGCACCATGCTGACCGCCGTGATGGAAGCGGCCGGCGCGCGTGAGGCCGTTTTATTTTCATTCGGGGAACGGCCTTCCTTGCTGAGCTCGGTCGATGCCCAGGGCTTCGCGCTGCTGCCCGAACCGTCACTGATCCCCCTGCTTCCCCGACACGTGCACACGCTGACTGCGACCGCCGGCCCGCTCGCGCTCAACAGCTCCACCTATGACGTCTTTCTGAGTGCGAACGGCAATGTCGCGCCGGAACTGTTCAAGTGCATTTGCCCGCTGAAAGTTCGGGGAAAGCTCGTCGGGCTGATCGCCCTGGGACGCCGGCCCGGCGATGCATTGTACGAAGAAGACGCGCTCGACGCGTTTGAAATGCTGAGTCACTACGTGGCGCTGGCCATTCAGAATCACACCCTCGGCCAAACGCTGGCGCAACGGGTATCCGAAAACCTGCGTCTGCTGGCCTCGCTGCACGGGTTCTACGACAACGCGCTCGAAGCCTTCGCCGCCGCCATCGACGTCAAACACGTCAACATTCATGGCCACTCGCTGCGGGTGGGCCGTTACGCGCAGGCAATCGGCGAAGCGCTGGGGATGGACCCGAGCGATGTTGCGTCGCTTAGGTCGGCGGCCTATCTGCACGATATCGGCATGGTTGCCGTCGATAAGCGGCTGATCGGAAAGGCTTCGAAGCTCGATGAGGAAGAGTCCCGCGCGATGCGGGACCACACTGTCATTGGGCATCAGATCGTCAGCCACGTGCAATTTCCCTGGCCGCAGATTCCGGAAATCGTGCGCTGGCACCATGAACGCCAGGACGGGTCGGGCTACCCGGACGGCTTGCATGGCGACGAGTTGCCGCAAGCGGTGCGCATCGTGGCCCTGGCCGAAACCTTCGATGCCATGACCAGCGAACGTCCCTACCGCGAACGCATGTCAGTCGGAGTCGCGCTGCAGGAATTGATCCGCATGACTCCGCAAAAATACGATTCCCAGGCGGTGCAGGCTTTGCTGATCCAGGTGCGGCGGGACGCGGTCGGAACCAACCGCATCCCGATCCTCGAGCCGGACATGATGAACCTTTCCGCGGTGGACGTGGACGAACTGGCGTCCACCCTGCAACACCGGATCAGCCAGGATAAGGTTTTTCTTACCTGAATTTCTTGCGCACGTAGAAACCGGGCTTGCCCCGCCCAGCCAGACGCGGCAAGCCGCGTCTCTACGGGGATAAAGACTGAATCAGACACCCCCCAGCTGAATTCTTCCCGGTGTAAAATCGAAACTTGGTCCTTTCGTGCCTCGTTTTGTTTTTCGACCACGATATAAACTTGGGGCGGTCGGCGCACTTGTATCTGTTTGGCGCTGATTTCATCTAACAGGGAAGCGGGGCAATGCAAGCCGATTTGCAAGGAGAGAATTGATGGCTGTAAGTGACCAGTCTGTCGCCACCGGTACCGGGCTCGATCAGTTGTGCATTAATACGATTCGCACGCTTTCAATAGACGCGGTGCAGAAGGCAAACTCGGGCCATCCCGGAGCGCCGATGGGGTTGGCTCCGGTCGCCTACTGTCTGTGGCAGCAGTTTCTGCGCTATGACCCGGCAGATTCGCTCTGGCCGAACCGCGACCGCTTCGTGCTCTCCAATGGACACGCCTCCATGCTGTTGTATTCGCTGCTGCACCTGGCGGGCGTGCGCGAAGTGACTCCCGCAGGCGAAGTTCTTTCGACGCCTGCCGTGTCGCTCGACGACATCAAGAATTTCCGGCAACTCGGCAGCAAAACGCCAGGGCATCCCGAATACGGTTTGACTACGGGCGTCGAGACAACCACGGGCCCGCTCGGTCAGGGCGTCGCGAACAGCGTGGGCATGGCGATCGCCGAGCGCTGGCTGGCGGAGTATTTCAATCGTCCCGGATTCGAGTTGTTCAACTACAACATCTGGGCGATTTGTGGCGACGGCGACATGATGGAAGGAATTTCCTCGGAAGCCGCGTCGATCGCCGGGCATCTGCGACTCTCGAACCTGTGCTGGATTTACGACAACAACCACATCACGATCGAGGGCAATACTAATCTGGCCTATGACGAAAATGTGCCCGCCCGGTTCGCAGCCTATGGCTGGGATGTCCAGCATGTCCTGGATGCGAACGATCTGGTTGCGCTCGCCAACGCTTACAACCACGCGCTCAGCGTGAAGGATCGCCCGAAACTGATCATCGTCGACAGCCACATTGGCTACGGCTCGCCTCACCGGCAGGATACAAAGGAAGCGCACGGCGAGCCGCTCGGCGAAGAAGAAGTCAAACTGACGAAGCGCGCATACGGCTGGCCAGAGGACGCCAAGTTTCTGGTGCCCGACGGAGTGCGCGAGAACTTTCGCGACGTCCTGGGCAAGCGCGGACGACAATTGAGCGGGCAGTGGAACGCGCTGTTCGCGAAGTACAGTGCGCAGTATCGCGATTTAGCGGCTCAATTCGAACGCATGCAAAGCCGGCAATCCGCGGACGGGTGGGACAAGGATCTCCCCGCATTTGCGCCCGATGCCAAGGGACTGGCAACCCGCGATTCGTCGGGCAAGGTTCTTAACGCCATTGCCAAGAACGAGCCTTGGCTTATGGGCGGCTCGGCCGACTTGTATCCCTCGACGAAGACGCGGCTCACGTTCGACGGTGCGGGCGATTTCGAGGCGAATCATTACACCGCGCGCAATTTCCATTTCGGTATTCGCGAGCATGCCATGGGCGCAATCGTAAACGGCATGGCGCTCTCGAAAATCCGCGCCTACGGTTCGACGTTCCTGATTTTCAGCGACTACATGAAGATGCCGATTCGCCTCTCGGCGCTCATGGAAATTCCCGCAATCTGGATTTTCTCGCACGATTCCATCGGCGTCGGCGAAGACGGACCGACCCACCAGCCGATCGAGCAACTGATCACGCTGCGCGCAGTTCCCGGACTCATCACCCTGCGCCCCGCCGATGCCAACGAGGTTGTCGAAGCGTGGGGAGTAATCATGAAGCTGCAGAAGGAGCCGGTGGCGCTGATCCTGACGCGGCAGGCCGTGCCGACCTTCGATCGTGCGAAATACACGTCCGCCGCAGGGGTGGCTCGCGGCGCCTATATTCTGGCTGACGCGGACAGCGGCAAGCCGCAGGTGATCCTGATGGCCACCGGCAGCGAGGTCTATCTCTGCATCGACGCTTACGAAAAACTGAAAGCGGAGGGCATACGGGCGCGCGTCGTCAGCATGCCTTCGTGGGACTTGTTCGAACGTCAGGAGCAGAGTTATCGCGATCGGGTGCTTCCACCCGACGTTAGCGCGCGGGTCGCGGTCGAGATGGCTTCGACCTTTGGCTGGGCGCAATATGCGGGAGCTAAGGGACGCATTATCGGCATGAGGACTTTCGGAGCGTCCGCGCCGCTCAAGGATTTGCAAGAGAAGTTCGGCTTCACGACCGAGGCCGTCATTCAAGCAGCGCGCGAACTACTCGGCAAATAGTGCTCGTGTAGAGACGGGGCTTGCCCCGTCTCTTTAGACGCAGCGAGGGAGACGCGGCAAGCCGCGTCTCTACGGGGAATTTTAGGAGATAGTTATGAATCCAGTGGACACGCTCGAAACCGCAAAGGCCGCAAATCGTCTCACCCAGCTTCAGACTTTCGGCCAGTCAATCTGGCTCGACTACATTCGCCGCGACCTGCTGAAGGGTGGCGAACTGCAACGCCTGATCACGGAAGACGGCCTGCGCGGGATGACGTCGAATCCCGCGATTTTCGAGAAGGCGATTGCGGGCTCGACCGAGTACCAGGATTTTCTGGACTCGCTCGCCGGCCGCGCCGACCTCGACGCCAAGGGCCGCTACGAACTACTGGCGATGCGCGACATTCAGGACGCAGCCGACCTGCTCGCGCCCGTCTACCAGAGCACGAAGAAGCGCGACGGCTACGTGAGCCTCGAAGTGTCGCCGTATCTGGCGCACGACACCAGCGCCACCATCGACGAGGCGCGGCGGTTGTGGAAGACCGTGGCCCGCGAAAATTTGATGATCAAAGTGCCGGGCACAACCGAGGGCATCCCCGCCATCCGGCAACTGCTCAGCGAAGGCATCAACGTCAACGTGACGCTGCTGTTCGCGCAAGCGGTGTATGAGGAAGTGGCCGCGGCTTTCATCGACGGAGCTGAGAAGTTCGCTGCGACCGGCGGCGATGTTAGCAGGCTTGCCAGCGTGGCCAGTTTCTTCATCAGCCGCATCGATTCGCTGGTGGACTCGATCGTTGGCGACCAACTCAAGAAAGAGACGGATCCGGGCCGCAAGGCGAAGTTGCAAAGCATTCTCGGCAAGGTCGCCATCGCCAACGGCAAGCTGACCTATGAAGCCTACCAGCGAATATTTTCTAACCCGCGCTGGAAAGCGCTGGCCGCCAAGGGCGCGCAGACGCAGCGCGTGCTGTGGGCTAGCACCAGCACGAAGAATCCGAATTACCGCGACGTGATTTACATCGAGGAATTGATCGGGCCGGACACCGTCAACACCGTTCCTCCGGCGACGCTCGATGCCTTCCGCGATCACGGCAAGCCGCGCCAGAGTTTGACCGAAGACCTGGACGGCGCGCGGAAAACGATGGCCGATCTCGCCGGGGTTGGCATCGTCATGAAAGATGTGACCGACAAGCTCACTGCCGACGGCGTGAAGTTGTTCGCCGACGCCTTCGACACTTTGCTGGCCGCGGTAGAGAAAAATACGAAGCGATCAACGGCGCCCACGCCCCAGATCAATCAGCAAAGCGCAGCCTTGCCGGCCGATCTCGACGCTGCCGTAAAAAAAAACCTTAACGACTGGCGGGCGTCGGGAAAGGTAAGACGCCTCTGGCAGCGCGATGCTTCGCTCTGGACCGGCGAAGACGAGGCCAAATGGCTCGGCTGGCTCGGCATCACGGATCAGCAACTCGGTATGGTCGGCCAACTGAAGGAGTTTGCCGACGAGGTCAAGAGCGCCGGATTCTCCGACATTCTGCTGCTCGGCATGGGCGGATCCAGCCTTTGCCCGGAAGTGCTCGCGCTGACTTTCGCCCAAACTCCCGGCTTCCCGCGCCTGCACATACTCGACTCGACCGATCCGGCACAAATCCGCAGCGTAGAAAAGAAGATCAACCTCGCCAAGACGCTCTTTATCGTTTCCAGCAAATCGGGCAGCACGCTTGAACCCAACATCTACAAGCAGTACTTCTTCGAGCGCGTGCAGCAGACCGTGGGCGCCGACCAAGCGGGCAGTCGCTTCATCGCCATCACCGACCCCGGCTCGAAGATGCAGCAGGTTGCCGAACGCGACCGCTTCCGCCACATCTTCTATGGCCTGCCGACCATCGGCGGACGCTACTCCGCGCTGTCAAACTTCGGCATGGTTCCCGCCGCGGCCATGGGACTCGACACCGGCAAATTCCTCCAGCGCACGAAAGAAATGGTCGACGCCTGCAAGGCGTTCGTTCCCGTGGAACAGAATCCGGGAGTGATGCTCGGCCTGATCATGGGAACCGCTGCAAAACTGGGCCGCGACAAAATTACGCTCATCGCCTCGCCCGGAATTGCCGACTTGGGCGCGTGGCTCGAACAGTTGATCGCGGAATCCACCGGCAAACTCGGCAAAGGCATCATCCCCGTCGATCGCGAAGACCTGGGCGCGCCGGACGTGTACGGAAATTCCAATGACCGCATCTTCGCCTACGTCCGGCTCGAGACTGCGCCCGACGCGGCGCAGGATGCCAAGGTCGCCGCGCTTGAGAAAGCGGGGCATCCTGTAGTGCGCATCGCCGTGGCCGACATCTACAACCTGGGACAGGAATTCTTCCGCTGGGAAATCGCGACCGCGGTCGCGGGCTCGATCCTCGGGATCAACGCCTTTAATCAGCCCGACGTTGAAGCGAGCAAAATTGTAACCAAACAACTCACCTCGGAGTACGAAAGCAAGGGCTCGCTTCCTCCCGAAAAACCGATACTCGAAGAAGCGGGTTTCAAGCTCTTCACCGACGAGAAGAACACCGCTGCGCTTAGCCAGGCTACCGGTTCGGAGCGCTCGCTGAAAAACTATCTGCGCGCGCACCTGGCGCGTCTGGGAGCCGGCGATTACTTTGCCCTGCTAGCTTATGTCGAGATGAATGCGGAGCATGAATCTCTGCTGCAGACTTTGCGCATGACCGTGCGCGATCGCAAACATGTGGCGACGTGCCTCGGTTTCGGGCCACGCTTTTTGCACTCCACGGGGCAAGCTTATAAAGGTGGCCCCAACAGCGGCGTGTTCCTGCAGATCACCTGCGACGATGCCCAGGACTTGCCGGTTCCGGGGCAGAAATATACTTTCGGAGTGGTGAAGGCGGCGCAGGCTAGAGGAGATTTCCAGGTGCTGGTCGACCGTGAACGCCGCGCGCTGCGCGTGCACCTGGGAAGCGATGTGAAAGCAGGACTCGCTAAACTTGCGGAATTGGCAAAGCAGATTTTGTAAGCGACACCACTCATAACTTGTAATCCTAAGGAAGGGTCTGCATTTTGCCGCGAACAGCAGGTCCTTCGCTTCGCTCAGGATGACAATTCTTAGGGGAGCATGTATGCAACTCGGGATGGTAGGTCTAGGGCGCATGGGCGCCAACATGACGCGGCGGCTGATGCGCGGCGGCCACACACTCGTGGTTTCCGATCTCAGCGCCGATGCCGTCAAGGGTCTCGCTGGCGAAGGCGCGGTGGCCTCCTCTTCACTCGACGATCTGGTCGGCAAGCTGAACCCGCCGCGCGCCGCATGGGTCATGGTGCCGTCGGGCGATGCGACGGAAAAGACCGTGCAGGCTCTGCTCGCGAAAATGCAGGCGGGCGACACCATCATCGACGGCGGCAATTCGTATTTCAAGGACGACGTTCGCCGCGCGAAAATTTGCGCCGCCAAGGGCGTGCACTACGTCGACGTCGGCACCAGCGGCGGCGTCTGGGGACTGGAGCGCGGATATTGCATGATGATTGGCGGTCCGAAAGAAGCGGTCCAGCGCCTCGACCCGATCTTCAAAACGCTGGCGCCGGGACGCGGCGACATCCCGCGCACTCCGGGCCGCGAGAAAATGGCGGGAACGGCTGCCTCTACTGCTGAAGACGGCTACATCCACTGCGGCCCGTCGGGCTCCGGACATTTCGTGAAAATGGTTCACAACGGTATCGAATATGGAATGATGCAGGCCTACGCGGAAGGCTTCGACATTTTCAAGAACGCAACCAGCAAAGAACTGCCCGAAGATATCCGCTACGATCTCAATCTGCCGGATATAGCCGAGGTCTGGCGGCGTGGCAGCGTGGTGAGTTCATGGTTGCTGGACCTGACGGCGCTGGCGCTGACCGAGAATCCCACGCTCTCCGAGTACAGCGGGTTCGTGCAGGATTCCGGCGAGGGGCGTTGGACGATCCAGGCGGCGCTCGAAGAGGCAGTTCCGGCCGAAGTTTTGACCGCGGCTCTGTTCGCGCGCTTCCGCTCGCGGCAGGATCATACCTTCGCGGAGAAGATGCTCTCCGCCATGCGACAGAAGTTCGGTGGTCACGTCGAACCGAAGAACCATTGAGGCATTGAGGTATTGAATCATTGAGGTATTGAATCATTGAGATGCTGAGTCACGGTTCAATGGCTCAATGATTCAATGACTAAATGATTCAATAACCCACGAGGAAACGATGGCTCTAACCGATGCTCGGCCAGCACCAACCAAACCGCGAGTCGGGCGTACCGCAGATCCGTGTGTCATGGTGATCTTCGGCTTTACAGGCGACCTGACGCGACGGAAGCTGATCCCCGCCCTCTATAACCTCGCAAGCCAGCAATTACTGTCGCGCGAGTTCGCCGTGGTCGGTGTCGGCCGCAGCCCCATGAGCGACGACGATGTGCGGAAGAAGGTCACCGAAGACTTCAAACAGTTCGCCACCGGCGCCGTCGACGCCGATTTATGGGAATGGTTTGTCCGCCGCATAAGTTACGTGAGTGGAGATTTCGACGATCCCGCCACCTACGACAAGCTGAAAGAAACGCTCGCCAGGGTCGACCAGGAGCATAACTCACACGGTAACTATTTTTTTTACCTTGCCACCGCGCCCAACTTCTTCGGCGACATCGTCGAGCGACTGGCGAAAGTCGGCCTGATGGCCGAAGAAAACAGCCATTGGCGGCGCGTCATTATCGAAAAACCCTTCGGCCACGATCTCGATTCCGCCAAGGCATTGAACCAGCAACTTTTGAAAGTTGCTTCGGAATGCCAGATCTACCGCATCGACCATTATCTGGGAAAGGAGACGGTGCAGAATATTTTGGCGCTCCGCTTCGCGAATGGAATTTTCGAGCCCATCTGGAATCGCCGCTATATCGACCACGTGCAGATTTCGGTCGTCGAAACGGTCGGCGTGGAGAAACGCGGCGGCTACTACGATGGAGCGGGCGCCCTGCGCGACATGGTGCCCAACCACATCATGCAACTCATCACGCTGACCGCGATGGAACCGCCCATTTCCTTTGAGGCGAACGCGGTGCGCGACGAGCAGGCCAAGATTCTGCATGCCATCCAGCCCTTCAGTAACGAGGATGTGCTCAGCAAGACCGTCCGCGGGCAATACGGAGAAGGCACCCTGGATAACGAGCGTGTGCCCGCCTACCGCTCGGAAGAAGGTGTGCCGCCGGACTCGCGCACCGAAACCTTCGTCGCCATGAAACTGTTGATCGATAACTGGCGCTGGGCGGGAGTTCCCTTCTACCTGCGCACCGGCAAGCGCCTGCCCGGCCGCAATACGCATGTCGTAATTCAGTTCCGGCGCGCGCCCTTCATGTTGTTTCGCGAAACCCAGGTCGAGAACATGATGCCCAACCAGTTGGTGCTGCACATTCAGCCGGAAGAAGGTATCTCTTTGCGCTTTGCCGCCAAGACTCCCGGACCCGCCATGCAACTCGGCGAAGTGAATATGGACTTCGAGTACTCCGACTATTTCGGGGTCAGCTCTTCGACCGGCTATGAACGCCTGCTGCACGATTGCATGACCGGCGACGCTACGCTGTTCCAGCGCGCCGACATGGTCGAGGCCGGGTGGAGCATTGTCAGTCCCGTGCTCGACGTGTGGAAGGCGCTGCCACCGCGTAGTTTCCCCAACTATCCCGCCGGGGTTTGGGGCCCGAAAGAGTCCGACGAACTGATGGAACGCGATGGCCGGCGCTGGAGAAATTTCGAAAAGTAATTGTGTAATCTGGTAATTGTGTAATTTTGTAATTTGTGCTTGAGCGCGTTGAAAATTAAATTACCAAATTACCAAATTACCAAATTACCAAATTACCAAATTACCAAATTACCAAATTCCGATGCCCTCAACTCGAGCCATTGAAGTGCTTGCCACCGCGGCTGATCTTTCTCACTCCGCCGCTGAAGAGTTCGTCCGCGTGGGTCGCGACGCAATTGGCGCCCAGGGCCGATTCACGGTCGCGCTTTCCGGCGGCTCGACTCCAAGAGCTCTCTATTCCCTGCTCGCCGCCAATTACTCGGCCTTCGCCTGGAACCGTGTCTTTTTATTCTTCGGCGACGAGCGTCACGTTCCGCCCACCGATGCCGACAGCAATTATCGGATGGTGAATGAATCGTTGCTGACGAAAATTGCAATTCCAGCCGAGAACGTCTTTCGCGTGCCGGCCGAGAATCCCGATGCCGCCGCCGCCGCCGCGGACTATGAGTCCCAGCTTCGCCGCTTCTTCGAGCTTCGCCCCGGAGATCGGCCCGGAGAATTCCCGCGCTTTGACCTGATTCTGCTCGGCATGGGGCCCGATGGCCACACCGCTTCCCTGTTTCCCGATTCCCCGGCGCTCGACGAACCGTCGCGCCTGGTGGTCGCCAACTGGGTCACGAAGCTCAACACTCACCGCATCACCTTCACTTTCTCCGTGCTCAATCGCGCCGCTGAAGTAATGTTCATGGCCAGTGGCGCGGACAAAGCCGACATGGTGCATAAGGTGCTTGAGGGCAAGAACACGCCTCCACTGCCTTCGCAAAGAGTGCAGCCTTCGGATGGAAAATTGTTGTGGATGCTGGATGAAGCTGCTGCCGCGAAACTAACTCGCTGAAGTTGGTTAGCAGCGTAAGTCGGTACTTCTTTCCGCCTGCAGAGACGGGGCTTACCAATTCTTAAATAGTGTAAACGTTGCTTACGTTAACTATCTCAGGTTGGCGTTCATTGCGGTAATATGTGGGCGTTGCCGATATGGTGCGCTTCTTGATCTGGTTCGAGGGCGATGAGAACGGCTGGGCCTGCTCGAATTGTCGATGGAGGTTCCCCGTCCCGACGCTGCTTAGCGGAGATGAGGCTAAGGCTGCTTACGACCGCCTGGCCTCTGTGAAGTTTCGCGAGCACAAGTGCGAGACGAACCTTTCGGCTGCAAAACAGGAAACAAAACGGGATGGTGCCACCGCTTTCGCAGAGCGTGCCCGGTTACTAATAAAGCGAGGATACAAGCCGAAGGTTGCTGTGGAGCTTGTACTTCATGAAATGGAATTCGAACACGGCAACGATCCGAGGATGATCGAGAAGGCGCGCGCTGAAGCCGAGGATTTCCTTCTTAGAATCCGCAAGGGTCTTATCTAGTGGGATCATCGGATCAACCTCAATGGCAGCGCCCTTTAAGCCACGGTGAGAAATACTGGTGGGTTGCTGGTTATTGCGATCGCTCAGGCGGCGTGGCCGCGCCAGTCGGCGATCTCTTTCAGACCTTCTCCGCGGGCGTGCTCGAAAAGTCTGACTTTGTGGCGAGTGTGTTCGAATTCGTGGATGTCAGCCCAGACTTCCGCCTGCCACGCCGTTTCGTGGGCCGCAGCCTCGCCGCAACTGGCACAGCGGGTGTGAAAGGTGACGCCTGTCCTCGCAGGAGCCGGCACGTCCTGCAATTCGAGGAAGATGCAGCGCACTTCTTCGATCTCTTCGTTGGGACCTAGAATGTGTTCGTAGCGCAGCAGGTATCCAAAACCTAGTTTGCGGGCTTCCACCTCCGCTTCCTCCCGGGTGTGGAACGGCCCGTATTCGGCCCGCAGTTGCTCGGTCGAGTCGCAGGCCATCCAGAAAATATCCTTGTAAGACATACCTACCTCAGTCTGGGTCGGAACCGATGAAGCGGACAAACGGATCCATCTTCAACTGAGCAATTTGATTACCGGGATGGGGAGAGCCAGCGCGCCTCCCCAGGCGGCTGCTTCTGGAAGAAATTGGTGGACTATTCCTCTGAAAACATGTTACTTAGGCCCGGCAGTGCGGCGGAGCCAACGGCTGGCGGGAACAGCCGAGTACATCTACCCGTGTGAAATCTGTTGCCGCTTACGGCGTGACGACGCGGGCAATTCGCCGGATGCGCAGTCTCTAGCGAGCCCCTCCAGACGCCGCAGCCGCTTTGGTTTCCGCGTCCGTGTAGGCAGCGCCTTCCTCGCCCAAGCCGACGCTCCACCCTGCCGCTGGTGACAACAGACCATTCCCCAATTGCACATGCCAGTTCGCTCCGCCGTGGCTGGCGACGTAGAGGGCGAGTTCGAGCCGGGTCCACACTCCCAGCTTGTCGAAGGCGGTGCGCAGGTAGTTCTTCACTACCTGCTCGCTGGTGATCAGCACCTTGGCAATGTCCTTGTTCGTAAGACCCTGCCAGACCAGGGTGGCGACCTGAATTTCCTTGGCGGTTAGCCGATCACGGGGTTGCATGGTTGCACCTGCTCCTTGATGAACATCGCGGTCGCGAGTTTCACTCGTTTCCGGCCTTCTTTGATGCCTGCGCGCAGAAACAGCGTGCGCAAGTGCTGCTTCACCGTCCGCGGGCTGATGTTCAAGTGGCTCGCGATTTCTTTGTTGCTGCACCCCTGCACGAGCAGACGCAGCACCTGCTGGTCTCGGGGCGTTATCTTGATTTCGTTAAGGTTGATCATTGGCGTTTCGTCGGCTCCTTCAGTTCAGTCTTGGGGTCGCGACCCGCCCTGAGCAGAAGCAAATGATTCGCCAAATCTTCTCTGTCTTACAAAACTGTTTAGAATCATACAGTTACACTTCAATGTTCTACTTTCTTAAACCATTTCTTAGAGCGTTCTCATGAACCGCTTCCAGACTGGAATCCCAAATCGGGAATCCATCCCAGAACACCGTCGCTCTCTTTTCATGTTCAGATTGCCGTGACTTGCACTACAATAATGGCAGTCTGGACTGACTTTCTCCCCCGCGATGACATGCCCTCGAACCGGCCCAACCTGATACTGGACGAGCAGTCCTTTCAGGACTTGCTGTCAGCTGCCTTCACCATTCAGGCACATAACGACCAGATCAAACAAGCTCGACTGACCCAGACAGAACCGAAAGCGAGTAGCGTTTGCCGGCATTGTGGCGCTCCGAAGCCCGCAGAGGAATCTCCGTGCGAGAGCTGCGGTCAGGGCGAGTTTCGTTCCGGGGAACGCTTGCAGCGCAACTGGGCCGCGATGTGGCTGAGGAGCCAGGAGCAGGGTTTGTGGCCTGAGCGTTCTCCCGAGATTGGCGAAGGTACACAGAAGGACGCTCCGCCGCCCGAGGCCAAGCCCAGGCCGCGAGCCGAGGGGCGCGGCAATTCCCTGCTCAGCAGGCCAGCGATGGGCAGGTCAGCGCTCGACGATCTAGCGCTCGACAAAACAGCGCTCGACAAGACAGCAGCGGCAGGCAGGCGGACCACTGAAATCACCGAAGACTTGGCGAGCGAAGAATTCGCGCCAGAAGATTCGGAGCTGACCGTCCAGCCGTTCCCGTTATCCGCAGACGACGATTCTTTCCCGGCCGACGACAGCATCGACACCACGACCGACGCGAGCCGCGCCACCGCTAGTTCCTCGCCTCAGCGCTTTGCGGACTTGCGCGTAACGCTGCGCCGGCACCGCGCCGACCTATATCTCGGGGCGGCCGTCTTCGTGGCTGCGCTCGCCCTCCTGTGGCCAGCAACCGGCTCGCCGCGGCGGGCAGCCCTCGGCCCGTGGGAACGGACGCTCGTGACGCTCGGAATCGCGGAGGCTCCCGCACCCGTCGTCCATCTTCAGGGAGAGCCCGGCATCGAGGTCTGGGTCGATCCGCATAGCGCCCTCTACTACTGTCCCGGTGAAGAGCAGTACGGAACGACCGCCAACGGCCGCTTCAGCAGCCAGCGCGAAGCGCAGATGGATCGCTTCCAACCCGCCAGCCGCAGCGCCTGCGAGTAACTCGCCCGGAGCTTGCTCCGTCTTGGGGGAGACGCGGCAAGCCGCGTCTCTACAGGAGATTTCCCTACCAGCAAATTCCTTCATACGTTCCGGCGCCTTCTGGACGCCGTGTCTTATCGAGATGGATGAGGTCAATCACGATGTGCTCGGGCCGAAGGTACTTGGCAAGCTTATCTTTGCTCGCCGATTTGTTGCCGAGGATCACGACTTCGGCGGCGCGCAGTACGCCTTCGAGGTCGGCAGAGAGCACAGATCCGATATGCGGGATGACTTCTTCGATGTACTGGCGATTGGCGCCGGCGAGGCGGCCCATGGAGACGTCCTCATCCCAGACCTTGACTTCGAGACCCTCGCCCATGAGGCGCTTGATCAACTGCACCTGCGGACTCTCGCGCAGATCGTCAGTGCCGGCTTTGAAGCTCAGGCCGAGCTGCGCAATTTTCCTTTTGCCCGTGCTCAGCACCATATCCACGGCGCGGTCGACGTGCTCGGCATTGCTCGGCATGAGCGATTCGAGCAAAGGGAGCTCGAGATCGAGTTCTTTGGCTTTGTAGGTGATGGCGCGCAGATCTTTCGGAAGACAGGAACCGCCGAAGGCGAAGCCCGGAGAAAGATAGGCCGAAGAGATGTTCAGCTTGGTGTCGGAGGTGAAAATCTTAGTGACCGCATGGGCGTCGACGCCGAGATGCTTGCACATGGTTCCCATTTCGTTGGCGAAGCCGACTTTCAGCGCGTGATAGCAGTTGGAAAAATACTTGACCATTTCGGCGACGGGAATGGTCGTCTCGTAGAGAGTGCCGGGGGTGTTCTTGTAAAGTTCGCGCAGCGGCGCGAGGTGCTGGGCGTCGCGGGCTCCGAGAATGGTGTAGGGCGGGTTGAGGAAGTCGGCGACCGCGCTGCCTTCGCGCATGAACTCAGGGTTATAGCACACGGTGAAGTCCTGGCCACACTTTTTGTTGCTTTCTTTTTCGAGGATGGGGAGCACAACGGTCTCGGTGGTGCCGGCTAGTACGGTGCTGCGCAGAACAAAAACGTGCGGCGATTTTTTCTGGCGGATGGCGGCGCCGATTTCCCGGGCAACGTGCTCGATGTGGCTGAGGTCGAGCTTGCCACTCTTCAGGCTGGGGGTTCCGACGCAGACGAACGAGACTTCGGAATTCAGCACGGCTGCGGCGGCGTCGGTGGTTGCGTGCAGGAGGCCGGCGCGGTTCGCTTCGGCGACCATCTCGCTCATGCGCGCTTCGATGATCGGAGTGCGGCCCGAATCCATCATCTCGACTTTGGCGCGGCTTACGTCGACGCCGGTGACTTTGTGGCCCATGGAGGCGAAGCAGGCGGCCGATACGGACCCGACGTATCCCAAGCCAAAAATGCTAACGGACAAGCCCAAGCGAATTCTCCTGGCACTCGAGTTCTGGGGGGCTGCTCGGTGGCATTATGAACTATACCAACCCCTGGCTAAGCGGAAGCAAGCCGTTCTCCATCGGGACGCTAGTCCGCTTCGGCCCGTAGTCAGCAACCTACTTGTTTTCAATATCTTACAGAACATTCGCAAAATTCACCGGAATCCAGTCCGGCGAAGGGCAAAAGGTGGACAATTGTTTCCACCGGGTGGGAAATGCGAAGGGCTAAATTCCCCGCGACCTCAATCATATTGCTGCGGGCGCGCTCCCGGTCAGAGTCGAGGAATCGCGAGGGTACCAAGGGGGAACGGGTGGGTCCAGACCGGCCTTTTCAGCATGTAAGATAAGGAAACCTGTGGCTTCTGGATGGCAAAGCAAGCTGGCGCGCGTTTCCCGGATGGACTGGGAAGAGGTGCGGGTGCGCGTGGGACAAGAGTTCCACAAGCAGAGCGACTTGCTCATGCACCGGATGGGCGTGGGCCATGGGGCGGCGCGCCTGAACGCGGATGCGGCGCGGCCAGGGCAGTTCTTCTTTTCTGGCGGCGAGTTTTCTGGCGGTGAAAGTTCAGAGCGCGCGGCGTTGCTAAGCAAACATCTGCCCGGCGAAGCGGCGGAGATTCTGCGCGAGGCCGATGAGATTTGCGGCCATCGTTTCCGGCTGCTGGGCTACGACAATCTTGACTTCACTCTTGACTGTGGCAGTGGCAGTGGCAACGAGATCGACTGGCATCTTGATCCGGTGCACGGCAAGCGTGCGCCGCTCAATCCCTGGTTCAAGATTCCGTTTCTTGATTTCGCGGTGGTAGGCGACCACAAAGTCCCATGGGAATTGAGTCGGCACCAGCACCTGGTGACACTGGCCAAAGCGCGGCTGCTGAGTGGGGATGAGAAATACACCCGCGAGTTGATGGCGCAGTGGCGCAGTTGGATCAAGGCCAATCCGTATCCGCTGGGAATCAACTGGGGCAGCACGCTGGAGGTTGCCTTCCGCAGTTTGTCCTGGATCTGGGTGGACCAGTTGCTGCCGGGAACGGCCGAGTACGCGGCGTTTCGCGCGGAAATGGTGTTGGCGCTGGCGTTTCACGGG
>Ga0326728_10008275_pt1 | contig 25964 bp, 17 predicted proteins | sample MB3enrmetagenome_FD_207602 | JGI IMG/M metagenome (GOLD analysis project Ga0326728, IMG submission 207602) | Lab enriched peat soil microbial communities from McLean, Ithaca, NY, United States - MB31MN | ecosystem: Environmental > Terrestrial > Soil > Wetlands > Peat | place: USA: New York... | reverse complement strand
GCGCCCGCGGGCGCTTACAACGTCGTCACCGGACCAGGCGGGACGGTGGGAGGGCAACTCATCAGCGATCCGCGAGTGGCGATGATCACCTTTACGGGCAGCGTGCCGGTGGGAGAACAGATCCGCGCCCAAACCGGCCTGCGCCGCGTGACGCTCGAGTTGGGCTCGAATTCCTCGGTGATCCTTGAGCCCGACGCTGATCTCGACACCATGATTCCACGCTGCGTCACGGGCAGCTTCTCGCATTCCGGGCAAGTTTGTATCTCGGTGCAGAACATTTACATCCACGCAGACGTTGAAGAGACTTTCACCGAACGATTCATCGCGGCCACGCAAAACCTCAAGATCGGTCATCCCCTCGAGGAGAGCACCGATATTTCCTCTTTGATTACCGTGGGAGAAGCCCAGCGGGTGGAAGAGTGGATTGAGCGCGCGCGCCGCCGCGGAGCGCGCGTGTTGACGGGCGGCAGACGGCAAAACGCCACACTCGAGCCGGCCATTCTCGCCGGTGCCTCACCCGAACTGGAGGTGTGTTGCAAGGAGGTTTTTGGCCCGGTTGTCGTCTTGCATACCTACCGGCATTTACAGGACGCCATCGCCGCCGTGAATGCGGGCGAGTACGGCTTGCAGGCCGGCATCTGCACGCGCGATATTGGCAAGGCGTTTCAAGCCGCCCGCCAATTGCGGGTGGGAGGCGTCATCGTGAATGACGTTCCCGCTTATCGCGCCGATCATATGCCTTACGGCGGGGTCAAGAAGAGTGGAATCGGCCGCGAGGGCCCGCATTTCTCGGTTGAGGAGATGACGGAGTTGAAAATGATTTGCTGGCGTGGATGATGTCGCGTAGAGGGTGGGATTCGAAGCCAGACACGCCTTGCCCCGTCCGTAACTTACAGATTTGATGTCACCACAAATGCCAACATCGCCATTTTCGCCGTAGACCCGCGCACGCTATCGCACGCCAGCGGGCGAGAGTTTGTTCGCGGACTTGGGCATCTTCCAAAGGTAGTTCGAATTCCTGGGCTGCAAACTGCACACAGCTATGTACGAACGAATTGGAGGGTGGCCACACAACACCCGCTATTTGGGTAAATTGTCACCCGCATCGACCCCGTTCAGATTGACTGGCCTAATAACGTCAGAAAACGGAACTCGGAAGCGAAGGGGACTCGAGTAGATCGGTGCGATTGAATCTGCTTGCCACAACGCTACATTGACGATAACTCCACCGCTGTAAGTGATTACGTCCCCTGACGACAGGGCGGTCCAGATTGTTTTATGGTCACGCTCCGTTCCCCCCGCATTGGCAATACTAGCTAAGAGAATAAACGCTGGGCTCTTATACCAGTTCGAATACCATTCTGGGATTTTGAGAGGGTCCTCGGGTCTGTTCTTGACCTCACCCATCACTTGACAGTCAGATTGGATGCCTCTAAGCAGAGTGGCTAGCTGGAATCCCTGGATGACCGACGCGCTTCCAATGACCCCGGTGCTGGAATTTACTTGGAGCAGAGAATTCATGAAACTATCGTATAAGGTGTTTATGTCCGCTAATGCTGCAACAAGGACTGAATCTCCGGTTGCAGTCGCAGAACCGGTCACAGTTGACTTGGTCGTTTGCGTCTGAGCCAATGGTTCCGTCTTCGGCGGAGGAGTCGTCGAACCTGTGGTTGTTTGGGATGAATTCGGAGGCACAAAAGTTGTGTTCCTATCATCGACGTACCGAGTGGCTACCGCCCGGATGTCGTCAAGTTTTTGAATCTCCGTTTGGATATCGGCAGACGAATAGTCGGTTGACGACCCACTCCCAAACAGCGGCGGGTATATGATGGTCAGCTTCTTGGACTTGCAGGTGGCCTTGATCTCGCGCGTCAGGGCCACTGCCATATTGCTGTCTGGGATCGTTATTTGGCCGGGAGTCTCGACATTCGACGAAATGGCGACCGCAGATAACAGCGAAATCAAATCTGCGAATGGATCAAAGCTAACCGAAAGGGTCTCTGAGGTAAAACGCAAGAGTTTCTCCGTGTGCTGATTGCGTTTCTTAATCTCGGACCCCGCCTCTCTTTTATTGGCCATCGTTTGGTTTTGTTGGGATTGTTCCGCCAGCAGTTTGCGTATGTCATCGCGGAACTTCTGGCGATCTTCACTCCGGATTAGAGTCTGATAGGCCGCTCCAACAGATTTAATATTTGCAACAAACGCCTCGAACGACTGTAAGTTGGCAAAAGACGCTTGATCGTAAATAACGATTGTCGAGTTATCCCTGTCGACGTAGGGCTCGGAGCAAACAGTTTTGGCTATTGACTTGGCAATGTGATCGAGAGCGCCATAGGCAAGCATTTGAGATTCAAAGGCCGCAGTGGAGGGTGACGCGGGGGTTGCTGGTTGCGGTGTCTGGCTGGCTGCGGACGATGTACTTGACGCTCCTTTTTTGCCCTGCGCGAGGGCGAAAGGTGAAATGAGTCCAATGACGACTAAGCTGCAGAGAAACCGATCGGTAAGTGATTTCATCTCCTCTCCTTTTGCCTCTTTTTGATCCTCGAAAGTCAGGCTGCTTCTCAAAAAGTGGACTTTAGGATTACGTCTGGTGTCAGCATTCCTCCGACCACAGCCACTGCTTCTGAATTATTGGGTAGATTAACCACAGGTCTCGTCCTACTGCCGGGACAGCAGAGCGTCTTGGTTAGGGGCTCAACCTTCTATGACTATCTCGGAGATTAAGTGAAACTCAGATATTAAAATCGTAACCGACATAATTGTCAATCGTCTTTATTTCCTCTTTTGCTCACAGGTGGAGTTTAATTCGGAATTATAAACTCGACACCTACGCTCGTAATGTCGCTGCATCTCGTCGCGACGCAGGGCGGGCGCCCATAGTTGCGCTGCCGATGCGGCGCTCATTGGCCACCGCGAGGTCACGGTTCTTCATGGCTTCTGGGTTTTATCTTTGTCCTTCTTTTCCTCCTTCTCTTTCTCCTTCGACTTGCCGTCGAGCTTCTTGAATTCTCCGCCTTTTGATGCACATGCAGCGCGCCGGGTTGAGTTTCCTAGGTCCTCGCTACCCAGGTTGCAGGGACACCCCTTGTGGGCGCGCTTGGGGGTTCGGGACCTGTAGGGGCGGTTCGCGAACCGCCCCTACGCGGCAAGTCCCAGTTTGGCGCAGCGGCGGCTTTGCGCCGCCCTATGGCGAGGTAAACTCGCCGCTACAAATTCAAACTAAGACGCTACCTCTTTTTCGCCACCATTCCTCGTCTGGGGTTATCATATTCAGGAGGGGCTCATCTTATGCGCTGGGCATGGAAAATCGGCAGGCTGGCTGGGATCGATCTCTACATGCACGCTACCTTCCTGTTGCTGGTGGGGTTCATTGTACTGGTCAACTGGACGCAAGGCCACAACCTCGAGCAAACCATGTTCGGGGTTGTCTTCGTTCTGGTGATTTTTGCTTGCATCGTGCTGCATGAACTAGGGCACGCGCTCACGGCGCGGCGATACGGCATTCGCACGCGCGATATCGTGCTACTGCCCATCGGCGGAGTGGCGCGACTGGAGCGCATGCCGGAGGATCCGAACCAGGAACTGCTGGTGGCGGTGGCAGGACCGGCGGTGAACGTGGTGATTGCCGCGGTGCTGCTGGTGTCGCTGGGTTTGGCTGGGCGGCTTCCGACGCTGCGGCAGGCGGAGACGATCAGTTGGACAGGACACGACTTCTTTTCCAGTCTGATCGCGGTCAACGTGTGGCTGGTGTTATTCAACTTGATTCCAGCCTTTCCCATGGATGGAGGCCGCGTCTTGCGCGCCCTGCTGGCCAAGCGAATGGACTACACGGACGCCACCCAGATGGCCGCACACGTCGGCCAGGGAATCGCCCTTGTTTTTGGATTCCTGGGCTTGTTCTTCGATCCTTTCCTGCTTTTCATCGCCCTCTTCGTGTGGATGGGCGCCAGCGGCGAAGCGGGGATGGTGCAAATGCGCACTTCGCTGGGTGGCATCCCTGTGCAGCGGGTGATGTTAACGGACTTCCAGACTTTGCTGCCCGACAACACGCTGGACCAGGCAGTGGAGCATATTCTCTCCGGTTGGCAGCAGGACTTTCCTGTGGTGTTCGGCACGCACGTGCTGGGTCTACTGACGCGCGAAGACCTGATGCGCGCCATTGCCCAGGGTGGAACCGGAAAGCTCGTGCGCGACGCGATGCGGCGGGATGTCGAAACGGTCGACTCTCATGACATGCTCGAGCAGGCGGTCCAGGTGCTGCACCGCTGCGGTTGCCGATCGCTCCCCGTGCAGCACAACGGGGAATTGGTCGGGATGCTGGCGCTCGAAAACGTGGGCGAGTTCATGATGATCCGTTCCGCGATGCGACGGGCGCTTCGCGATAAAGGCACAGCCGTCGCGCAGCCTGAGTTGGGTGCGAGCCCCTTGCAGGACCAACGCAAAACGCCGTAAAAAGTCAAAAGGGTAAAGGCTAAAGTATAAAGTAGAACTTGAAAAACGGCTGTGAACACGTTAATCCCTGAGCCTTAATCTCGCGGACAATTTGCCCCTCACTCTGACTTTTACCCTTTAGCCTTTACCCTTCACCCTTCACCCTTCACCCTTTAGCCCCCCTTCCACCTTCCTGCCAACTCCGGTTCGCAATTCGGTAGGATTTTGAATATAATGGCGACCCTGTAAACCGGCGTTGCCGTGCCGGAGGAGAACGCACTCAGCAAACACGGAGGGCCTGCGCCCTCGATTGAGTCATTCAGGGGCGGCAGGCGGCCAGCGATGGGACGTGCACGGGTTCTGTTAGGGGATGATCACGTCATGTTCGGCGAAGGATTGCGGCGTATCCTCGAGCCGCATTTTGAGGTGGTGGGTCTCATCGGCAACGGGCGAGAGCTGATCGATGCGGTCGACCGGCTGCGGCCGGACGTGATTGTCGCCGACATCTCGATGCCGTCGCTCAACGGCATCGAAGTTGCGCGGCGGATCCGCAAGATGCCGCACCCTCCCAAGATCGTGTTCCTCACCATGCACGACGACGCGACCTTCGCCACCTCCGCTTTTCAGGCCGGTGCTTCCGGTTACGTCTTAAAGCGGTCCGCGCCCTCGGAAATCATCACGGCCATTTACGAGGCGACCCGGGGGCGAACCTATATCTCGCCGCTCGTCGCGGGCGATGTTCTGAATGCTCTCCTGGCAAAGCGCGACCATCCAGAGGACCTTAAGCCGGAGCTGACCTCGCGACAGCGGGAGATCCTTCAGCTCCTGGCGGAAGGAAAATCACCAAAGGAGATTGGAGCCGCGTTGAACATCTCGACTCGAACGGTGGAGTTCCACAAGTACCGCATCATGGAGGCCACCGGTGTACGAACCATCGCTGAGTTGACCACCTATGCCATCACCCACGGCATTATCCAGCCGACATAGATTTGACTTTCCACCTCCTGGTATCTTCGCCACTGAAAACTAGCAAGTTTCCCAGTAGCTTTCGCCCGGGCAGGGCGTTATGCTTTGGGAAACGCCAGGTAGTTGTTAGCGAAGCGGCCGCAACTGAAAAAGCTCTCTCCGTGCTCCCTTTAGTTGAGAGTAGGCTGAAAAGGGAGCACGGAGAATTTGAGCCACCCACGTAAAGGCATCCCAAGAAACTGGAAAGTCTCCGAGTTGGCAGGACAGCAAGCCCCGATTAATCTACTGCCGATGCTGACCAGAAGGTCATCACCATAGGATCAAAGGCTACAGAGGTGACGTCAATGCAGAACGATGGCAGTTGGATGCAGCCTGAACACATTGACACTAGTGTTTCGCGGAACGCCTATCGTTATTCCGTTCCGCACGCCGTGGGCGACGGCCGCTCCAATGTTTCACCGGGCGTCGCGGTCTCCATCGAGGAGAAGGTCTCCGACTTAATTCAAAGTTATCCCCATCTGAAGACCTTGCTGAAATCCCATTCGAAGGATGGGGACGCGCGCCTTCGGGACCTGGCGATTTCCAGCCAGGAGCGAGACCAACTGCTGCTCCAGATCATTGCTGCGCGCCGCCAGCAACAGCTCGCATCCGGCGCGACGCGGCCGGCGCCGCAAACGGCCCGCGGTCCGCAATTACGCGTCAGCATCCAGCATCATCGGCGCAGGAAGCCTGCGCAAGCATGGCTGAAGGGCCTTCCGAAGTCGTCTGCCCTCGGTAACGTCACAGGGAAATGGCATAAGAGACTCTGGGGTTGATCGTTTGCAGCGGCGACCCTTGTGGTTTCCCAGGGCGGCCACAAGGGTCGGCCCTGCTACGGTGAGTGACCACATTCGTTCGGCCGGCGTCACTGGCGCGCTATTGTTGATTGTCCTCGCCGTCACCGTTCGGTGAAACGACGATGAATGCTGCGTTCCCTTGCCGATTGATGCGCAGTAGCGTGTCGCCCTTCGCCTCGACTGCCAAGCGCTGAAAATCCCCCACCGAGCTTACGCGATGGCGATTGATTTCCTCGATCACGTCTCCAGGCTGCAAACCCGCCTGAGCCGCCGGGCAGCTCGGGTCGAGGTTACTGATGACCACGCCTTGCTGGTCCGGCGGCAGGCCGAACTGCTGGCGAGTCTCCGGAGTTAGAGCCTGAACTGTAATCCCTTGCAGCGTGCCTTGCGAAGGAGCCGTGCCGAGGCCGGCGTGAACGTTCAAGTCCGCGGGACGTTCGCCCAGCGTCACCCGGATGGTCATCGGCTCGCCGTTCCGGAGGATGTCGAGCTGCACGGTGGTCCCAGGATTCGTTTCGGTCACCAGAGCAATCAATTGGCCGGAGTCGCCGACGGACTGCCCGTTGTACTTCCGGACCACATCGCCGTTCTTCAACCCTGCCTTGGCGGCGGGTCCTCCGGGACTGACGTCCTCAATGATGGCTCCCGAGGTGTCAGGCACCTTGAATGCATGCGCCACGCCTTCGTCCAGACTCTTGATACTTGCGCCCAAGTAACCTCGCGTCACTTTGCCGTTCTTGATCAGATCTTCCATCACGTGCTTGGCCATATTGATGGGAATTGCGAAGCCGATCCCGATAAATCCGCCTTCCCCTCCCATACCGCCTTCGCCGCTCAGGATGGCGGTATTGATGCCGACCACCTGGCCGTCGACATTCACCAAAGCCCCGCCGGAGTTTCCGGGATTGATCGGAGCATCGATTTGAATGAAGTTTTGAATGTCTTCAATGCCGCCTTCCGTCCGGTTCAAGGCGCTGACAGCTCCCCGGGTCACGGTGAAATTGAGGCCGAAGGGATTTCCGAAGGCCATGACCATGTCGCCCACTCGCAGGCTGGATGAGTCGCCGAGGGCAGCCGCCTCCGGCAGGTTCTTGCCCGCGATTTTGACCACGGCAACGTCCGTCTGCGGATCCGCTCCTACGACTTTCGCGTCAAAGGTGCGCGTGTCCGAAAGCATCACTTTGATCGACGTCGCATGCCGGACCACATGGTTATTGGTCAGGATGTATCCGTCGGAAGAGACCAGCACTCCGCTGCCGAGTGCGTGCTCTCGCTGTTCGCGCGGAACCTGACTCTGCGGTCCAAAGAATTGCCGGAAAAGCGGATCGGAGAAAAACGGAGACATCTGCGTCTTGACCACTTGCGTGGATTGAATCGAGACGATCGACGGGGTCATCGACTGGGCGATCTGCTCGTAAGCTTTGTTCAGTGTCCGCAAGGCGTCGATACCCGGCCCCTCCAGCGCCTTCCCCTCCGCGCTGGCGAACCGGGAGTGGCCGCGGCGTTCAATATAGGTAATCGTCACGGCCGCCATACACAGCAGGCCAATAAGGGTCAGGCTGATTCCCAACAGATTGTCGCGCAAAAAGCGCCGATGGCTCGGCTTCATGGATGTTCTCCTCTCGTAAATACCCCAGCTTATTGGATGCCTGCGGGAAAGGAATGGTGCCCGCTGGAGACTCAACGCGAGGCTCGCCTCGGCTCCCATTCCGGCCACCGTAGACGACGAGAATTACCCCATAAGCGCGCGCTAGCCGTGCTTGGGCTTTCGTTGATGGAGGAGGTGCTGTCTGCTTTGGAGGTGGCGGCGACACCGCCGCCATGGATCCGGCTTACCGAGTGAAGCTCGTGCGGGGCTGGCCTTCGGACACCCGGCGCGTCTTGCGGTGACGGGCGGCGACACGCGCACGGAGCGTGCCGCTGACTCTGGCGGGCACGCTTTCAAACTGATCCTGGACCAAGAGCGTGCTGTGGGTCTGGTACCACGCTGCAATCTCGTCATCCGACTTGAAGGCCGGGATTTCCTCTGTGGATTTGACGTAGGCCAATTTCTTGCCGAACCGGTGATCTTTATTTCTTGCGGTGGAACCTTTTTTCATTTTCATCCAAGTCACGCGCCGTTATAGGCCACGCTCGATTATGTCCTAACACGCATCAGGCCGGGGAGGATTGCTCCCCGCGGAACCGGGGGCTTCCACTCAGCCGCGCGTGGGCCGAGCGGCTTTGGGCGTTTTGGAGCGGCGCCGGCCACGACCTGTCGGCCGTCTCGCGCGCTCCGGCTCGATGTGGGGAGGAATGTTGGTGCGTGCAAGCTGCAAGAGCAGACGCAAGACTTGATTGACTGAGGCGGAATCGGTAAATGCTTTCGCCACGTCAGGGTCGAGAAACACAACATTCGTACCGGCGCGGTAAGCCTCGTAGTGCTTTCCGCGGACGCCGCGTGAGAAGTCGTACTCGGATCGCATTTCGCCGTTAGGCCTTCCGTGGACCTGTCGATTCATACTCTCTCCGTTCTATCGGCGTCACCTCACGAGCGCTGATGATGCGAATCCGTGCTCGGCGTCAGGTGTTAGTTTACCGCAAGCGCAATGTAGACGTTGGTGCAAAAAACAAAACGGCCGGCAGTACCCACTGCCGGCCGTTAAGGAGGGACTCAGGGATGTGCTCTACCGGTGTCCGCCGCCGTGAGAACCTCCACCCGCGTGGAAACCGCCTGCTGAGCCTCCTCGCGTGAAGCCTCCGTGGTTCACGCCGCCCACTGGACCGCGTCCGCCAGCGACTGGTCCGCGTGCCACGGGGCCTCCCCTAAACCCTTCTCGTCCAGCATAGCCCGGGCGAGCATAGCCGCGTCCGTAGTTGCCTGGACGGCCCCAATAGCCTGGGCGTCCATGCCAGCCGTGGAACCAGGGCCCCGCGCCAATGAAGACCCCGCCGACGAACCAGTCCGGTCCATAGTAGCCGTAAGGCGCGCACGCGTAGGGGTAGGTCGGGTAGTAACCGTACGCGCACACCGGAGGCGCTCCGACGTAAACCGGTCCCACTCCGACTCCGAAAACCACCGGTTGAGCCTGAGCGGAAGGCGCTGCCATCAAACCCACACCAAGCAAGCTGAGTAGCATTAGCTTTTTCATGGTTCATACCTCCTCGGCCCCAAGAGCCCTTTCAAACTTCACCCTTGTAAGAGGCAAGGGAGTTGCCAAACCGAGGTTTCCGCGCCCGCGAGCTAAGTACCATGGATTTAAGCTAATGGCAGTAACCGGAAAGGACTGTCGATTTTGCCCTGTAACCGCCGATCTGGTGCTTTTCAGTTAAGGCGGTGTTTTTCGGCCACCACGGGATTGGACGGTTGTCCCCAGTTAGAAGTTCGTTAACAAAGTTTTTCCCGCGCGCGCCCGTGCAAATTAAGAATGCCTCAATTGCGGTGGACGTGGGGGTCCGCCGCTTGCGGTGCGGAAAGGCGAGGAAGGTGTGACGCCGGCCTCAATTCACCGTTAGGGTGAGCTGAATCGTGTGGGTAAGCGTGGAAGTCGAGGCATCCGTCGCCGTTACGTCCACAGTATAAGTTCCCGCCGGTGTGCCGGCATTGCTGGGTGGTGGAGTCGTCGTTCCACCTCCTCCGCAGGCGCTCCACAACATCGCCAGCAGCAAGCACGCGCCCAACAACCACGCGGCGCGACGCTTCCTGGCGGCAGCCAGCGTCGCCAAACTTACCAGACCCAACAACGCGCACAGCCAGAACACTCTCCCTAACCCTGTCATGCCGGGCGGCAGGAACCGTCCCTGCGGCGGCGCGAGCGACGGCGCCGTGGTCGAGACTGCCACCGCTACCGTCCCCGATGCCGTCCCGTTCAGCGTCACCGTGTTGGGCGTGAGCGTGCACGTGGATTCCGACGGTGTGCCAGTGCAAGTCAGGTTTACTGTCTGGCTGAACCCTCCTTGAGGAGCCAGCGTCAACGAGTAATTCGCCGTCTGTCCCGCTGACACCGTCTGGCTGGTAGTGGAACTTGTCACGGCGAAGTCCATGCCAGTGCCCGAAAGCTCGACGGTCTGAGGGCTGGTGCTGGCATTGTCTGTCAGCGTTATTGTCCCGCTTTGACTGCCAGCCCCGAGCGGCGAGAAAGTGACGCTGATGGTGCAACTCCCGCCCGCAGCCACCGAGTCGCCGCAAGTGTTGGTCTGGGCGAAGGGACCGGTTCGAGTGATCTTGAGAGGAGTCAGGGCCCCATTGCCCGAGTTGGTCAAAGTGACGGTTTGCGGGGCGCTCTGCGTTGAGACTGTCTGCGCGGCGAAGTTGACATATGTGTTCGAGAGGCCTACAACCGGCTCAACCGCCGAACCGCTCAGTGTCACCGTCTGCGGGCTGTTGTTGGCGTAGTCCGCCACGGTGAGCGTCCCGGTTTGGGGCCCGGAAACAGTGGGTTCGAAACTCACGCTAATCGTGCAACTGGAATTGGCGGCGACGACGGGCATGCAGTTATTGCTTTGCGTCCAACCGCTCGAGATGGTCACGGTGCCGACAGCCAGCGGTAGCGTACTGGGATTCGTGAGGGTCACGGGTTGTGGAGAGCTTGCAGTCCCCACAAACTGGACGCCGAAAGTCAAGCTCGTGGGAAGGAGGTTAGCGGCAGAGACGATTCCAATGCCACTCAGCGCAATCGTTTCAGGGCTGCCCTCTCCCGTGTAGGTGATGGTCACTGTCCCTGACCTGGCGCCGGTCGCCGTAGGCGTGAGGGTGACATCGACCGTGCAGGCGGCTCCGGCAGCCAGCGTGCCGCCGCTATAAGGGCAAGAGGTGGCGGTAGTTACGAGCGCAAAGTCGCCGCTGGCGGCGATGCTGCTCAGGCTCACCGAAGCATTGCTGAGCGGGGCCAGAGTCACACTTTGCTGCGGGCTGGTCGTTCCGCCGAGCACGTTACCGAAGTTGAGGCTACCTGGGAATACTGCCACCGCAGGAGGCGGCGAGATCATGGCCACAAAGGCGGCAAAGCCGCCGCCTTCTGGACTCGATTGGACCGGGTTGACAGTCGGGAACCCAACCGTACTCCACCCGTCCACGTGGGCGTTGCCTGAAGAATCCACAGCAATGGCTTTGGCTTGGGCCTGGGCAGTTGGGCCAAGGTAAGTAGAATAAGCCAAAGCCGAGCCAGCCGCGTTCAGGCACGCCACGAACCCGGTCAGGATTTGATTATTGCCGTTCTGGCTAGCCTGGATCGCGTTGACGGTGGGGAAGTCCGCCGATTCAGTCGAACCGGCCACATAGGCAACGCCCGTCGAATCTACGGCGATGCCAAGTCCTTCATCACCGGGATAAGAGCCATTGCAATTATTGGAACAGCCACTGCCGCCCAAATACGTGGAGTAGATCAGCACCGACCCTGCCGGGTTGACTTTGGTCACAAAGGCATTTTCGGCGCCGGTTTTCGGCTGGGTCTGAATCGGGTTAACCGTGGGGAAATCGGGCGACGTCGTGATCCCCGTCAGGTAAGCGTTGCCGGAGGAATCGACCGCGATACCGGCGCCCTGGTCCGAACTGCTGCCGCCAAGGTAGGTGGAATAGACAAGCGCGGACCCGTCCGCGTTCAGCTTACTGACAAAGGCGTTCTGATATCCGTTGAGGCTCGGTTGGAGCGGATTGGCCGTGGGAAAGCCCGCGGAATTAATGGAGCCGATCACGTACGCGTTGCCCGAGGAATCCGCCGCGATACCTGCGCCCTGGCACTCGCCAAACTCACCAGTGCCGCCTAGGTAGGTCGAATAAACAAACGCGGAGCCCGCCGCGTTCAGCTTAGTGACAAAGGCGTTCGTAATTCCGCTGAGGGACTGCTGCAACGGGTTGAATGTGGGAAAATCAGCCGAGCCCGTGAAGCCGGTCAGGTAAGCGTTGCCGGCGGAATCGACGGCGATACCCGTGCCGGTATCATCGCCGCCTCCAAGGTAAGTCGAATAAACAAGGCTCGCGCCGGCCGGATTTAGCTTGGTCACAAACGCTTCGCAACCCTGGGGGCTCGCTTGCAGCGGCAGCGCTGTCGGGAAATTGGTCGAACAGGTCTGGCCAGTCAGATAGGCGCTGCCGGCCGAGTCCACGGCAATGGCGTTGCCCTTATCTCCCAAATATTCAATCTCCACCCCGCTTCCGCCCAGGTAAGTGGAGTAAACAAGAGCAGTGCCGGCGGCGTTGAATTTAGTTACAAAGACATTGCTGACTTGGGAAGCGATCCCCGGCTGGAACGCATTCGCAGTTGTTGGGATGTCATTCGAATAGGCTGTGCCCACCACGTAGGCGTTGCCGGAGCTATCGACAGCAATGCCGTTGGCGGTGTCGAAACCAGGGTGCGGGTAGCCGGGTTCCCCGCCCAGGTAAGTCGAATAGACCAGTTCGGGATCAATCACCAAAGGCTTAGAGTGTTCGTAAGGGCCGAGCGCAAAGTGAATGCGATTCTGCCCGTCGAGGCGGAACCGACCCTCGCGGAATTGACGATGGACGATTGTCGATTGTCGATTGACGACTTTTGGTTTTCGCGTTTCGCCCTGAACTGTAAACTGTGGACTGTCGACTGTCGACTGCTCTTGATAGACCTGTGGCTTATGGAATCGGATCTCGCCGCCCTTGGCCGAAATCACGAGGTCGCCGTCGCGGTCGATCCGTAGGGGCGGTTCGCGAACCGCCCCTACATCCAATGCGATCGCGCTCGGATCGGCGCCGGGTGCGACGATGAAATCGTATTCGAGTTGTCCGCCCTGGTTGCCGTAGTATTCCAGGTCCACGCCGGGATAAACATTGTGGTACCGCACCTTCTCGTAAGTCGGCACGTTGGTGCGCCACTTCTTCGGATCGTTGCCGATAAAATAATTGGCCTTGCCCGGAAGCTCCTCGCTTCCCGTCACTGCGGCGTGCGGCTTCGCTCCCACCAGCCGCAGGCGCACAACCTGATTTTCGATTTTCGATTGGCAATTTTCGATTCGGAAGTTCGTCCGTCGTCCGCGCTTCCCATCTGGTGCCTGAGTTCTGACTCCAGGGTTCTGCTTTGTTCCTACTGACAACTGACCACTGACAACTGACGGCTTCCTTAGTTCCAACACCGCCTCACTGCTGGTGAGGAACAGACCGTACCCGCGTCCGCGCGAGAGAAACTTCACCCCCGCGTCGGCCTGCCCCAGGTTCGCTTCAAAACTCAGCGGAAGCTTCCCATAGCTCGCCACGGCCCGGGGCTGGCTTTGCGCGACAACGCCGGAGATTCGGCGCGTAACAGAAGTGTCCTTTGGGGCTTGCAACCCGCCACGAAAAACGAATGACAGGGCTGCGAGAACTAAAACAGACACACAAGCCGAGTAAACCACGATGCGCTTGATCGCAGTTTGCCACCCGGAACCGAGCGCGGAAAACATGGGCGCCTCCCCGCCGGCATGGAGTATGACTTGGCACACTATAGCCCTACAAGCAGGCGAATACCAGGGCAAACCTGTGGCGACTCAGGGCACGTGCCCCGAGCGGGGCCGGCTGGTAACCCAAGCTTGTCCAGCCCGCGCCAAAGCTCCTACTTCGCATCCACCACGCAACGGAATCCCAGCGTGCCCGCGCGGTCTTTGCTGGGCGCCATCAAGAGATACTTCCCATGCTCCGTCAACTTATGAGCCTGGGGAAAGTACCAGAGCGAGCCTTGCGGTTGATAGTAGCTTCCTCCTTTGACGATTCCGGCGCGGGTATGCTCATCGACGAACTCATCCGTCCACTGCCAGACGTTTCCGACCAGGTCCGTCACTCCGAAGGGGCTGGCCCCTTGGGGGTAAGCGTCCACACTCGTGGGCGGGCGCATGTCCCGGCCCTTTTCAGGCGCGGGAACTCGCGCCGCGTCCCATTCGTTGCCCCAGGGATAAGTGCGGCCGTCCGTGCCTTGCGCGGCGTATTGCCATTCCCATTCGTGGGGCAGCCGCTTGCCGGCCCACTGCGCATAAGCGCGCGCGTCCTCGAGAGAGACCCAGGTGACGGGCTTCTGGTCCCAGCCGTCGGGGTAGCTGCGGTTCTTCCAATCGCGCAAGAAGTTGTGATCGTCTTTGGGGCGATAGCCGGACGCGTCCAGGAATTTCTTGAACTCCGCGTTCGTAACCGGGTATTTATCGATATAGAAAGACTTTACGTGCATATTATTAATATGATAACGGCGCGGCGCGTCTTCCCACGGAAACTGCACGTCCATCCCCTCGTCATTTCCTCCTTCGATCATGATCCCGTCGGTGCGAAACAGATAATCCCCCTCCGGGATCTTGACCATCCCTTCCGGCGTCGAGGCGGCGGGCGAGGTGGGAGGAATCTCGACCAGATTCTGCGGCAGGAACTTCCACTGGTTCGATAGGCTCTCAAGGGTTGTCCGCGAAAGCTCCCGCATCTGGCTGAGCAAGGTGGCGAAGGTCCCCTCGGCCGCCTGGTCCTGAGCGAGGAGGGCGCCGAAACCCTCGCCCTCGATCTCAAAGCTGAGCAGAGCGCGGTCGCCCTGCACCTCGGCCTTCAGCTCCTCGCCGTGCCAGAGGTCATAGAAGCGCTCCCCGGCGTGATAAGGGATCTCGATCTGGCGTCCGCCGAGGTCATACTGATTGCGGTTGACGAGGGTCCAGAGCGTTCGGCTTTGTCCTGGGAACTTGCTGGCAAACACACCATAGCGGAGCGTGGGAGTGTGAGGCTCCCAATCCGGGCTGATCAGAAGCGCTGCCATGGCGCGCTCAATTTTGGCGACGCGCCGCAAGGCCTCCGAGTCGCGCGGCGTGATCTGGTTCCAGATTCCCCAGATGTTCTCCCAGCTTTCGTAACCCACGCCGTTGAAAAAGGCCAATTGCAGATTGTCCGTCTTGCGGCGGTTCCAGCGGTCGCAGACGTTCACCATGTGGCGGGGCTCCAGCCATTTGTAGCGGCTGATCATGGGCACAAACGTGTATTTCCAATAGCCCCAGGAAAGGTTGTTCCACTCGAGCGCTTCGTCGGCGGGGCCGCCCTCGGGCTCCAGCGCAATCGGGTGACCGGTCTGGTCGGAAGCCGTGCGAAACGAGCGAGGCACGCCATCGAGCGTATCGCCGTTGATGCCGTCCGCGCCGATTTCCGCCATCGCTTGGGCGGTCGCCACGGCGTTGGGCAGCTTCGGGTCGCGCGTCCCCTGGTCCCAGAGCATCACCGGGAAGAGCACGCGCACTCCGCGCCGGTGGAAGTCCTGGATCATCTGGCGCAAGCCCTCGACCCCGCCCGGCATGTCGCGCAACAGGTCGTATTGGCCGCGATTGTCGATTCCGATGTTGGGATAGGTGTGCCAGATCAGCACCGAGTCGATGCCGCCGTAGCGCTTCTCGAGGTCGTCGAGGTAGCGGTCCACGGTGTACTTGCCCGCGACGGGGTCGTAGAAGTAGCGGTCCTCGATCATCATCTGCGGCTGGATGAAGCTCGACTGCGTCCATTCGAGCTCCGGCCGTTCGTACTGCGAGCCGTCGTAGCCAATTCGAATCCGGCGCTCGCTTCTCCAGTGGCGGACGTCCGTGATCCAGGTTTGGAAAGCCTTCACGGGATCTTGGATCTCGTCACTGCGATAGCAACACTGGTCGGCGTCGACCTTGGCGTTGTCCGGCCCCGGGATCTGCTCGCCTTGAGGTTCGAATCTCGTGTCCTGCGCCCATAGGCAGGATGCCAGGAGCAGAGAAGAAATGCCTGCGGATAACCAGCGCTTTGCGTTCATGTGGATTCCTCGGTTGTGAAGCGTGACGACTGCACTGCGCATTATGCTGACAATTCGCGGGTGCATCAACAACATTCCCGCAGAGAACGATGAACCACCAAAACGCGAAGACGCCAAGGCAAAGCGGCTTGGGCCTGCCCGTGCCTTTAGGTCTTGGTGCCTTTGTGCCGTGGTGGTGAAAAACGTGTGAGCCGGCAGCCTGCGACGTCACCAAGCGATTCTTTCGAGGCCGCGGACCTCATCAAAGTGCCGGCCCCGGCTGATTAGCGGCAGCGAATGCTGGCGGCAGAGGGCGGCAATCCAGAGGTCGTTGGCGGGGATCGGCTTGCCTGATCTTTTCAGCTCCAAGCCAATGGCGGCGTAGTGACGCGTGGTCTCCTCATCAATATTGAGGACAGTCACTGCCTCAATCCATTCTCGGAGCCAGTTCTCGTATTCTGTTCGGCGCCGCGACTGCAAAATTCCCAGGCGATACTCCCCCAGGACAATCACCGGGACCGCCAGGCGCTCGGCCATTGCAACCACCTCGAGTGCGCCGGGGTCACGGTCGGCCGCCGCCGACAGGGCATTAGTGTCCAGGATCAACGCCACATCTCCGCATCGATCTTCTCGGAGCCCGCTTCGATCAGTCGGTTGATGCGCTCCGTTTCGTCATGCAGGTGCTTCAACTTGCCCATGTGTTTCACCCAAGGCCTCGCGGGAGGGGAGGAGGAAGCCGCCAGCTTATCTTTGACCGCTTGCGTCACAAACTCACGCAGCGGAACCCCGCGCGCCGCCGCCGCAGACTTCGCCCGGCGAAAGATAGTATCGGGGATTTCCAATGTGGTCTTCATGGAAGCAGTTTCCCATATTTATGGGGCCTTCGCAACTTTCAGGAAATAGACTAACTTCGAAATCGACGGCCCATGGCCTTGCGCATGAGTCCGGCCGCAAAACGCTCTCCCAATGTGCCAAACGGCTGGTCGGTACTGAGGTAAGTCCAGGTGGCGCCGCGCTGCGAGGGATCGAGGTCGCGGGTCTTAGCTTCCGCCAAACGCTTCGGAATTTCCTCGGCAATCCGTTTCTGCAGGTCCGGGAATAGGCGGTGCACGATGCGGAGGTATTCGAAGAGAGGCTCCCGGCCCCCGTAGGAGACCCACCCTGTTCCTTCCCTCAACTCGGCAATATTCGCCAGATACTCTGACCAGAGTTCATCGATGGTGGTCAGAGAAACCAGCCGTTCCATTTCCGAAGCACAGGGAGTGTCGCCCGTGAGGATTGCCTCGCGTCGATCTTGGATTGCCTGCCGCTGCCCCTCAATGGCGCTCTCGTATTTGTTCAGGAATTGGCGGATGTCGAGGTTCTGGCCTTCCACTAATCGCTGGATGCTTTCCGGATTGTGGCGGAGCCGGGCATTGAGGATGCCGTGTTTGACCAGCAAGTCGTCCTCGAGCGAGATAATGAATCGGGAGCTTCCCGGGTCGCCTTGCCGCCCCGCGCGGCCGCGAAGCTGGTTGTCGATGCGGCGGCTTTCGTGCCGGTTGGTCCCGATGACATACAATCCTCCCAGTTCGGCTACACCCTTCCCAAGCCGAATGTCCGTGCCGCGTCCGGCCATGTTCGTCGAAATGGTGACCGCTCCAAGTTCTCCGGCGCGAGCAATGATCCCCGCTTCTTTCTCCTCGTTGCGAGCGTTGAGGACTTGGTGCGGAATATCGTGAAGGGCGGCGCTCAGGCGTTCGGACTCCGGGACGCTCACCGTGCCCACCAGCACCGGGCGGCCGGCTTGGTGCGCCCGGCGGATCTCTTCGATTACCGCGCGTTCTTTTTCGAGCTTGGTTTGAAAGAGCACGTCAGGATGGTCCACGCGGATCACCGGCCGATTCGTGGGCACCACTTCCACTTCCAGTCCGTAAATCGACCGGAACTCTTCGGCTTGTGTGGCGGCGGTGCCGGTCATTCCGCAGACCTTGGGATAGAGCGCGGCCAGATTCTGCATGGTGATTGATCCTAGAATCTTGCCCTGCGCCTTGGGCGCGACGCCTTCCTTGACTTCGAGTGCGGTTTGCAAGTCCGCGGGCCATCGGCGTTCCCTCACGATGCGGCCTTTGAACTCATCGATGGATTCGATTGCCCCGTTTTTCACCAGGTAATCGACGTCCCGCCGAAGCAGCGCGTGTGCGTGCAGCGCGTTCTGAACGGCCGTCAACAAGGGGAGGTTTTCCTCGGCATAGAGATTGCCGCATTGGAAGGCGTTCTCGACAGCCTGAATTCCGGAATCCGTGAGGGCGAGGTTTCTTCCGAATTCATCCCGAGTGTACTCGAAGCCCAGTCGGAAGTGACGGACCAGACGATCCACCCTATGAACCAACGCCGCCCCCTCCGACTCGCCCCCTGCAATCACCAAGGGGATACGGGCCTCGTCGATCAACAGCGAGTCGGCTTCGTCAATCACCGCCACCGCGAATGGGCGATGCACGATCTGGCTTGGATAAAGGGCAAGGCAGTCTCGAAGATAGTCGAACCCCACCTCATTGGCGGTGGCGTAAGTGATGTCGCTCGAGTAGGCGCGCTGGCGCTCCTCAATGCTCATGCCTTGCTGGACGCAGCCCACGGACACTCCGAGGAACTCGTAAATCGGGCCCATCCATTTGGCATCGCGCCGGGCCAGATAATCGTTCACCGTCATCACGTGGACCCCTTGCCCCTCTTTGGCATAACCTACGATTGCCGGCACCGCGGCAAGCGTCTTCCCTTCGCCTGTCCGCATCTCGGCAACCTTTCCGCGGGCAAGCGCCAGGGCGCCCTGGAGCTGAACGTCGAACATCACTAACCCCAGCAGGCGCGCCGCGACGACCGCGGTTACGGCAACGATCTCCAGCAGTTCGCGGGCACGCTCGCCCACGGCCTTCAGTTCATTGTCCGGGAGTTTGGAGAGTTCCGCGCGGCGGTGGTTAACCCATTCGATGTCAGATTGCACTGACGATGAGCCGCGAAGTAGAGACTTCAGAAAGTGGAACACAGCGCCCTCCTTTGTCGGCAACCCCTCTCCCTCTGTCGGTCATCCTGAGCGGGTCACTGCAGATTGCTCTTCGTTGCGCCTATGGACGAACTGCACTGATCCTTCGCGTCGCTTAGGATGACGATGGGTTGGGAATTCAGCTCAGGACAGAGATGGCTGGAGGCGCGCGCAGAAGTCGAGCGTTCCAGAAATAACGAACGATGGTGGGGAGATCGTAGCTCTGCGTAACTTGCGCACGCCGATCCGCGCACGTTCGAGCGGCGCGCTCGCGGGGCACCTGTTGCTTGCGGCGCACCTTGATGATCTTCAGGATGGCGCATGTCTCAAGCCTCCGCCGCAGGCTCGAGAGCGGTACGGCTTGGGCGGCTCCCAGTGCGACCAGCAAGGCCAGCAGCCACGTGGCTGGATGCTTCTTCATTGATGCTTAGTATGACACAGATTTGATTGGATGTTTACTTGGTGTCTTTGCGTCTTTGTGGTTAACTGGGGATATGAACATCTCGGCTCTCGATGTGATCCGCAAGAAGAGGGATGGAAACGAACTTTCGCGCGCGGAGATCGACTTCTTTATACGCGGCTACACGCGGGGCGAGATTCCGGACTCCCAGGCGGCGGCCTGGCTCATGGCGGTGGTGCTGCGCGGTCTCACGGCGCAGGAAACCGCCTGCCTGACCGACGCCATGTTGTATTCGGGCGAAGTGCTGGACCTCTCCGCGCTCCCCGCCCCCAAGGTGGACAAGCACTCCACGGGAGGAGTTGGCGACAAGACCTCGTTGGTGCTGGCTCCGCTGGCCGCCGCGGGCGGCCTGATTGTGCCCATGATCAGCGGCCGCGGCCTCGGTCATACGGGCGGCACGCTGGACAAATACGAAGCCATCCCGGGCCTTTCGGTCAACCTCCCGCTGCCCCGCTTTCGAGAGGTCCTCGAAACCTGCGGCTGCGCCATCGTGAGCGCGACGGCGGAAATCGCCCCTGCTGATAGAAAGCTCTATGCGCTGCGAAACGCCACGGGCACGGTGGAGAGCCCATTTCTGATCTGCGCCTCCATCATGAGCAAGAAACTGGCCGAGGGCCTTGATGCGCTGGTCCTCGACGTCAAGGCCGGCTCCGGCTCTTTTATGAAGCACGACGGAGATGCTATGCACGTCGCCAGACTCATGGTTGAGACCGGCCGGCGCATGGGCAAGAAAACCGTGGCGCTCGTCACCGACATGGATCAACCGTTGGGCTTTAACGTCGGCAACGCGCTTGAACTCGTGGAAGCCATTGCGGTTCTGCGCGGAGGAGGGCCAGAAGACCTGTGCGACTTGTGCCTGGCATTGGCAGGATGGATGTTCTACCTGGGAGGAAGGACTTCTACAGTGGACCTGGGTAAGAAGCTGGCCGAGGAACTTATTGGGTCCGGGCGTGCATTTGACAAGTTGCGGCAAATGGTCGCACTGCAAGGCGGGGACGTGAAGGTCGTGGACGACCCGAGCCGCCTGCCGAAGGCGCAAGGCAAGCTGGAGGTTGCGAGCCCCAAGACCGGATATGTCACTTCGATCCGGTGCGAAGCCCTCGGCAAAGCGAGTGTGCTCCTGGGTGGCGGGCGCGAGTCGGAAAGTGATGCCGTGGATCCTGCGGTGGGGATCGTGCTGCACAAAAAAGTGGCACAGCCGGCGAAAGCCGGTGAACCGCTTTGCACGATTCACTACAATTCCCAGGCGCGCCTCGACCGCGCGCGGCCGCTGATTGCACAGAGCTTCCACACCGGTGACGCGCCGCCGGAGCCACGGTCCATCCTTCGCGGAGTCATGGCGGTGTCGTGACGGTAGCGCGGACCCGAAACCCGGGGGTCTGCGCCACCCGCTTTGCGGGCGCTTGCAACCATAATCGGGCTTCGTACGTCTTAGAGGTGGATGGCAGGGCGTAGTATTCACTCGTGAGGTCGGTCCTATGGCGGATTGGCATCAACCGCTGCCGGAAGAACAGCGCGCTTGGCATTTGCTGAACCGTGTTACGTTCGGCCCTCGCCCAGGTGACGTGGCGCGGGTCGAGAAGATGGGCGCGAAAGCGTTTCTCGAGGAGCAGCTCCATCCTGAAAGGATTAACGACTCGGCCGTTGAACGGAAGCTTGCCGGCCTTCCCACGCTCTCCATGACCTCCGAAGAGTTGGCGGAAAACTTTCCCGCCAAAAACCAGGCTCAACAACAGGCTCAAGCTCGGGCGCAGGAGAGAGGGAAGGGAAGCGAGGGCTCGGACTCGGCGGAGATGACTCGCCCGAACCCCGGACGCGACATGGCGGCCATGCCTGGACCGGGCGCGATGCAGGAGCCGGAAGGCCCGCGCCGCATCACCATGGAACTGGCGCGCGAGCAGCTCTGGCGCGCCATTTACAGCCAGCGCCAACTCGAAGAAGTGATGGTCCAGTTCTGGATGAATCACTTCAACATTTTCGCCGGAAAGGGCGCCGACCGCTGGCTGATCACGTCCTTCGAGCGCCAGGCCATCCGTCCCCACGCTCTGGGTAAGTTCGAGGATCTGCTGGTGGCGACCGCCAGGAGTCCCGCCATGCTTTTCTATCTCGACAACTGGTTGAGCGTGGCGCCCTACACGACCACCGAAGGCAGTGTTTATCGGACCCTGAGCGGCATGGCCCCCGAGACAGAAGAGCCCGGGCGCCCGGCTGCTGTGCGGCCCGTAACCTGGAATCCCAGCCGTTTCCCACAGAGCCCCGGTCAGCAACGGCCGCGGCCTTTCGCGAAACTTCAGAACCGCCGCGGGCTGAACGAAAACTACGCCCGCGAGCTGATGGAACTCCATACGCTGGGCGTGGAGGGCGGCTACACCCAGCAGGACGTTCGCGAAGTGGCGCGATGTTTCACCGGCTGGACCATCAACCGTCCTCTGCAAGGCGGCAGCTTCTTTTTCAATCCCCGCTTGCACGACTTCGGCGCGAAAGTTGTCTTGCGGCATAAGATCAAGCCCGGAGGCGGCGAGGCGGACGGCCACGAAGTGCTTCACATGCTGGCGCACCATCCCTCCACGGCGCATTTCATTTCGCTCAAGCTCTGCCGGCGCTTTGTGGCGGACGATCCACCGGCTTCGCTTGTCAATCGAGCCGGCAAGGCCTTTCTGGAGTCGAAGGGTGATCTCCGGGCTGTGCTGCGGAGCATTGTGACTTCGCCGGAGTTCAACTCGAGCGCGGCGTTCCGCGTCAAAGTGAAATCGCCCTTCGAACTGGTGGCCAGTTCGCTTCGCGCCCTCGACGGCCAGACCGACGCCGGGCCTCCGCTGCTTGCGGCCATGGTGCGGATGGGGCAGCCCTTGTTTTATTACCAGGCGCCGACAGGGTTTCCGGACCGGGGCAGCGCCTGGATCAACTCCGGCACGCTTCTGCAGCGGATAAACTTCGCAACTCTGCTGGCCGCCAATCGCATTCGCGGGACACAGGTGGATTTGCACGCCGTCGCGCCGGACAGCGGTCCCAACGAAGTTGCAAAGGAACTTTCGGATCGGCTGGTCGGCGGAGAGCTTTCGCCCGAAACGCGCCAGGCCATTGTGAAGACTGTGGATGGTTCCGAAGCGCCTGGCATGGGAGGCCCTTGGGCCGCATCAGCGCTAAAGGTCGTCGCGGTATTGGTTGCGTCGCCGGATTTTCAGAGAAGATAACTTACGATCTCATTCCTCGCGCGGCGCGCTCGCAAAGCACGTCATTCCCGCGAAAGCGGGAATCCATTGTGTTCCGGACCGACAATGGACCCCCGCTTTCGCGGGGGTGACGACGTAGGTGATTTCCATATCTTTGGGCGGATCGAAGACCTATGACTGCTCCGAGTGAGACCGTTTCGCTTGGCTTGGAATGACAAGATCGCGCAAGCAATTTGGAGAAGTTCACCATGACCATTCCTCGTCGCTATTTCCTCAAGACCGCAGGCCTGAGCCTTTTCGGCGTAGGCTTAGTCCCGAGTTTTTTGAGGCGCACCGCGTTCGCCCTCGAGCAGCCGTTGGGCAGGGCGCGCAGGAAAATCCTGGTGGCTGTCTTTCAGCGCGGCGCCGCGGACGGGCTCAACATCGTGGTGCCTTTTGCGGAGCGGGACTACTTCGCGATGCGGCCCACGATCGCCATCCCGCAGCCGGGCAGGAACGCCGGGGAAGGCCAGGGCGTCATCGACCTTAACGGATTTTTCGGACTCCACCCGGCTCTGGCTTCGTTGAAGGCGCTGTTTGACGCGCGGCATCTGGCGATCGTCCACGCCGCCGGCTCGCCGGACAACTCGCGTTCGCACTTTGACGCGCAAGACTACATGGAAACGGCGACGCCGGGAATCCGATCCACTTCGGACGGCTGGCTGAACCGGCTCCTGCAGGTAAGCCCGGAGGCCGACGCCACGCCCTTTCGGGCCGTAGCCTTCGCGCCCAGCATGCCGCGCACCTTGGCCGGGCCGGCCTCGGCGCTTTGCGCGCAGGATTTGCGAGGCTTCCACCTGGCTGCCAATCTTGGCCGGGGCGGGCCGAATGCCGGCGGGTTGGCGAGCGCCTTCGAGGCGATGTATGCTTCCACCGCCGATCCTCTTCTGGGCAGCGCCGCCCACGAAACTTTTGACGCCATATCCACTTTGCAACGTATTGGAGTTGAGAATTATCAACCTGCGAACGCCGCCCAGTACCCGCCAGGGCCGCTGGGCCGCAGCCTTCAGCAAGTGGCGCAACTCATCAAGGCGGATCTGGGGCTGGAAGTTGCCTTCGCGGAAGTCGGCGGCTGGGACCACCACGTCAACGAGGGCGGCGTGCAAGGCCAGTTGGCGGCGGGCTTGAAGGTATTCGGCGCAGCCCTTGCCGCTTTTTACCAGGATCTGGGCGACCGCATGGAGCAGGTTGTGCTCCTGACCATGTCGGAGTTTGGCCGCACCGCGCGCGAAAACGGCAATCGCGGGACAGACCATGGGCACGCCAATTGCATGTTCGTGCTGGGCGGGCCGGTAAAGGGTGGAAAGGTATACGGGCAGTGGCCAGGACTTAAACCGGATGACCTCAACGAGGGGCGAGACCTTGCGCTGACCACCGATTTCCGCGATGTCTTCGCGGAAGTGGCTGTGCGCCATCTGGGCGCGCGGCGGCCGGAAAGCATTTTTCCGGGCTTCACGGTCTCGCCCGCGCGTTTCCGGGGATTCCTTGGATGACGTTTCCGTGTGGACTGGGAAGACCCAAGAACGGCTCACGCAAAGGCGCCAGGGCGCAAAGGAACGCAAAGCGGGAGCAGCGGTTTTCTTTGCGCACTTTGCGCCTTTGCGTGAAATCTTTTCCTTGCTCTTCAGCGTGGCCCGGGCGCCAGGTGCTCCTCCAAGTAACGAGCGAGAAGGCAGAACAGATGGTAGTGCGTGTCCTTGCCTTCTGAAAGGCTGTGTGTCCTTCCTGGGTATTCCATCATATCGAACTGTTTACCAAGTTCCACAAGGCGGTTAATCAGCAGTTCGCTGCCCTGGAAGTGCACGTTGTCGTCGTCGGAGCCGTGGACGAGCAATAAATGGCCCTTCAGACCTTCGGCGAAGTTGATGGCCGATCCTTGCTTGTATCCTTCCGTGTTCTGTTGGGGAAGTCCCATATACCTTTCCTGGTATATCGTATCGTATAACCTCTGGTCCGGGACGGGCGCCACCGACATGCCCAGCTTATAAACGTCCGGATAACGAAACATCAGGTTGAGGGTGTTGGTGCCCCCGCCGCTCCAGCCCCAAACGGCCGTGCGGCCGGGGTCAAGGTACGGGCGCGCCTTTTCCATGGCCTCGAGCGCCGCCGCCTGATCCTGGGAGGAAAGCACGCCCACCGAGCCATAGACGACCTTGCGCCAGGCTCGGCCCTTGGGCGCGGGCGTGCCGCGATTGTCCACGCTGGCGATCAGGTACCCCTCCTTAGCGAGCAGGCGATGGAATATCGCCGTCTTGTCTCCCCAGGCGTCGACGACGGTCACGCCCGCCGGCTCGCCGTAGATGTTAATCAGGATGGGATACTTCTTGGCAGGATCGAACTGCGGGGGCTTGATCATATAGGCGTCAAGGGTCACGCCGTGGCCAATATCGACGGGAAAGAATTCCGTGGGCGTTTCGAAAAGCTGCGCCGTCTTGGCTCGCAGGTCGTGATTATCCTCGAGCAGGCGCTTCACCTGATGGGCAGGCAGCGTGACCAGGTCGATGACGGGAGGCGTGTCCGAAGTTGAGAAAGTGTGAAAGGCCCACTGGAAGTTGGGTGAAATCTGGTAGGAATGGGAACCGGCCGAACCGGGCGGAGTCACTCGCTCCGGCGCGGTCGAGCCATCCAGGCGGCTGCGGTAAAGGTAGCGCTGCGTAGCGTTGTCCGGCGAGGCGATGTAGTACACCCACGCCTCCTGCGCATCGACGCCCTCGAGACCGATGACGTCGAACTGGCCGGGAGTTACAAGCCGAGACTGCTTCCCGTCCCTCGAGATCGCGTACACATGGCGCCACCCGTCCTTTTCGCTCACCCAAAGGAAATCTCTTCCCTTGTGAATCCACTTCACATCACTCTCCACATCCAGCCAGGCCTCATCGTGCTCGCGATAGACTGCCGCGACCGAGCCGGTTTGGGCGTCCGCCAGCAGCACATCGTTGGTGTTTTGCAGGCGATTCATGTGTTCGAGCAGTACGGAATTCCCGGCCCAAGCCATGTAGGGGATGTAGTTGTTTCGCGGATCGCCCGGCACGTCAAGCCACGTCGTGGGCCCTCCCGATGCCTTCACAACGCCCACCCGGGCGGCGGGATTGGTCGTTCCGGGCTGGGGATAAGGGATATTCACGACGTGAGGGTACACGCCATAAAGCGGGTAAGGAAGCTGGCTGACCACGTTGTAAGGGCCGCCGCTGTCATAGATCAGCGGAAAGGTGCCTTCCTCCGACGAGTCGATCTGCCAGTAGGCGATGCTCTGCCCATCAGGGCTCCAGCGGAATCCGTCGCGGAGATCGAATTCCTCTTCGTAAACCCAGTCGGAAGTGCCATTGGCCAAGGTGGGAGAGCCAGTCG
>Ga0326728_10008271_pt1 | contig 25968 bp, 20 predicted proteins | sample MB3enrmetagenome_FD_207602 | JGI IMG/M metagenome (GOLD analysis project Ga0326728, IMG submission 207602) | Lab enriched peat soil microbial communities from McLean, Ithaca, NY, United States - MB31MN | ecosystem: Environmental > Terrestrial > Soil > Wetlands > Peat | place: USA: New York... | reverse complement strand
TCCGCGATCTCTATAGTTCCCTTGTCTCCGTCCACAATCAGCACCACTTCCTTTTCGCTAATCCCGGAAACGGCAAGGGCATCGAATCCGCAGAGCTTGAGCAGGGACGAGAAGTGGCCGCCGATGTTGGAATCGATGAAGGTGTCCGTGAGCGGGGATATGGTGCCGATAATGAATTTGCCGGCCCCTGGAAATCGCGGCTCGCAGCACAGCGGGCCTCCGGCCATCACCAGAACGTTTTCCGGGCTGTCGTATCGTGTATCCTTTGTCGTCTCATCCCAGATGATCTTCAGGGCGTAGCCTCGGCCACCGATGTATTTTTCCTTGAATTCGGGCGGGAGTTCTTGAATCGAAACCGCATATGAACTCATATCAAGTCGGAGAATCCTGTCCGTGTATCCTCCGTTTATCGACTCAGGCTTGTAGCTCATGGACTGGATGGTCTTCACTGCACCTCCACAATCGTTTAGGAGTATCTGCCAAGATCCACGAAGGACATCCCTCGGGGGAAGAACACAGAGCATGTCATTACAGGCAAAGTGTGCAAAAAAGTCAAGGGATTAGCTGCAGATCCGCATCTGAGGCATGTACACATGCCTCGTCAAAGACGGCGAGGCGCGTCGTCTACCTGTGAAATCAGCACCCACACTCCTGACGGCATTGTCCTCTTCTCGGCCAAAGCGAGCATTCTCATTGAACGATATCTGGCTCCGACTTCTTTTTTTGCGACTGACAACTATCTCTGGAATTAATTCCACCAACAGAAAAGGATCGATCCACCGAATCGAGCATCTCCTGATTGACGACATTCCGATAGGGTCTTAACCTACTGGCATTATGTCGTTCAAAGCCGGGGCAAGTTCGGCCGGGGACCGAGGCGTGGGTAACAATATGCTCCAGGGCCGCCAGTCCGGGACGTGTAGCCGGCGGGCGCTGAACGACGACATGATGGACACCTACTACACGCTGCTGATCAACGCCGGTAACGGTCCGCGCGTCAGGGACGGACTCGACCGGGTGACAGTGGCGGCGTCTTGCGTATTACCTTACCCGGCTCCGCCGAATCCCCCCAAAACCGGCCGAGGAAGTGAAGCAGGCCTATGAATCAGGGGGAAGGACAACACCAAGGAGGAAGTGCAAAGGAAGAGACCATCCTCGAACTCGACGATACCCGGAGCGGGGTATTGCGCGGCCGGCCTTCTCCATACGCCGGAGGATTCGGATAAACCATGAATGATGCGGAAACAAAGAAAGCAGCCTGGAAGTCCAAAGCTATCAGCGAAATGGTTGAATTTTACATTATCTTCGTATACCTGGCCATTTTTTTCGGTTCGTTTACATGGTATCGCAGATTGATACTGGCCGAGTATCAAATCAGCTATTTGCATTATGGGGCTGGCGTCATCCAGGCGCTGATTTTAGCCAAAGTCATTATGATTGGGCGCGCTTTGAACCTGGCCCGGCGGTTCGAAGACTATCCGTTGATCTTGCCAACCTTATACAAGGCTGTTGTGTTCACCATATTTGTGGGGATCTTCAGTGTTGTGGAATCCACTGTAATCGGATTGCTGCACGGGAAAGGCATCGCGGGCGGCTTTGATGAGTTTATGAGAGTAGGCCTGGACGAACTGCTCTCAAGATGTATGGTCACATTTGTCGCTTTCATACCTTTTTTCGCTTTCGGGGAATTAGGGCGAGTGCTGTGTGAGGAAAAACCGGGCAAACTGTTTTTTTTCCGTAGAGGATCGGCCGAATCCGATCGATGCGAATCTTGAACGTCCCGGCGCCGGCCTCGTGGTCCACTATGAGTTTTCCCTTGATGTCGGGTCCCCGGCGGCGGCCGGAAGCATCGGCAGCCGGTTCTGGCAGGAGACGATACCGTTAAGCACCTTACCGGCGGAAATCTTCCCGGGCCTTATGGCGGGTGATGAGACAGCGCGGTGTGCCGTGCAACTCTGCTGCGGGTAATAGTCGGTAAGCCCGGCGCCTTCCTCGCCGAGCCGGTCGATGTTCGGCGTTTGGCAGCCCATCATGCCCCGGTTGTTCCAGCCATATGTGCACAACCCTGTAAGCTGTGCCCGGCACGCCAAACCGGGCATTCCTTTCATCACGCTGCAGTCAAACAAACAAAGGAGGCAGAACTGTGGGACTCAAAGAATACAAACCAGGAACAGCTTTTCCCGGCGTGATCGGCCGCACATTCGATGTGTCCTCACCCGCCTGGCCCGAACCACTTCGTGCCCGAGAGGGGACGCCCAACGTGTTGTTCATCATTCTTGACGACACAGGCTACGGGCAGTTGGGATGCTACGGCAGTCCCATAGAGACACCCAACATCGATGCGCTCGCAAGAAACGGCCTGCTTTACAACAACATGCATACCACAGCACTGTGCTCGCCCACGCGCTCCTGCATCGTGACCGGGCGCAACCATCATTCGAACGCGATGTCGTGCATAACCGAAGGCTCTACGGGTTATCCGGGCAGCAACGGCAACATCCCGTTCGAAAACGGTTTCCTCTCGGAAATTCTTTTGCAGCATGGGTACAATACGTATGCCGTCGGCAAGTGGCACCTGACGCCGTCAGACCAGCTCTCGGCCGCAGGCCCCTATGACCGCTGGCCCCTGGGACGCGGATTCGAGCGATTCTACGGCTTTCTGGGTGGCGAGACACACCAGTACTACCCTGAACTGGTATACGACAACCACACGGTCGAAGCTCCAAAGACCCCTGAAGAGGGCTATCACGTGACTGAGGACCTGGTGGATAAGGCCATCAGCTTCATTGCGGACTCCAAGCAGGTCGCCCCGAACAAGCCTTTCTTCATGTATTTCTGCCCCGGCGCGATGCACGCGCCCCATCAAGTACCGAAAGAATGGGCTGACAGGTATAGAGGAAAGTTCGATGCGGGCTGGGAAGCGCTTCGGGAGCAGATATTCAAGCGTCAGAAGGAAATGGGGATCGTACCCGCCGATGCCGAACTCTCCCGCCATGACCCGGATGTCCCGCGGTGGGATTCATTGTCTGCCGAGGAGAAAAAGCTTTACGCCCGCATGATGGAAGTCTTCGCCGGTTTTCTCACCCATACCGATTACCACATCGGCCGGTTGATCGAGTTCCTGAAAAAGCTCGGCGAGTTTGACAATACTTTGGTCATGGTGCTCTCGGACAACGGCGCAAGCGCCGAGGGCGGGCCGCAGGGCTTGGTCAACGAAGCGCTGTTTTTCAACAACGTACAGAGTTCGTTGGAAGAGAACCTGGCTGCCATGGACAAGCTTGGCGGTCCCGAGTTCTGTAACCACTACCCCTGGGGCTGGACGTGGGCGGGAGACACCCCGTTCCGCCGCTGGAAACGCGAGACCTACCGCGGCGGCGTGAGTGACCCGTTCATCGTGCACTGGCCCAAAGGAATCAAAGCGAGGGGAGAGATACGGACACAATACGCCCATGCCATCGACATGGTGCCGACGGTACTGGAGGCGGCCGGCATAGAGGCGCCCACATCGATAAGGGGCGTCACGCAGTCACCCATTGAAGGATTGAGCATGGCTCATACCTTCGATGACGCTCAGGCGCCCAGCAGGCGCCACACCCAGTACTTCGAGATGATGGGCCATCGGTCCATCTACCACGACGGCTGGCGGGCAGTGTGCCCGTGGCCGGGACCGTCGTTCGCCGAAGCCGGAAAATTCTTCGGTGCGCCGATCGACAAAGACAAGTTGACCGAACTCGACGCGACCGCATGGGAGCTTTATCACGTTGCCGAGGATTTTGCGGAAAATCACAATGTTGCCGGGCAGAATCGCGCGAAACTGATCGAGATGATTGCCATGTGGTACGTCGAGGCAGGCAAGTACAACGTAATGCCCATCGATTCGCGCGGCACCCTGAGATTTGCCGACGAGCGCCCGAAAATCGCGGTCGATCGCACATCATACGTGTTTTACCCTCACACTCAGGGAGTGCCGACAAACGCCACCGTCAACGTACTCAATCGCCCTCACAGTATAACCGCTGAAGTGGAGATCCCTGAGGACGGCGCGCAGGGCGTGCTGCTCTCCCAGGGCGGCAGCGACGGCGGCTACTCGCTCTATGTCCAGGGCGGCAAGCTCTGCTATGCCTACAACTACGTCGGCCGGAACCTCTACTACGTCGAATCTGTCGAGACCGTTCCCACAGGACGTCACCAATTGCGCTTCGAGTTCGAGGTGACAGGCAAACCCGACATCGCCGCCGGCAAAGGCGCGCCCGGTAAGGGTCAGCTCTACTTCGACTCCAGGCTGGTCGGAGAAAGCAATATCGAGCTGACCAACCCGCTCTCCATCGGCTTGCTGAGTAGCATAGTCTGCGGTGTGGACCCCGGCGCTCCGGTGACTCCCGAATACAAGCCGCCGTTTCCTTTCACCGGCACGATCCACAGCGTGACCGTGGATGTCGGCGGTGAGCTGATCAGAGACTCCGAAGCAGAGGTGCGGATGGTCATGGCGCGCCAGTAGGCTTTTCATGGTTGGCGGTTCGTCAGGGACTGAAATCCTGCGAGGGGGAAAAGCTGATGCATATTAAGGAGTTATGGACGGCACACCGGGGTGGGATGAGCCTCGAGCCATTTGAACCATTCTTGAGCCAATTCTTTATCTTGGTGTAGTGCGCTCCGCGCTCATGGCCTTCGAGCGTCAACGCTCCTTTGCTGCGGCCAATGTGCATGTGCGACAGGCGGAAAGGCCGGTAGATCTGCGGTCCCCCAATTTGAATCAAATACCTTTTGACATCCAACTTTGAGTGTGTTTACCTGCTTTTACTTCCGATCCGGCATACTTTCCCCTTGAGTTATCCGGGAGGTCTTTATGTGGCGGTCTCTCTCCGTATTATGTTTTCCCAGCGACAAAATTTCTCTGCAGTCCATGTCCGGCGAGCTGAAGAAGAGCTCACCGGACCTCTTCAGAGGAGGTGATTATGCGTGTCGTCGCGATTGCCAATCAAAAGGGAGGTTGTGGAAAGACAACCACTGCAATTAATCTTTCGGCTTGCCTGGCGCAAAAGAAACAAAAGGTATTGCTCGTAGACATGGACCCACAGGGGCACAGCACCATCGGACTTCTTGGGACCCAGTCGGATTTTCAAGCCAGCGTCTACGATCTCCTCTGTCCACCGGAAGGCAAGAGAATTCAAGTTCAACAAGTCTCTGAACACATTTCCGATTACCTGGATCTCATTCCTTCCGAAATCATTCTCAGCGCGGCGGAGCAAAAACTTGCAGGAAAGGACGGAAGGGAATACCGTCTCCGATCTGCGCTTTCCGACCTGGGAGACGGCTATGATTTTGTAGTCATCGACTGCCCCCCCAATCTCGGCTTGCTGACTTTCAATGCCTTGCTGGCTGCCGGCGAGGTCGTTATCCCCATCGACATAAGCTATTTTTCACTCCACGGTCTGAACAAGCTGATGGATACAATAAATCTACTGAACAAGAAATGCGGTCACTCGCTCGTAATGAACGCCCTGGTTACTAACTTCGATCGGAGATTGAGGCTTTCCGAAGAGATCCTGAATGAGGCTAAACGCAATTTCAACGCGCATCTCTTCACCTCGATCATATCAACCAGCGTAAAATTGAAGGAGGCGATTGGATTTGGAAAACCTATTACCGAGTATTCGCCCACATCTTCAGGATGTCGGGACTACCTGTCTTTGAGTGAGGAAATCATCCGGGGAGAGTACCTCTCTGAAAATACCGAGGTCATCTCTCGGGATGCCCAAACGCCTCGAAAGACCAAGGAAGGAGTTCTCTTTTCCTGCTTCGCTCCCGGCGCCCATGCGGTGCAACTCGCGGGGGATTTTAACAGGTGGAACCCGGAAAAGGAGCCTCTATTCAATCTTTCCGGACGCGGGCTATGGCAGAAAAGCCTTCCTCTGCAGCCGGGACGATATCAGTACAAGTATGTGATCGATGGAAACTGGGTCTTGGACCCTGCCAACACAAAAACAATTTCCGGACCTCTTGGACCGAATTCCGTGTTTGAATATGAGTAGCAGACACTGGACGGCAGTCCCCGATGGAGTGAAATCTTCGGCGATGCATAAAGAAGATAGACCGGCAAGGGGGTTGGAAGAAATCTCCTCTTTATTCCTTTCTTCCACTGCACCGGATCATTCGGAGGAGACAATCCCGCCTCCCGACTCCTCGCCCTCGAGTTCTCCGTTGCTGTTTCCAGTATTTTGCTGCATGTCGGCGTCCCCCGCTGTCGAATCCTTTTTCGCCTGCAACCTTTCCCTGGGAATTGCCAAAGATAATCGGAGCGTAACCGTAATTGACTTCGGTTTCCAGCGATCCATCGTTCGGCATCTCATGGGATATCCGAACCCTGCGCAGGGTGCTTTTCCTCCGGGGGATACGGTTTACTCGGATTACAAAGTCGCAGGCATAAAGTTTGGCGGGTTGCCGGAAATCACGCTGATTTCGCCTGCCATGCCAAGGGAGCGGAACCTTCTCAAAAGAACCGTTGACCGCATCTTTGCGCAGGAGCAGGTTCGAAAAGCCAACCTGATTTTGATCAACCTGCCAGTGGGTCCTGATGGTATAGCGATACCCGAGATTTTCACCCGTTTCCATAGGGCAATCTTTCTCATCGATGATCGCATCCAATCCCTGGCAAAGGCTTATTCCTGGATAAAGGTGCTTTACTCAGGCTGCAATTGCTTCCTTATCGGCGCCGTATTTCGCGAGGGTGAAGACAGCAACGCGGTATTGCAGAATGTTTCGAAATTGCAAAAGACCATTTTCAAGCATCTTTGCGTGGGTCTCGAACTCCGAGTTGTCGACATGCCTCTGGACCGGGAAGCGCGCATCTCTATGCAATCGAGAAGGCCACTGGCTCTCCTGGAGTCGTCGACTTCATGCTCCGCCAAGGCCATTACCAAACTCTGCGAAAATCTTTTGAGAGACTCATGAGCCGTTTGTTTAGACCTGCCTGCATCGATGCCCCCTCAGAACTGGCTGAGCTTGTCTCCGAAGCAATCGGAGAAATTATCGGCGGGGGCGTCCTACTGGATGCAGCTCTCGGAAATGACGAATTCGGCTATTTCGATCTGGTTGCCGCTAACGAGGACGGAGAAGGAGTCTTCGTTTTCATCAACTTCTCCGGCCACGAGACGGAATATTTGCGTTTGCTGAAGTGCATGCGTTGGTACCGGGAAAATCGGAATGCGCTCCAAAAGCTCTATGCCGGACGAGTTGTGCTCGGCCCCGCTCCAGACGTCTTTCTTGTTGCTCCCTGGTATTCGGACAGTATGCGAAAGGTGTTGCTCGACATTTGCGAGAGTCGAATTGTCCTGCTGAAATATGTCTGTTTTCAAGATGGGGAAAAGAAAAGGTCTTTATTCATTGAAAAAGTAGGCGATTCTTCGCAAGATACCGGAAAAGCGGGTCCCATGCGCATTCCCGAGGCGCGCGCCGAAGCCTTATCATCCGGGCTGATTGCCGACCCGGCCACAATACGGCCAAAAGAAAAGTCTGTCGATCTCTGTGAATTTCGCCGGGAGACAGGGACCGACATTTCCAATGTTTCTGACGAGGAACTGCTCGATCTACTTGAGTAGCCCACCAGGGGAGCAGTGACTTTAAAGTGCTCCAGCCTTTTGAGCGCTGCAATTAATGAGCAATACAAAGGCTACGCTCATAGGATTGAAGTTGGTATATCTCTCTCGTAGTTGAGAAAACAGCCCACTCAAAAACTCAAGATGTTCTAATCATTCTTGGCCTGCGCGCGCGATGGAATCCGTGAAACGTGGGTCCGAAGATTGAGTATTTACTATTGGCTATCGTATTGCTGTCAACTCACTGAAACGTCAACCTATAAATAAACTATTCCCTAGTACTATTACCTAATGCCTACCATCTAAAATCCCCCTTGACACTTGATGTAATATAGGCATTATAGACTCTCTGTGCGCTCCCTGGGCCTCGCCTAAGTTCAAGCAAAACATACATTTTCTTTTTTGCTTTGCATTAGGGCGTTATTCAGCCTTTGCGTTGTCATGTCAGTCTTTTTTGCTTGTCCATTCTTGAAATGTATTTCCGACAGAAGAGAGTGCTCCATCTTTTTTCATATTTATTAATGTCTTTTGAAAATCTGTGACCTATCTATAATCGGCACTGTGTCATTCAGACAAAAGAGCCGATTAGCTCCATTTTCATCTTCCTGCCGTTGGAAACGGGTCGAAGTGCCGGATTCAAGCCGGCGGTGGCTGTCCAGCCTTGAAGAAGGAGAAAGATGAGATCAAAACGTCACGCCGGCTCCATGATTCCAGGCGTCCTCACCGTAGCCACGGCAGCTGCCCCGAGGGAGGGGTGCTGCTTGCGATTGGTGAATGCTGCTCCGATTCCGGACCATGTTATCGGGTCTTGCAAACAAACCGATTGAAGGAGATGACAAGATGAAGCCGATCCAAGGCCCCAAAGGCAGCCAATCAGCACGATTTTATCCGGGAGCGGGAAATATCTCGGGCCTCACGGCCGTCAGATCCATTGGATTATTCCTGGCTGCCTTGCTCTTTTTTGCCCCCGGGGCATGGGCCAGGCCCACCACCGCAGACGAAGCGCGAAACGTGGCCGTGAACTGGCTCAGCCTGGAGGCCAAGCCCATGGGGCCGCCGATGGGCCATGAGGCCAAAAACGTCGAGACCTTTACGGACGAGGCTGGGGACCCCGCTTATTATGTGGTTCACCTGAAGCCTTCTGGGTTGATATTTTTGCCGGCTGACGACCAAGTCGAGCCTATCATCGGCTTCGTAAGCGGTGCGACTTCCTACGATCCTTCGCCCGCCAATCCTCTCGGGGCGCTGGTGAGCCGGGACATTCCAGGACGGATTGCCCTTGTGAGGGAAAAAGAGGCTGCTTTGGAAAGCGGTGAGACGCCGGCAGCCGATTCCCGCATGGCCGGAGCTCAAAAAAAGTGGGCTTGGCTTTCCGTTACCTTCGGCGCCGGTGAGGGCGCGGGTCCCGATTTGGGCAATCCGCCTAATCAGTTGACCGGCATTCCCGACGTGCGGGTGGCCCCTTTCGTGCAAAGCCAGTGGAACCAGGCGTGCGCAGGTGGTGGGGACCCACCGTGTTCATTGGACAACCCCGACGCTTACAACTATTACACTCCAAATGGGCCGAATTCTTGGTTTGTGCCGGGCGGTTACTCCAATTATTATTGCGGCTGCGCGGCCACGGCCATGGCCCAGATCTTGCGCTACTTCCGGTATCCGACCGACGCCATCGGGGTCGAACGCGGCTCATATAGTGTAGGAAAGGTAAAAGGTCATGCCAACCTCCTCGGCGGTGATGGCAGTGGGGGGCCCTACGACTGGCCAAATATGCCGTTAACAACAAGCGGTACCACTCCGATCGGCCAACTGCAGGACATCGGAAGGCTCACCTGGGATGCCGGACTCGCTGTGGACATGGATTATAGCTCTTCAGGATCCAGTCCGAACTCGGCGCCTACTGCTTATGCCGGTGCTTTCATGAACTTTTTCCGTTATAGCAACGCCGTCACCTCCGTTGGCGATAATCTGCCGGAAGACATGCTCTACAGCATGGTAAACACCAATCTGCACGCCAAGTACCCTGTCATGTTTTCCATCCACAACTCTAAGGACGGCCATGCGATAGTCTGTGACGGATACGGCTACGTTGATTCCGTCATGTACCATCACCTGAACATGGGCTGGTCCGGCAGCGACAACGCCTGGTACAATCTGCCAACGATTGACGCTACACAACAAGGCATCGTTTTCACTGCCATTACCTCATGTACCTTCAACATCTACCGCCGGGGCAGTGGCGAGATCATTGCCGGCCGTGTAGTTGAGGCGACAGGAAACCCCATTGAGGGGGCAGAGGTCGTGCTAACGGGTTCGCGCTTGAAACACGACCTCTACACGGTCACCGACGCCAAAGGCGTATTCGCCCTCACCCAAGTGCCGTCCAACTCCCAATACACCGTCAAGGTCGGCAAAGGCGGATACACTTTCCCGCCGAGGACGGTGAAGACGGGCTGGAGCAGCACCCTCAACTTAGGTTGGCATACAGGTAATGTCTGGATGCAGGATTGGACGGCCCAGTCCGGCAAGCCGACTGCGCCGACAGGGGTGACGGCAACGGCAGGGGACACCCAGGCGACAGTCAGATTCACCGCGCCGACGTCAAACGGCGGATCCCCCACCGCGTACGCCGTTTATTCAAATCCGGGCACGGGCTCCATCTGGGGAACCGCCAGCCCCATCACCTTTAAGGGTCTGGAAAACGGCGTCACTTATACTTTCACGGTAACCGCAATGAACGCCCAGGGATTAACCTCACCGCCGTCCAGTCCATCAAACAAGGTGACGCCCGAGAGAGTGCCGAGCACAACGACCGTCACCTCCGGCGCCGATCCCTCCGTCTACCGAGGATCGGTAACATTCAAGGTTAAGGTTGACGGGGTATCCGGGGTATCCGGCGGCGGCCCGAGCGGCACGGTCCAGTTCACGGTGGACGGAACCGACCTGGGCGGCCCTGTGACCCTTTTCGGCGGCAGCGCCATCAGTTTGCCCATCTCTTCTCTCTCGACGGGAAACCACAAAGTCAGCGCCAACTACAGCGGGGACGTCTACTACGCTCGGAGTACCGGCACGCTGAGCAAGGGCCAGACCGTCAACAAGGCCGCGAGCACAACGACCGTCACTTCCAGCGCCAATTCCTCCATCTACGGCCAGGCGGTAACATTCACGGCCTACGTTAGGGGGATATCCGGCGCCCCGCCCCCGACCGGAACGGTGCAGTTCACGGTGGGCGGGACCAACCTCGGGTCGCCTGTAAATCTTACCAGAGGCTCCGCCGCCATTCAGGACACTTCCGTCACGTCCCTCCCGGTTGGGAACCACTCCGTCAAGGCCGTCTACAACGGGGACAACAACTTCAAAGGAAGCACCGGCGTTCTTTCCGGAGGCCAGACCGTCAACACGGCCGCGAGCACAATTACCCTCAGTTCGAGCATCGATCCCTCCCTCTACGGCCAGGCGGTAACATTCAAGGCCAACGTTGCCGGGGTATCCGGCGCCGCCGCCCCGACCGGTACGGTGCAGTTCACGGTGGACGGGAACAACCTCTACACAGGCGGCCCTGTGCCCCTTTCCGACGGCAGCGCCGCCAGTTCGGCCATATCTTCCCTCTCGCGGGGAAACCATGCCGTTGCCGCCAACTACAGCGGGGACGCCAATTACACAGCAGGCATCGGTACACTGGGCCAGGGCCAGGGGGTCAACACGGTCTCGAGCACAACGACCGTCACTTCCAACGCCAATCCCTCCAGCTACGGCCAGGCGGTAACATTCACTGCTAAGGTTGCCGGATTATCCGGCGGCGGCACCCCGACCGGTAAGGTGCAGTTTATGGACAGGACCCAAAACCTCGGCGAGCCGGTGTCCCTTTCCGGCGGCAGCGCCGTCAGTTCGGCCACCTCTTCCCTCTCGGCGGGCAACCACACCATTACCGCCAGCTACCTCGGGGACAACGACTACATGCCAAGCAGCGGCACCCTTCCCGGGGGCCAGACCGTCAACGCCTTTTATCCAACTGCAACGACTGTCGGTTCCAGTGAGAACCCCTCGCTTGCAGGCGATAGCATCGCGTTCATGGCCACCGTGACCAGCGTACCGGTGGGCATTACTTTTGCCGGTACCGTACAGTTCGTGGTGGACGGGACTAACTTTGGTGATCCCGTATCGGTTACGAACTACGGAACCAATACTGGAACAATCTACGCTGTCGCCACCAGTACGTCCACATCTTCCCTCACGCCGGGAAACCACACCGCTACGGCCAACTACAGCCGGGACAATTTCTACATAGCAAGCAGCGGCGCCCTTTCCGGGGGCCAGAACGTCAGGGTGTTCGGATCTGCAACGACAGTCGCCTCCAGTAAGAACCCTTCGATGTTGGGCAATACCATCTCATTCACGGCCATCGTGAGCGGAGGGGACACTGAGCCTACCGGCACCGTGCAGTTCGTGGTGGACGGGAAAAACTTTGGCGATCCTGTTGAAGTTAACCCCATGCCTGGTCAACCGGCCGGCGTCGCCACCAGTGCGTCCACATCTTCCCTCTCGCAGGGGACCCACACCGTTACGGCCAACTACAGCGGGGACGTCAACTACATGCCGGGCAGCGGAACATTGAGTGGAGGCCAGATAGTCGAATGGTTAACGATGAGTCACGATTCCGGTACGGCCCTTTCGCACTTCTGATACGGATTCGCATTCAAGATGATCACAAGGCGGCGAGGAGGAGGCGACGCAGGCGTACGCGGTAGTACGTCGAGGAGCCGACGACGAAGCCAACACAGTGAGCGCTTGAATGCGATTTCGTATGAGATACCCTCCCCTTCACGGCAGCCGTGAAGGGGACCGGTCTCATCACGCAGTTCCGCCGATGGAACAGCCTCTTTGACACGGATGAAAATTTAGGGTCGTTGATGCAGGAACCGGAGGATTATACCGGCCACGTTAATTTACGAACAGACAAAAAGGAAACTCATCAGGTATCTTCAAGGTTCAGAAATAGAGGGCCACGGTCAACATTACTCGACGATCCGGATAAAAGGAATAAAGGGCATACGGGTTGGCCGGATTCGAAGAGAACGCGGCAAATGAGTCCGTTTGATAATAGAAATGTTGATTGAATACATTGGTTATTGCCAGTTGAACTAATCCGCGCTTGTTCGCAAAATATTTGCCGAAGGTGATATCGACCAGATTGAAAGGATTTCCCAACTCAGCCTGGTCTTGTGCAAGGCTTTTATCGCTGAGGCCGCTGAGATCCTGGTAAACCACGGAATCTTTGATCTGTGCATACCACCCGCTGGGATGCATGTACGAAAGCGCGACGGTTCCGTCTATCTCATTAAAATCGCCCGTGGGCAAGGTCGCAGTCGGATCGTTTGTGGACACCAAACTCCCGGAGACGCCGACCAGGAGTCCAAGAGATGAGGTCAACAGGCGATTGAGGTTAAACGAGCCCCCAAAACCTTCAGTTCGCACATCGAGTATTCTGTCCACATTGGATGGATCGAATTCAGGACTTTCGATGCGGTTAGCCAGCAGACGGAAGACTGTGAACGTACGGGGGTTCCACTGCGACTCCCATGCAAAGCCCAACTCCTTTACCTTCGAACCATCATCGGCATTGATCTGTGAAGGAAACCCGGCCACTTCGGAAGGAGCTATCGTAGAGGGGGATAACGTAGTATGGGTATTTACATAGCCCTGGTAAGAAAGGCGTAGAGTATTTGATTTATCAATCTGGTAATTCAGTCCCACCAACGGATCGACGGTAGAAGAAGATATGGAATTAGGGAAATTAGCGCGGGAACTTGTGGTAATATCGCCTGAAATACCCAGCTCCGCAAGGAGTTGCGGGCCAATATGCCAGTAGTCGCGCACATAGACGGAGGTGGCAAGATCGGGGGAGTCGTACTTATCGACACTGCTGTAATAAAGAAAGGTTTTGTCGATAAAACCAGGGATGAAGATCCTCTCCCAGACTGTAGTCTGATCGAAAGAATCGCGATAGCCGGTGAAATAATCAAACCCCCCTATGAGGGTATGGTCCCCCATCTTGAGCTGTTGCTGGAGTTGGACATTATTATAATCCTGGAGCACTCGGAAATAGGTATTGCCGAAAAAGTCAATAAAGCCTGGGGGGATATTAATCGAAGAAAAAGAGGAATTCGTCCCCAGCCCTTTGTCGTAACCCCAATTAAAGTATCCCAGGAAAACAGCCGAGGGTGAAAAACGGTGGACGTAGCCGCCTTCCACAACGTCTTCTTGCCCTGTCGACCGAAGGTTCGGTAGATTTCCATAGGAGAAATCATTCAGGTTGCTGATATCTCCCTGTCGGGGCGCGTCATAGGTATAGCTGGCGTAGAAGGAATCCTTAATCGTGGGTTCGAATTTGCCCTCCACGATTCCTAAATAGTATGCACCGTCGCAATTGATCTTCCTGAACCCGGGATCGTTTGAATATTCTCCGAGACCGGCCAATGCCAACCCGGGCTGGCCGCCGAAAACTTCGATCGAATAATCCTGAATCGGCGCCTCGTGGTTGGCCCAGGTGCCGATGGACGCGTTGGCCTGAAGTCTCGCATACGGCATTTCGAACATCGGGGTGTAGTCGGAGTAACCGCTAAAGGTGTTTTCATTTGCCGGGGACAGCAGCTTGTAAAGGAGAAATTGTGAAGACGAAGCACCTATGCGCTGCGCCCCGTATGCGTTGGCGAGGAAAAGGCGAGCTGAAGCGTTCAGCGGGTCGTCTTTCACTGCAGTAAGGGCCTTGCTGTATGCCCAATCTCCCAGCCCCAGTTGGTTGTAGGCGCGTGCCAGGTCGGTGTTCCTTACGGCCAGGTCCCTGTCCAGCATGAGTCTGGTCCGAAAAACCGCCAAGTTATCGTTTAATTCTATGGATTTGTTGATTTCCTGTATTGCTTCCCCCGGACGGTACAGATCGGAGAGGGCGATGCCTTTGTAGAGATACGGGGTGGGATCGTTGGGATCGAGGATCTTGGCGTAATCGTAGACCTCTAGAGCCTTATCGAAAGACCGAGTCTGATAAAGCGCCTTGCCAAGGCTGCTCTGGTAAAGCGATACCCTGGGCTCGAGCAGCGTCGCCGTGAGCATTTCAGTCAGACCCAGGCCGAAATTTCGATTCCTGAACGCAACATTGGCAAGACCGATGTGGGGTTCTCCAAACCCCGGATTATTCTTTACCGCCTCAGTGAACAACTTGAATGCCCTGTCAAAATCCCTGTAGCCCAGGCGGATAAAGCCGGCAAGACTCAAAACCTCGCTGTCCGTTTTCGAAATCTCGAGCGCCTTGCCGATAACCTCCCATGCCCGGTCCAGATAGTCGGCGCCCAGCCAGAGCCTGGCCAGGTAGACGTAAGCATCGACAAAATGGGGGTCGGTGGCAAGGGCCTCTTCCAGAAGTCTCCTCGCCTGAGGTAAATCAAAATAAGATATCTTGACCAAGGCGGCCGTCATTCGCACAATCGGCGACTCACTGTTTTCCTGCATGGCGGTTGCCGCCTCGCTGGACGCTTGCTGCTTGCTGTTTTGGACGAGGTATATCTGGGCCAGCAGTGAATGTGCGACGGCTGATTCGCGCCCGCAGACGCGGCTGTCCGTTAGAAGCGCCTTAGCCTGGTCTATTTTTCCGACAAGCATTGAAAAATAGCCCGACATAACCAGCATGAGGGAAGAAGGAGGCCCCTTTTTCAGCTCTGCGGCCATGAGCTTATAGGCCCCTACGGCATCGCCCGCGCGATAGGTAGCCAGTGCCAGCCCCGATAAAGTCAATCCTGACGGCGCATTTTGATTTCGGGCTCTTTCGAAATAGGCGAAAGCTTTTTGCGGATCTTGCCTCTGCAGAGATATCCAGCCGAGGATCAAAAAGGCTGGGCCATTTTCGGGGTCCCGGGCCAGCGCTTCGTTGGCATCCCGCTCGCTGCTGTCCAGGTCTCCGCGATCATAGCCGGCCAAGGCTTTACTAATCATTGGGGATGCGTCCCTATCCTCCGGCGATCCGCCAAGAGGAATATCGCGGTAGCTGAAGATGCCGGGATAATAGAGGGACCACTGGACGGCGTCTTTGGGCTGCAGGATCACTCTTTTGACCGGCGCCCGGCCGACTTCGGCAAGGCCTTCTTCACCGGCGTCGAGATCTATCCGCCCCTGAGGATTTGTCAGTGTGAGCCTGCCCTCCAAAAGGACAAGATCCGTTGCACCGTCCCGACCCACTTTCAGATTGAATTCGGTTCCGCGAATCGCCACGGTTACCGCCGGAGTCCCAATTTCGAACCGTGTTTTTTCGTTTTTATTGCGCAGCCAGATTTCTCCTTCGCCCACCTCATAAAGACTCCCAACGTCCTCTGTTTTTATTGCCGCAACGGCGATTCCCATTCGCGAGGAAGGCGCGCTGCCCTTGAGGACTACAATTGTATTCTGGTTCAATTTGAGCTGTGTCTCGTCGACACACAGAATCGAAACGCGGGAATCCTGTCCGGTTTTTACGGCATCTCCGGCAAAAAGATCCATGCCGGTCTTTGCCTCTTCCCAGGAAGCCTTGCCGGCGGGGAGAACAGCGACAGATCCCTGAGGATTGATCAAACGGCCCACGGGGACATCGGATGCGCGCAATAAACCTGCCTGCCAACAGCGGAAAACCAGAAACAGCACAAACAGAAAAGCTATTTTTCTGACGACGGGCCGTCCGAATCGCAAACGATGTTCGCAAGGGGCCTCACCGCGCTTATTTCCAGGCTTCAGCCTTATCGGGCAGACAATCGCGTCACGGAAACCGGTCGAATCGCTAAAATCAGCCATGGTGCAACCTCAATGGCTAAAACCTCTCAGGACATCTTGGAGACCATGGAACCTTTCCATATACGAAATGAAAACGCAAGAGAAAGGTCAACGGGACCGGTCTTGGGCAGTTTCAAACACGGGTTTAGCAAATCAGCTAATAATAAGGCCTCTTTTATTGCACCCGGCAGGCCCGATCCGATGAGAACTTGTTCGGTCACTCTATCGTTCGGTGGCGGACCCTTTGATCTTACTCACTTTCTTGAATTCTTGTCAAAAAATAGGCGAGGCTATAGATACGGCGGTCTCAAAGGTCGCCGGCGCAGACTCTGCAGGTGTGTGGGGGCATGAGTATTGCCCTGCCCGTTTTGTCTGAATAACTTTGTCTTGGGTGGAATGGAGAGAAACAAGCCTGAGACTGGCGAGAATGTCGTGCGTTGAGGACTGCTCTGTGATTCTTAAGGTGAGCGGCAGCGATTTTTGAGGAAAGGAAGCAAAAGACATTGACCGGATTGGAGTTTGTTCTAATTGGACTGGGGGCCGTGGCTGGAGGGGCGGTGAATGCGCTTGCCGGCGGTGGAACCCTTATCACTTTTCCAATGCTGATTGCCCTGGGTGTTCCGGCTGTGGCGTCGAACGTGACAAACACTGTAGCCCTCTGCCCCGGTTACCTCGGTGGGACACTCGCGCAGTTGAGCGATCTGCATGGGAACAAAAAACGCCTCTGGCTCCTCGTCCCCGCTGGTCTGTTGGGTGGCATCGCGGGCGGAATCTTGCTCTTGAACACGAGCGAACATCTGTTTCGATTCATGGTGCCCTTTCTGATACTGCTCGCCTCCGGTCTCCTCGCCGTACAGGAGCCTCTGCACGCCTGGATTTCACGCCGTGGCGGACACTCACGATCGTCAAAAGCACACGAAGCGCTAACCTTTCTACCGGTGGCTTTGGCCGCCGTTTACGGTGGGTATTTCGGCGGCGGCTTGAGCGTAATCGTGCTGGCGGTACTCGGACTCGTGCTCGATGACTCACTCACGCGGTTGAATGCGCTCAAACAGGTGCTTTCGTTTAGCATCAATATGGCGGCCGCCATTTTTTTCCTGTTCTCGGGGCAGGTGATTTGGTCGGTAGCCTTAGTGATGGCTGTGGGCGCGTTAATGGGCGGGGTATTGGGCGGACGCTTTTCAAGCTGGATCAGGCCGGTCGTGTTGCGCTGGATCGTTGTCTCGGCCGGTGTTGTGATTGCCGTGCTATATATGGTTTGAGAAACGGATGTTGTTGTCGTAGAGCCGCAGGTTATGGCGCGTTCATTGCCAATCCAACGCCTTATGATTAATGTCGTTAGGTCAACGAATCGTAGAATACGGTTCGTTGATTCAGCCCAAGAACCTGCACCAGTGCTAATTCTGCCGAAGTGCTTTGCCGAGAGGCACATTATTTCCCTTGCCAAGGCAGGCCTCGACCTGAGCCGGTCAATTCTCACCAAAGGAGGAGATCAGATGTTTTCCCAAATTCCCGTGGACTTTAGCAAGGTTGAGAAGAGTGAACTGAACAATGTGATTCTGAGGGTCGCCATCATGGGCGAAATGGACGCCATTAACCTCTACGAGCAGATGGCTGCCTTGACCGACAACGCGGATATCCGCAAGGTAATGCTGGACATCGCCAAGGAAGAAAAGGCCCACGTCGGGGAGTTTCAGACCTTGTTGCTACGCCTCGACCAGGAGCAGGTGCAGGGACTGGAGCAAGGCAAAAAAGAGGTGCGGGAGCTCACCGGCAAGTAATAGTCGGGTAGCCGAGGGTGGATTAACCACCCTCGGCTACCCGACTATGAGATCTTTTTGGACGGTCCTAAGCGATGCTCTGAATGCCGACACATTTTCGGAATTTCTGTTAAACTGAAGAACTCTTGAATTGCTGGAACCGAAGACGCTCGATCCAACCTGCAAAACGAGACTCACAGATGAGGGCCGCTGATGGATATTGAGTTGCACCTGAGAAGAGCCGCGGAAGTTCTCGACGATGCGGATGCTTTGCTTATCACGGCCGGCGCGGGCATCGGCGTCGATTCCGGCCTGCCTGATTTCCGGGGTGATACGGGATTCTGGAAGGCTTACCCCATTATTGCGAAACTGGGGTTGTCTTTCGTTGATATGGCCAATCCCGAATGGTTTCAGAGGGACCCCAAACTGGCATGGGCATTCTACGGCCATCGCCTCAATCTTTATCGTGAGACTCACCCCCATGCCGGCTTCCATATACTGCTCGAATTGGCCCGGAGAAAGCTTGGCGGGTACTTTGTCTTTACTTCCAACGTAGACGGACAGTTCCAGAAGGCGGGTTTTGACGACAACAGAATCGTAGAATGCCATGGTTCAATTCACTGGTTTCAGTGTGTACAGGAATGCTCCGATCTGATCTGGGACGCCGAAAAGGCAGAATTGACCGTCGAGAAGGAGAGCTTCAAAGCGCTGGAACCGCTCCCCGAATGTCCAAAATGCGGGAAACTGGCCAGACCCAACATCCTGATGTTTGGCGACTGGCAATGGAATTCCCGACGGACAGATGGGCAGTCGGCCAGGTTGAGGCAGTGGTTGAACCATGTTTCCGAAAAGAGAGCAAGCTTTGCCATCGTTGAGACTGGAGCAGGACGAGCGGTTTCAACTGTAAGGAGCACTTCGGAGAGCATTGCGGCAAATTACGGGGCCACCCTGGTGCGAATCAACCCGAGGGACTTCGATGTTCCCGGCGAACGGCACGTATCCATTCCTCTGGGCGCAATGGAGGGGATTTCGAAGATTAACCAAATATTGGAAGGATGAGTTTTACGATTGGAGCAGACGAGCCGTATTCAGCTTCTCCGAGGACAGTTCGCCGCGGTCACAGGCAAACTGGAAAACCTGAACCGACAGGAGATAAACTTGACCGATAGAATGGCTGAGGCATCTACCAAGGAAGTTCGAAAACTATTTGATGCCGGGCTTCGCGCCGTGCTCGATGAAAAAGAAGGTTCTGGAAAAGCAACACGAGGCTTTGGGCCGTGAGTTTGAGATTGCATTTGGGGCCGACCAAGATGCGCAAGAGCATTTGCAATCATTGACGGAGCTCATGAGCGCAATGAATACCCTCACATGGCAAGAGCTAACCGATTGAATTTCATGAAAAAGAATCCAGGGAGTTCGAAATTTCCAATTTTGATCTCGTCCCGCCTTCCGGCGAGGGTGACTCGACCTGACCCGAAGTAACCTATCAAAATCATAGTGCGTTATGCCGTGATCTGATTTTCTCACCTTTGCAGGCTGTTGCCCGGTGTTGCAATAACGTTTGCAGGAATGCCGGGCGGACCGACTGGCATCACACTGTTTGAGGGGCTCGAAGAAGGGCCAGTGCCCGCGGCGTTGGTCGACGTCACGGTAAATGTATAAGCCGTCCCGGTAATGAGCTGTGTAGCGACGTGGGTGGTTGAAGTCGTCCCGGCGCCGCTGTCTACACCGCCGGCGGGGTTCGAGGTCACCGTGTAGCCGGTTATGGTGCTGCCGCCATTTGATGCAGGGGCAGTAAAGCTTACCGTTGCCTGTGTGTAGCCGGGTGTTGCCGTCACGCCTGTCGGCGCCCCAGGTACCGTGATAGAAGGACCATAAATCTCACAACTGGAAAGATCTGGTGGATCTGCTTCGTTATGCCCCCCGACTGCCAGCACATTGCCGCTGGGAAGCAGCGTGGCTGTGTGCCAAAAACGCGCAGTGAAGAGGCTTCCAGTCGCCGTCCACACCCCGGTGGACGGATCGTAGAGCTCACAACTGGAAAGAATTGCTCCATTCCACCCCCCGGCTACGAGCACCTTGCCGTTGGGAAGCAGCGTGGCTGTGTGCCAGGAACGCGCAGTAGCGAGGCTTCCGGTCTCTGTCCACATCCCGGTGGACGGATCGTAAAGCTCACAACTGAAAGGCGAGCCGCATTCCCCCCCGGCTACGAGCACCTTGCCGTTGGGAAGCAGCGTGGCCGTGTGATCAACACGCCAAGTGGTGAGGCTTCCAGTCGCCGTCCACACCCCGGTGGACGGATCGTAGAGCTCACAATGGGAAAGCGCGCCGCTTTCGCCAACCCCCCCGTCCCCCCCGGCTACGAGCACCTTGCCGTTGGGAAGCAGGGTGGCCGTGTGATTCTGACGCGCAACGGCGAGGCTTCCAGTCGCCGTCCACCCCCCGGTGGACGGATCGTAGAGCTCACAACTTGCTAGATAGATGGGTCCGTCGTTCCCCCCGACCACGAGCACCTTGCCGTTGGGAAGCAGGGTGGCCGTGTATTGGTCACGTGCAGTGGCCAGGCTTCCCGTCACCGTCCACCCCCCGGTGGACAAATCGTAGAGCTCACAATGGGAAAGCGCGCCGCTTTCGCCGCCCCACCCGGCTACGACTACGAGCACCTTGCCGTTGGGAAGCAGCGTGGCTGTGTGATTCTGACGCCCAACTGCGAGGCTTCCAGTCGCCGTCCACACCCCGGTGGACGGATCGTAGAGCTCACAACTTGCAAGATAGATGGGTCCGTAGTGCCCCCCGGCTACGAGCAGCTTGCCGTTCGGAAGCAGTGTGGCGGTGTGATTCTGACGCCCAGTGGCGAGACTTCCCGTCTGCGTCCACACTTGGGCTAAGGTGGGTGCGTGGGCGGTGAGCGCAATATCGGGGATGAGCATCCCCAAGACCACGAAAAGCACTAGACTACTCACACCCGAAAACATTCTTCTTCTACCGAAACGTTTGTCTGTTTGCATGGCCCTCTCCTTGAGCGGTCTTGATAAGATCCGGCATACCTCAGATTGCCTCAGATAAAATGAAGAGTCCACAACGATGCTTTTGAACCGGAACTATGCGTCAACTTTTCCGTTCCGCATCCAAACTGAAGTTTGACAGTACCTCACAAATAGCTGTGGAATAACGAATGGTTACAGGCATAGATATCGAGCTTGGCACTACCCGTGAACCCCCGTTTGGCGAAAATTTACAGTTCACGGATGGTCGGGGGGATGGCAACGCCGACGGCCTGGAATATCTTGCCGCAGTCCCCGAGACACTGAGTGCGCATGCTGAGCTTTTTCCCGTTGTCCTCGATGGTGACTTCCTGCAGCGCTTCAGGGAGCAATCTTTGCCATCGTTGAGGCTGGGGCAGGGCGAGCGATTGCCACCGTGAGGAGCACATCGGAGCACATTGCGACAAGATACGGGGCCACCCTGGTGCGAATCAACCCGAGGGACTTCGATGTTCCCGGCGAACGGCACGTATCCATTCCTCTGGGCGCAATGGAGGGGATTTCGAAGATTAACCAACTTATTGGAAGGATGAGTCTTGCGATTGGAGCAGACGATGTCGCATTAAGCTTCTCCGAGGACAGTTAGCAGCCGTCACAGGCAAACTGGAAAATCCGAACCGACATGAGATAAACTTGACCGATGCAATGGCTGAGGCATCCACCAAGGAGGTTCGAAAACTACTTGATGCCGGGCTTCGCGCCGTGCTCGATGAAAAGAGGCTCTGGAAAAGCAACATGAGGTTGTGAATCGTGAATTTGAGATTGCGACACTTTCGACGAAAACAGCGCTTTAAGCCTCTATAAGGGCTCATTTGAGAACTTCTTGCCCGATAGTTCGGGATATTAACGTGGTCCGATCCGGAATGGCGGAGCCTCACCTCCTCCCACTATCCCGGGCTTGGCCTGGCACACTGAGGTCTCAACCACGGAAGGGCCGTTTATTCGACGAATTCTACTCGGAGATACCGCCGGGCGGGGCGTTTGTGCCGGCTTGCCCGTGCGTCTTCTTTTTCTTGGTGAGCGAACATTCACCCCGGAAGTATTCCCATACCTTACACCGGTTACCGTTCCTTTTATTCACGCAAAACTGATCGACCATGACCCCTTGAGAAATAATCGGTTCAAGCGAAAAACCATCATCGAGGCATTTCCTGGCCGCCGGGTTCGCCATGCCGGGTGAAGAGACTCCTGCGTCTCTTCCCGGGTCCGCAGCGACGCGGACGCCGGGAAGAAGGCAGGCGAAAATCACGATCGCCGGTACGGCTTTTATGAATCTACTTAACACCAGCGGTATCCCCATTCGACGGCATTGGGATCGCTTTATTAGACGGGAACACGACTTTTTGTCGAGACTCAACGATCTTTCTGAATATGTGAGCATCCCGAGACCTGACAGTGCGCAAGGGTCCGCTGTCTTTGAGCATTTTGACCTGGCGACCGCCTTCCGGAGTACTACTGATCTCCACTTTCTGCAGGGTCATGCTTCCCGACGGGAGAGTCATGCCGTTGTAGGCCCTGCCCTGCAGCTTCACTCCCTCCGCCGGGTTGAGGGCGTCATGTCCGGTTGCGCTTACCCTCTTGGAGCCTGTATTCCCTATATCTACCGTACCCCAGGCCAAAGACGTATTATTGTCATAATCCGATTCCTTTATGGAATGGTCGGGGTTAACGGACAAAGCCATGTAGTAAGTGCCGCTCGGCACGGCATCATTGTTGACGTCGGTCAGAAGGTTAAAGTAACCGGGGTTCGAACTGTTCCTATAAAAATATTCGCTCACCGGAAGATCCTCAGTCATTGTTTCAGTGTATAAATAAATGTCGTTGCCGTCCCCGATATTGCCGGTGGAACTGAGCACGAGGTTGATGGAGAACCCGGCCGGCGCGTCACTGACCCCGATGTTGGAAACCTCATAAGTCAAATCACCGTTGCCGTTGTCGTCCCAACTGGCATACCATGTGTCCACGGTCAAATCGGGAAGGGTATCCACAATTGTGATCGGATCCGTTGCCGGAGATATATTATTACTTTTGTTTGACTCCTGGACATAACCTAAAGGATCAACCCAAAGAGCCATATAATAGGTTCCGGGTTCCAACTGACCGGGAAACTGGAACTCAAGCTCGTTGTTTTTATGGCGATATGCCGTAATGCCCGGATCCATCGCAAAAGGAATCTGTTCTTCCACAACATATACAGCCGTGCCGGCGTTGAAGGTCGATGTGGGAGACAGCACCAGGGCCACGGTTACGCCTTCGGGGGCGGTGGCGTTGCCGCTGTTGACCACAGTATATTGCAGCGTGCCTGAAGTACCGGGAGAAGGATTGGTTGGGTCCCAGTTGGCTTGCCAACTCTGGACTTGGAGGTCCGGGAGTTTAGCAGGCGGAGGAGGGTTGACCGGATCCACCGGCGCCGGCTTGGTAGGCGTCTTATCGTGTAAGGAATAGGCTTCGCGGAATACGGGCGTCCCCTGGACCGTCTGGTTTATGTCGCTGTAAGGCAACCAGAAAAATCCGTTGTCGCCCCAGGAGGTGCCCCAGGAGTTGATGATCCTGAACGCACCCCCAAATTTGTTGTCGTCGTAGCCGACGATCGTAACCGCATGGCCCCCGTCAAGGTTGCCGGTATATGTGTTGTAGACGGAACCGGGGCCGCTTAAATTCTGAAAGGAATCGAATACCGCGATGCCGCAGACTACCGGCAGGTTGTTGGCCAAGACAGCTTTTATTTCATCGGTGCCGTTGAGCGTCTTCCAATCGATGGCTTTGTAGGCCGATGCTTCCTTCCGCGCGGCGGCGCTGGGTTGGGTAGTATAGTCAGTGTCGCTGTAAGGGTCGGTGGCCAGCGATGCGCAGCCCTGACTTACGAACAGGCTGAGAGCATCGGAGATGTTGGAGCCGGAATCCTTCCCGCCATTGATCTGATTATAGACATATGCAGGGCTGAACTTGTGCTCGGCGGGCTCAAGAGACCATTTCAGCGCGATCCTCTCGTCATAGGTCTTTAAAGCGTAAGCCGACGCCCAACCAACACAACTTTCCTGTTGCCCCTGGTCGCCGGGTTCCGGGAAGTTGGCGCTCAAATCAACCGAGGACGGAAGCGTCGGTGGTTTGTTGGGTGCGCCCTCCAAATTCCCGTCGTAGTACCCTCGCGGGAAGGAGGCATACGTTTTGGGGGCAATAGTCTTGTTTCCCGTTGTGTGGGTTACGACAGGCTTTTTGACGGTTATCGTCGCATCGGCCGCATTGCCGAAGACTTTGCCGTCCGTTGCATGGTACTGCAGGACGATTGTTCCCGAATAACCGGGTTTAAGGGTAACATAAAGCATACCCGATCGAGGATTGAGATAGGCGAAGCTGTATCCTTTACCCGACTTCGGCGCAATCAGTTCGTATGTCACCGTATCTCCGTCCGGGTCCTTTGCGATGAGCTGTTTTTGCACATACGGGTTGCTCGGATCGGCTGTAATGGAGACATTGCTCGCGACCGGCGGCCGATTGGCTTTGACCACCTTTGTGCTCACCGTCGCTTTGTTGTTCCCGGGTTTTGGGTCCTTGATCGAACAGGAGACGCTGGCAGAGTTTGCAATTGTTCCGACAGCCGACGGCTTGACAGCGACGTCCCACGACTTGTGCGCACCGTCGGCAAGGGAAGACGCCTTGCATGTGATGGTCCTGCCGGTTAGTGTGCAGCCGGAGGAGGCCGACACCAGGGTCGCTTTAGCGGAAAGATGGCCGGTCACAACGACTTCGGGTGCGGCAGACGGCCCCAGATTTTCTACCGTGAACGTATAGTCCAGTTTCGCTCCCACAGTCACCTGTTCGGCCGGGGTCGCCTTGAGAAGGATCTCCAGGTCCGTTTGTTTTGCTGCTCCGGCAGATGAAAACGAGAGGAAGATACTGAGGGCAGCTACGAAAATTTGAACCAATTGGCGTTTTCTTAGAGTATTCATAATGCTTCCTCCTCCTGGCGGCATCTGGAACAAGGGTGCGCAACGTCTTGGATACAACGCGAGAACGACAATATACATTAACCGGGGAAAAGCCATTATATTACATAAAGGTCGAGTCTCAAACAAATAATACTTATCTAGAAATAATACTAAAGAAATAATACCAAATAATACTTCCGGTATCGGTTACCTCTCCAGCGCTTCGGGCAGATATCTCGCCGTATTCTGATTCCGGGGTCGGGCTCCGGGCCACGACAATAGGGGGAATTATCAAGGGAAGGGTTCGAAAATCACCCTTTGTAGAGGCTTAGAGCGCTGTTTCCGGCCATAAAGTAGTGATGGTCCAAACCATGATCTCTCAGGAGCAGGTGTTTGCGCCAATCCCGCATTCGAAATAAGTCGATAAATTACGTGCCAAAGCTGGTGAATTGACTTCCGGACGGCACTTTGAAATGTTTTTATATCTCCTATTTGGCGGTATGTAGGGGGCCCTCTCCAAAAGCTAACAAATTCAGATCATGGCTGAGCTTAGCCACTCTGTCCTGATTTGAGTTGCCGGGGAAATTAAACGTTTCAAACCGGAGCATTGCTGTAGAAAAATGGTATGTATTTGATATTAATAGGGTAACAATGTCAGGTAACATCCTGATGTTTGGCGACCGGCAGTGGAATTCCCGGCGGACGGACGAGCAGTCGTCGGCATTGAGGCAGTGGGTTGAAACGGATTTCGGAAAAGAAAGCAAAACTTGCCATTGTCGAGGCGGGGGCTGGACATGCGGCGCCAACCGTCAGGCGAACGTCGGAGAGCATTGCGGCAAATTACGGGGCC
>Ga0326728_10008269_pt1 | contig 25969 bp, 24 predicted proteins | sample MB3enrmetagenome_FD_207602 | JGI IMG/M metagenome (GOLD analysis project Ga0326728, IMG submission 207602) | Lab enriched peat soil microbial communities from McLean, Ithaca, NY, United States - MB31MN | ecosystem: Environmental > Terrestrial > Soil > Wetlands > Peat | place: USA: New York... | reverse complement strand
CCGAACCCGGACGGATCCCGTGGTCGACGTGATAGGCGGTCGCCTCGCAGCCGGCGGCGACGGCCAGCGCGAGCAGGGCCAGCGAGTCGGCCCCTCCGGACACCGCGCAGGCGAGCTGCTCGCCCCGGGGCGGGAACGTGCACCGTCCGAGCAGCTCGGCGGCGAGTTCGGAGAGCACGTTCCTCCCTCAGGTGCCCGGGGCGACGACGCCGCCCGCCCGGGCAATCCAGTGCTCGGGAGCGCCGATCTCGTCGAGGGTCGGCAACATCTCCGGCGATGCCCACACCCGCGAGAAGAGCGCGTCGCCGCCGCCGGCCTCGACGGCCTCGACGAACCGCCTTCCTGCCGAGTACTGGCGAAGCTTGGCCTCGAGCCCGAGCGCCCGCTGAACGAACTTCGCCACGCCCTTCGCGCTCTGCCGGCGCGCCCCGAGGACCGCGGCAAACCGCTGCGCGCCGGCCACCTCGCCGCTCCCGGCCCGGGACATCACGTACTCGCCGTGGCCTTCGAGCAGGCTCATCAGCGCCTGGGCCTCCCGCAACGTGGCGAGCTGCTCCGACGAGGCGAGCAGTCCGACGAGACCGCCCTCGGCGAGTGGGTCACGACCTTCCCAGAATTCGGCCGCGGCTCGCCGCAGGCTCTCAAGGACCGCCTTCACGTCGGGGATACCGACGGACGTGCCGCGCTCGACGAGCCCCAGGAAGTACTCACGCATCCAGGGCACCCCGGTGAACTGCATCCGGTGCGTCACCTCGTGGAGGGCGATCCAGAGCCGGAACTCGCGCGGCGGGAACCCGTGGTGGCGCTCCAACGCGACGATATTCGGCCCGACGTAATAGACGAACCCCCCGGATTCGTCCCCGTCCAGCGGCATGAGGTCGTACTGGCCGAGGACCTTGGCCGACATCCAGGTGAGCAGCACCCCGAATTCGACGCCCGCCGCCACCCTCGCCGCCGGCGAGAGGACCGTCCGACCACCGGAGCCCCCCTTGCCGAGGTCGCGAGCTGCCGGCGCGAGGAGTCGGCGCAGCGATCCGATGTTCGCCTCGACCCAACCGGCCCGGTCGACAACGAGCCCCCGGGCCCGACCGGCGGTCGAGTGCAGCCCGGTCGCCGCCTCGACGAGCTCCTCGGCCCGCGCCGTCGCCTCGTCGAAATCCGTGTCGAGCCGCCGGCGGGTCCGCGCGTCGAGCGGCTTGGCGAAGCGGGAGGTCTCCCGTCCGATCCGCAGCGCGACGTCCCACGCCGCAAGTTCCGGGCCGCTTTCGTCCGCCGTGCCCATGGGGCGAGGATGCCCTAGCTCTTGCTCTTCAGCCGCTCGTGGTCGATGGCCTTGGCGACGCGGTCACGCAGCTCGTCAGGCACGCGGTCCTTGCACCGGTTGGCGATGACCCGCCGGAGCTCGGCCTCGAACGCGTACTTCTCGACGCAGGGCGCGCACTGGTCGAGGTGCGCCCCGAGCTCGCGCCGGCGCTCGTCGGTCAGCTCGCCGTCGAGGTAGCCGTAGAGGCTGTGGATGCTCTCTGCGCAGTCGATCTCGCCCCACTCCCCGCTCGGGGGACCGGTACGTCCTTGTTCGGTCATCGACGGTCGACCTCCACGTTCGGCTCCGGTGCCGAGGTCAACGTCCAGGACACGGGAACAACTCTCACACTCACTGTCATAGCGGCTGGGCCTCGACGATGCCGCGTTCCAGCGCATAGTCGTGCAACGCCTTCTGGAGCGCTCCCCTTCCCCGGTGGAGCCGGCTCATCACCGTCCCGACCGGCACCTCCATGATCTCGGCGATCTCTTTGTAGGAGAACCCCTCGACGTCGGCGAGGAGCACGGTCATCCGGAACGACGCGGGCAGCGACTCGATCGCTGTCTTCACCGCCTCGTCCGTGAAGTGCGAGAGAACCTCGTCCTCGGCGGAACGGCCGAGTTCCGATCCGCCAACCCCGACGAGCCGATGGTAGAGGTAGAGGTCCTCGACGTCCTCGACGTCGGCTTCCTCCGGACGCCGCTTCTTCGCCCGATAGGAGTTGATGAACGTGTTCGTGAGGATCCGGTAGAGCCAGGCCTTGAGGTTCGTCCCCTCCTCGAATCCGCCGTAGGCGCGATAGGCCTTCAGGTAGGTCTCCTGGACGAGGTCCTCGGCGTCAGTGGGGTTGCGGGTCATGCGCATTGCCGCGGTGTAGAGCGACGGCATGAACGCCAGGGCGTCGTCGACGAAACGCTCCTGGTCGGCCACGGACCGAGACTACTTGGGTGCAACCGCGCGAACGTAGTGGCGGCGCGGACCGAGGTCTCGGCGCGGCCCGACGTCAACTGCGCCCCATCCAGCCTCGTCTTCGGTCATCGGATCCCGGCGATCAAATCGGCCGGTGGCCGGGTGTTGTCGGCTGCCCGCAGGTGTAGCCGCGCGCTACAGCGGGCTGAGCGGCAGTTGGACCTCGAACGAGTAGATCCTCTGCCCCTTCTTGTAGGCGACCGTGAGACGGCTGAAGAGCGTCCCGTGTTTCGTTTGCTTCGGGTCCCATAGCGTCACCGCGGCGGGATAGTTGTGGAACTTCCCGGCGGCGCAGTAGGGCGTGCAGTCGTTCAGCGAGTACGCGCCGTCCGCCGTGGCGCGCTTCGCCGTCCACGACTGCCAGTCCAGTCTCACGAGGCGCGAGTTGTCGTCCGCGCAGGTGATGGTGAAGCTCGATGGCTCGCGGACCGCCGGGCCGACACAGTCGATGACCCGAGGCAGTTTGTCCGAACCGGCGTGTGGGGCAGCGAGAGCAGTCCCCGCTCCGACGGCGGACACCAACCCGACCGCGACCGAGACGACCGCCAGGGCGAGCGAACGCGCGCGCACCAACTCCTCCTCGCGCTTTCTTGGCGCCATGGCACGAAATGTAGCGAGACGGCGGAGCGTAATCAGGGCGGCCGGCCAGCCCCTCCCCGCCATCTCGGCCGGCAAACGGAGGGCCGACCGGGGCTCCGTCCTCAGGAGACGACGACCGTGGCCTTCGCGACGGCGTGAGACGACGTGCAGTTCACGAACCCCGTCACGACGACGTGGTAGGTGCCGGCCTTCGCGTAACGATGGCGGAACGACCAGTCCGCAGACGCCGGGACGCCCGGATCCGCCCGGCAGTACAACGGGATCGCGTTCGCCCGGCTCGTTCCGTCGCCAAAGAACAGGCGGTAACCGAGCGCACCGACCGCATGCTGGGCGGAAAGACGCAGGTCGAACCCAACGGCGGACCTGCGCGCGACACGCTCCGGGGAGACCTTCAGGCTTATCCGGAGCCCCACGCCGGCCGTGGCGGATCGAGGCGACCGGACCGGAACGCGCGACACCGCGGCGGGTCGCGGCCGGGGCCGTACCGCGGACGCGGAGGAAACCGGACCGAGGGCCATGCCGGTTATCGCGGTGGCGCACGCGCCGAACCCGACCGAGGCGACCGCCATCGCCAGCCGCAGTCTTCTCACGGGTCGGCGACCGCCACCCTCGCCGTGTCGGCGCGGGCGCGCGTCGCGACCGGTTCCGGTCGGCAGACCCGAAGGGGCGACGTTGTGGTGCTGAAACCCGAGCGGAAGCACGCCGCCAAGTTACGACGACGCGAGCGACCTGTCACTGCGGTCACACCCGCGGCCCGACGCTTCACACGCCTTCTTTACCGGGCAGGAAGTAGACGAGCCCCGCCCCCTTTCATCGGGGCCGACGATCCGGGCGAGCGGGACCGCGAAGTGTCAGTCGGGTTGGCGCGCCACCGCGACTGGGACCACGCCACGCCTTCATCTAGTGCCAAGGCAGACAAGGCCTTGCCGTCTTGAGACTTACGAGCGATGGCGCCGGTCGCTATAGGTGAACAGTTCCATCCTCGCTCAAAGTCCATCCGGGATTGTGAGCAACTTCCCATACGTATCCGTCGGGATCGGCAAATGCGCCTGAAGTACCGCCCCATTCCGCCCACGCACTCGGACGGACGATCGTTCCGCCCGCGCGTTGCGCATCTGCGAGTGTTGCACTGACCTCCTCGGGGGAGCGAACGTTGTGCGCGAGTTCGATGCCAGGTGCGCCATGTCCGCCGAGCGCGGTCCAAAGACCAAAGATCATTCCTCCCGCCTGGAAGAAACAGATCGAGTCGTCGGGCTGCTCGGCAGCGACCCAACCGAGGGCCTCATAGAACGCGCGAGCGCTCGCTAGGTTGTTGACTCCGAGGGTCACGAGACTGATGCGTTGTTCCACGTCGGCATGATCGCACGTTGCCGTACCGCGAAGTGAGGTAGTCCCCGACGGCCGTTCTCCGGGGAGGAGGCTGGCTCGAGATTCCGAGCTCGAACTGGGTAAACATCAGCGGCCGCGACGCTAAGTAACTGGGCCAACAGCCAAGGACACTGATCGCCCCGGGAAGAACAGGGACCATGAGCTGGTCTTTTGGAGCCCGAGGTGGGATTCGAACCCACGACCTGCGCATTACGAGTGCGCTGCTCTACCTCTGAGCTACCCGGGCAATCCCGCGCATCTTCGTCCCCTTGCCCGATACGCGGCGCGGTCATCGTACGCGCTCGACGCCGCCCATGAGTTCGGCGACACTGTGTTCCGCCGGGTCGGCGAGTCTCATCACCGCGGCGCGTCGATGGCGTCCTAGCCTGGTGGAAATGCGGTCCCTCGACCCCACGTCTCCGGTGCGCCACGACGGGGCACGCTCGCATCGCAGACCGTGACACACCTCGATCCGCTTGTGCAGTTCCAGCCGACTGCGACCGAATCCGCCGCGGACGCGCCCCCACGCGGGGCCGAGGGGAGCTGGATCCTCGAGAGCGAGGAATCGATCCGGGCAGAAGCTCGTGCCTTCGGCGAGGAGCGGCGACGGAAGCGACAGTCTCTCCGACTGCAGGCCTTGATCTGGATCGCGATCGCCGTCGGTGCTGTCGGCCTGGCGGTACTCATCAGGACCTACGTCGTCCAGACGTTCTACGTCCCGTCAAAGTCGATGACACCGACGTTGCAGGTCGGAGACCGCATCCTCGTCGACAAGCTGCCGTTCGTCTCGCGCGACATCCAGCGCGGCGACATCATCGTCTTCCGGCGCGTCGCTCGGGACACGGAACTCTCAGGTCCTTCGGACCTCGTGAAACGCGTGATCGGTCTGCCGGGCGAGACGGTCTCGTCAAGGGGTGACATCGTGCTGATCAACGGTAAGCCACTCGCCGAACCGTGGCTCCCCGACCTCAAGAGGGTTCCGGGGTGTTCCGAGTCGAGTCTCAACATCCGCACGACCGTGGTTCCTGTCAATTCCTACTTCGTCCTCGGCGACTGCAGGGGGGACTCATCGGACAGCCGGGTCTGGGGTGCCGTGCCGGAGTCCCACATCATCGGAAAGGTCTTCCTGGTGGTATGGCGCAACGGACATCCGTGGTTCCACTGGTTCTGACTGTCGTGCCGAGGTCCGCTCCTTCGTGGGCGATCGTTTCCGTCGACAGGGAGCGCCCTCGACGCGCACTGGAACGGGATGTGTGCCTCGGCGAGCCGGCGGAGGGAGTGGGATTCGAACCCACGGGGCTCGTGGCCCAACGGTTTTCAAGACCGTCACAATCGTCCGCTCTGCCATCCCTCCCGGGGCGACGCTAGCCGGGACCGGATCGCTTCCCGAAGTAACGATGCAGCTGGAGAGCGAAGTCAGTATCGCGTCACGCCACTGCCAAGCTCAGACTGCGGTACCCACTGAGCCGGTCTTCCACTTTGCTCGCCTGGTTGATTCGGTCCCGCCTCCGTGTCGCACGCTGTCGGGGACCGTGCTGGCAGGATAGAGAACGCAATGGACGACAACGAGCTGTCCGAACTCATCGACGCGGTCCGGGATGGAAGCGTCGAGCCCGAAGCCGCTGTTGAGCGCCTCCGTCGCCTTCCCTTCGCCGACCTCGAGTTCGCGCGCGTCGACCACCATCGACCGTTGCGCCAGGGCCTGCCCGAAGCTGTCCTCGGCCAGGGCAAGACGGCCGGGCAGTGCGCCGCGATCGTTGCCGAGTTGCTCGAACACGGATCGGGGCCGGTTCTTCTCACCCGGGCCGACCGCGAACAGGTCGCCACCACGCTCGAGCGCTGCCCTGGGGGCGCCGTGACTCCGGGACTGGCCGATCCGGCCACGATGTTCATGGTCGGCTGGCGTCCGGCTCCGCCGCGGTCCGAGCGCGTCGTCGTCGTCACGGCGGGGACTGCCGACCTCCCGGTCGCGCACGAGTGCATCGCGGCGCTCACGGCGTTCGGATTCTCGCCGACCCTCATCGCCGACAGCGGCGTCGCCGGGATCCATCGCCTCCTCGCCAACGAGTCCGAGATCGCGAGTTGCGACGCGGTCGTCGTCGTTGCGGGCATGGAGGGCGCGCTCCCCAGCGTCGTCGGAGGCATCTCGCCCGCGCCGGTCATCGCCGTCCCGACGAGCGTCGGCTACGGTTCCTCCCTCGAAGGCGTGACGGCTTTGCTGGCAATGCTCGCCTCGTGCGCTCCGGGGATTACGGTCGTGGGCATCGACAACGGCTTCGGCGCGGCATGCGCGGTCACCCGGGCACTCCGGTGAGCGACGACACCCCCAGAAGCGACCGCGACCCCACCGGAACGAAGATCGCGGCCCGCGGGCCCCGGATCGCCTGGTTCCACTGTTTCGCCGGCATCGCCGGCGACATGGCGCTCGGGAGCCTCATCGACGCGGGGGCCGACGTAGGAGAGGTTCGCGGCCTGCTCGCGAGGCTCGCCATCGAGGGGTGGTCCCTCGAGCCGGTCCCCGTGCTGCGCGGCGGCGTCGCCGCCACGCAGGTCATCGTCACGGTGAACGAGACAAGCGTCGTGCGGACCTTCCCCCACATTCTCGGCATCCTCGACGAGGCAAGACTTCCCCCCCGCGTCCGTGACCGCGCCGTCGCAGCCTTCTCGGCGCTCGCCGAGGTCGAGGGCCGGCTCCACCGGCGCCCGACAAGCCAGGTCCATTTCCACGAGGTCGGCGGCCACGACACGATCGTCGACATCGTCGGCACAGCCGCCGCGCTCGAGGTGCTCGGCGTCGACGAGGTGCTCTCGAGCCCCGTCGCCATGGGAAACGGCGTCGTGCGCACGAGCCACGGCCTGCTGCCGAACCCGTCCCCCGCCGTCCTCGGTCTCCTCGAGGACGTGCCGGTCTGGGGACGCGACATCAATGTCGAGCTGACAACCCCGACGGGCGCGGCGATCCTCGCCGCGATGGCGACGGGGTACGGCCCGATGCCACCGATGATCGTCGACTCGACCGGTTACGGTGCCGGGTCGCGCGAGATTGACGGATTGCCGAACTGCACCCAGGTCGTAATCGGTTGGCGCGCCACGAGCGAGGCTCCCGCCGGCACGCGGCACGGCCAGCCGCTCACATTGCTCGAGGCGAACCTCGACGATGCGACGGGCGAGCAGCTCGCCGACGCACTTCGGGCCCTCCTCGAAGCCGGGGCGAACGACGCCTGGGTCACACCGGTCGTCATGAAGAAGGGGCGGCCCGGCCACGTCCTCAGCGCCCTCGCCGACCGGGCCCTCGTCGAGCAGCTCTGTGCGGTGCTCACCGCCGAGACCGGTTCACTGGGCGTGCGTATCCTCGAGGTCGGTCGGATGGCCGCCCCCAGGCGCCTCGACCACGTCGATCTTGACGGCACACCGATTCGCGTGAAGGTGAGCGCAGGACGGGCGAAGGTCGAACACGACGACGCCGCCGAGCTCGCCCGCCGCACGGGGCGCCCGGTCCGCGAGGTCATTGATCGCGCCGAACGGGCGTGGTGGGATCAGTCCGACCGCGAGCCCGAGCCGCCAGAGGAAGCCTGAGGCGCCGCCGCCAGATCAGACTGAGACGTAGAGCGCGATCGAGCGCGTGTCCGGGGGACCGCCCGGGATCGAGGCCGTGACGACGAGCTCGTAGTCCGTCGCGTGCTTGACGGCCAGCTTCGGCATGACGACGTACTCCGAGACCCCGGGTGCAAGCACGCTGAGCTTGTGGCGGCAGCTGACCCTCGCGGCACCGGTGTGGGAGGAGCGCGAGGGCTCGAGCACGGAGGTCACGTTGGCCCCGTGGGCCGTAGTGTCGCCCGTGTTCTTCACGATGACGACGACCTCGAGCCGCGTCGTCGCGGCAACGACCGAGGTCGAGCCCGAGGGCGGGATCTGCAGGGACGTCGTCACCAGGGGAAGCGTGGTCGTGGTCGTGGTCGCTCTGTTGCCCGCCGGTTTCGAGGATCCCGTTGACACGGTCGTCGTCGAAGTCGTCGTCGCCGCGGTCGTCGTCGTCGCGGGCTGTTGCCGACGGGCGTGGCTCTTCGCGGCAGGGGCAGTCGTGGTCGTCGCAACGGTCGTTGACGTTGTGGCCGCGGCGATCGTCGCAACGGTCGTTGACGTTGTGGCCGCGGCGATCGTCGTGGTCGTCGTGGGCAGCGTCGTCGTCGTGGTCGTGGTAGTCGTCGTCGGAAGCCCGGTGATCTCGAGGGGCGGTGGCACCAGGGTCACGGCGACGATCGAGATCGCGGGCGCGAACACCAGGCTCGACGCGGACCGCAGCGCATTCGCCCAGGCGCCTACCGACGCCGCCGACCAGACGCCGGGCGTCTGGACCCAGGCCGACGGCGGCAGGGAGCGCGCGTTGACGTCGCCGCGGAGCGACACGACGAGCGCGTGGTACCCCGCGTCCGCGGCGATGAAGCACGATCCGGCCGTCACGAGGAGCTTCGTCGCCCGCGGCAGCGGGGACGGACCGGTCCGCGCCGACGTCGCGAGCTCGATGCCGCGGGCGAGATCCGCCGCCCCTTCACGCCGCAGTCGCAGCACCCCGGCCATGAGCGCGCCCGCTCCCGGCGAGGGGGCGGCAAGCCCGAGCGACTCGTAGGTGGTCTCGTCGGTCGTCGTGCCTCGTGTCAGCTCCCCGAGGGCGAACTCGAGGGTGACCCGGTTGAATTCCGACGCATCGGTCGCATGGGCCCTGATGGCGTGGAAGGTCGGAGTGAGGGTGTCCAACTCGTCGACGATGGTCGTCGTGGCGGCGACCCAGGTCTTGTCCGTCCGCTTGCCGACGCTGGACGACGTGTCGACGACCTGGTCGATGACCTCGCCGACGAAGAGCAGCACGAGGAGGACGACCCCGACGACGATGACGACTCGCCAGCGGTCGCGCCGCGAAGTCGGCAGCGCACCGCGGCCGCGTCGATCAGGCATCACGCCGACGCTAGCGGTCGGATGACGACCGGTTCAGCAGGTGCCGACGGACGCTTCGGCCGCCGGGGGTCACTCGCCGACCGCGCCTCCACTGACGCTCACCTCAGACTTCGTCGTCCGCCAGTTGACCGTCGGCCGGATCGCCTCGGGGTTGACCCGGTTCTTGTGCTTGACCGCCAGCTCGACGAGCGAGGCGACGTGCTCGTCGGTGAGCAGGTGCGGCTGGAGCCCGAGGTCGGGGAGCTTCGTCGCGATCGCGTTGTAGTAGTGCTCTTCCTTCTCGACGCGGGGGTCGGGGATCGACTCGATCGTGACCGGTACCGGCGAAACGCGCTTGACCCACTCGGCGAGTCCGATTACCGAAAAACTCTCGGTGAACTGATTGAAGACGCGGAACTCACCCTTTGCGGCCGGATTGAGACAGGCGAGCTCGACGCAGGCGAGCGTGTCGCGGATGTCCAGCATGCCACGGGTCTGGCCCCCCTTGCCGTAGACGGTGAGCGGGTAGCCGACGGCGGCCTGCACGGCGAACCGGTTGAGCACCGTCCCGAAGACCCCGTCGTAGTCGAACCGGGTCTCAAGGTCGGGGTGCAAATCGGTCTCCGGCGTCTGCTGGCCGTAGACGACGCCCTGGTTGAGGTCCGTCGAGCGCAGGCCCCAGATCCGGCAGGCGAACTGGATGTTGTGGCTGTCGTGCACCTTGGACAGGTGGTAAAAGGAGCCCGGCTGCTTCGGGTAGGGCAGGACGTCGGTTCGGCCCTTGTGGGTGATCTCGATGTAGCCCTCTTCGATGTCGATGTTCGGTGTGCCGTATTCGCCCATCGTGCCGAGCTTGACGATGTGAATCTCCGGATTGATCTCGGCGATCGCGTAGAGCAAGTTGAGCGTTCCGACGACGTTGTTCACCTGGGTGTAGACGGCGTGCGCCCGATCGATCATCGAATACGGCGCGCTGCGCTGTTCGGCGAAGTGCACAACCGAGTCAGGCTCGAAAGAACGGATTGTCTCGTACAGGAATGGATAGTCGTCCAGGTCCCCGATGAAAGGGGTGATGGTGTGCCCGCTGACTTCCTTCCAGGTCGCGACGCGCCGGTGGAGCTGGCGAATCGGGACGAGGGAGTTCGAGCCCATCTCCTCGTCGTAGTGACGGCGGATGAGGTTGTCGACGACCCCAACATCGTTACCGCCCTGGGAAAAGTGGAGTGCGGTTGGCCAACCGAGGTAGCCGTCCCCCCCTAGAACGAGGATCCGCATCGGGCTTTCCTTCCTGTCATGCGTCTGTGATGCGTCCGCCCGCCCTGGCGGCATGGCATCGCAGACCGTGGGGATTTGCGATTCTGGTGGACGCGAGCCGGGGCGCGACGCAATGTGATGACACTTGTAGATTGGTCGTGCGACTGACGAGCCTAGTCGAGCCGGGTGGGCGCGGGTCCACTCGGTCCCCTCCGGGGGGTCCTCACGAGGGAGCCCGTCCCCCGCGAGATCGCGATGACGGCGCGATGCTCATGGTCAACGCCGGTGTGGCGCAGCTGGCAGCGCAGACGACTTGTAATCGTCAGGTCGTGGGTTCGAGTCCCACCACCGGCTCCGTCCCGGCCGCCGCCGTGAGCCGACGGGGCCGCGACATCCTCCCGTCTCGGCTGGGCCCGGAACGGCGAGTCCTCGCGCCAATTCCGAGCCGGGCGTCACGCGGGCGCGTCTCGGCGCTCGACCTCCCGGCTATCAGCAGCGTCTCCCGAACCAATTAGACCGCGCGGACGCTCTACTCCGGAAGGTGGCAGACGGCTTCGACGTTGTTCCCGTCGGGATCGCGGACGAACGCGCCGTAGTAACCCGGGTGGTACTCGGGCCAGAGCCGGGGTTCGTGCAGGATCTCGGCTCCCTGTGCCACGGCGGCATCGAAGAAGGCGCGGACCGCGGCCCGGTCGGACGCATGGAAGGCGAGATGGGACTCCCGGAACCCCTCGCCGGTCACGGCGGGGCCAACCCAGAATTCGGGGTTCTGGCCGACACCGAAACCGACGACTTCTCCGAAGTCCATCGCCCGCGCGCCCCCGAGCGGCGCGAGGACGGCATCGTAGAACGCGATGCTCTTTGCGACGTCAGAGCACTGAATCGAAATGTGGTCGATCATGGGCACATCATGACGCCCCGGAGCCAGCCGGGAAAGCGCGAGTGAACCAGATCTCGGTTCCGATCCGGGCTGCGGACGGGTCCAGCACACCGCGGGCTCCGAAGTGGCGTGCCGCCCCAGCGGTAGGGTCATTGGGTGCCCGTCGCCGGCTCGAACTTTCTTGCCGCGTGCCAGTGTCAACCCATCACGCGCACGCCGGTTTGGTTCATGCGGCAGGCCGGGCGGTCGCTCCCGGAGTTCCGCGCGCGACGCGGCGAAACGAACATCCTCGACGCGGTGCGCGATCCGGAGCTTGCGGCCGAGCTCACGTGTCAGCCGGTGCGCCGCTACGGCGTGGACGCCGCGATCCTCTTCTCCGACATCATGGTTCCGTACGCCGCGATCGGCTGTGGCGTGCGGATCGTCGCCGGCACGGGGCCCGTCGTGGAACCGCCCTTCCGCTCCGAGGCCGACCTCGGCCGCCTTCGGCCGCTCGATCCCGCGACGGACACGCCCTTCGTCCTCGAGGCGGTCCGGCGGGCCGTCGACGGCCTCGATGTCCCCGTCATCGGCTTCGCCGGTGCGCCGTTCACGGTCGCGAGCTATCTCGTCGAGGGCGGGCCTTCCCGCGACTTCGCCCGGACGAAGGCGCTGATGCACTCCGAGACGAGAACCTGGTTCGGGCTCGTCGATCGGCTCGCTGAGATCGCGCTCGCCTCGCTGCGCAGCCAGGTCGAGGCCGGGGCGGGCGCGGTGCAACTCTTTGACACCTGGGCGGGAGGGCTTGCGCGTGCCGACTACGAGCATTTCGCCCTGCCGGCGACCCGCCGGATCCTCGAGGGTCTCGCGCTCCTCGGAGTCCCCCGCATCTTGTTCGGCGTCGGTACGGGCGAGGTCCTCGACCTGATGGCGGCCGCTGGTGCTGACGTCGTCGGCGTCGACTGGCGCGTGCCGCTCGATCGCGCCGCGGCCCGCGTCGGGCCGAGGACCGCGCTGCAGGGCAATCTCGACCCCGCGGTCTGTCTCGCCGGTCCCGAGGCCGCCTTGGCGGCTGCCCGACGCGTCCTCGGAGAGGGTCGGGCCGCCGCCGGTCACGTCTTCAACCTCGGCCACGGCGTCCTGCCGGGAACCGACCCGGAGGTGCTGCAGCGCCTCGTCGAGCTCGTCCATTCCACGGCCCCCGAGACGGGAAGATGACGCCGTGACGACCGGCGTCGTCTTGATGGCGTACGGCACGCCGAACGGTCCCGACGACATCGAGACCTTCTACACCGACATCCGGCACGGCCGTCCGCCGAGCGCGGCCCAGCTCGCCGAGCTCCGGTCCCGCTACGCGGCGATCGGCGGCGTCTCGCCGCTCGCCGAGAAGACGGCGGCGCAGGTGGCCGCCGTCGGGCGGGCACTCGAGGCCGTCGCGCCCGGGCATTTCCGCACCTCGTACGGCGCGAAGCACTCCGATCCGAAGATAGAGGCCGCGATCGACGAGCTCGCCGCGACCGGCGCGACGGCGATCGTCGGGATCGTTCTCGCCCCCCACTACTCCGTCGGCAGCGTCGGCGAGTACCTCGCCCGGGCGCGGGAACGGGCCGCGGCCCGGAACCTTCCTGCGGCCTTCGTCGAGCGCTGGGGCGCCGAACCCGAACTCGTCGAGCTCCTCGCCCGCCGCACGTCGGCGGCGCTCGCCTCGCTTCCGGTGCGGACCCCATCCGAGGTCGAGGTCATCTTCACGGCCCACAGCCTCCCGGCACGCATCATCTCGTCCGGCGACCGCTATCCCAATGAGCTCGCCGAGACGGCGGCCCTCGTCGCGGCGCGTTGCGGGATCGACAGGTGGCGGACCGGCTGGCAGAGCGCGGGACGTACCGCGGAACCCTGGCTCGGCCCGGACATCGCCGAGATCCTCGCCGAGGTCGCCGACGCGGGCACCCGGGCCGTGGTCGTCTGCGCGGCCGGCTTCACCTCGGACCACCTCGAGGTCTGCTACGACCTCGACATCGCCGTGGCACGCCGCGCCGCCGAGCTCGGGCTCGGCTTCGCCCGCACCGAGTCACTGAACGACGATCCCGGGCTCGCCGCGCTCCTGGCCCGTCTTGTCGCGGCGGCCGATCCCGACCCCCCGACGCGACCCTGACCCGGCGGGATCGGGACGTCATGGCACGAAGAAAGATCCTCGTCGCCGGTGCGGGTGTGAGCGGGCTCGTCGCGGCCCGCTCGCTCGCCCGGGACCACGAGGTCGTGCTCGCCGAATCCGACGGCGTCGTCGGCGGCAAGATGCGCACCGCCACCTTCCGGGGTCGCCCCCTCGATACCGGGCCGGATGTCTTCATCACCCGCAACCCGGCCGCCGTGGAGCTCTGCCGCGAGCTCGGCCTCGGCGACGAGCTCATCGCCCCGGCGACCTCGCGGGCGGCGATCTGGGCCCGGGGGTCGCTTCGCCCGTTCCCGCCGGGGTTGGCGCTCGGCATCCCGATCGACCTCGTGGCGCTGCTGCGCTCCGGCATCGTCTCGCCCGGGGCCATCGTCCGGGCGGCAACGGACCTCGTCCCCCGGGGGCCGGTCGCCCCGGCCGGCCTCGGCGCCGGAACGGGATCGTCGGGCACCGACGTCTCCGTCGGCGCCGTCGTAGGCCGGCGCCTCGGGCGTGAGGTGGTCGAGACGCTCGTCGACCCGCTCCTCGGCGGGATCAACGCCGGCGACGTGCGCCAGCTGTCGTTCGCCGCGACCGCGCCCGAACTCGCCGCTGCCATCGCCGGGCGCTGGTCCCTGCTCCTCGCGCTGCGGAGCTATCTCCGGGCTGGCAAACAACCGCGCAAGCGGGCGTCTCCGGTCTTCCTCGGCCTGGCGAGCGGGCTCGAGACCCTCGCCCACCACCTCGAGAAAGAGTGCGTCGACCGCGGCGTCGGGGTCCTCACGAACGCCCCGGTCGCGGCGCTCAGCCGAGGCGCCGGAGGACAGGGCTGGCGGGCGCGAATCGGGGACGACGACCAGGAATTCGACGCCGTCGTGCTCGCCGTCCCGGGTCACGCCGCGGCCGGGATCGTGGAGGGGCCCTCGCCCGAGCTCGCCTCGCTGCTCCGCGGTGTCCCGTACTCCGGCGTCGTCACCGCCGCGTTCGCCTGGCCGGCCGGGGTCCTCCCGGACTCCACACTCGCCCTCGTCGGGAGCGGGGTTCTCGTCCCCCGCCGATACGGGCTGCTCGCGACGGCGCTCAGCCTCACCTCGTCGAAGTGGCCACGCTCGGCCGCAGCCGGCGAGGTCGTCGTGCGCGCCTCCGCCGGGCGCCAAGGGGACGAACGGGCGCTTGGGCTCGACGACGCGGCGCTCGTGGCGCGCCTGCGGGGCGAGATCGCCTCGATCCTCGGGATCGAGGCCGCCCCGCTCGGGGTCCTCGTGCGGCGCTGGCCGGCGTCCTTCCCGCAGTACGTCGTCGGTCACTTAGGGCGCGTCGCCCGCATCGAGACGCTCGCCGCGGACCTCAGGCGCCTCGCGCTCGCCGGCGCCTGGGCGCGCGGCATCGGGATCCCGGCCTGCGTCGCCAGGGCCGATCGGGCCGCGGCGGCGATCCGCGAACAACTCGCCCGATGAGCCGGCCGGGAGGCCCAAGGGCGTCACGACTCGCCCGGGTGGCCCTCGCCCCCGTCGCCGGGGGGCTCGTCGGCTGCTCCCTGCCGCCGTTCGGGCCCTGGTACCTCGCCCCGATCGGCCTCGGCGCCGCCGCCTGGCTAATCCGCGGGCAACCCATCGGCCGGCGCCTGCTCCTCGGGTGGCTCGTCGGCCTCGGCCAATTCGCGATCGGCTGCGTCTGGGCGCTCGAGTTCACCGGGCTTGGCTACGTCGTCCTCGTCGGGTTCGAGGCGCTGTTCGTCGCCGTCGCCTTCGCCGCGGTCCCACCGGGGCGCGGCCGGCTCGTCGCCTTCGCCGGCGCGCTCACGCTCGCCGAATGGGCGCGGGACACCTGGCCGTTCGGGGGCCTGCCGATCGGGAGCGCCGCGCTCGGCCAGGCCTCCGGTCCCTTCGTCGGGCTCGCCCGGGACGGAGGTCCGCTCGTCCTCGTCGCCGCGGCGGCGATCGCCGGCGCCGGGGTCGCCGCCGTCGGCTTCGCCTGCTGGACGGATCTCACCGGAGACGAGCCGTTCGCCCGTCGCGGCGCCCTCTGCGGGCTCGCCGCCCTGGTCGTCGTGGCGGCGGCCACGGGGCTCGCCGGGCTGAGCCCGAACGGGGGGCCGGCCCGCGGCGTCGTCACCGTGGCGATCGTCCAGGGTGGGGGGCGCCGCGGCATCGGCTCGGTTGTCGTGCCCGCCGGCCGCGTCTTCGCCGCGACCTGGGCGGCGACCGCCCCGCTCCGTGCGCCGGTCGGGCTCGTCGTCTGGCCCGAGGACGCCGTGCCCCTTGCGGGCCCGCTCCCGGGCTCCACCGAAACGGGCCGCGTCGCGGCTCTCGCCCGCCGACTCCACGCGACGGTCCTCGCCGGGGTGACCGCGCCCGCCGGCGCGCACCGGTTCGTCAACGAGATCGTCGCCTGGGGTCCGTCTGGCCGGGTCCTCGGGCGGGTCGAGAAGGCCCATCCCGTACCCTTCGGGGAGTACGTCCCCTTGCGCTGGGTCTTCGCGCGGATCGCGAGCCTCACGGCGGTGCCGCGCGACGTCGTCGTCGGACGGAACGACGGGGAGCTCACGACGCCCGCCGGGAGGGTCGCGATCCTCAACTCGTTCGAGGACTTCTTCGCCGACCGGGCCCGCAGCGGGGTGCGGGCCGGCGGCGAGCTGCTCGTCGTCGAGACGAACACCGCCTCGTACGCGACGGACGTTATCCCGGCCGAGGAGCTCGCCGCCTCCCGGATCGAGGCGGTCGCGCTCGGACGCGACCTCGTGCAGTCGGCGACGACCGGCTATTCGGCGGTCGTCACGCCGGCCGGGGCCGTCGCGGCACAGAGCCGGCTCGGGTCCCCGGACCTGTTGCGGGCCCAGGTCGCCCTTCGCACGGGCGCGACGCTCTACGCGCGCTTCGGCGACTGGCTGGCCCTCGCGATCGCCGCCACGGCCCTCGTCGCGGGGTGGGCATTCCAGCTCGGCGGCAGGCCCCGGGGAGGAGGTGCGCGGCGGAGCCGTGCCGCGCCGGGAGCTGCGGCCTAGACGGTGCTCAGCTCGTCGGTCGCGAGCGCGTCGGGAGCGAGCGGGCCGGGGCCCGGGCCGACGTCATCGGGGCTGAGATCCTCGGATCCTGAGGCGACGCTCGGCGTGTTGAACAGGTAGCGGTTGAAAATCGTGAACTTGCCGACCCACAGCACGCCGTAGGTGAAGAAGTTGGCGAACTCGACGAGGACCGTCACACCCATCTTCGACTTCGTGATGTGGTGGGCCTCGACCGACGCGAAGTGCACCGCCAAGGTCGAGAGCAGGACGCCGATGATGGCGATCGTCCAGAACGGGACGACCTCCTTCATGAGGTGCGACTTACCGGTCTTGCCCCAGGTCCAAGTGCGGTTGAGGTAGTAGGCGGGCGCGGTCGCGATCGACGTCGCGAGCAGGTTGCTGTCCGCCGCCGAGCCGACCTTCAGCACGCGGAAGAACACGTACAGCATGGCCAGCGTGAGCACGGTCGAGATCACCGAGACGAAAGTGAAGCGCCAGACTTTCGAGAAGTTCGGGTGACGGGTCAGTTCCCGCGCGAAATCGATCGGATGGAGGAGCGCTTTACGCATGGACGCTCGAGTGTACCGTCTTCACGTGGGCGCAAGAACCGCGGGCCTCCTCGACCTCCTCACGCTCGAGCCGATCGAAGAGAACATCTTCCGCGGCTCGAGCCTCGACGAGACGCGGCGCCGCGTCTTCGGGGGCCAGGTCGCCGCCCAGGCGCTCGTCGCGGCCGGCAGCACGGTGCAGTCACGACGGGTCCACTCGCTGCACGCCTACTTCCTGCGGCCCGGGGACCCGCACCGCCCGATCCTGTACGAGGTCGACCGCATCCGGGACGGCCGCTCGTTCTCGACCCGCTGGGTGATCGGGGTCCAGCACGGCAAGACGATCTTCGGGCTGATGTGCTCGTTCCACCGGGACGAGGAGGGTCTCGTCCACGGGGACCGGATGCCCGAGGTCCCCGATCCCGAGACGCTCCCCGGTCTCGCCGAGGCGCTCGAGGACGGGGACGCCTCGGCACCGCTCTTCGCCAACACCTACGGCGTCGACATCCGTTTCGTGACCGAGTACCCGTGGAAACGCGGCGGCGCACCGGCGGACCGGGAACAGCTCTGGCTGCGCGCCGCGGTCCCGATCGGCGACGACCCCCTCGTCCACGCCGCCGTCCTCACGTTCGCGTCCGACCTCACCCTCGTCGACACGATCCTGCAGCGCCACGGCTCGACGCCCTACGACGATCGCTTCATCGGCGCGAGCCTCGACCACTGCATCTGGTTCCACCGCCCGTTCCGGGCCGACGAATGGCTCTTTTACGACCAGACGAGCCCCATCGCCTTCGGCGCGCGCGGACTGGCGAGGGGGCTCTTGTATTCGCGCTCCGGTGATCTCGTCGCGAGCGCCGTGCAGGAGGGTCTCGTCCGGCTGCCGACCGAGGCCTGACCGCGGACCCGTCAGGGGCCGCATCCGCGCCGTCCCGGTGGTGGGCGGGGCCCGTCGCCTCAGGAACCCCTGTCCCCCGGCGGGGTCCGGCGCTGCTTCACCACACGCTTCGTCACGCCCGTGACGACACCAAGTCGACGCGCCGCCTGGCGTGCCGCCTTCCCCGCCTCGGGCGCGAGCGCCCCGGCGACGATCCCGGCGGTCTCGAAGCCGCTCGGGACGCGCCGCGCCGGCTTGCCACCCTCGGCGACGGCCGCGGGGGCGGGGCGGGGCCGGTCGACGTAGAGCGTCGAGCGCTCGATCCACAAAACGAGGAGCGCGACACCCTCCGAGAGTGCCACGCCGCCGACGTGGAGCCGTGAGTACTCGAAGATCGGCACAACGATGAGGACCGCGGCGACGACGAAGTCCCCGACGTGGTGGGCGCGCCGGCTCAGCAGGCCGATCGCGCTCACCCGGCCCTCGGTCACGACGTTCAGCAGCAAAAGGAGGATCCCCGCGGCCGCCAGCGCGATCTCGGTCCCGCCGGAAAGGTGGAAGCCGACGGCGATCAGCGCGATCGCGACCGTGTACTCGGCGATCTGGTGGCCGAGGAACGGGACGCGACGACGCGCGGGGGCGTCGTTCGTGCCGGCGTTAGGGGACCGTCGCCGGAGCCGCACCGATGGTCAGCTGCCTTCGGCGCCGGCTTCGATCAGCTGGCGCTCGAGTCCTTGGGAACCTCTGGGTCCTTCGCCGTCTCCGACGCCTTCGCCGCGTCGGCAGCCTTCGAAGACTCCTCACCCTCGGCGAGGCCCTTCTTGAACTCGTGTGAAGCGCTTCCGAGGCCGCGGGCGAGCTCGGGCAGCTTGCTACCACCGAAGAGCAACACGATGACGACGACCGCGATGATGATGAGGCCGTCCGGCCCGAACACATTTGCGAGCACGCCTGCAGGCACAGGCCCTCCTCTCGTAACGGCATCAATGCTAGACCGCCGGGGCTCCGGGCGGTATGGCCCCCACCAGGTGCCGCGCGGGCGATGCGCCTGGATCGGTAAGGTTGCCCGGTGTCCGCGGTCGCCCCACCGGACCCGTTCGCCGCGAGCAACGACGCCGTATTAGCGCGAGAAAGCGACGACCGGAGATGACGACGCCGATGCGTTCCGGCAGTGAAGGACGACGCGGCCTCGACGTCGAGCCGGCGGAGCTGACCGCCGCGGCGGGCGGCGACCGTCCTTGCGGCGAGGCGACCTGGCGCGGCGTCCCGGTCGCCGAGGCGATCGAGGACTACCGGCTCGCCTGCCTCGCCCAGGCCGTCGACGACCGCCAGCTCACGCTCCACAAGCAGGGCGCGGCCCCCTTCCACATCTCCGGCGCCGGGCACGAGACGCTGCTCGTCGGCCTCGCCCGTTCGCTGCGCGCCGGCTACGACTGGTTCTTCCCCTACTACCGCGACCTCGCCCTCGCCCTCGCGTTGGGCGTGACCCCGGGCGACGTGATCTTGCAGTGCGTCGGCGCCGCCGCCGACCCGGCGTCAGGGGGCCGCCAGATGCCCTCGCACTGGGGCAGCCCCGCGATCCACATCGTCACGCAGTCGAGCGCAACGGGAAGCCAGTGCCTGCCGGCGATCGGTTGCGCGGAGGCCGGACGCTACATCGCCTCCCACAACCTGGCGGGGATCGAGGCCCACATCGACGAGGTGACCTACGTCTCGCTCGGCGACGGGGCGGCCTCGGAGGGCGAGTTCTGGGAGAGCCTCAACACCGCCTGTCAGCTGCACCTGCCGATCGTCTACGTCGTCGAGGACAACGGTCTCGCGATCTCGGTCCCGGTCGAGGACCAGGCCCCGGCGCCGATCTCCGACCTCGTCGCCGGCTTCCCCGGCCTCGAGGTCGTGAAGCTCGACGGCTGCGACTACTTCGCGGTCCGCCGCGCCGGTGCGGAGGCGATCGGCCGGGCGCGCCTCGGGGCCGGCCCCGTTCTCATCCACGCCCGCGTCGTACGGCTGCACTCCCACTCGTCCTCGGACAACCAGACGAGGTATCGCAGCGCGGCCGAGATCGCCGACGCAGCCGCCCGCGACCCGGTGCAGCGGCTGCGCGACGAGCTCGTCGAGAGGGGTTTCCTCGACGCCGAGGCGGCGAACGCCATCCGCGAGGAAGCCTTCGCCGTCGCCGCCACAGCCGGCCGGGAAGCGCTGATGGCGCCGAAGCCCGATCCCACGCAGGTGATGGAGCACCTCTGGCAGCTCCCCGCGATTCCGGCGCCCCCCGACCCGGCCGGGCCCGGCGAGCCGGTCACCTTCGGCGAGGCGATCCGCCGCACCCTCCACGAGGTCATGGTGGCCGACGAGCGGGTGCGCGTCTTCGGCGAGGACGTCGCCGACTCGCCCGACGAGAAGCTCCCCGGCCTCGGTGGCGTCTTCGGGCTGACGCGCGGGCTGCAGCGGGACTTCGGCGACGACCGCTGCTACAACACCCCGCTCGCCGAGGCGAACATCGTCGGGCGGGGCATCGGCCAGGCGGTCCGCGGTCTGCGGCCGGCGGTCGAGATCCAGTTCTTCGACTACATCTGGACCGCGATGCAGCAGATCCGCACGGAGGCGGCGACGACGCGGTGGCGCTCCAACGGCTCGTTCAGCGTGCCCCTCGTGCTGCGGGTCGCGATCGGCGGCTACCTGCGGGGCGGAGCGATCTGGCACTCGCAGTCGGGCGAGTCGATCTTTACCCACACCCCGGGTCTCATCGTCATGTTCCCGTCACGGGCCCGCGATGTCGCGGGCATGCTGCGCGCCGCGTTCTGTTGCGAGGACCCCGTCCTTTTCCTGGAACACAAGCACCTTTTCCGCCAGCGCTACGCGATGGACCCCTACCCGGGACCGGATTACGTCGTGCCGCCCGGGCTCGCCGCGACCGCCCGCGCCGGGCGCGACCTCACGATCGTGACCTGGGGTGCGACCGTCCAGCGCTCGCTCGTCGCCGCCGCGGAGCTCGCCGCCGAGGGTGTCGAGCCCGAGGTGATCGACCTGCGCTGCCTCGCGCCCTGGGACGCGGGCGCGGTCGCCGCCTCGGTCGCCCGCACGGCGCGCTGCCTCGTCGTCCACGAGGACACCGTCACGTCCGGCTTCGGCGCCGAGGTTGCCGCCTTCGTCGCCGCGGAGTGCTTCGGGGACCTCGACGCCCCCGTGCGCCGCGTCGGGGCGCAGAACACCTGGGTCGGCTACGACCCCGGGCTCGAAGGGGCGACCCTGCCGCAGGCGGCGGACATCGCCGCCGCGGCGCGCGACCTCGCCGCCTACTGAACCAGCTCGTCCGGGTCTGCCGGCGGGACGTCGGGACCGAACAGCTCGGCGACCCCGGGGCTCTTCCCCGCCCGTCGCAACAGCTGCCACGGACGCCGGCCCGTCGCGGCGAGCGCCCGGTTCGGCGAGTAGCGCTGCGTCGCCCGCACGATGAGACGCGAGCCGACGATCAAGAAGACGACGAGGACGACGAGCAGGAGCGCGGCGTCGTTCCCGAGGGCGTGTTGCGAGGGGAACGGGCTGTCGTAGTCGGCCCAGACGGCGTAGGTGAGGAAGCCGACGGGCGAGTGGATGAGCGCCCCCGTCGGGTAGGTCGTGCTCGACCCGGCGGTGTAGAGCAGCGGCGCCGTCTCGCCGATTGAGATCGCGATGGCGACGACAAGTCCCGTGAGCATGCCCGGCACCGCCGAGCGCAGCACGACCCGGCGCAGCATGTGGGACTTCTCCATGCCGAGCGCCTCGCCGCCTTCGCGGTAGGCGAGCGGCACCTGGTTGAGGGCGAGCTCCGTCGACTTGGCGATGTAGGGCACGACGAGCATCGAGAGCACGATGAGCGCGGCGAGCAGCGAGAACTGCCAGTGGAGCCCGATCACGAGCGCCACGTAGCCGACATAGCCGAAGACGATCGAGGGCACCCCGGAGAGCACCTCGGAGGCACTGCGCAGGACCGTGGAGACGACCCCCGGCCGGCAGAACTCGGCGAGGTAGATGCCGGCCCCGACGCCGACGACACCGGCGATCACCGCCACGCCGAACGTGATGAGCAGCGTGCCGACGATGTCATTGGCGAGCCCGCCACCCGCGCCGATATTCGGCGTCCAGAGGACGTCCCAGCGCCACCCGGATACCCCGCGGGCGATCACGCCCCACAGGATCCACACCACGGGCGAGACGAGGAGCGCGAGCCCGATGCCACACCCCCACCACCAGAGCTGGTTCGTCACCCGGCGGCGGCGGGAGACCCTGTGCGGCACGGACGACCCGGCGCCCGGCGTGCGGCGGGCCGGCGCAGCAGAAAACGGGATCGACGCCATCAGAACCCCGCGCCCACGGGCAGCACCGCACCGTGGGCGGAGCGGCGGACGATCATCCGCGCCCCGATGTTGGCGACGAGCGTGATGACGAGCAGCACGAGCGCGAGCTCGGCGAGGGCGCGGACCGCGAGACCGCTCGGGTCCGCCTGGGCGGCGTCGAGCGTCGTCACGATCGTGGCGGCGATCGTCGACATGACGCCGTAGACGTTGTGGACGATCTGGTCCTGGCTGCCGCTGATGATCGCCACGGCAATCGTCTCGCCGAGCGCCCGCCCGAGCCCGAGCACCGCGGCGCCGATCACGCCGGTGCGCACCCAGCGGGCCTGGACCCTCCGGAAGACCTCGGCGTCGGTCATGCCAAGCGCCTCGGCCCCCTCCTTCGTCGTCTCCGGGACCTGGCGCAACAGGTCGCGGGTCGTCGCCGCGATGATCGGAATGATCATCGCGGCGAGCACGAGACCACTCGTCAGGAGTCCCTGGCCGTCGCCCACGTTGCCACGGAAGATGCTGAACGGGGGGAAGTTCGGCAGGTGGGTGAGGGCCGGGTAGACCTCCTTGGCGATCCAGGGCCCGAAGGTGAGCGCCCCCCAGACGCCGAGCACGACGCTCGGGATCCCGGCGAGGATCTCGAGGCAGAGCCCGATCCCGGCGCCGATGCGGGCGGGGAGCTTCTCCACGACGAGAACGGCGGCGCCGACGGCGATCGGCAGCCCGACGATCAGCGCGATCGCCGAGGACTCGAGCGTGCCGACGATGAGGGGCCACGCCCCGAACGCTGCGCCGGACAGGTGGGTGGCGCCGCGGGTGTGGAGGATCTTTCCGTAGACGCTGCCGATCGTCCACACACTCGAGGTGATGAAACTGAACCCGTTGAAGCGGATCGACGGCATCGCCTCGACGACAAGCACGACGAGCATGGCCAGGAGCGCGGCGAGCGGCACGACCGCCAGGAACCCGCTGCCGAGCGCCACCGCCCGCTCGACCATCCGGCGACGGCGCCGCGACGGCCCCGCCCTGCCGGGCCCGCCCGAAGCGGCACCGGGCAGTGAAGGTGGCCGGGGCGAACCCTCCGCCCCGGCCACCTCGTCGGCTTCGTGAGCCATTCGTCCTTCAGTCACGGATGTCTGTGCTCACCCGGCGCTTTCTCGTTCGCGACGTGCCTAGCTGATCAGCTTCACCAGCTTGATGGCGACGGCGAGCGCGTTCGTCGGGAGGGGCCTGAAAAGCACCGGGCCGAGGTACGTCGGCGACGCGCCGGCACGCGGGTCCATGGCCCAGGCGAGCGTCGCCTGGATCGCGGCGGCGAGCGCCGGGCTGGTCTGTCTGCGCAGCACGATCGCGTACTCGAAGTTCACGTCCGGGTAGCCGTGCTTGGCGGCCTTCGAGTCGATGAGCGACATCGCCCCGTCCGCCGCGATGGTCTTGTAGCTCGAGACCTCTTGCTCCACCGTCCCCAGTGAGGCCGTCTCATAGTTGCCGGAGCCGTTCTCCAGCGCGGCGTACCCGACACCCTCGGCTCTCGCCAACGGCAGGTAGGCGATGCCCAGGTAACCGATCGAGTCCGGAGTCGACTTCACCGCCGCCAAAAGCCCGGTGTTCCCGGACTCGGCGAGCTCACCGGTGACCGACGGCCACGTCGCGTAGTACAGCGACGGCCCACCGTACGGGGCGTGGCGGTTCCAGCTCGACGAATCGCCCCGGAACAGGTACGACGTGAAAAGGAATGTGTCACCGCTCGAGTCCGAGCGGCGGACCGGGACGATCGTCGAGGCCGGCAGCGTCACGCCGGGGTTGAGCGAGGCGATCGACGGGTCGTTCCACTTTGTGATCGTGCCGTTGTAGATGCCGGAAAGGATCGTCGCGTTGAGCTTGAGGTGCGTCTTGGCCGGGACGCCCGAGAGGTTGTAGACGATCTCCTGGGACGACACGACGACCGGGATGTTGAGGACGCTCGGCACTCCCTCGAGGGTCGAGTTCGGCAGATACACGTCTGACGCCCCGATGTTGATCGCGCCGTTGAGCGCCTCGGACTGGCCCTTACCGGAACCACCGGCAGCGACGTTGAGCGCGACCGGGGGCTTGGCCGCTGCCCACTCCTCCCAGAGCGGGTAGAAAAGCGACGAACCGGCTTCGGTGAGGGTTCCCGAGACCGACTGCGACTCCAGGGCCGTCAGCTCCGTCTCGAGGTCGGCGAGCGTCGGCGCCGGGGCGGTGTGCGACGTGACGTGCGTCGTCGACGGGTGTTTCGTGGTCGCGCCGCCGGGTGTTGCGAAGACGACGCCGACACCGAGCGTGCTGGCGAAAGTGATGGCTGCGACACCCATCATCCCGGCACGGCCGAGCCGACGGCGTGGGCCGCGGGCCCTCGTCGTACCTACGTCGTTTTGCATCTCGCTTTGGTGCTCCTTTCGGTCCTCCGCCCGGAGGGCGGTCTGCGGGGCAGTTGCCACCAGAGGAACCCGGCTCCGTCACCGGTTCCCTGGAACCTGAGCCGATCCCGGGTCATTGACCCCCAGCGGGATCGACATCGCCGCCGATGTACCGAGCGGTCTCGGGACGTTCGGGGCGAGAGAACAGTGCTGCCGTCGGCGCCGTCTCGATCATGCGGCCCTCGTAGAAAAAGATGGTGTTGTCCGAGAGGCGACGGGCCTGGTGCAGGTCGTGCGTGACGATGATCACGGTGAGGGCGGGGGTGAGTCGCCGGACCAGTTCCTCGACCGCCTCCGTGGAGCGCGGGTCGAGCGAGGAGGTCGGCTCGTCGAGCAGAAGCACCTCGGGCTCGACGGCGAGGGCGCGGGCGAGGCAGAGCATCTGCTGCTGGCCGCCGGAGAGCCGGAACGGCGAGTCGTTAAGCCGGTCGGCGACGTGGCTCCAAAGGCCGACCTCGGCGAGACGGGTCTCGGCGATGTCGCGCATTTCCGACCGCTTCGCCATCCGGTGGGCGCGCACCCCCGAGACGATGTTGTCGAGGATCGACATCGGGAACGGGTTCGGTCGCTGGAAGACCATGCCGACGCGCCGGCGCAGCACGAGCGGGTCCATCGAGTCGGCGTAGATCTCGTCGTCGTAGAGCGAGATCTGCCCGTGGTGCCAGAAGTCGCGGACCTTGTCGTTCATCCGGTTCAGCGCGCGCAGGAACGTCGTCTTTCCGGATCCCGACGGGCCGATCAGCGCGGTGATCGTTCCTCTGGGGAATCCGACGCTGATGTCCTGCATGATCGTCGTCGGTCCGAATCCGAGAGACACCTGGTGGGCGTGCATGACGTCCGTGTCCTCGAGCAGGGCCGTACCGACGGCGCGACCGCTCTCGCTCACTGCCGCCACCTTTTGTCGGAGGGGGTTTTCCACGCCGTACTGACCGTACATAGGCGACTTGAACCCCAAGTGAACTCCAGGTAACCGAATGATGACGGCCGCATGAATCCTTCCCGGCGGTTGCCGGGCGCGATCAAAGTCCAGCTACTGACCTGTTTTCGAGGAGGCCGCCGCCGACCGGCGGCCACAGGCGTCCCGACCGAGGCGCCGACCCCGCTGGCGGGCACCCGACGCCGCGAGACCCGCCCGGCGTCGCAACTCGCCCGCCGCGTAGTAGGGGCGCAGCGCCAGCCGCACCGGCGGGAGATGCCCGTACAAAAGCACGGCCTCGCCCGGTTCGATCCGCCGCAGCGACGCCGCCGGGGCGAGGCGTCGTTCGGCCCGGCCGCGCGTCGTCGACGCCGCACCGGCCTGGTCGACTGTCAGCGTCTCCACCGGTTGCTGCTCGTCGCCGATC
>Ga0326728_10008268_pt1 | contig 25969 bp, 24 predicted proteins | sample MB3enrmetagenome_FD_207602 | JGI IMG/M metagenome (GOLD analysis project Ga0326728, IMG submission 207602) | Lab enriched peat soil microbial communities from McLean, Ithaca, NY, United States - MB31MN | ecosystem: Environmental > Terrestrial > Soil > Wetlands > Peat | place: USA: New York... | reverse complement strand
AGCCCTGGACGAAGCACGTGATCGAGTCGCGCTCTCCCGTCGAGTTCGCTTTCCTGGTGGATATCCTCAACACCGGCAAGCCGCAGCAACTCCTGCCCCAGTTTGGAGACGAGAAATTCCCGCTGACCTGGTATGAACTTTCAGGCAAAGGCGGCGACGCCGCCTGGACTCCGCACATCGTGAGCCCAAAGAGCTACGGCCATGGCATCGGAGCGGGAGACGTGAACGGCGACGGACGAACCGATATCATTACACCCAAGGGTTGGTTCGAAGCGCCGCCCGACCCCCGCAACGGTGAATGGATCTTCCATCCTGAGTTCGACCTCGGCGCCACAGGGTTTATTTATACGCTGGACGTGAACGGCGATGGCTTGCCGGACATCGTCACTTCACTCGGTCATGGCTACGGAATCTTCTGGCTCGAGCAGAAGAAGGATTCGGCCGGCTACCGCACCTGGGTCAAGCACATGATTGACGATAGCTGGTCGCAGGCCCACGCCCTCACGCTCGTCGACCTGAAGGGCGACGGCCACATCGGTATCGTCACCGGCAAGCGCTACTTCGCGCACAACGGCCACGATCCCGGCAGCCGCGAGCCGCTGGGAATCTACTGGTACGAACCTATCAAGGTGGGGAATGAAATCCAGTGGCGGAGGCACGTCATCGATTACGGCGGCCGCACCGGCGGCGGTATGCAGATTCCCGTGGTCGATATCGACGGCGATGGGGACCTGGATATTGTCGTGGCAGGGAAGTCAGGGCTGTTCCTGTTTGAGAATTTGACCATCAACCACTGAGGGTGCGAGGTCTTGGATTGCCGACAGGAGCCCCGAAGGGGCGGCCTAGCCCAGCCCAGGCCAACGGCCTGGGTCTAAGAAATTGTCCCATTTTTCCGCATCAAGCCCTGAAAGGGCGCAATATTTCTCCGGCGGACCGCGGATTATGGCCTCAGTGTGGGCTCCGAGTCTATTACGCCCCTTCAGGGCGTGGAAGCGCTGGCGTGTGGTCTCCGAACCCAGGCCGTTGGCCTGGGCTGGGCTAGGCCGCCCCTTCGGGGCTCAGAAGCGGGTGGCGCAAACGTGCTTTGCAAGGTTTACGGCTTTTCCTTCTGGCGCGGTAACGAGCCGCGGATTGCAATATGTATGAGACAACATATGTATCATATGCCATATTGTGAGTGTGATCTGGGTAGTTGAGAGAGGTTGAGAATGCCTGTCAACGTCAATGACAAAATCCGGCAACTGCGCCCTGCTCAGCGCAAGAAAGTGGAAGCGCGAGCGGCAGAGTTGATGGCGGAAGAGATGACCCTGCGCGAGCTTCGAAAAGCCCGCAAGCTGACGCAAGTCCGCATTGCAAAGACTTTGGGAATCAACCAGGACAGCGTCTCGCGGCTCGAAAAGCGAAGCGATGTGCTGCTCTCGACATTACGGAAAACAGTGGAGGCGATGGGCGGCACGCTGTCCCTGGTCGCGCAGTTTCCAGACCGCAGCCCTGTGGTGCTGTCGGCGCTCTCGGAGGACCCGACGCCCCCGAGGTCGACAGGCCGAAAGTCGGCACATGCTTAGCCCCACGAGGGGCTAATACGGTGAACGAGTCCGGCGTTTGCCCGTGATCGAGTTGGGGGTGTTGTTTTCTGCAGGACGCTTCACTGCTGGCGATGGACAGAGCGCCGTGAAACGCAGAGCTTCGCTCTGCGCCAGCCACGTGCCCAAAGTTACCTTATGCAGGGTCGCGGGCTATCGCCGCTCCCCCCTGAGGGAGACCGCAACGCCCAATTATTCGCTCAACACGCACGCTCCGGATCAGACAGACCTACGGCCTCAACGGCTCCACTGCGACTACGATCTCACCGCTCTCGACCGTGCCTATCATAACCCAACACCTTTTTCATGAGCTTTCGCGGGCCGAAGGCCCATGGGGACAGACCTAAAGGGCAGGTCCGCGCTAGTCGCTCTGGCCAGCGCCGCGATAAAACTTGATCGAGTAGTGAACGAGAAACTCGTAGAAGGAAGGAGTCTCGAACCACCCTAGCCGCGAGCCATGCGCGCAAAAACGACACCTGAGACCGTTTCCGAGTTCGCCGCCTCAGTGTTTCACTTTCTCCTCCCAGACAGTCATGTGCTCGCGTGCGGCGTCGGCATCTGGCGCGTCGGGAGCCAATTCGAGGTAGTGCTTCATCGCGTCGGTGGTCTCGCTGTAGTTCCTCCGCTCGGCATAAAGCTGCGCCAGGTTGAACCACGCCGCCGGCCACCACGTGGTCTGCGTTTCCAGCGGGTTATCATAGTGCAGGACCGCGGAATCCAGGTTTCTCTCTTTGAGTGCGTTCTCGGCCAGAATCCGATCCCGGATCGGCGTAGGGGCTCAGCGGCGGTGCAGTCGGTAGCGCCCGCCGGAGGATGGCTTCCACTGCATCGGCACGCCGTTTCGCTGACTCGTCATCGGACGAACCGCGGCGCACGTAATCCTGCGCGCTGTTGCCGTGGTTGTCCTTCGCGCTCACATCAGCGCCAGCGTCGATAAGGGCTTTGACTTTTTCCGAGTCGAGTCTCTCGGCAACCGCCATGAGCGCTGTTGTGCCGCGCCAGGTTTTCGCGTTGACGTCGGCCCCAGCGTCGATAAGGATTTTGAGGCATTCCAGGTCGCAGCTCAATGCGGCTTTCATGAAAACGGTCCAAGTTTCCCTATCCTGCGCGTTCACATCCGCGCCGGCGGCAATCAGCGCCTTGATTTTATCCTTAGCGCCCATACCGGCGGCACAACTGAGGGCCGTCTTGCCCTCGTTGTCGTGCGCGTTCACATCCGCGCCGGCGGCAATCAATACTTTTACGATTTCCAGGGATCCCGAACAGCATGCGTCCATCAGCGGCGAGAACCGGTAATCCCTAGGCCGCTGATTCACGTTGGCACCGGCGGCGATAAGGAACTTGATGTGATCTATGTTTTGCCGGTATACAGCCTCCAAGAGGGGCGTTCGTCCATGCTCGTTTTCCGTGGTAAGTCCCGCGACCTTCCCGCTGGCTGCCAATAGCTTGACCACGTCGGCATGGCCGTTTTTCCAGGCAGCCCAAACCGGCGTGAAACCAAAGTCCCCCCTGACATTTAAGTCGGCGCCACCCGCCACCAGCAACTTGACCACGTTAGAATGGCCCCTCTGGGAAGCGTATATCAGCGCCGTGTCCCCATGGTTAGTTCTGGAATCGACCTTTGCGCCAGCCGCCAGCAACAGCTTGACGATGTCGGCACGACCTTCCAGGGAGGCGTACATCAGTGGCGTGTGGCCATTGTTATCAGCAGTTTCAACATTTGCGCCCGCTCCCAGCAGAGCCTTGACCGTTTCTAAATCACCATTCTTGCCCGCTTCAAGAATAGAACCTGGCCGGACGGTTGACATGGTCCTTGGCGGCTCGCTGACCTGGTTTGATTTCTTTTCGGTAACGTTAGGCTTTTGCGCTGACTTTATGCCTGATAGCTTTTTCCAGAGGCTCATGCAGGACGGAATACCAGAAACTTTCGCAAGTGTCAAGAGAGGTGCTCAAAAACCAGCGGCTTCGGAAAGCTTGCGGGCAGCAGTGTATGGGAACTGGAAACAGCGCTGGCTGGAATCAGAGCGAAGCTCTGGGAAGAGGGTAACGCAGACCGCCGGGCTTGCGGTCTGCGGCTCTTCGTTAACGAGGGCTATTCAATGGTACAGGATGCTCCGGGCATGGAAGAGACGCGGACCGCAAAAACGGCGGTCCGCGCTATCAGTTCCGCTTATCACGCTGCATTCGGTTGTTCCTCGCGGCTCAGCCAGCGCTCGCGGAGTTGCAAGACGCGCTCGGCGATATGTTCGGCGCTGAGGCCGAACTCTTGCATTAGTTCCCAGGGCTTGCCGGAGAGGCCGAAGCGGTCCTTGACTCCGACCATATCGAACAACAGCGGGTGCCTGAAATTCTTGCGGTGTTGAAGGATGGCGCCGGCCACGATGTTCCCAAACCCGCCCACCTGATGCTCTTCGGCGGTGACGATCAGGTGCGTCTGCTCGGCGGCCTGAATCAGCGCGCCCACGTCGAGCGGCTTCACGGTGTGCATGTTGATGACGCGCGTTTCCAGCTTGTATTCTTCCTTTAGTAGCCAGGCGGCGCGCATTGCCTCGGGGACCATGGGGCCACAGGCGATGATGGAAACTTCCTCGTGCTCGCTGGTGTACTGAGTGGAGCGGAAGGTCTCGAAGGCGTCCAGGAAGCGCGGGGTTTCCCCCCGATAGCGAATGATATTGGCCTCGCCGTAGCGGAAGGGTGTCCAGGGAGTCGTCACCACCGGAGTAGCCTCGCGCGCAAAGCGAATGTAGGTTGGCCCGGTCAGGTCGAGCAGGCTGAAGAGCGTGGCGCGCTCGGTCTCGAGCGAATCGCAGGGCGCCAGCACGTGCATGTTCGGCAGGACGCACATCAGGGAGAATTCCTCGAGCGCCTGATGCGTCGCCCCATCCGCGCCCACGGAGACGCCGCCGTGCGCACCGGCGATTTTCACATTCAAGTTCGAATAACAGATGGTGGTGCGAATCTGGTCCCAGCAGCGGCCGGAAGCGAACACGCCGTAGGTCCCTGTTACCGGCACGAAGCCTTCCTTCGCCAGCCCCGCAGCCACTTCCATCATGTTTTGTTCCGCGATCCCCACGCTGAAGACGCGATGCTTCCGCTCGGGATGCTTGGCCTCGAAATCAGTGATGCGGATGGACCCGGAAATGTCCGCGTGCACCGTCACCACGCGTTCATCATCACCGCCCTTCTCGAGTCCGCGCCCGAAGCCCATGCGCGTGGGGTCCATATCCACTTTCATGGTTGGGCCAGCGTTCCACCAATAATCGCGGTGGAAAGCCGGCAGCTTGCCTCTTGACTTGAGAGCGACCTCCGCGCCGTAATCAGCGGCTCGGGCGAGCAGGGCTTCGACCCGCGCGGCAGGCACCGAGGGCGTCGCCAGGTCCACCATGGCTTTTTCGAACTGGGGGCGATTCGGCGCCACGCCGTGCCAGCCCGCTTGGTTCTCCATAAAGGACACACCCTTGCCTTTTACGGTGTGGGCAATGATGAGGGTCGGCAGTCCCGTGGCCGCCCGCGCGCTCTCGAAGGCCGCGAGGATCTGCTCCATATCGTGGCCTGCGATTTCCACCACGTTCCAGTTGAAGGCTTTGTACTTTTCCGCCAGCGGGTCAATGTTCATGACGTCGCAGACCCGGCCATCGATCTGGAGGTCGTTTTTGTCAACGATGCCGCAGAGATTATCCAGTTTGTAATGGCCGGCGGCCATGGCCGCTTCCCAAATGCTGCCTTCCTGCTGCTCCCCATCTCCCATGATGCAGTAGACGCGGTAGGTCTTGCCCAGCAGTCTTCCCGCCAGAGCGTTGCCAACCGCCACTCCCAGCCCTTGCCCCAGCGAACCGCTGGAAACTTCTATACCAGGCAGTTCAAGCCAATTGGGGTGGCCCTCGAACCCGGAGCCAAGCTGGCGAAGCAGGACCGTGTCATCCAGAGGGAAGTAGCCTGCTTTGCCGAGCGCGACATAAAGTGCCGGCGCCTTGTGGCCGGTCGACCAAAAAACCCGGTCGCGTTTCGGCCAGGTTGGATTGCTGGGGTCGTGATTCAACACGCGCAGGTAGAGTGCCGCGGCGATATCCATGATCGAAAGCGTACCGCCCGGGTGGCCGGATCCCCCGGCAAAAATGTCGATAATATCGAGGGCGCGCATCTCAGAGGCAGCCGCTCGTAATTCGTCCAGGTTCAGGCGCGGACCACGTTGCTCACAACCTGTGCTCATAATGTATTCCTCCCCTCAATGCCAAGCGAGGATAAACGCCCAAAAGTGCGAGGATTGGCGCGGTGGGCAGGGCAAAGCAGCGTGCCCGGATAATGCCCCCAAACCGCCAGCCCGAGCTGCCGTAATGCCATAAGTCCTTTTGTTTTAATGCAATAAGACATCTCCCGGAAGGACATGCGCGCTTCCCGAGGCCCACTGTGAACCGCACATCAAGAGGGATCCTCATTCTCGTTCGCTTCAACATGCACAAAGCGAACCGAGGCAAGCGGCGAATAATGGGGTTTCACGGCTATGCGCAAGGTGTGCCGTGGCGCGACGATATGGCATTCTCGGCCACCGTGCCAAACGGCAAGGACAACTGCGGGTGTCTGGCTGCCATAGGCGGTTCGCCCTGGTTGCCGTCCAGGCCGTAGCGCGTCCTGAGTTGCGCCAGGAGTCTCGTCATCTTTTGCTTGTACTCTCCGTTCAGATACGCAGAGTGCGCGTAGAGTTTGCGATAGCTCTTGGCAAGGCGCGGGAACTCCTCCTGGAGAAAGGGCATGAATTGCTTCATGGCGGAGAAGGTCAGGAAAAGGATATTTCCGTAAAGGAACCTGGCGCCGGCCCGTCGCGCGGCTTTCGCCAGACCATCAAGAGATTTCTCGGAGTCGTTCAATCCCGGCAGGATGGGCATAGCATTGACGCCCACCCGAATCCCGGCCTCACCCAACAGTTTTACCGCCTCGAGTCGTTTTGCGGGCGGCGGAGCCTTCGGTTCAAGCAGGCGCGCCAGGCGTTCGTCGGTCGTGGTGACGGTCATGTGGACGCTGAAGCGATGCCGGGCGGAAACTCCCGCTAACAGATCGAGGTCACGCAGAATCAGAACAGATTTCGTGGTTATCGAGAAATCCAAGCCTTCAAAATCCAGGAAGACTTCGAGCATCCTGCGGGTGATCTCGAACTGTTTTTCCGCCGGCTGGTAAGGATCGGTTGCCGTACCCAGGGCAATCGGCAGGCCCCTGTCCTTGGCTTGGCGCAGTTCGGCGCGCAACCATTCTGGCGCCGCTTCTTTGGCGTAGATCTTACGTTCAAAATCCTTGCCGTCCCACATCTCCATGAACTCGTGGGTGTAGCGGGCGTAGCAATACTTGCAGCCGAACTCGCACCCTCGATAAGGGTTGAGGGTCCACGCGAACGGCATGCGGCCGCTCGATTCCCGGTTAAGCGCGGAGCGGCAAGGAAGTGCGAAGTATTCGACTTCAGCACGCTCGCGCACCCTGGGGCTTTCGGCGGCCATGCGAGCGATGCCCACCAAGTGATCGGGCGAAGCGGGCGTGACAGGAACTACCAGCGCGGAGGCCATTTGGCACCTCAAAGTCAGGATGCGAATATCTTCGCTTTTTGTTCGCCTTTTGTCAATCGGAAAGTTGCGCCCCACTGGGCTGCAGGGGTGCGAGGCCAAGGGAGAGGGAGGGAAAGGGGATGGGCCTGACTTGGGTCTGCCGCATCCCCTCTTGGTACGGGGACGAACCCACAGCATCTGAGGACGGCCGGATCAGGATCAGCCAAGCACCCGGCCCTCTGTTGCGTTTATCATGGTCCAACTTCAAGCGCCTTGTGGGCTTCCTCGAGCGCTCGGTTTACGTGCTCGATCGCCTTCACACGGTGGCCGTGGAACTCTTCAGGAGCTGCCTCGAGTTCATGCTTAGCCTCCTCGAGATGCCGGATGGCCGCCTCGATCCGGGGATGGTGGTGTTGGGGCGCCGGACTTGCTGCCGGGACTGGAGACGGTGTGGCCGCGGCTGCAGCGGCGGGTTGCGGAGACCTCGGCTGGGCGTGAAAGACCAGGGGCAAAGAAACCGCTACCACTACTGCCAATCCTAGAGCCCATACTATCAGTCTTTTCGTCATCGTTCCTCCATGTACTAAGAAATTGAATTGTGTAGCTATTGTCGCGCCAGAAAGAATCCGGAGGCGCGACCCGTCGGTAGGACAAATTTACTCACAATTTAAAACGCTTTGTCAAGGACATCGCTGAAAGCCTCATGCTACACTCGAAATGGCTAATGTTCCCAGTCGATTGACCGGTTTTCGGATTTCGAAGTTTCGCTCTCTGGGGAGGGTTCATGAAAGTCGCCGCAGTGCAAATGGACATCAAGATTCTGGAGAAAGAAAAAAACCTGGAGAAGATCCTTGATTGCTTTGAATCTACAGCCCAGGCTGGCGCGGGGATTGTGGTATTCCCGGAATGCGCGCTCACAGGGTATTGCTTCACGGGTTTGGAGGAGGCTGCCCCGGTGGCCGAACCGGTGCCCGGCCCTGCTTCGGAAGCGCTGGCGGCACTGGCAAAGAAACTCGACTGCACCGCTGTGGTCGGCTTGCTCGAACGCGACGGCGACCGGATCTACAATGCCGCGGTGGTGGTGACGCCGCAGGGAATTGCGGGGACTTTCCGCAAGCTCCACCTTCCGTACTTGGGGATCGACCGGTTCGTGGCACTGGGCGACAAGCCGTTCCCTGTCTTCGACACGCCGCATGGAAAGATTGGAATCAATATCTGTTTTGATTGCAGCTTCCCGGAAGCCGGAAGGGTATTGAAACTCAAAGGAATTCAACTCCTGGCGATCGCCACGAATTGGCCTATAGGCTCGGACAGTTGGCAGCATACTCCCAAGGTCCGGGCCGCGGAGAACCATTTCCACGTAGTGGCCGCTGACCGGGTAGGCGAAGAGCGTGGATTCCGCTTCGCAGGCCACTCGCAAATCGTGGACTTTACGGGCAAGACGCTGGCCGAGGCGGGTGAAACCGAAGAGACAATCCTGCTCGCTGACCTTGACTTGGCGGGCGCGGACCGCAACCGCGTGGTTCGGATGCCGGGACAATGGGAGTTTGACCGCATCGCCGCGCGCCGCCCTGAGATGTATGGCGCCCTCGCAGAACCGCCTTCTGGCTCGTAAGGTTGCTGGACGGCAAGGATCACCCGCCCCTTCAATTGAATCCGCAAGCTGGAGGTGGCATAATGGTTGAGGGGCTAACGGCTAATGCCAACCAATGACTCTTCGGGCTTTGAAGGTCTGATCTTTGCCAAGCTGGACCAGGCGGTGAATTGGGCGCGAAAATCGTCGATCTGGCCTATGAGCTTTGGTTTGGCTTGCTGCGCCATCGAGATGATGTCAACGGCAGCCTCCCGATTCGATATCGCCCGCTTTGGAGCCGAGGTCTTCCGTGGCTCACCCCGGCAATCGGACTTGATGATCGTGGCGGGCCGGGTCTCTCAGAAGATGGTCCCGGTGATCAAGAAGCTCTACGATCAGATGCCTGAACCCAAATGGGTAATCTCGATGGGCGCGTGCGCTACCTCGGGTGGGGTCTTCAATAACTACGCCATCGTCCAGGGCGTGAACCAAGTTATTCCTGTGGATGTGTACGTGCCCGGATGTCCTCCCCGGCCTGAAATGCTCCTGCAATCTATCGTCTTGCTGCAAAAGAAGATCATGCAGCAGAGGGGCACTTTCAAACAGGCCGTCCTGCACCTACCTGCGTAGATAAGCGGAAATGAAGATCACTACAACCGCGAGGCCGAAGGCGATGGCCAGCCAGGTTTGACGCCGCGCTCGCACCCAATCGAATAGCCTGAAGGGGAGCGTCAGCGCCAGCGCAATGACGAAGATGATACAGGCGAGGATGATCTTTAAGGTCAAAAGTTCCCAGGACTTGCCCCAGGCGACTTCCCAGTAGTACTCGCGAATGCTGTACAGCCCTGAAAGGAGCAGTACGGCCATTGCCGACCAAAGCACCCACCGGAACCGATCCATAACCAGTTTGGCCAGCCGCTGGCGTTGCTCGGGCTGTAAGTCTCCAAGCCCGGGCGTCAGGGCGATCAGCAGAAACGCCATTCCCCCGACGCCCAGGACGGCCGCTGTTACGTGGACCCATTGCAGGAATGTGGGCATCCGCTTGTTCCCCAACGCAAGTCACGGGGATTCTATGCGCATCAGAGTTGAGGAGTCAAGGAATTGAGAAGTCAGGGAGTTGCGCAGTCAAGAAGTCGAAGAGTCAAGGACTTAAGAACTCGTAAAGAAAAGTAGTTCGGGGATGGATAAGTTGAGGATCGCATCTTAGCTTTTCAACTCCTCAACTGCTTGAGTTCTCGCCTCCTTGACTTCTCGACTTCTCAATTTCCAGCCGCGTAGATCTTGTCGATCGCCGCAGCCAGTTGAAAGTCTTTTTGCGTAATCCCTCCTGCACTGTGGGTGGAAAGGCTGATGGATACCTGGCTGTAGTTGATAGTGATGTCAGGATGGTGGTTGGCCAACTCGGCGGCTTCGGCGATTTTATTCACAAATGCAATGGCGGGCATAAACGATTGGAGAGCGAACTTCTTGTGGATCGCACTGCCGGCGTAGGACCACCCCGGCATGCTCATCAGCGTCTTGCGGATTTCATCCTCGGTCAAGGCTGCCATGCTAGCTCCTTTCTTGATGTGGTGCAGGGGCAATCCTTCCGGTTGCCCGCGGCCGGCCACAAGGGCCGTTCCTACAGCTAGGAGAAGCGTTCGCTAACGAACCGGTACAGGTCTGGATTCGACCACTCGCCCACCGAGACCGGAAAGACAGGCTTGTCTTCAGGAATGACCAGGTACGCTGCCGGACGGCCGGAGGACTCGAGACGAGGCCGCACGCTGATCAACGCATCGGCGCGCGCCAAGAACTGCCGGGCCGAAGCCTTTACGTCGCCGCCCAACTCGTCAATAACCATGAGAAAGACAGCGGGCTTGAGGAAGGCAAGCAGGCTATTGCTTTCGACGATTACATGCCCGTCGTCATTCAGAGCCTCAAGCAGGCTGGGCAGGGCTCGCGACAGACCTTCGCCTCGAGCCCGCAACCACAACGCGCGCCGCGCTCCCGCCGCCAGGTACAGCGATGTGTCGCCGTGTCCCTGGGCGTCGCGTTCTTCGCTCAGCAAGAAATCGAGGTGCGACGGAAGCTCGTCGGCGGAGGGCGCATCACGCGAGTCGGCCTCGCGGCTGTGATAGCTGACCTTCACTGCCGTCCAAGCAAGCATCTTGAGCCCCCGAATCAAACCGGCTATCACCGAGGTCTTGCCGACCTTGCGAGCCTGCCCGCCTACCACGACGAGTTTCATTTGTTGCCGCGCACCCTGCTCACCTTGGGTCGAGTATAGAAGAGCGGCAAAGGGTAGTCAACGATGCGAAGGGTTAATACCTACGGATGACCGCTCCAACCTCACCTTAGGGAATCATCTGCATTCAAGGCCTGAGTTATCACAGAGGAGCGCTCGTAGCCTGGCTGGAATCTTCCTGGGGGGTAAGGCCAATGAACGATGTTTGGGCATTGACGGCGAGAGCGCCCTCCTGGTTCGGGCTGCGGGTATAACTGCCGTCCGACTTCAAGTGGCGCGCTTTGGCCTGGTCGGAGAGGTAGATGTCGAGAATCTCTTTCAAGCGCCGGACCCAGCGAGGGGATTCCACCGGGAAGATGATTTCCACGCGGTGGCTCAGGTTGCGGTGCATCAGATCAGCGCTGCCCAGGTAGAGTTCCTCAGCTCCGCCGTTTTGAAAATAGTAAATCCGGCTGTGCTCCAGGAACCGTCCCACAATGCTGATCACGCGGATGTTGTCACTTACGCCCGGCACTCCAGGACGAAGGCAGCAAATGCCCCGCGCCAGCAGATCCACCTTAACTCCCGCCTGCGAAGCCTGATAAAGCAGATGGATCATATCGGGGTCTTCGAGCGCATTCACTTTGAAGATCAGGCGCGCCGGCCGCCCCGCCTTCTGGTGGTCAATCTCCCGGCGAATCATTTCGACCAGCTTCTCGCGCATATTGACGGGAGCGACAAGCAGCTTCTGCGGTTCCTGGCGCGCCGCATAGCCTGTAAGAGCATTGAAGAAGTGGGTGGCATCGGCAGCGATCTGTTCGTTGCAGGTCAGCAGGGCCAGGTCAGTGTAAAGACGCGCCGTGATGGAGTTGTAGTTGCCGGTGCCCAGATGCACGTAGCGCCGAATCACGTCGCCCTCGCGGCGCACCACCAGAGCAATCTTGCTGTGGACCTTCATCCCGGCAATCCCGTAGATGACGTGGACTCCCGCGTCTTCCAGCGTCTTGGCCCATTCAATATTGCTTTCCTCATCGAAGCGAGCCTTCAATTCCATAAGCGCGGCTACCTGTTTGCCGTGCTCGACGGCGTCCAGCAGCGCGGCCACGATCGGCGAGTTCCTGCCCACACGATAAAGGGTCATCTTGATGGCGAGCACGTTCGGGTCACGCGCTGCCTGGCGCACAAACTCCACCACCGGCTGAAAAGAATCGTAGGGGTGATGAAGCAGGAATTCCTCCTGGCGGATCAGGCTGAAGAGATCACCCTGGCAGTCCGCGCCCAAGCTGGCGGGAGTCATCGGCACAAAGGGCTTATCCTTCAAGTCAGGGCGATCAAGGGAATAGAATTCCATAAACCGGTCCATTCCCAGCGGCTCTCTGGCGCGATAAACGTCCTGAACGTTGACTCCGATCTGGTTGGTCAAGATATCAAGTATTTTGTCCGGCATGTCCTGCGCGGCTTCCAACCGTACGACCTCGAGAAAGCGCCGCTCCCGCATCGCCTCTTCGATTGTTTCAAGCAGGTCATCGCTCTCTAATTCCTGGATCGCCACTTCCGCATCGCGCGTCACACGAAAAGGCGACGACTCCACGATCTCCATGCCGGGGAACAGGAGGCCGAGGTTCGCCGCGATCAGTTGCTCGAGCCAGGCAAACTTCAACGCCCTGGCCGCTCCGGGGGCAGCCTCGGACTCTCCGCGAGTGGAGGTTATCGGAACAAGTTGTGGCAGGATGTCAGGTACCTTGACACGCGCGAAGTGCTCTTCCCCCTTTGGGTCGCGAACTACCACCGCGAGGTTCAGGCTGCGATTTGAAATGTGAGGAAAGGGCCGCCCGGGATCGAAGGCCAGCGGTGTGAGGACGGGAAACACGTGTTGGGAAAAGTAGGCGTCCAAAGCCGCGCGCTCGTCATCCGCAAGACAGCAAAGATCAACCAGAGAAATGCCTTGTTCCTCTAAACACGGTTGAACTTCCTTTCGCCAAAGATCGTAGGCTTGCATTGTAATCTGGCGAACCTTTTCCCTGATCAGCTCAAGCTGTGCCGACGGAGGCCGCCTGTCGAGCCCGACCTCTGCCGTGCCGCTGGCGACTTGCTTCATCAATGCCGCCACCCGAACCATAAAGAATTCGTCCAGGTTCGACCCCAGGATGGCAAGGAATTTAACTCGCTCCAGCAGCGGGTTGCTCGTGTCGGCGGCCTCTTCTAAAACCCGGCCTTGGAATTCCAGCAAACTCAGCTCGCGATTGATATAGAGATCGGGGTTGTTCAGGCTGGCGCCGCCCTCGGGGGGAGCCGTCGCCGGCGCAACGGTGGTTTGTTTGGCGGCCCTCGCCGCCCCGCGTTGGGAATGAGTTTTGGAAGCCATGAACACTTCATCATAACGGATTTCGAACTTCAGGACAAACCACCCGCAGGGTATCGAAGAGCGGCGCCATTCGTCGAGGCCTGCGCGGGGCGCGCGAATCCTATGGCCACTTCTGGGCGCCGTGCAAAATGCGGACGACTTCAACAACGTCCCCACGGATTCGATAGATGCCAACGAAGGGCAGGTCAGGAAACACTAGCTCGCGGCTGTTCGGCCTGCGTCCGGGACGACCACGATTAGGGAACAGGGACAGGGAGTCGACGGTTTGTTAGATGGTAAGGGCCACACGACGCGCCGCGGCCGGCGCGTCCCGATCATGAATGTAGTCACAAATGTGTGTAAGATCGCGAGCGGCAGGATCTGTCCAGCGAATGCGCATCAGCCGGGATAACGCTGGTCGATGAGTTTGCCGATGTCGGCATGTTCGGAGAGTTCGCCTCGGTCAGCGGCGGCTAATCCCTTTTCGACTTCCCGCGCAAACCATTCGTCGTGATCCAGAAAGCGTTCCAGTGCCTCCCTCACGAGCGATCGAGCATCGCGGCCCTGCTCGGCAGCACTCTGGTTCAACCTGGCTTCAAGGTCAGGCGTCAAATCTACTTCCATAGCTACTTCATCGCAGAGACAGGAAGTCGGTGTGTCAAGTGGGCTTGAGAATTATCGTAGGGAATGCCTATGTGGCCGGTCTGAGTGACCGCAATGGCCACGCCTACAGATTCGTCGGATCGAGTACAATGGTCGAGGACGAAAGGAAGGACGACTGAGGATGATTCACGAGATTCTACCGGTGGGCATGCTGGCTTGTAACTGTTCCATTGTGGGGGATGAAAAGACCGGCGAGGCCGTGGTGATTGATCCGGGGGACGAGATTGACCGCGTTCAGGAAGTGCTGGCCAGGCATAATCTGCGCGTCAAGTACATCGTCGCCACGCACGCGCACATCGACCACGTGGGAGGCCTCGACGAACTGCAACGCGCCACCGGAGCGGCGGTGTTGATGCACGCCGCCGATCTGCCGCTCTACGAGAACGTCGCCGTGCAGGCGGAATGGTTGGGCCTGCTCCCCCCGGGTGTGGTCAAGGTGGATCAATTCCTGAAAGAGGGGGATGCCCTGCGATTTGGTCCGTATGTTTTGGAAGCCTTGCACACACCCGGGCATTCTCCCGGCAGCCTCTCCCTTCACCTTGCTTGCCCGCAACCCAAGATCTTCAGCGGCGACACGTTGTTTCAACAAAGCATCGGCCGAACGGATCTGTGGGGCGGATCTTATGAACAAATACTGGACTCCATCCACAACCGGCTGCTGATCTTCCCCGATGAAACGCCGGTTTTCCCAGGGCATGGCCCCTCAACTACGATTGGAGATGAGCGGGAAACGAACCCGTTTCTAAGAGGGGGCTAGGGGCTGGGAACTGGGGTTGGTGCCTGCCTGACCGCCTTCCGCGCACTGCGCGCTACCCGCTGCCTGCGGCCCACTGCCGACCTGCCCACCTGCCGACTGCCTGGTCTTCTTCCCGTGCTCTTGGTCTGTTCGCCAATTGGCCCACTTGGCTCTTTACAGACGGACATGAATGGCCTAATCTGGTCTGGTAACGCCACAAAGGAGATTTGCCTGCCGTGCTTGTGACACTCGATTCCAGCTTGCCCAAGCCGCTATACATGCAGATCCGCGAGCAGTTGCGCGCGCGTATCGTCTCGGGGGCGTTGAAGTCGGGAGACCGGCTGGAACCGAGTCGGGAGTTGGCGAAGCGTCTGGATGTGCATCGCACGACGGTGGGCAACGCTTACGCCGAACTCGAGGCTGAAGGGTTGATCCAAGGGACTGTCGGCCGGGGAACGTACGTGACGAGCCTGGCGGAAACAGTGCGCTCCACTGCACGTCCCGTTCGTGCGACAGGGGCCGAGGTGTTTTGGGAGAGTTACTTTCCCGAGGACCTACGCGACGATTCCCTGGGACGGTTGATGGCCAGCACCTATGAGGCGGGGATCATCTCTTTTGCCGCGGCCCACGGCGCGGACGAGATGGCGCCCCACGACTTGGTGCGGCGCGCCACGGACACCGTATTGCGCCGTGAGGGCGCCAGGATGCTTCACTACGGTTCGAGCGATGGCTATCTGCCGCTCAAAAACTATTTGCGAGCACGCTTGCGCCGTGACGGCATTCCGGTGGAGTTGGACGAACTGCTGATTACCAACGGTTGCCAGCAGTCCATCGATTTGCTTCGCCGCACCTTGGTTGCTCCCGGCGACGCGGTGGTTTCCGAAAACCCTACTTACACGGGGCTTTGGAATGTCTTCGAGTCGCCCGGCGCCCGTTTGATCGGCCTTCCGGTTTCGGCGTCAGGGATGGACCTGGACTTTCTGGCGGCGGTGCTGGAGCAGACCAAGGTGAGGCTGATTCTAAGCAGCCCGAATTTCCAGAACCCCACGGGCGCCACCATGCCGCTGGAGGCCCGGAAGCGGTTGTTGGAGCTTGCGGCGCGCTTCCAGGTTCCGGTGGTCGAGGATGATATCTACGGCGCGCTACGTTACAGCGGAAGGCAATTACCCCCCTTGAAAGCTCTGGACACCGCCGGACTGGTGATTCACCTCGACAGTTTCTCAAAAGTGGGGTTTCCAGGTCTGCGGGTGGGATGGATCGCGGCTTCACGCCGGGTGATCGAGCGCCTGCGCTGGGCCAAGCAGCGCGCGGATCTTCACACCAACCTGCTGGGACAGGCGGTGATCGAGGAACTTGGCAGGCGTGGCTGGCTCGATAAGTGGATCCGGCGCATTTGCAAGGTCTACGAGCATAAGCTGGAGGTCCTGCGCCGCGCCGCCACGCGGCACTTCTCCGGGGATGTCCGCGTGGTTTATCCTGAGGGTGGGATGTCCGTCTGGGTCGAGTTGCCGGCGCACCTCGACACGGCGGAGATTCTGGTGAAGGCGCGGGAGCGGGGCGTGATCTTCGCGCCTTCGAGGTATTTCTATTTCCAAAACCCGAGGCACAACGCGCTGCGTTTGTGCTTCACCGGCCCGACTGACGCGCAAATAGAAAAGGGAATCGGCATTTTGGGTGATCTTTTCAAAGCGGAAATCCGCAAAGCCAAAACCGGCCGAAAGCGTTCGACGGAGGGCGCCGGGGTGGCGTTGGTATAAAAATCTGCTATCAGCTTTCAGCTCTCAGCTTTCAGCACTCAACAAATACCAGAGGCTTGCTGAAAGCTGAGAGCTGAAGGCTGACAGCTTCTATAAGGAGCGCTGCGATGTGGGAATACGATCAACAAATGAAACTGAAAGTGGGCTTAGCGGAGATGCTCAAGGGCGGCGTGATCATGGACGTCACCAATATTGAGCAGGCCAAGATCGCCGAGGACGCGGGCGCCGTGGCCGTGATGGCCCTGGAGCGCGTGCCGGCGGACATCCGCAAGGAAGGCGGCGTGGCGCGCATGGCGTCGATCAAGATCATCAAGGAGATCATGGGCGGAGTAACGATTCCGGTGATGGCCAAAGCGCGCATCGGGCATTTTGCAGAGGCGCAGGTGCTCGAAGCGGTGGGGGTGGATTACGTCGACGAGAGTGAAGTGTTGACGCCCGCCGACGAGGAACATCACATCAATAAATGGCCGTACAAGGTGCCTTTCGTATGCGGCGCGCGCAATCTGGGTGAGGCGCTGCGGCGCATCGGCGAGGGCGCGGCCATGATCCGCACCAAGGGCGAGGCGGGCTCCGGCAACATCGTCGAAGCGGTGCGCCACCTGCGCGCCATCACCAGCGAAATCCGGCAACTCACCACGCTGCGAGAAGAAGAATTGATGGCCAAGTCGAAAGAACTCGGCGCGCCCTACGACCTGGTGAAATGGGTGAGCGAGCACGGCAAGCTGCCCGTGCCGAATTTCAGCGCGGGTGGAATCGCCACTCCCGCCGATGCTTCGCTGGTGATGCAATTGGGCGCCGAAGCGGTGTTCGTCGGCTCCGGCATCTTCAAGTCGTCCGACCCCGATAAGCGCGCCAAAGCGATTGTCCGCGCTACGACCCACTACAACGAACCGGAAGTCGTGGCCGAGTGCTCGGCGGAAGTCGGCGAAGCTATGCGCGGGCTGGACGTGCAAAAGCTTGATCCCAAGGAATTGCTGCAGACAAGAGGCTGGTAGAACGGCAGTCGACAGTTGACAGTCAACAGTCGGCAGTGCCGCTGCGCGAAGCGCCTTGGAGTGCGGCCGCGAAGCTGCCGCCTTCGCTCCGATGTGATTGGGATGAGATACGTCGTAATCCTTGAAAAGGGCGCGAGCAGTTTCGGTGCTTACGTGCCGGACTTACTCGGCTACGCAGTGGTGGGTGAGACGCGGGAGGAAGCACTGCAGCTTATCCGCTCGAGCATGAGAGAGCACGGTGATCCCGTCCGAGAGCCGTCCTCGATCACCGAGCACGGACTACTGATAACTGACGACTGAGAACTGACCACTGACTGCTGACAATGAACAACGGCCACAAACCCATTGGAGTTCTCGCCATTCAAGGCGATTTCGCGATGCACGCGAAAATGCTGGAGCGGATTGGCGCGCCTTACAAGCTGTTAAAGCACCCGTCCGAGCTGGCGGAAGTAGGCGGCTTGATCATGCCGGGCGGTGAGAGCACCACGATGCTGAAGTTTCTCTCGAACGAAGGCATGGGCGAGGCGATCAAGGAATTTGTAACGAGTGGTCAACCGGTGTTTGGAACGTGCGCGGGGGCGATTCTGCTGGCCAAAGAAGTCCTGAATCCCGCCCAGGAGCGTCTGGGCCTCCTGGATATCACCATCGAGCGCAACGCCTACGGCCGGCAGGTAGACAGTTCCGTGCGCCAGGGTGAATGCCCCGAGCTTTCGCCCCGCCCCATCGAGATGGTGTTTATTCGGGCGCCGATCATCCGCCGGGTGGGTGAGTCGGTGCAAGTGCTAGGCCGCTGCGACGGCCTGCCGGTGCTGGTCGAGCAGGGAAACGTTCTTGCCGCCACCTTCCATCCCGAACTGACCGAGGACGAAGCAGTCCACCGGTATTTTATGGAAAAAATGAGCCATTGACTCATTTGGCCATTTGGCCATTGATCCATCGGGTCGATAATTTATTGTGCGAGATCGTTTGCTTGGCAACTGGTTGTGCCATTGGCTCTGTCAATGACTCGATGTCTCAATGACCCAATGAACAAGTGACCCAATCTCACAATGGTCAAAGTTCTTTTCGTTTGTTACGGCAATTCCTGTCGCAGCCCGATGGCGGAGGCGCTGGCCAACCAGCTTGGCAACGGAAAATTCCAGGCTTTCAGCGCCGGTACGCATCCGCTCGGCACGATAAGCTTCGACACGCGTGCCGTCCTGGGCGAAAAGGGGATCACGCTGCAGGGCTATTGGTCCAAGGGGCTCGAGGATGTGCCCGTTTCCGACATGGACGTGGTGGTCGAGATGGGGTACGGAGTGAAATGCAAGCTTCCGGCGGAATTCAAAGGGCGATTGATCAAGTGGCAAATCCCTGATCCATTCTTGCTAGGCCGAGAGTATTTTCGGGACGTGCGTGACTTGATCGAAAGTGAGGTTCGGAGGTTGTTGGCGGAGCTCGAAGTTCAAGACTCGAAACTGGGAAACCTAAATTCGAAGGCGGAAGGTGGAAATTCAGAGGTCGAGGGAGGTTCAAGTGCGGGAAAGTCCTGATAATTACGATGCTGAGCTGCTGCTGCGGCTTTATGAACTGCGCCGGGAAGAGAAGTTGCGCCGGGCGCGCGAGTGGTTGAGCGGGAAGTTTCATGCTGATTCGATGGAAGAGATGGAAAAGCAGTGTCCAATGGGATCTGAGGAGAACGCCCTTTTCCGCATGGCGGTGAGTTATTGGGATATGGCGGCTTCTTTGGTCAACCACGGCCTCATCAAGGAAGATTTGTTTTTCGAGAACACCGGGGAACTGTGGCTGGCGTGGGAGAAAGTCAGGCACCTGGCGCCCGCGTTTCGCGAGGCCCGCAAGAATCCCCTCGTCTGGAAAAACCTCGAGACGCTTGCCCGCAAATATGAACAGTGGATGGCGACGCGCGCACCCGAGGCTTTGGAAATGCAGCGCAAGAGGCTTAAAAAGTAGCCGCAGGGTGCCGGTTTATTTGTGATTTGCGATTGGTGATTTGTGATTCGCCGGTGGGATGCGCCGGCTGAGTCCGCGCAATCCCCGGTGAGTTGAACAGCGAGGCAAAGCCGCAACCAAATGCAGATTCTTCGCTTCGCTCAGAATGACATGTCATCCTGAGAGAGCGTGATTTTTTTGAATGTTGCCGAAAAGTGCCATTGATAACAAATGAGTTAAGTGCTCGAAAATGGCCAAAAATCCAAAAAAATCACAGACTCTGAGCGAAGCAAAGGATCTGCTTTTCTTCGCGTGCCGCGAAGAAACTCGCCTCTGGTACGACAGGGTGGAGTCCTGCCCTCGCGGATACGACGATTACGGGACGATTTGCAGAGGCGCAACGCGTTTTAAATCACAAATCACCAATCGCAAATCACCAATCGAACACCGCCTACCGCAGCCGGCGTCTGCACTCCTCGAGGATGGCGGAGGTCCGGCTGGCGCCGACGCGCGTAACGCCTAGAGCTCGGACCTCGAGCAGCTTGTCAAGATCGCGGATTCCTCCCGCCGCCTTCACCTGGACGTGCGCCGGCGAATGCGCTCGCATGAGTCTTAGATCCTCGATCGTAGCGCCCCCGCTGCCATAGCCGGTCGATGTCTTCACCCAGTCCGTCCCCAACTCCCCGCAGATTTCGCAAAGGCGAATCTTGTGCTCGTCTTTGAGGTAGCAGTTCTCGAAGATTACCTTGGTTTTTCGGCCATGGGCGTGAGTGAGGTCAATGACGGCCTTGAGGTCCCGGCGTACGTAAGCCCAATCGCCGCTCAGCACCTTGCTGATGTTGACGACCATGTCCAGTTCCTCGCCGCCGTCTTCGAGGGCCTGCTTCGCTTCCGCAAGCTTGATCGCGGTCGTATGCCCGCCGTGCGGAAAGCCGATCGTGGTGCTGGGCTTGACTGTGCTGCCGCGCAGTATCTCCGCGCATCGCTTCAAGTAATAGGGCATGATGCAGACGCTGGCGCAGTTGTAATCCACCCCCTCGCGGCATCCCCGTTCAAGTTCTACATCGGTCATGGCCGGATTCAGCAGAGAGTGGTCAATCATTTTGGCAATATCTTCGTAGGTGTAATCCATTTCATTCTCCATACTCGAAGTCGCAAACTGCGGGACTTGTTGCAATTGAATCAAATTATCACAATACTCAAATGCTGTCCGCACTCGCCTTTGTCTCCTGAACGAGAGTGCGCAGTCCCGCGGGGCGGGAGGATGCCTGCTGTCAAGAAACAGATGTTAATACACATTTAACAATAAGCCGATAGGCTTAGAGTGTAGATTCAGAGAGTGAGGACCCTATGATTCCCCCTTCCACGCCCTCGCGCGTTGCCTATTTCTCCATGGAGGTGGCCCTTGATCCGGCCATGCCCACCTACAGCGGGGGCCTGGGAGTGCTGGCCGGCGACACGTTGCGCTCCGCCGCTGATCTGGGCGTGCGCATGGTGGCGGTGAGCCTGCTCCATCGCAAGGGTTATTTTGCGCAGCGCCTGGACGAGAGGGGAAATCAAACCGAATCGCCCGCCACCTGGAGTCCGGAAGAGAAACTGGAGCTGATGAAGCCTGTGGTCTCTATTCGAATCGAAGGGCGCGAGGTCAAGGTGCGCGCCTGGCGTTACCTGGTGGAGGGGATTGGGGGCGACGTCGTTCCAGTTTATTTGCTGGATACAAACTTGCCGGAGAACTCGCCCTGGGACCAGACACTGACGGATCACCTCTACGGCGGCGATCTCCATTACCGCCTTTGCCAGGAAGCAGTGTTGGGGATGGGCGGCGTGGCGATTCTTCCCAAACTTGGCCATCACCACATCTCCAGTTATCACCTGAACGAGGGGCACGCCGCCCTGCTGGTGTTGGCCTTGGTGGATCAGCGGATGGGGGGCCGCAACATCCGCGAGGCAAAACCGGACGACCTCCTCGCGGTTCGACACAAGTGCGTGTTCACTACCCACACGCCCGTGCCCGCCGGCCACGATCAGTTTCCCATCGACATGGTCCGCCAAGTGTTGGGCGATGACCGGGCCGCGGCTCTCCAGTCTTTGAACGCCTGCCTGGACGGGCATTTGAACATGACTTACCTGGCTCTCGCCGGTTCCCGCTATGTGAATGGCGTGGCCATGCAGCACGGCGAAGTTTCGCGCCACATGTTTCCGAGCTATTCGGTTCGTGCCATCACCAACGGTGTTCACGGGCTGACCTGGACGTCGCCTCCTTTCCGCGACCTCTACGACCGGCACATGCCGGAGTGGCGGCGCGACAATCTTTATCTTCGCTATGCGATCGGCATCCCTCTCGAGGAGATTCTCTCCGCGCACGAATCGGCCAAGCGCGCACTGCTTGAGGAGGTCCAAAAGCGCACGGGCGTGCGACTCGATGAAAAGGTTATGACCCTCGGTTTTGCCCGGCGGGCAGCAACCTACAAGCGGGCGGACATGTTGTTTTGGAAGCCCGACCAATTGAGGTGGATTGCCAGGAATGCCGGCCCCCTCCAGGTCATTTATGGTGGAAAAGCCCATCCCAACGACGATGGAGGAAAAGACCTCATCCGCCGGATCTTTCATGCCGGCGAATCCCTCAAGGACACCATCAAGGTTGTGTATGTCCCCAACTATGACTGGACGTGGGCTACCTTGCTTTGCAGCGGTGTTGACCTTTGGTTGAACACCCCCAAACGGCCGCAGGAGGCCTCGGGAACGAGCGGCATGAAAGCCGCGCTCAACGGAGTTCCCAGCTTCAGCATTCTGGACGGCTGGTGGGTGGAAGGCTGCCTGGAAGGCTTTACGGGTTGGTCGATCGGCTATGGCCCTGAAACCGTGGAGAATGAAGAGGCTGAGGCAGGTTCTTTGTATGCGAAGTTAGAGATGATTATCCTGCCCATGTTTTATGGCCGCCCCAAGGCCTACGCCGCGGTTATGCGATCCGCAATCGCCGTCAATGGTTCGTTCTTCAACACACAGCGAATGGTGTCGCAATACATTTCGAACGCCTATTTCCAAAATGGCGAGTTCTGACAGGTCTCGATTTTCGAGCAGATTACCAAAGCCATACGATTGGCGAGCAGTGGAGCACACTTTATCGCCACCAACCCTGATCCCGCCGGGCCGACAGAGGACGGCATGGTGCCTGCCTGCGGAGCTATGGCAGCCCTGATCGAGAGCGCCAGCGGAGTCAGCCCGTTCTTCATCGGCAAGCCGAACCCGCTCATGATGCGGCTGGCGTTGAATTACCTGGGTGTCCACTCCGAGCACACCGTCATGCTCGGCGACCGCATGAATACCGATATTGTGACGGGGATTGAATCCGGAATGGAGGCAATCCTCGTTCTGAGCGGTGTCACGCGCGAGCAAGATGTCCGCCGCTTCCCCTACCAGCCCACCAGGATTGTCGGAAGCATCGGAGAGATTGAACCTTAGGAAAAGCAGAAATCAGAAATTAGAAGTTAGAAATTAGAAGTGCCTAGTTCATGGTGCCCAGTGTCTCCTATTGTACGCCACCACCTGCCCACCTGCCGACCTGCCCATCTGCCGACCTGCCCACCTGCCTATCTGCCGACCTGCCCATCTGCCGACCTGCCCACTGCCACCTTCCACGGCGGGACCTCGGGCAACAGCTTCTCGAATTCCTCGATGAGCGATGCCTCATAGCTAACAGCGTATGTTTTATTGAAGAAGCGCTCGATGCCTTCGCGATAGAACCTCTCCCAGGACTGCTCTTCGTTTCCTGGGTTGATGGGAAAGAACAAGGCCCCGTTGGCGCGCGCGGCCGCCAGGTCTCCCGGCGCGTCGCCGATCATTAAGACGCAATCCTTCGCGTACCTGCCCGCCAAGGCGATCCTCAAGTGCTCCTTCTTGCTGCCCATTTCCTGCCCTGCGAGGACCGCAGCGAATTTGGCGATGTCGTGCTCCTGCCACTCACGTTCCAACACTTCGCATGACGCCACGGACACGCAGATGATGTCAGCTTTCGGCGCAAGCTTCTCAAGGCACGCGAGGAACCAGGGGAAGGGATGCACGCCTTTGACCCGATCGGCGAGCGAGCGGTTGATGGCTTTGCTCCACTCCAAAGCTTGCTTCAGGACCGGATCCCCGGTTTTCGAAACCTCTGCTTCAAGGGCAGGATTGCCCAGTGCTGCGCCGGAATCGATCCAGGCCTGGAGACTTGTGAGATCCGGAATTTCTGCTCCGCTCTGCATAGCCTCGGGCCAATCGCGGAGTAGTTCAACGGTCTTCGTCAGGGCAGGGAAGCGGTTGACGCCCCGCCACTTTGAATAGAGGTTGACGAACTCCGCCGCAGCGCGCGCGTATTTCGAGACGGCTTGAAGTTTCCAGTACTTGATGATGTTGGGGATGAAGCACTCTCTCTGCTTGATCTCCATGGTGTCGAATACGGACCCGTCCGAATCGATCCCCACGAAAAACGGGTGCCGGGGCTTGAAGGCGTGAAGTTTTTCTTTGGCCGATGACTCCATCATTCCTCAGCAGGGTTCCGGCCGGACCAGATACACCAGCAGTATCGCGGGCCGCCCGTCGCTCAATCCCGGACGCGTCATCTTACCGCAGATTTGGTACGGATGTCCCTGGGATCAGCGCGCCGTAAGCTTTACAATTTTTTGCTTGACAAAATTCCGCCTCTATGCTACAATTGTAGCTTACTCTGGGGACGGAATGTCCGCAAGGGCAGCCGCCCCAGGGCGTCGCCGTATGGGGCGCGAATGCGTCACACATTCGCCCCCGCTGCCGGTCGTACGAGAATGTCGATGGGAGTCAGAATGTCGGAATCGACGCCGCAAGGCCGCAAAGAATTGCAAAGACAAGTGGACCGTTTTTCTTTGCGGCCCTGGCGTACTTTGCGCCTTGGCTTGAAACGGTTTCCTTCACCGGCGCGCACCAAAAACACAAAATAGTGCAAACGAAGCCAAGAAGTCATTGAAAACAAAGGAAGTCGGATTTACGAAGTGCAAAAACCAACCGAGAACGAACCGAGTTTTGAGCATCAAAGGCGTGCTTCTTACCCAAACTTCGGCATTCCAGAGCCGTCACTGGGCGCTGCCATTCCAGGCGGAGGTAGGAATCTCACTCCACCAGGGATGACAGAGCCGGGAAAACACAAAAAGGTGGAAACAAAGCCAAGAAGTTGTTGAAAACAAAGGAAGTCAAGTTTTATGAAGTGCGAAAACTAACCGAAAACGAACCGAGTTCTGAGCGTCAAAGGCGTGCTTTTTACCCAAACTTCGGCATTCCAGAGCCGTCACTGGGCGCTGCCATTCCAGGCGGAGGTAGGAATCTCACTCCACCAGGGATGACAGAGCCGGGAAAACACAAAAAAGTGGAAACAAAGCCAAGAAGTTGTTGAAAACAAAGGAAGTCAGGTTTTATGAAGTGCGAAAACGAACCGGAAACGAACCGAAGATGGAGCTGCTTTTGGGTGCCCAACGCATCCTTCACCACAGAGACACGGAGGTACAGAGATCTGAGCAGAACGGGTCCTTCTCTGTGCCTAAGTGGTTCTAGCAACCGGGCTGGCGGTGCTTGACAACCTTACGGAGCATCCTCTAACTTAGCTGAGGGAGGCGCGGCAGGACCTGAAATCTCCAAACCATTAGCAGAGAGGGTAAGTGATTGCGAATCGTCTTTGTAGCTTCTGAAGGTGTGCCTTTTTCGAAGACCGGCGGGTTGGCCGACGTCGTGGGGGCGCTGCCAAAAGCTCTGGCAAAACTGGGGCACCAACTCGAGGTTGTGCTGCCTCGCTACCGGATGACCAAGCCGGGCAAGCCCGAACCCACCATGCAGAGTCTGACGCTCCCGCTGGGTGACGGGTTCAAGTTTGCCTCGATTCAGGACGCCGGTGCGGCAGACAACGTCCAAACGTATCTGGTCGAATGCCCATCCTTTTTCGACCGCCCGGGCTTGTACCAGGAGGATGGCGAGGATTATCCCGACAACGCCGAACGCTTTGCGGCTTTTAGCCTTGCGGCACTGGAGCTGATGAAGCGCTCGGCGCCGCCGCCGGATATCATCCATTGCCACGACTGGCAAACGGCCCAAGTCCCCATCGATTTGCGCAACCTCTACCACGAGGACGAATTCTTCCGCAACACCTCCGTGGTTTTCACCATCCATAACGTGGGGTACCCGGGGCTTTTCCCGGCGACTATCCTGCCGCAGATTTCGTTGGGCAAAGATCTGTTCACGATGGATTTCCTCGAATACTACGGGAAGGTCAATCTCCTGAAAGGCGGAATCGTCTTTTCGGATTTCATTACCACGGTGAGCAGGAAATACGCCCAGGAGATCCAGACCAAGGAGTTCGGCAGCGGCCTGGAAGGTGTCTTTCGTTCGCGCAGAGATCGCCTGCAAGGCATCTTGAACGGCGTGGATTACGACCTCTGGGATCCTTCTACCGATAAGCTGATTCCAGCGCACTTCAGCCCGGGGAGCATGAGCGGCAAGAGGGTTTGCAAGAAAGCGTTGCTTGAAAGGATGGGGGTGAGATCGCCCATGCTCGAACGGCCGGTCTTGGGCATCGTCTCCCGTTTTGCGCCCCAGAAGGGCTTCGACCTCATTGCGGAGGTCGCGGAGCGGCTTGCGGCGTTGGATATCTACA